>Ga0208643_1000298_pt1 | contig 33593 bp, 53 predicted proteins | sample VirMetDEL_Nov_12_FD_184516 | JGI IMG/M metagenome (GOLD analysis project Ga0208643, IMG submission 184516) | Aqueous microbial communities from the Delaware River and Bay under freshwater to marine salinity gradient to study organic matter... | ecosystem: Environmental > Aquatic > Marine >...
TAGGCCAAAGTCCATGTAGCATAATATCCAACAGGAACTTTAAATACTGTTGTCTTGGCTGCTTGTGTAAGTACTGTTCCTACTGATACTGGTCGCATCTTGTTTCACCTTCTTTGGTTTTGGTTCTAGGAGGATTTCTGAGTATTCTGAATGTTTACGCATGTCGACGATAGTTTGTTCATCTGTCCACTCATAAACACAACCTGTGTGATTACATTTAAATTTAGCCATATTGCCTTTCTTATGCGTTTGTATAAAACACATGAAAAAGGCCCCTCCGAAGAGGAGCCCTTTATCGTTTACGCTGGAACAGCAAGCGCAACAGCAGAGCCGTCACGCAGTTCTTTAACGCCGTACAGAGTGTCAGCAGTGAACAGAGTACCGAGGTATTCCTGTTTATACTGAGTTTGTGAACGAACACCCATTTGCTCAACAAACACTGCGAAGTCTTTATGACCCAGCAAAGCAACACGAGCAGCAGTTGTACCACTGGTTGTGTCAGCGTTGTTGGTGACGAACACAGGGATACCGTACACGTTACCGATTTCACCGTTACGGATGGTGTTTGCACCACCAACTTCACCAACGAAGGCTTGTTCAGTGAAACGAGCAATACCCATCAGAGTGTTGCGGCTTGAAGGAGGAACCAGCAAGAAGCGACCGTCCATAGGAACGTCATTGTCATCCAAACGCTGGATAGACCGGCGAATAGCAGCATCAGTCAGAGCACCCAGACCAGTGTTTGCACCAGCGACATAGGCGGTAGTGCCATCTGCACCGGAGAAAGCACCAGAATAAGCAGCTGTACCGCCGCCGCCTTGAACACCGCGACCAACTTGAATCAACGAAGTGTCCACTTGACGGGCAAGGGCATAACCTGCATCTTCAGTGTAGAAGTTGCGGAGCGAGGCCAAAGCCTGTGCTTCAACAATATCTTCAATCAAACGTGAGTATTCATAATGCTGGTCGATGGTGACAACAACCTCAGAAGCCGTACCTGCAACCAATGTTACTTGGGTGGAGGCTGCTTTAACCGAAGCACTGCCGCGAACAGGAGCAGGAATGTGAACGGTGTCACCTTTCTTACCCTTGAAGCTCATTTTCTTAACGAGGTTTGCCAGTACAAGGTTTTTCTTGTATGTGGCGATGATTTCATCACTCCAGATTTCCAAAACAGCCTTTAAGCCGTTCCGACTATAGCATCACAAAAGAGAAATAATTCTTTCTTGCGCTTTCTCACTTAGTCTGTGCGGGTCACGCTTCATTAGTTTCAGCTCCTCTCGAACAGCTAATAACACTTCCTGTGTTAGCTTAGTTCCTTTAAGATTTGTCTCCATCCAGAGACATAATCGAGCTTGTTCCCTTTTCAGGATCAGGTGATTTACAACATTTCGTAATAGAGGACACGCTTGTTTATAACCAGACACCGCCCATGTGGTGGAATCTTGCCATTTATCGTTTCCGCTTTCCCTGCTTGAAAGATGACCACCAAAGTTTAATTGGTTCATCTCAAGAAGAAACAAAGCTGAGTTAGCCATGCCTATTCTTAAACGGGGTTGAACATAGAACTGTTCATTTACTTTTGTTGTGGCGAGGTCAATACAACCCTCACCGTCAATCAAACCTGCTAAATACTTCCAACTTACTCGCTTCATAATACCTCCTAGTATTGAATTGCGGATTGGTAATTTCGTGTTCCCTCTGATTAGCAGTGGTTAACTGCCTTCCAGTTATTTAGAGAAAGTTTTATATCCCCAAAATTAGATAGGGATGAATGTTGCACCAGTTGTGGTGGTGATGTGATTTGTACCTAAAGCCATTTTTAAATTTCCTTTAGCGCATTAGCGCGATTATTTTACTCGTCCCTCTGCATAAGCCTGACGAATTTCAGGCTCAAGCGCTTCATATCGAGACGGGTCTGTCATTCTAAGCCGGATAAGGTCGGCACGACGATAAACTTTCCTTGCAGACTCACCAGTTCCGCTAGTATCAACCATTGCAGCTTTCATGTTCTGCTTAAGAACCTCAGCCCCATCGGAGCGTGCTTGCGTTGTTTTAACACCACGAATCTGTTTGTATGTGGAAATCAATTCGTCAGCAGCACCAAAATCAAACTGAGCGTCTGCCTGAGCATACATATTCAGTCGATAAGGACTACCTTTAACCCACTCAAGAAACTCCCCATCTCGTACCACTTCTGCAAAATCAGGGTGCTTCTTTTGGATAGCTGTCTGAGTTTGCATTTGTTTAAACTGTTGTGCAGCCTGTTTAGCGGCTAGAACATCTGGGTGTTTATCTACTGCGTTACGAACTGCTGCCTTTGGGTCTTCAAAGAAGTCAATCTCGTTTTCTGTCTGAGCAGGCTCTGTTGGTTTATAGAGTTGTTGTTTGAGTAGTTCATCTGCGAGTTTTCTAACTTCACCAACCTCTTGTGCCTGCCGTCCAATAAGCTTCTCAGCCTCTTGGTGCATGGTTACAATGTCTTCAAGGCTTTTTCCTTCATACTTAGAAGGAACCTTTGGGCGTTCGGGTGGAGCCTCTGGAGTAGAAGGCGATAAGCTTGCCTTACCCTCCATCTTCTCTACTGCATCAAATTCACTATCATTCACTTCTTCATCAAATATTGCCATGCCGTCCTTTCATCCTGCCCGTAAGGGTTTTAGGATATTTAAAAATGAACTCAGAAAGGATACTCTTACGAGTCTCTCTTTTGTTCTTGTTTGAGCCTTTCAGCTCGTGTCTTAACCCACTTATCTGCGGCTCCGGGGAAAGCACCTGTAATGCCCTCCAACGAAATCCTTGGGGTGGATATCATTCTGACAGCCTCTTCGCCACATTCTTTACAGGAAGTGGTTCTAAAGGAGTCATCTATCAAACGCTCCGTTACATGCTCAGCAGCACATACGAATTCAAACATGCGCCTCATTCGGAGACCTCTTGTAAGCTTTCGTAGGCTGTTTCACACGCTTCTTTGCGGGTTAAAAGCAGGTTAAGAATGTCGAGCTGTCCTTGTCGATTAAATAAGGATTGTGAATCTAGGACAGTTGACAGTTCATTAACCGTGTTTTTAATTTGTTGTAAATCCTCCATCAACAACGTCCAGCCTTTGGAGGACATCATTGAGAAGGATTCTTCGTAATATGTTTGCAGATCAGGAGCCAAGGCTTTATCCTTTTGTTGTTTAATTGCCACTATTGTAGCATAAAAGCCACAGTTTGTCAAGAAGCTGCTTGTTTATTTCCCATTTGTAGCATAGTGATCCGTTCATTTCTTAAACTATCGTTCTCTTTGATGTTCAAATCACGCTCTTTAAGCATAAGTTCTGTCATCCGAGCACGCCGTTCAAAGTCTTTGCTCTCGTTGTTGTCATCCAGATTGGTAGAAAGCGCTGCGGTAAGCTTAGCCTGTGCCAACTGAGGAGCCAACTGAGTATCCACCTGAACCTGCTGAGCCTCAGCCATGCTCTTCTGAGCCTTCGCTTGAAGATCTGCTGTCTGAGCACCAACTAGCTGCATTTGAGCCTGCTGAGCCTGCTGTGCGGCCTCTTGTTGCTGTTTCTGCTGCGCTGGGTCTGGTTGACTCATCTTATCGAGAGCAGTCATAATCTCACCCCGATTACTCAAGGAGCTATTTGACAGAATACCTTTCAAAAGGATAGGCAACACTGGTGTGTTAGGGCCAAGAGTTTGCAACAAACCAATCATTTGCTGCTGTTCAAACTCACGAGCCAAGATTCCCAAGGTTGCCGTAGGAATGAAGGTTACATCCACTGAAGGGTAACGCTCAGGGTCAAACTGCATGAAGCGATAGGCAGCTTTGTAGATAAACGGAATCATGAAATCTTCTTGGAAGTTCACAAGGGTGCGTTTATACTTCTTGATGATGCCTGCCATAGCCATCGACATGCCCTGACCTCCTGCGTCACGCTGTGCTGCTGAAGGAAGGCCTGCGGAGTCCACAGTTCCTGTAGCTTGCAAGAGCATGCGCTCAAAGTTCTGAGCAGCTGCTGGAGCATCCACGTTGGTTTGACCGAAGTGGAACGGAAAGATGATTTCCGATGGGGCTCCGTTGGTTAGGATGGCCTTGCCCGGCTTCACCTCAAACTTAGCGCCTCGTGGAAGCCTTGTAGCGTCCATGGCAATCATAGGGGCTGTTGTGAGGGCTAGGGAGTCCATATGAGCACGCAGCTGACCGTCAATGGCCTTCTGCATGTTGTATGCCTTCTCAACCGTTCCACGGCCATAGAAGCGGCCCGGAACCGTGTCATCTTGATAAGCAATAACTGGCCGATCTTTCATCATGTAAGGGCTTTCTTCAGCCTTCAACAAGATGGAGCCATTGGCAATAACTACAATTGCTTCAACCATGTTGCTATAGTCGTCAGCAAGGCTATCTTCAGGAAACAGTTCTACATCCATTTCACCTTCTGTCTCATTAAGAGAAAGCAGATAGTCTTTAGGGACTAGGCCATAGTAAGTTAGTAGCTTAACCTTATCATCTTCAAAGGTGCGAACCTCCTGAGTTGGCTCAAGGGAGTTATCGGTAGAAGACATACCAATATCAACCTTCTTATAAATACCCTTCTCCATACTTTCCACAACTTTATGGATGGAGACATATTTCTCAATAGCGCAACCCATTGCTTCATCAATGGAATCAGCATTAGGGTCGATAAGGAAGTTCTTTGGATTAACAGGCTTAATCTTCACATAGAAGCGTTCGCTTTGCTGTACACCGATGGCAGCAACGCCCGGAGCACTTGGCATGGCTTGAGTTGCTGGTTTGAACTCAGCAGCGGAGCCAATAATAATCTCACCAATGCCTGTACCATAGATTTCAGCCATCAACTCGATGTGGTCAATGCTTTTCTTAATCTTGTCCCGTTTGAAGTCTTCCATCATCATTTGTTTGATGGCTTCAACGTCCATTGGGTTGCCATCTATGTCTTTGATGTCATCCTTGATGTCAAAGAATTCCCCTTGACCAAAGATGGCTTCAATGATTTCTGCATGGCGGGTTTCCACTGCCTGCTGAGTTGCAGGAGAGATGATGCGGCTACGCTCACTTTCACGTGTTTTGTCTTCGGAGGCCCATTGGCCACGGAAGATACGTTCATATTCCTCCCAAAGGGCCATATAGTTGGTATCGCGGTAGTCGCGCCAGCGTTCAGTGTGGTCAATCACCCATGAAGAGAGTTCTTTCTCTTCTGGTGTGTTTTCTTCCCACTCAATTTGTTTTTCTGTAGCCATAGAATTCCTTAATCCTCTGTTGAATCTTTAAGTAGATCAATTTCTTCTAAATCCATACCACTGTCAGAAACAGTTTTAGCCAGCTTCAAAGCAGCCTCTTTAACATCGTCAATAGGGCCTCCCATTTCCTGTTCATTGCAGGTTCGTGTAGGGGAGCAAGTGATGTGTAGAAGGGTGCAAAAAGCTACTGGACGGCTTTCAATATTTGCCCACTTGGGAGACAACGGAAGTTCGGAAGCTTTAAGCTTCATGGCGGGGCCATTAACAATACATTCCTCTATGTCAGAGGTGTTCATATAATGTTCACAGTTGGCACACAAGCGACCACGGGCATCACCTTCTGTGGTTTTCCATCGTTTAGCCTTGTCTTGCCAGAAAACTTCATTAGGCTGGCGAGGATCAGCAGGGCCAAGGCCATAATCTTTAATAGCTGCTAGATGGTTTTTAACGTTTAGTTTGTTGTTTTGTAGAGGGAGAGGACAATTATCCATTAGAATCCTATTGTTACATCAAGAACGTCATACTCGTCGTCCTCGTAATCTTGTTGATAATTACTAATAGCAAGTTGGTCAATATAAGACAAGGCATCTACCAAGTCATCATGCACACCTGCGGTTGGAAACATCACTAGCTGGTCTTGGAATTCTTTCCAATCCTCATCCTCGTTAAAGGAGATACGGCCATGTTCCATACGGCCCTGCAAAGACCAAACAACCCTATCTGTTTTCTTCTTGTTTCCATGCGTGAGGTCTTGTATGTGCGTATACACATTATTCTTCCTCATCAGGTCTGTCAGGTAGGGCAGCACGGCGTTCTTCAGAGCACCTCGTTCAATACCCGTAGCAACAGGTTTAAACTCTCTGATGGCCTTTAAAATCTTCACAGCTGTCTGCATAATGTCCCAGCGCCCATGGTCGATTCGTTCAACCCACCAATCTCCATTGTCTCCAACCTTCACAATGGCAATAGCTGTTTCATCAAGCCGGTTCTTTGCAGCCCCTGCGTTCTTGCCAACCTCTTCAAAGCCTGCTAAGTCAATGGCAATAACATAATCACCATACTTAGGAGAAGGGGTTTCTTTGAACCATTCTTCTTTAAATACATCACTACCCGCGTTGTCAAAGCTGGCTAAATATTCCTGCTTAAAAGCAAAGCTACTAAGGGTTCGCTTAGCAGCAGCAATCTCTTTGGGGTCAATGGTTTCATTGTCTTCGGTGGTGAAGTGCCAGCTTTTCCATTCTTCGTCTGTTCCTTCTAACCCTAGCTTATATAGGTCATAGAACCAGTTGCGTCCAGAGGGCGTTGAGATGAAGAGGGCTCGTCCTTTTTGGTCAGACAAAGAAGCCCGAATAACTTTCTCCCAAATCTCTTGCTTAATAAACGCAACCTCGTCTAGTACGACATAAGTGAGGGAAACCCCTCGTAAGCTGTCTGGATTATCAGCACCACGTACAAGAATCTTCCTGCCGTTGATGAGGGTTATCTCTAGGTTGTTAACGTGGCTGCTTTTGATAACCTGTCTTCCAAGGTCATGTAGCAGCTCCCAGATAATTGAACGGGCTTGCCCGAGGGTAGGGGCTATGTACATCACTGAAGAGCCTTCAGGACACTCCAAGCCCTCTACTAATAGTGTGATGGCTGCTTCTCTGCTCTTGCCACACCTTCGGCCTGCAACAACAACCTTAAACCGGGTTTTGTCCTGAAACACCTTCTTTTGCCAGTTTAATAGTTGAAAGTTTAAATCTGCCATATTCTTTAATTAGCTCCGATGCAATCTTTTGTATGGCGTATGCCTCTGTTTCATCTCCCGGCCTATCTTCTCCTAGCCAGCGACAATGGGCCTGCCACAGGTGAACAGCTTCGTGGATTAGAAGGCTTGTTGCCTCTTCTGTTGTTGCCTCTTCTTTAAGACAAATAACAGCAACCCCATGTTCTTCATAAATAGAACAACAAGCCATTGCCCCTGAAGGCAAGAAAGAGCTGTCATAGATGTGTAGGGAACGAAGCACCTTCTTAAATTGCTTCTCACTTGTAACAAGGAAATACCTATAGGCAAGGTTTTGAAGATCCCCTGCCAATGGTTTAGACATCGATTACATTCTCTATGTAAGTTTGCTGTGTGTCAGCTAAGCCTGTTATGTTTATGGTGACGGTGGGTGTGCTATTAGCGTTCTTAGCAGCATCGAAGGCACTCATAGGGAGGATACGCTCAGCGCAGAACTTCAGAGCAGCAAACTGATCCTTGTCCTCATCATCCATAGCTTTACGAATAAGCGTGGCAATAATCTTCTCTCCTGTTGAGCCAAGGAGACGGGCTTTGAATTCCTGAAGCCTTGCTGCTTCTCCGGGAGGACGACCAATTGGCCTGCCAACGCTTCCCTTGCCTCCTGTCTTCTTGGAGGCTATAAGGGCCTTCGGAGGGCGTCCCTTGCGGGGGGGAACCTTAGTTTCTTCTTCCATTTGTCTTTGTCCTTTCAGGGAGACATGCCTCCTTAGAGGGCTTTAAAGCCTATGGAGAACTTAGTCTTCTAAGTTTCCCCAATGATTAACAATTAAGACAGTAATCTAAATGAACTATACCTTCTAAGAAGATCATAGCAACATGTGCAGATTCTGTCAAGTTTCTATGATGGGGCCCGACATCACAGTTCATTTGAGTTACTGATAGGAATTCCTATACAAATATTATAGCACAAAATCCTCAGAAGTCAAGCCTTTATTTACATAAAACACAAATAAACATAAATATAGTTGAAGCGAGCACTAACTTCGTTAACTTAGGGTGTCTTTTGCTTCAAAGGGAACTGCGTTAGCGCAGAAAGAGCCCTCATCTCTTAGCTCCTTTATAGCAATTCCTTATATATAACAACTTATACAGCTATTCTTTTATATATCAAGGGCTTATATGCGCTCCGAAGGCTTTCATCTGTCCCTATTTAGTCTACTTTCTTGGTGCTTTAAAGGCTTCATTTCTCCTTTTTGTGAGCTTTGGAGGCTCCCACAGTAATTCCAGAGCTACAAAGCCCCCTCCCCCCCCTTCAAGGCAATCTCTCAAGCCCTTTGAAGCCTCGGGCACAGCTCCGAAGGGCTGCTGAGGGCTGCTGAGTGCTCCGAAGGGCTGCTGAGCAAGGGGGAAGGGCTTAAAAGGATCCTATAGAGCCCACCTATCATGCCTCACCGACCAATAGTTAAAGCCTATTAATCCTTCTGTGTTGTATTTAAGCAACAGCAAAGCAATTGCCATGCCAACTAATAAGCATGCCAAGCCATAGAACGCTCTCTAAGCCCTTCGAAGGCATACGAGCCACTGCCACACCTAAGAAAGTTATTCACATTCAAGACAATGTTATCAACATAAAAGCCTGCTAAGCACTCTTATATAAGACTAACAAGCTGTGGATAACTATTTATGTCTGCAAACCAAAGCATTCATTTATAAATAATTAAACAAAGAATAGAAAACTTGATCTAGGTCAAGAGGATGTTACAGGTTTCTCCCTACACTACAGTCATGGGTTCAGGAATTGTCTTAAGCCCTAAACAGAAAGCCTCAAATGTTAACCTTCACATGCACCAAAGACGGCAACGACAGCAATTCATATGCACTAACAGGCACACTCATTGACCATGAAGGAAAGACGGTAGAGGTAGGAGAATTCACGTTTAACCCAGTAAGAGCAGCTAAAAACATGCACTACTATATGACAGCCTTTGACAATGTACAGGTAGAATTTAAGACAATTACCCTCTAAAGCATAGCGTGAAGCCTGCAAAGGCTTTGCAGTATCCTTTCCTTCACTAACTAGGGCATATCATGCAAGCAATAAAGACTCTTAAGCAAGCAAAAGCAATAGCAGGATCATTAGGCCAACCTTCAAAGATGCCGGGGCTCTCCTATGGCATCAGCGCCAAACGCTGCATTGTTGGGGCTAAGCTGGCAACTATCGAGGGCAGTGTGTGCCATGGTTGCTATGCTTTGAAAGCCAACTACAGCTATCCATCGGTTATGAAAGCCCATGAAACCCGTTACGAGTCCTTAGATCATCCTCAGTGGGCTGAGGCAATGACGCTACAAATTGATAAGAGCCGCACACAATGGTTCCGTTGGCACGATGCAGGGGATCTACAAAGCTTTCAGCACCTGCTAAACATTGTCAAAATTGCTGAGGCCCTGCCCTTGGTTAAATTCTGGATACCAACTCGCGAAAAGAAAATTGTTCATCAATTCGTTGACACCTTCGGAGCTTTCCCCGATAACCTGATTGTCCGTGTAAGTGCTGCTATGGTTGATGGAGGCATTCCTGCTGGGTTTGCACACACATCTACAGTGCATGAAGCCTCCGAAGCCAAGGGCACAACGTGTGAGGCTTATAAGCACAACAACAAATGTAATGATTGTCGTAAATGCTGGGATAAAGAAGTTGCTAATGTCTCCTATAAGAAGCACTAAGCCCTCAAACCACTAATAACAGGTGAATTTATGTATATACAATCCATATCATCAGGGGCTCATGAGCCTCAAGAGAGCAGAGATTGCACTGTTAGAGCTTTGGCTAACGCCACTGATATGCCCTACGGAGACGCACACAAAGCCCTACAAAGCAAGGGGAGACTTACCGGCTTTGGTTGCCGTGCTGGTGTGTGGCATGAAGCCTACACCGCTAACGGCCTTAAGTTTATAGGGGTTTACGGTAAAAATAACACATCTAAAGCCTTCCAGCGACTCTATCCTGTGAAGCCCTTCAAAGGGGTTTCCCTTGGGGCTTTACTGCCTAAGTTAGGGGCTGGCCGGTTTATCGTCATGATTACAGGGCATGCTATAGCTGTGGTGAATGGTTCAATAATTGACATAGGAGGAAATAGCAGCAAAAAAAGTGTTGTTGCTGTGTATAAAGCCTCTTGACAACCTCCTAAGTTTCCCCGACACTATAGCTTCACTAACGAAAGAAACCATATGGAAAATAACATGAAACCTCTTAAGCCCTATACAATCGCCACTGTTCCCTCGCGCCTTGAGCGTTTCGCTGATGTTGTCCTAGCTGTATGCTTAGGCATCGGCATTGCCTTCGGTTTATTTGTCTATTTCTCTTAAGGAGCCCTCATGTACAAAATTGTTCACGTCTCAAGCGGAATTGTTGCTGCAACGTTTAATGACCGCTCATATGCTCTTGATTGGATGGCTGATAACAACAGCTTAAACGGTGAACCTGCAAACCTTTATAAACTGATTAAAATCAAAGGGGCTAATGTATGAAAAAGCACAACTATTCCATTCTTGTCGATAATATTTGTTTCAATGGGCAGTATATAATGGAAGAGGACGAAGGGCGTCCACCTATATATACAGTAGTTTCCATCACATTGGATAACGCGCTTGACCTTATGCTCGTCATTGACCCGCGTGTAGTGCAGGAAATTGAGCAAACCCTTCTAGATGATTGGTTGTGGAATGACTAACCTTATTAGAGGGATTGTATGGCCATTGGCAGGCTCCGCAGTGCTTGCCCTAGGTGCAGCCATTGGATACACTGCAAAGAGCGTAGAGGCTGATCTAAAGCTTGCTAATGTTGAGGGGCTTTGCAGGCCTAGTAAGAGCTGGACAGCGCATGTATCAACTGACGACAGCGGGTATATTTGCTTTAAAGAGCAGGTATATACAAAGCGTTTAATTAAATATATTATTGTAGAAAGAACAGAATGACTAAACATAAACACTACGACACAATCATTGCGTGGGCTAATGGGAAAGAAATTGAAGCTAAGGAATGTAAAGGATGGCGAACAAGCTCTTCTCCTATGTGGTTCCCTGAGAGCGAATACCGCATCAAGCCAGAGCCGGTGCGAGATGTTCTGCGAGATGCTCTCATCATTAACAGCCTCAGTGCTGGGCCTTTTTTGTACGCCGCAGCCCCTTCGGAGGCCAACTTAGAGCTAGTCTTTGATGGGGCAACGGGAAAGCTTAAGGCGGTGTCGTTTAAACAGCCTCAGAAGCCCTTCTAAGCCCTTTACCCACCAAAGCAAGGGCTACGTAGCCTAAGCACTAACTAATTGAATTGAGACCCTATGAAATGTATTTGTTGCAACAAGAACCTGAACGACTTCGAGAGCACCCGCCGCCACGCCATTACCCGCGAGTTCCTAGACATGTGCAACAGCTGCCATGCCTCTGTAGCAAGCACAGCACGGCTGCCCACCATTGACAGGAAAGACCTACTAAATGGAAGCGTTATTGAAGAAGAGCTTGACAACGATGACAATCTGGTGTACCCTACCTTTAAAGAACTATGAAGTTCTTAGAAGTAATAGACAACAATTCCCTTAAACCACCTTTAGTACTACAGTCCTTTAAAGAGAGAAACCTATGGCTAATGACTTTTATACGAATGAAACAGAAGACAATCAGGACAACTATGATTTGATGGAACAAGAGTTTCATGAATGGCAGGTTCTTAATGATGTCGTTGCTTTGGTTGCTTCAAAGGGGCTTCCATCTGTTCTGTCGTCAATCTTAGAGATGATGGAAGACCATTGATTTATCTTCTATTCCTTATTTGTGTATTTTTAATTAAATGTATTGGAACAACTTAATGAAACCAGTAGTAGAATATGTCGGAGAAGCTGATTTTCACAACCATGCCGGTAATCCTGCTTGGCCTGTGGCTAGTGTGTATGGGATTAATCATCCTTTGTTAGGGACACAGCTTATACGAACTTCAAAGATTGTGAAAAAGCATGATAATGGTGACTTTGAAACCCTTAATACACTTTATAGGAAAACAATATGACTAAAGCCGAAACACTTGAAGTTATCAAGCTGCTCTCAGCACTTGAATCGTGGAGCTTCGCAGACAAGCACCACCTGCCCGACTACCTCTACGAAAAGATTAACGTGTTAATAAATGCGTTAACGAAGGAGGTATTGAAATGACTTTCTGCTTCCACGACTGGAGTATCTGGTCAAAACCATTCGACACAACAAGTGACTATCAAAAAGTTCAAGTGCGGTATTGCACCAAGTGCAACAAGTGTCATGTCAAAAAAATCAAGCAACCTTGGAATCTCTGGTTTGGTGCAAAAGCACTTGAAGAAAGGAGCCAATCATGACTAAAAACTGGCCTTTTCCTCAACGTGATTCAAACGGTGCTATAATTATTCCTCCTAAGCCAATTCCGGTAAGGGAAGACGCACTCTTTTAAGGGATGAAGATGGAAAGCAAATTCCTAAAGCACGTTTCATGCAATTGTGGTAGCTCTAACGGGGCTGCTTTGTACGATGACGGACACACCCACTGCTTTGTCTGCGGAGTTACAGCAGGGGAGCACGACAGGGAGGACAGCTACAGAGGACGAGAGGAAATGAATAGGCAACAATCAATGAAAGCCCCTATGGAAATCAAAGGTGAAATTAAGAGCATTCCTGAACGAGGAATCACCCGCTCCACATGTGCTAAATACGAGGTGAGACAAGATGAAAACAGCCACTATTACCCTTACACTGACGGAAGCGGAGCTACAGTTGCTTCAAAGGTCAGAGGTGTTGCGGATAAATCTTTCTCTATCAGGGGAGATTTTAAAAGCGCGCAGCTATTCGGACAATCCCTATTTGCTTCTGGGGGAAAGGCTGTCACCATTTGCGAAGGTGAGCTGGACGCTCTAGCAGCCTTTCAGATGCAGGGCTCTCTGTATCCAACAGTGAGTGTGAGGAACGGCGCACAGGCGGCTTTAAAGGACTGCAAAGCAGCCTTTGAGTGGCTGGATAGTTTCGACTCAGTGGTTATCTGCTTTGATGCAGATGAACCGGGTCAGAAGGCAGCTAAGGAGGTTGCTGAACTCTTCGGAGGAAAGAGCAAGGTTGTTAAGCATGCAACAGGCTTCAAAGATGCCTGCGACTACTTGGCAGCTGGCAAGGAGAAGGACTTTGTAAATACGTGGTGGAGAGCTGAGGAGTTCAAGCCCGAGGGAATTGTGACGGTGAGCGACATCAAGGAGAGAATGCTAACTCCTCCTGTAGCAGGGCTTCCGTGGTGCTTCGATACGCTCACGCAGCTCACTTATGGTCGACGCAAAGGAGAACTGTACGGTTTCGGAGCAGGTGTAGGTGTTGGTAAAACTGACGTATTTACGCAACAGATTAGTTATGATATCAATGTGTTAAATGAAAAAGTAGGAGTTATATATCTTGAACAAAACGTGGTGGAAACTGCCCAACGTGTCGCTGGCAAGCTTGATAAGTGCCTGTATCACATCCCTGATGCCGGTTGGACACAAGGACAATACGAAGAAAGCGTCGACCGACTAGAGAAACGAAACCAGCTCTACATGATGGAGCACTTCGGTGCTATGGATTGGACAACGGTGAAGGGGATTATTCGATACTTCGCTAAAGCCTATGACATCAAGATGATCTATTTAGACCACCTGACTGCTTTAGCAGCCAACGAACAAGATGAACGGAGAGCACTCGATGGAATCATGGCAGATATGGCTTCTTTGGCTCAATCTGATGGGCTTATTATCCACTTTGTTAGCCACCTCACTACTCCAGAGGGTAAAGCACACGAAGAGGGTGGACGAGTACTTGAGAAGCATTTTACAGGGAGTCGTGCTATTGCACGCTGGAGTCATTACATGTTTGGTTTGGAAAGAGATAAGCAGGCTGCTGATCCTGTGAAGCGACAAACAACAACCTTTCGAGTGTTGAAGGATAGGTTTGCAGGAAGCGCCACAGGAGAGAAGTTTGGTCTTCATTACGACAGAAAGACAGGATATTTACATGAATGTCCTTTAATTGATGAAAGTGGGCTATAATGATGAGCATTGAAGCCGTGATTGGCAGAATGATGGAAATGGAAACCAAGTATTACGATCTTCAGGAGAAGTATCAAGAGCTTATCCACCAGTTTGAAGAACTAAAGGCAAGGTATGAAGAGGCTTGTAATTGACATTGAAACCACGCTAGATCATAAAACCATCTGGCTTTGCTGCACTAAAGATATAGACACTGGAGAAACACACAAATGGTATCAGGCAAAAGCATTTCAGGACTATATCGCGGACGCTACGTTACTGATAGGACACAATCTAATCAGTTTCGATGCCTTTCTATTGAACAGCTTGTGGAAGACACGGATAGTTTTGAACAAGTGCTACGACACTCTTCTAGTATCTCGTTTGCTCAACCCAAGCCGCGAAGGGGGCCACAGCCTCGCCGCGTGGGGCAGCACGTTAGGCACGAAGAAGATTGACTACAAAGCAACTTGGCAGTGGTTAGTAGACAGGAGAGAGGCTTACAAAGGGGAGTGCTATGACAGTCCTCATATGGGCTTATTAGCAACCTATTGTGAGCGCGATATTGATGTGACAGCCCTGCTCTATGAGCACCTGATAGCAGAGATGGAGGCTCAGAAGTTCTCACAAGAAAGCGTGGAACTAGAGCATACCGTAGCCGCTATTGTTGCTAAGCAGGAACGTAATGGCTTTAAACTGGACATACCCTATGCAACCGTGCTTCTTACTACAATCAAAGGAAAGCTGGACAGCATTTATGAATCAATGCAAGACAGATGGCCTCCATACACAGTTGAACGAACAAGCGAGAAAACAGGCAAGCCTCTTAAGCCAACTACCGTTATATTCAATCCCGGAAGTAGACAGCAGATTGGGGAAAAACTTATTGAACTTGGATGGGAACCCGCCACATTCACCCCAACAGGACAGCCAATTGTCGATGAAGGAAGCTTAGCAGGTTGTGATCTTCCAGAGGCAAAGCTAATCAGTGAGTATTTGATGCTTCAAAAGCGTGTAGCTCAGATAGAGAGCTGGTTAGAAGCTGTGGAGGATGATGGAAGGGTTCACGGTAGGGTTACAACCAACGGTGCTGTAACTGGCCGCATGACACACAGCAGCCCTAATATGGCTCAGATTCCTAACAGCGGAAGCGTGTTTGGGCCTGAGTGTAGGGAGTGTTGGTCTGTAGAGGAAGGAAATGTGCTTGTCGGCGCTGACGCCAGTGGCCTTGAGCTACGAATGTTGGCCCATTATATGAAAGATGATAATTATGTCAGTACAGTCGTTAATGGGAGTTCTAAGGACGGAACAGATGTTCACTCTGTCAATCAACGAGCTGCTGGACTTGGAACGAGAGACGCTGCCAAAACCTTCATCTATGCTTTCTTGTACGGAGCAGGAAATGCGAAGATTGGTTCAATTGTTGGAGGATCGGCTAAGGCTGGTGGAAAACTTAAAGAGAAATTCCTTGAACAGACGCCAGCTTTACGCCTCCTTATTGACAAAGTTGCAACAATCGCAGCAAGTGGATCTGTTCCCGGACTCGATGGAAGACGTATCTGGGTTAGAAGCGAACACGCAGCCCTCAACAGCCTCCTTCAGGGTGCCGGGGCAATTGTAATGAAGAAGGCCCTTGTCATATTTGATGCTAAAATACGACAGAATAAATGGCCTGTTAAGATAGTTGTTAATGTTCATGACGAATTTCAGTGGGAAACCAAGGAAATGTATGCTACAATAACAGGTGAGGCAGCAGTGCAAAGCATTGTTGAAGCTGGGGAGTTTTATAAGCTACGTTGTCCCTTGAATGGAGAATTTAAATATGGAAGAAGTTGGAGAGACACCCACTGATGAAGATATTTCTGAAGTTATCGGAAAGGTGGTAATTACAGTGTATAATGATTGCTTCTCAGTTGAACACACAGCAGGCCTAAGCCCTACAGAGATTGTAGGCTTGCTGATTGCAACACTTGAGAAGATGGGTGGAGAGACAGAAGAGCGAGTAGTTCATTAAACAAACGGGCATAGCCCCTTTAAAAGGAAATATATGACAGCGAATATGAAACCAGTGCGTATTACAGGAACCCTCTACTGGACACAGTGGATGACCAAAATTAATACAGCGTTCAACGAGGATAGCACTAAGTATGAATGCACCATTGGCGACCTTTCTGAGAAGGATTGTGAGGCTCTTAAGAGCATGGGTATTAAGATTAAGAACAAAGAAGGACAAGGCTCCTTCATTGTGTGTAAGAGCAACTTTGTTCATGGAGCTGTAGATGAGGATGGTAAACCAGTTGATCCATTGGCTATTAGCAAGGGAACGAAGGTTGCTGCAATTATGAGTTTCTACACTCATAAGATGAGCAAGATGCACGGCAACGCCCCTTCTATTAAGAAGTTGATTGTCACTGAGCTGGTAACATACAATCCAGACAAGGCACTTGCTGAGGAGCTGGACGAATACGTCCTCTAATGGATAAGCGCCTTAACACGGCGTTCATTGATGCTGACTACATGGTTTATAAAATAGGATTCTCATCTAAGGATGTCTCCGAAGCTATAGCCTGTAGTCGGCTTCAGGAACAGCTATTTGATCTAGTCTACACAACTTTGAAGTGTGAAGATTATGATGCTTTTATCACAGGCAAGACTAATTTCCGATATGAGGTTGCTATAACGCATCCTTACAAAGGAAATAGGAAAATGCTTGAGCGTCCCATCCACTACGAAGCCCTACGAGAAAAACTTATCTCTCTAGGTGCTTCTGTTAGTGAGAACCAAGAGGCTGACGATGATGTAGGCATTATCTCTTCACAGTATGAAGGAATTATTGTCCATGTGGATAAAGACTTAGACCAGCTTCCGGGTTTGCATTTCAATCCTATAAAAGGAGAGATGTATTCCATAACACCTGAGCAAGGGCTTAAAAACTTCTACACTCAGTTACTAACAGGAGATAGAATTGACAACATTGTTTGCTTGTATGGCATCGGCCCTGTCAAGGCTGCGAAGATTCTTAAAGACTGTACGACAGAGCAAGAGCTCTATGGAGCAGTGAAGAAGGCTTATGAAGACCACGAAGAGCCTCTGGACAGACTTCTAGAGAACGGCAGGCTGTTGTGGCTAAGCCGTTATGAAGGACAACGCTGGGAGTTTCCTAGTGAGGAGTAGTTTTAATGATGGAGAATGGACAGCTGCTAAATTCAGAAGCTTTGTTACTGGTGCGCTGCGAACGGCAACTCGCCGATGGCCTCCGAAGTATGCTGCTCTGAAGGAAGCCTCTACTACACGGAAAACTAACAAGAAGACAGGAAAGCTTGCTATGCACTATATGTGCTCTACTTGCTCTGTTGAGTTTGTTAGTGGAGATGTGCAGATAGATCATACAAGCCCTGTGGTGGAGCCTTCGAAGGGCTTTATTAGCTGGGATGTTTATGTCGATAGATTGTTCTGTGAGAAGGATAATCTAAGTGTGCTCTGTAAGCCCTGCCATGCTGATAAGACAGCAGCAGAAAAGAAATTAAGGAAGAAGAAATGAAAGCAGTTGGCTTAGGGGGTGATCCTATTGCATGGGGCATACCTACAAAGTGGCTTTCAATTGAAACGCCTCAGACTATAACTGAACGTCCTCATGATTGGCGTACGGAGTGGATTCCTCTATACGCCTGTTCTGTAAAGAGTACAAGCATTATAGACCATACAGAATGTATTTGCCGTCCTTATTGTGATAATATTGATTAAAGGAAAACTATGAAGGTAAGCACAGTATGGGCAACTCCAGAGGGAGAGGCTCTGGTGGCTTTCATGGCCCGTGTAAGTAACCCAACTAATCAGGACAACCCAGAGAGTGCTCCGAAGCTAATTAAATACTTAGCTAAGAACAACCACTGGAGTCCTTTTGAGATGGTTAACATCTGCATGGAGATTGAAACCACTAGAGACATTGCCCGTCAGATCCTTCGCCACCGAAGCTTTAGCTTTCAAGAATTCTCTCAGAGATATGCGGAGATTCCTCAAGATGGTTTTGAATATGGGCATGTTAGGCTACAAGACACGAAGAATCGTCAGAACAGTTTAACTACAGATGATGAAGAACTTAGTGATTGGTGGGCTTATATGCAGAACCGTGCTGTAGGAGAGGCTGAGTTTATTTATAAAGCTGCTCTTAAGCGTGGGATTGCTAAAGAAGTTGCTCGTAAGGTGTTGCCAGAGGGTTTGACAAAGAGTCGTATGTATATGAACGGAACGCTTCGGAGCTGGCTACACTATGTATCCATTCGCTGTGACAAAGCCACTCAGAAGGAGCACCGAGAGGTTGCTCTATTGTGTAAACAGGAGATTGCTAAGGCATTCCCTAGTATGTTGGAGATATTAAATGAGAATTGAAGAAATTGAAAACATCCTTGATGAGTTTGACTTTAGCTATGTCAATAAAGCAATGGCCTTGCTTGAATGGGAGTGGTGTAGCTCAGCTGGTGTGCCAACTGTGGGGGAGCTTCGGAGAGTGGCTCGTTCCCTCTTAGAAGAAGCCTATAATCAACCACCGGCTCCTTTCTACATGGTGGGTACGGGAGGCTTTGAAGCAATCCGAACAATGGAAACAGGCGGCTTGAATAAATACTTGTCTTTGAAATTTGTATTATCTGAATGGAACAACTATGACTAACCTTACCGACTTTAAAGAAACTTACACATTCCGCTACTTTGACGGTGAAGACCGCAGCATCTCCACCTCCTTCTCTCCCGGAGACACGTGGCCGGAGGTGCTTGAGCAGTTTATCTCTTTCATGAATAATGTATATGGGTACGATATTCGTGAGAAGGTGGGAATTGTTTCTCGTCCTTTTGGTTTAAATCAAGAAAAATGGAGCGGCCCTGTATTTAATCCGGAGGACTCCCTATGAATTATCTCTCACGGCTTTTCCTGAACAAGAAGGAAGGCATGGCAGCAATGCAGGTTTCCTTTGAAGCCTCAACGCACTATGTAGAATCTTCTGTTGTTATCAGTGACTGTAACCGACAAATAAATTTAGATTTCTCTAGCAGCAGTGCTAAAATGTACAAAGAGAAATTAGGGAAGTTAAGCACGCTAATTTCGGAACTAGGAAAGCTTGAATCCCACATGTATGATTTCCAAGAGTCTGCTGAGTTTAAGAAGATGTACAAATGAAAATATTAGTTATTCCTGACTGCCAAGTTAAGGCAGGTGTTCCGGTGGAGCACCTCGTGTGGGCAGGGAAGGCTATTTGTGACTATCGCCCTGATGTTGTTGTAAACATTGGTGACTTTGCAGATATGCCTTCCTTGTCCACACACGATACCAAAGGAAGCAAATACTTTGAAGGGCTGCGATACAATATTGATGTTGACACAACTAAGCTGGCTATGAAGCTGTTGCTACAGCCCTTGCGAGATTTACAAGAAACTCAGAAGGAAAGCAAGCATAAGGTTTATAAGCCTCGCATGGTGCTCACGTTGGGCAATCATGAACACCGTATTAATAGGGCAGTTAATAATAACCCCATGCTTGAGGGGCTCATATCAACAAAGGATTTAGGTTATGAAAATGATTGGGAAGTTCACGAGTTTCTGCATCCGGTTTTTATCAATGGTGTGGGCTTTAACCATTACTGGCCTGTTGGCGCTATGGGTCGTCCTGCCGCTTCTCCTGCTGCAATTGTTTCTAAGCTTCACATGTCTTGTGTTGCAGGGCATCAACAAGGCCGCTCAGTGGCTTACGGTAAAAGAGCAGACGGCAGAAGCATCTGTGCTATCATTGCTGGGAGTTTCTATCAGCACGACGAGGATTATATGGATCAGCTTAGTAATAAGCATTGGCGTGGTTTGGTTGTATTGAATGAAGTTGAGGATGGACACTTCGATGAAATGTTCCTCAGCATTGAGTATTTGAAAGGTAAATATGGCACAGAGTTGTGATGGATGCTTCTATGAGAAAGTACATGGTTCACAAGATCCCTGCTCTTCCTGTGGCTCTGGACATAGTTATGATAAATGGGTAGCAGTGGACTTCCTAAAGAATGTGCCAGATGATACAAGCAGCATGGAAGGAGAGAAGGTTATGAATAACATGCTGACAGAGCTTGAACGAATCAAGAGCAAGCAAGGGGTTAAATACGACAGTGAGAAGGCCAAGTGGTCATTGCTGCCCTTCCGAGCCTTGCAAGAAGTTGTGGAAGTTCTCACCTTCGGAGCTAAGAAATACGCCGCTGATAATTGGAAACATGTACCACAGGCGCGTGAGCGCTATATTGACGCAGCTTATAGGCATTTGTCTGATTGGAGCACTACATCTCGCTTAGATCCCGAGACAAACAAGAGCCACCTAGCACACGCTATTTGTTGCTTGCTGTTTCTCTTGTGGTTTGAGCAGAAAGACAGGGCCGTGTGATGGGATACTACACTCCCTATATAAAAAGTAGTTATATAACCGGAGGGCTACGAAGGCAAACAGTGCAGGACTTCCTTGCAGCTGTGGCCTTTGTAGACAAGTTTAAGAAGTTTGACCAGCTATATGTATACGAACAAGAAAAGAAGGAAATTAATGACCAAGAATGAACTATCCCCATACCAAACCTACATCTCCAAGAGCCGGTATAGCCGCTTCCTAGACAGTGAGGGCCGTCGAGAGCATTGGCCTGAGACAGTAAATCGTTATTTCAACTTCATGGAAAACCACTTGCAGAAGAAGCATGGCTATGTGCTCACAGAAGCCCTGCGAGGCCGCTTGCAAGAGGCTGTGACCAACTTAGAGGTTGTGCCGTCAATGCGCTCTATCATGACCGCTGGAGAGGCTCTGGAGCGTCAGAACATTGCAGGCTACAACTGTGCTTACATCACTATTGATGATGTGAAGAGCTTTGATGAGGCAATGTATATTCTTCTGTGCGGTACAGGCGTTGGTTATAGTGTGGAGCAGAAATATGTTAACCGTCTTCCAGAAGTTCCAGAGGTGTTGTACAATAGCAATACTACTATTGGTGTTAAAGATTCCAAAGAGGGCTGGGCTAAGGCGTTACGACAGGTGTTTGCCCTCCTTTATGCAGGAGAGATTCCTAAGTGGGATGTATCAGCTGTGCGTCCTTCGGGAGCACGACTTAAGACATTCGGTGGCCGTGCAAGTGGCCCCGAGCCTTTGGTGGACTTGTTTAAATATGTCGTTGCTAAGTTCAAGGGTGCTGTGGGTCGGAAACTCACATCCCTTGAAGCACACGACATTCTGTGTAAGATTGGGGAAGTTGTTGTTGTGGGCGGTGTTCGACGAAGCGCAATGATTAGCTTGTCTGATCTTGGTGATGACAATATGGCAAAGGCCAAGGCAGGTAATTGGTGGGACGGTAATGGACAACGGGCTCTGGCTAACAACAGTGCTGTGTACGATACCAAACCCTCTGTAGGCCAGTTTATGCGTGAATGGAGCAGCATCTATGAGAGTCATTCAGGTGAGCGTGGTATTTTTAATCGCTATGCTAGTAAATTACAAGCGAATAAGAATGGAAGACGCGCTGTGCAGGTTGTAGTGACTTTAGAGGATGGAAGTAAGCAGACGTTTGAGTCAAATGAGCTTGTTAATAACAAAGCAGCTATTGATTTGAAAGTAGGGGACAGTGTTTAATAAGATTTGTAACAAATGCAAAGAAACAAAATCTTTAGATTTATTTGTAAAACATAAACAATGTATTGACGGAAGAGCCGGATATTGTAAAGCATGTGATGCAACTACAGTGAGCAATCTAAGGAGAGCAACAAAGCTGAAAGCTATTGCTTACAAGGGGGGTGCTTGTTCTAGGTGTAGTGGAGTGTTTCATCCAGCTGTATATGATTTCCATCATATAGACCCCTTAGAAAAAGAAGCTGATCCCGGTTCTTTGATGGGAAGAAAATGGAAAGTAGTAAAAGAAGAGCTTGATAAATGTATCTTGCTCTGTTCAAATTGTCATCGGCTTACACACGCAGAAGAGGAGTGGAAATGAAAATTACAAATATAGAGGTTATTGCTGATACAGGTAATCACGCTTATGGAACAAACCCCTGCTCAGAAATCATTCTGCGGCCTTTTCAATTTTGTAACTTAAGCAGTGTTATTGTGCGACCAGAAGACACAGAAGAAACCTTGCTAGACAAGATTGAAATGGCAACCATCTTGGGAACCTTCCAATCAACCATGACCAGCTTTCCTTATCTCCGTAAGATTTGGCAGCAGAATACAGAAGAAGAGCGTTTGTTGGGTGTGTCTATGACAGGCCCGTTAGACAATGTTTTATTGAATAATCCGGAAGATGAAGATCTCCCACGTTTACTAGAAAGCCTAAAAGCCCGTGCTGTTATTACTAATAAACAATTTGCTGATGATATTGGCATTAGTGCTTCTGTCGCTATTACCGCTATCAAGCCCGAGGGCACTGTCAGCCAGCTTAGTAACACTGCTAGTGGCCTTCACCCTCAACACAGTCGTTACTTTATTCGCCGTGTACGAAGTGATAATAAAGATCCTCTGACGGACTTCCTGAAGGCACAGGGGTTTCCTTCAGAGGCTTGTGTGATGAAACCAGATAGCACAACTATCTTCAGTTTCCCGATGCGAGTTAAAGAAGGGGCTTTGTTGCGTGAAGACTTGGATGCTGTTAAGCACTTGAAGCTTTGGTTGCTGTATCAGCGTCACTATTGTGAGCATAAGCCTTCAGTAACTATCAGCGTGCAGGAACATGAGTGGCCTATTGTTGGTGCTAAGGTGTGGGAGAATTTCGATGAGATCACAGGTGTTAGCTTTCTACCTATGGATGGAGGGACATATCGACAAGCTCCTTATGAAGCTATCACGGAATATGAGTATCACACTATGGAAGCAACGATGCCTACGAATATTGACTGGGATGCTTTGGTAGAAAACACTGATAATGTTGAAGGAGCCCAGATGCTTGCATGCACCGCAGGCGCTTGTGAAATTTAAGGAGAATATATGTTTGTAGATTTTGAATGGATTGCTGGCTTGGTCTTTGGCCTTGATACCAACCAAGTTAGTATGATGGAAGAGGGAAGCACACTGTCTCTTGATGAGCCTCAAAGCACCTGCATCAATCTCTATTTAGGGCTTGCTGTAATACACCTAATCTTTTAGGCGTGAAAAAGCCCCTACGGTATTGCTCCGTAGGGGCTTTTTTGTTATCTTCTACAATTCTTCAAGGCTTCTCTGAGGATGTCTGCTTTGGAAGCTTCCCCGATAAGAAACTCTGCATCCTCTCTGTAAAGGGATTCTCCAGTGCTTCTTGTTCCTGAGCTGATAGGGGCAGGAGAGGCCTCTTTACTGACGAGGATGGCAACGGGTCTCTCTGCACGCTGGCGCAGCCCGTTAACAATACTAGCATGCCGCTTATTAATAGTTTTAATAGCATCTTCTTTATCCTTTGTCTGCTCAGCCAGTTTAGACAGATGTTGTGTCTCTTGTTGAATGATTAGCACTTGTTGCTCATTCCTGTACTTCAAAAGCTTAGCAGCTTCCTTGCCTGCTCCGGCCTTATAAGCAACTGTGCTAAACACTCCTAGAGAAACCGCCCATAGAATAGCAATGATTTTATACATGGTTCATACAAAGAGCGTATTCCCTTTGTCTCCGGTTTGTTAGCCCCTTCAGAGGAGCCCCTTTGAACTTGTCCCAACGAAGGATTTCCTTACAGGCTGCTTCGTAGTTGAGTTCTTTAAGGGATTTAACAAGGGTTGAAGAGCAGAATGAACCAAGACCAATATTATAGGAGAGAGATACATAAGCATCAAACTCATACTGATAGAGGGGAACATCAGCGCACTTCTTAACACCATCAGAGAACTTATCTGCATCAGCCAGAAGCCGCATCAAAGCCCTCTCAGGTGTTATCTCATCGCCTTTCTTAACTCCCGTAGTCGTCCCAAAGCCTATTGTTGGAACATCGCCGGAAACAGGGATGATGGCTTTAGAGGAATATCCCTCCTCCAAAGCAATCCCTACTAGCACAGCGGCTGATAAATACAAAGAGGCTACAGACGGGCGTATCATGGTGGATTTGTTACATCTCTATACATGCTAAAAAGCTTATGTATAATCATTAATACAGTGTATATAAGAGTACACCAAAGGAGTACATCAGATACTTGATAACCGGCAATAGTTGCCAGTGACACAGAGACAGGAGCTGAGGCTTTTGCTAGTATTTCCACTGTAGTTTCTGTTGTGTTTTGCATGTCTGTCATGGCTGCTCCTGCTGAGGCATACCAGACAGCATGCCACGCCAAGCCATCTTAGGAGGAATCTCAGGAAGCTTTCCAGAGGCAACGTTAGAGACAAGACGTCCCATATCACGATTACGCATAAACCCTTGAAGCTTGTCTGCCCCATAGCCTGTAGCAGCAACACCAGCAGCGGCAACTGGATTAGCAACAGCGCCTGCTGCAAAGCCTGCCTGCGTTAGTGTGCTTCGCTGAGGGTTTAGACGAGCGAGTAACGAAAGAGCAGGATCAGCCATCGAGCCTCTAGCTACACTCTTAATAGCATTCTGCTCTGCCTCAGAGAACAAACTCATCTTATTCTTACTGGCAGCTAAGTTAATAAGCTGTCGACGAATAAGCTCACTTTCAGAAGACTTTGGATCAAGGGCTCGTGCTTCTGCAACACCTAAGGCATCTTCAAGGATCGTTGCACGGGAGAGGTTTCTCCAATCCTTACGAGCATCCTGCACGGCTTGAATGGCTGTTCCCATATTTCCCTTACTGGCTATTACATCTTTAGCTCCAAGTTTATCAATATAGGAATCTAGTTCAGAAACTGCCATGCCTGCAAACTTGCGAGTTGCCGGGTCATTGGCTTTCTTCAGATCGGTTAGGGCAGAACGCATTTGCTCAAGCTTACTGAAGGATACCCGCTGTGTTCCAACCATGTCTCTAACCTGCTCAAGCACCTGAGCAACAGGCTTATGAGAATCTAGCTTTGGGTTGAAATTACTCTTCATTAAAGCATCTTCCACACTGGAGAAGTTATCCATAACACTTTTAGGCTTTAGATAAACACCCTGTGCCTCAACTGTTGCATAAGCCTCCTGAGACCTTTTCTTGATAGAATCTATGGACACAATAGGGGCTTGCTTTGTTGAGGCCGCTGTAGCTCCCTTTGCAGCCAAGCCGCCAGCAAGTCCTCCAGCAGCAACCCCTGCAATGAGGCCCATTAGAGGGCTTCCTGTGGCTTCCTGTGTGCTCTCTGCAACTGACTGACCTGCAAGACCACCAGCACCTGCTGCGGCTGTTTGTTGCAATAGATTCTGACCCAATGGAGCCAAGGCAGCAGAAGCCCCTGAAAGGGCTGCTTGAGCCGGCACACCTGCCATTGCTGAAGCCCCTGCTTGTACACCCCTTTCCAGCTGTCCTTGAGGCTCTGGAAGGCCTGCGGCGGTCATTAGATTCTGAACCCCCTGTGTAGGGCTTCCCATAACCTTACGACCAGCCAAAGCGTTCACACCTGCTGCTACAGGTTCTGCCATCATTGCAGGAATAGCTGTGAGGCCTGTAATGCCTGCTCTGGCGGTAAGCCCTAGCTGTCTGCCCATCTCTTGAGGAAAGCTTCTTTGAGCCTGCTCAGGAGGCTTGGCATAGTTCTCCTTGGCATAGGCCAATACCTGAGCCTCAGAAGCCCCCTCCGGAGCCGTCACCTCGTACTCCTTGCCGTCTGGGGCAGTAATAACAAATGTAGCCATGCTGTGTCCTTATTGTTTTGGTTTAATAGACCATACACCTGCCGCACCGCCTGTGTTTGCTACAGCAGGCTTAGGAGCAGCCCCCATTGTGTTTAACCAGTTGTTATAATGTAGGTCAATCTTGTCCAAGTTACGGGAGAGTTCTTCCCTTGACTGTCCTAATTCCATTGAACCAACAGTGGCTTGAAGGGCTTGAAGCTCTTGCACGGCCACCTGACCTAGAGCACCTCCTGTTGGGCTAGCTTCCCGCATTTGTTGCAACCTATCAAAGCCTAAATTGGCTTTAATTGTTAGTAGACGCTGGTTCAAATTGTAGGAGTCAGATCCGGGAATATAAGAGGCTGCTTTACCAGTTAGGCCTGTTGTGGTTCCCGACACAAGCGACTTAGCGGCTGCAACATCTTCAACAACTTTATTGGCGTGACTGATAGCAAAGCTCTTCGCCGCTTCTTTCTTCTCACCCTTGTCTGCCTGCTTCTCTTTTAAATCTGAAAGACGCTGCTGAGCCAACTCCCGCTGAACACTTGTCATAGATGAATTAGCCGCTTGTGTTAGTACAAGCATTTGCTGTTTGAAGTCCCTGTTCCTCTGATTCTCTTGTTCTCGTTGGGTAGCCTTCTCTCTTTCTTGCTCAGTCTTAGCGATTCGGTTAGCCTCTGCTGTAGCCTTGCGCTCCAGTGTTTTGAATATGTCATCAGGCTTGCCATACTTACGTACAACTGCTTCTACGTCCTTGTCTTGAGCGTCCATAGGGAGGGAGGACAGTTCAGATCGTAGCTGCTCATCCTTAGCCTCACCACGGAGAATCTTTCCTTCTTCTGCTTTGTATTTATTTGTCTGCGCTTCTTCCCGTAGCTTCGTGGTTTGTTCCGTAGCAAGTTTAGCCCCTTCCAGTTCCATTGACTTAGCCTTCTGAGCAATCTGCAAAGCCATTTCCGGGTCTGTAGTTCTCAAAGCATTAGCCATTTGAAGGAGGCCTTCAGGCGTGTTTGTATCAAACTTACTAGACAGCTCACGAAGCTTCGTAGCCCGTTTAATCATTGGGTCTTGTACATCAACTCCGAAGGCCCCTGCAAGGCCTGTACCCACTGAGGAGCCAGCTTTGTAGGCCATTTGCCCTAGTTGCTGGTCAGGGGTTAATTGAGCGAATGAGGAAGCCCGTTGATTCAACAACTGGTTTTGCATCTCTTGTGGAGACAAGGAGCCTCCGAATAAACTAGGTTCTGTAGCCATATATTCCTTACTTAGTTAGCGATGCAATTAGTGCTGCAATTGGATCGGAGAGACCAGCAACACCTCCTGTTAGGGCTGAGCGAGTAGCAGTATTAGCTGTATTCTGACCAGCAATATATTGATTAGCCGCTGCTTGGTTGCTTGCTGCCGAAGCGGAACCAAGGGCTTGACCCTGTGTAAGGGCATTGCTTCCCAAGTTCTCAGCATTAGATGCACCTGAGATGAGGTTGGTATATGGAACAAGAGAATTAGCCTGTGCGCCGTAGCCAGCATTAGTCAATGCAAGACCGCCTGTCATCAAGCCACTACCAAAGGTTGTCTGAGCTTGCCCCGCCAGTTGAGCATTAGCAGCCAGCTGAGCATCCTGCTGAGCCATTGCATTGTAATAAGCAGCCATCTGTGGGTTAGCTGCTTGAAGGCCAGCACTCCCTGCACCATAGCCTGCGGAGGTGCTTCCTGTTGCAAGCCCTAAACGGCCTTGTTGTTGTTGCTGGTTAGTGAGTTGTGCAAGCTGCTGTTCACGCCCGGGAGCCAAGAGCCCCTGCTGTTGTGTCATCCAGTTCTGAGCAGCCATCTGAGGGGACTGAGCAACATACTGCTGCCCCAGATTAAACAAGCCTTGACCAGCTGCTGTAACCGTTGGCTGATAAGCCTGTTGCTGCTGAGCCTGTGACAGGCCTGTACCAGCCATGCCAATAAGCCCTTCACGCATTGCAGCAATGTCAGGAGCAACTTGGTAGCCAGCCCCTGTAAGCTCTCCCTGTGGCCCGTACTGGAAGCCAGAGGTTCCAAAGCGGCTTGTAACCCCTACTGGCCTAAACTGGGCCATCTGAGCAGCCTGAGCTGCTGAGGTGGTTGCATTACTTGCCGCTTGGTTGGCTACGAGGCCTGTACCCAGTGCCTGTACAGCAGGGTTGATTAGTGAAGTCCAATCGAATTCAGCCATATTAATAACTCCCGCCATCTACTGTTGCTGTAAGAACACCCGACACTGTTAGATTCACCATTGTGGCTGTTCCTGTGAAAGAGCCGTTATTAGCCTCACTCTTGGAGCTGATTGCTGAAGCTATGTTAGTAAATTCAGTATCAATCTCCGTGCCTTTGATAATCTTATTAGGATTGCCTGTAACTAAGCCATCTTTAATGGCGAAGTTGGTTGTCTTTGTGTAGTTCATGGATAACCTCTATCTTTCATGTATTGTACAACTGTATCTAGCTCTGCTGTTGTAGCATAGGATTTAATTCTATTTGCTTTCCAAGAAATAACTTGAACGTTATCCTTTGTGTAGCCTTTTGTAGAATCAATACGGTCTAAACTTGGGCTGGTTTCTCTAAAACCTGCTGAGTTCCATTCGAAATCAATATTAAAAATAGGACATTTGTTATCTACAGGCCAAAGCTCTTTAATATCTTCTAACGTTAATGTGTGCTCTCTATTCTTTTTTAATGCTCTGGCTTTAGAGGCACTTAACAGCATCTGTACCCGATAAGATAAATTAGTCAATCTACGATTGCGTTGATATTTTAAAGAATATTCTCTTATTTCATCCGCGCATCTTAAGCGACGAGCAGTCTGTCTAATCTTATCACAAGCTCTACAGCAGTTTTGAAGCCCATCCTTGTTGGCTCTGTTAATCGAAAATAAAGATTTATTTACCTCTTCTTTACAAAGATTGCAAGGTTTAGTTTCAAGGGCAGTGCTCATCGTGTCTTTCCTGTTTTAACATAAACATCTAACTTCTGAATGGATACAGGCTTTTCAAACACCGTTGTTTCAAAACCTAGCTGAATAACCTTACCTGAGCCGCCAATGTTAATAACTTTATTATCAAAGGCACTTCCCCCGTATTCACCAATTGCATACTCAGCAATGGCATATTCTGCAACAGCTTTATTAGCTAGTGAGAACTGACGACTATTTAAAATATCACTATAATCAAAGCCAAACTTCAGCACCACTCCGTAGCCCTGTCCACCAATAACCGTAATGCCAACCTTCTTCATCAGTTTAATAACTGTGGGTACAGCGAAATCAAAGTAGTTGGTGAAATAACGCATTAAGTAGCTATCTGTATTGTCTTTGTAGCCGTCATACTTACCGATGTAGCCAGCCTTGCCCACTAGCAAGTCTTTGTTACGAAGGTATTGAAAAGCTGTTGGTACAAGACCATCCCATGTAGTTGTTCTATTGGCTCCATTCTGAAGGGCCGCTCTCATGTCAAAGCAATAAACCAACTGACGGGCTGGGAGAGACAACAAGTAGAAGGCATCCTTATCAGAATAAACAGCCTTAATCTCAGCAGCATTCTCTAGGGTTATTTCGTACACAAGATCATCGCGCACATTGGCACTAATGTCTCGCATAGGAGCACTCTTCTCTTGAATAGTTCTCATGAGGGACTTAACACCTGCATCAGACAAGAACAAGATGTCTCCACCTGTTACAACCACTGAGTCTCTAGCGAAGCAGCCAGTGCCTGTAATAGCATCTGAGAGGGCCAGCTCATTAGGGTTGTTGGCATTGGAATAGATAAGAATTTGTCTACGACCAAAGATTATAAGGAAGTTGTTATGAGAAGCAAGAGCAACAATCTCATCACCACCAGCAGGCCACACCTGAGATACATCCAATGTTCCTGCTGTGCCTGTACTCAGTACAAAAGGAGCCAATAAATCAGAGAATTGAACAAGGCTCTTATTAGTTCCGTTATTAGCTGTCCATACACGGCCATAAGCACTAATAGCACAGTTGTTCTGAACCACAGTTCCTACGTAGCCTGCGTGCTCAGTTATTCTCCGATAGGATGTAGAACTAACTGCTGGATCAAAGATTAGAGGGTCGTGGCCTGTCTGATACATCACTAGGTGACTATTAAGAGAAGCCATCTGCCAGTTGCTATCAGTGATTGTAGGGGCTGTACCACCACCTCCGTAGGTTAGCTCTGTGAGGGTTGAACCTACCAGCTTAAACAGCTTATTGTTACCAGCAGCAACCACATAAGAAGACCCATCAACTGTAATCAGTTCCCCAATAGATTTAACTGAAGCAGTACTTAGAGGGGTAGAAACAGCATGAGCAGGAACCCACCCCTTACGAGCACCAATACGACCAAACTTATCAATCACACAGTTGTTAGCAATTGTAGCAAACCCATCCTCAAGAGTGATGGAGGAGTCTTGGGTATTAGCCCCTTTGAAGCCCGGAGCAGCAATAGTGGTTGTTAAGAGCTTTGCAACCATAATTAAACCCCTGTCCAGATCACCGCATCATCATACCTATTCTGTTCAATAGCAATGGCATCAGCAAGAGCAAGCCGGTATTGTTGATAAATCTCTCCGAAGGCTGTACCGCCATCTTCTCCTCGTTCACCCACAGCCTTAGCATAAGCAAGAAGCTGTACCAAGTGCTCAGGGACAAGCAATATATCGCTGTTAGCAACTAAGTTGGTTTGAGGGATAATTAGTTCAAACCGAAGCTGGTACACAGCATCAGGTTGAGGCCATACATCCACCTTCGTATCACCTACAGAGGTAACTCCGTTATAGCTGTAATAAGTAGGAGCTGAGTTCTGTATTGTTCCCATATAGTATTGACGATTAAGCCATACCTGAGAAGCTTGGCTCATAGGAAAGTCTTTTGTATCATTAAGAACATCACTTGTCTTAAACCGACCACCAGAGCCTGTGAGGGCATAGGAGCGTGTTCCGGGAACAGTTGGAACAACAATGGTGGACGCCAGAACATTCCAATCATTCGCGTCTTCCACTTCCCTCTTAGCATCATTAACAAATACACCGATAAGGGAACTATAAGGAGTGTCCTCAACAGAGGAAACAGGAGTTTCCCTTAGTCTTGTCAATACATTGTTAACTAATTGTAAATAGGCCATCTGTTTCCTTTATTTGTATACAGTATACCAGCTTTTGAGCAATATGTCAAGGCTTCTTTGTTGGTTTAGTTCTTTTAGCTTGAGAAAGAGCAATTGCTATTGCTTGCTTCTGTGGGCGTCCCTCTTTAACAAGTGTAGAAATGTTCTTGCTAACGGTTTTATCTGATTTACCTTTTTTCAACGGCATAATATTTCCTTATGGGGATACAGGCCACTCAACAGTCCAAGGAAACCCTGTCTGTTTAGTTACGTCCCGTAGAGATTGTCGATAGGAGGCCCACACAGTTTGGTCTACAGGGGCGTCAAGCACCTGAGTCCAATCACTGTCACGCAGCTTAGTTACACGCTGGTCACGGATGGTCTGAGCCTGCGCAGCATCCTTAGAAGCCTTGTAAGCAGCCTCAGCCTCCGCAGCCGTGGTGACACGGCCTGCTTCGTCCTTGGTGTCTGTAAACACAGGGCCTAGCACATACTTGGTGAACAGTTTCCCGTTAATCTCTTCAATGCCTGCTGCTTGGCTATATTGATAGACAGAGCCTCCGGAGGCTTGTGGGCCTTCAAAGACTATTGCTCCCCCGAAGCTGTTGATAAGGGCTTCGGAGAGCTGTTCAGGCATTGAAACAGAAGGAAACAAGGCTCTGAAGTCCTGCTCTGTTACTAGTGCTTCATTGATTTTAATTTGCATATGTTTCCTTTAAGCAATTGCTAAGAAGATGTAGGAACCACCGCTAACATTAATTGTAGCCAGTGCTGTGCTGTCAAGCGCAAAGCCGGTTGACACGGGATCAATAAAGTCAGTAATGGTAACTTCAGCGGATGTGCTGTTGAGGAGCAGGTAGGGGTCATTACCTGACACAATTCCACGGGCTGTGTCGTATGTATACCAATCACCAGTGCTATCAGTTCGCTTAATAAGAACAAACCTCGCCCCTGCTGTGAAGCCGCAATTAATGGTTTGTGTTGTTCCAGTGCCTGTGTAGCTGCCTACTTTGCTCACTCCGGGGCAGGTTGCAAAGAGGTACATAACATAAGTTGCGCCCGATGTATTTACATTTCCTACGCCGCTTGACCCTGCATAAACTGCCATATCATTTGATGTTGGGGGATTATAAGGATAAGTAATTCCATTTGCGCCGTTTGCAAAAATATCTGCATTAGTGCTATTTAACAGAAGTGTTCCATTAGCAGTTGCACCTTTATGATAGACAAACCAAGCTGTTGAAGCAGTACTTCGGCATTTTATAATTGCCATTTCTGGAACAGCGCTCAAATTATTAGAGATTAATAGTGCTGCACTCCCCGTCCCTGTATAGCAAACCTCATCAAAGAAGCCGGGGGCGCGTTTGAAAAATAAATTACTGTAGGTAAAAGTATCCCAGTTTGTTGTGTTTCCACCAGAGTTATCGCCTACTGTTATTCCATCCATATCGTATGAAACAATAGAACCAGCAGGAGCACCTTCAGCTCCTGTACTATTAACTGTAAGTCTTCGGGTTATTCCACGGAGCCTATCAAACCAAAGCGCACCATTGTTAGCTCCATCACGTTGTTGGAAAGTTGTTAAATCAGGAGAAAAACCAACGCCTGTAATAGAAGTTACTGTTGCATTTCCAGTGCGCGTCATGGGCTTAAAAACCTTAGTCGCATCAGTAGGAACCTTCATCGGGCCACGGCGTATGGCTATGTAGATGAATGTTGAACCATCTGCCACGCCACCATCAAATGTAAACCCAGTCGCATTAGGAGCAATACGAGTAGCTAACGCCTCTGCATTTGATAAATTAGGAATAAGAACTTGGTCATCGCCAGATACAGGCATACCACGCATATTGTCAGCAATACCCCAGTTTCCTGCTGCATCAGTACGTTTCCACATTACCAATTGAGGTTCGTAACCAAGATTGACATTTACAAGCGGTGTGGCGGTAACCATTGACCCACAGCTAATCACATTGTCCGTCCCAGTGAGTCCAAAGCCTCCTGCGTTGTGGGCGAATAGGTAGGCTACGTAGGTATTGCCGCTAACTAGTCCAGCCCCAACCGTGAATTGTGTAGAAGTGGGGGTGGTTAGTGATATACCATTTCCAAAAATATCCTGTCCATTTGCCTGTTGATCTGATGTGGTATTGAGTTCAAGGGTATTGCTTCCGATGCTACGGTGATACACCATCCAGTTCTGTGTATTATTTGCCGTCTGTTTTAGAACGATCATTCCCGGTATTGAACCTAATGAGTGCGATATGTTTTGAACGCTACCACCATAGGTGAAAGTCACAACATCAAAGAACTTCGGCTGCTTGCGGAAGGTCCATGAGGCGTAGCTACCCGCGTTACTATTATCACCCGTATAACTACCAAGAGAATATCCAGTATTAGATACTGCAGTAATGCTTGTTGGAAAGTTTGTTTGCGCGTTTGTTAGGCTTGAGTAAATAACATTATCAATACCTCGTGCAGTATCTGCCCAAGTATGCTGCTGAGCGGCACTTCTGCTTTTCGTCCAAACCAGCCCACCCTTACCCGCCAGATCAATCCCATTGGTAATCGTCTGGGTAGAGCTGTTGCCTGTGTAGAGGTAGGTGCTGAATACGTCTTCGATATATGTTGCTTGTGTGGCATTCCCCACAGCTTCTAATAGTTTCTTAGCCAGCATAATTAAGCATACTTTCCAACGTGAGCACCATAAAGAGTGCTATT
>Ga0208643_1000302_pt1 | contig 33379 bp, 43 predicted proteins | sample VirMetDEL_Nov_12_FD_184516 | JGI IMG/M metagenome (GOLD analysis project Ga0208643, IMG submission 184516) | Aqueous microbial communities from the Delaware River and Bay under freshwater to marine salinity gradient to study organic matter... | ecosystem: Environmental > Aquatic > Marine >...
AGTGAATTTTATGCACGCCATTAAATCAGAATATTGTTACCCAAAGTGTGAACCTCACGCAACATTATTACGGAAGTCATGGAAGGTGCCTTTAAGCTCCTCCTGTGTCTTCCAACTATGGCACGATCTGCATAGTGACTGTAGGTTACCAGCGTCCCACATGAGGTTCTTACTACCCCTGTGTGGTGTCTGGTGGTCTACGTCTGTTGCTATAGTTACTATATCGAAACTCAAGCACCTCTGACATAGTGGTGCCTTTGACAACTGTGAGTTCCTTACTTTCTTCCATCGTGCATTACTGTATGCCTTATCACGGCTGAGAGACCCCCGATCATGAGGGTCTCCCGCTTGCTTTGGTTTATGTGTAGCTTGTCTTTTGTCTAAACAGTTATCGTCACTACACGAATAGGCAGCGCACCCTGGGACACGACAGGCCCTTGGGGCACTAGATGGCAAGATCACCTCTCTTTCATCCACTCAACGGGGATCAACCCGTCAGCGTAAAGGAACCCATGACGTTCGCACCAGCCTCCGTAGGTCTGTTTTGAAGTCTTGGAAAGTCTTTGTTGACTATTACTAAAGACAAAACGGATATCTAGTTCAGGGTGCTGTTCCTTAACTAACAGATGCTTTGATCTGTCACTAGGAATGAAGCGACCCTTGGCCTCAATGATTATGCCGTTCGAAAGTCTAAAGTCTGGTGTGTACGTCCGTGGCTTACCAACGTACTTGATTTTGTACTTTTCGTATTCATAGTCTACATTGTACCTCTCTAGATGTTTCGAGTTATCTTGCTCAAGACCAGATCGAAAGCCAGCCTTGAGTGCCGATTGCCTTAGCTTACTGCGCTTGGGATAGACCACATCTGACCTTCCTTGCGTAGCAGCCACAGAAGCTTTGCGTTCTCTGTGACCTTACTTGTGTCACCACCATAGGCAGCTACACAAATCTCATAAAGCTCACGCTCTGTTGTAGCATCAGCAAGCATCTTGCCAGCTTTCACTGGACCAACACCCTTGATGCCAAACACATTGTCAGCACTATCACCCATAATGATCTGAGTGTAGAAGAACCGTAGCCCCTCAAACTCATCAACATTTACTAATGTTTTCTTATTTAGATTGTAGTGGTGGCAAGGAACCTGCAAGAAGTCCTTGTCGATCGAAGCAATGATAGCATCAGGGCCTAGCTCTGTGGCTCGGATAGTGATGTCATCGTCTGCTTCTTGTCCACTAGAGACCTTTGCGTTGTAGGCTTCAACCAAGTAGTCACGTAGTGCTGGCAGATGCTCAGGCTTAGGTTTGCCTGAACGGTTCTGCTTGTACGTTGGTTGAACATCAAAGCGAAAGTTACCTTTGCCAGTAATGAACATCTCGTAGTTTTCAGAGGTTGCGCTAAAAGCTACCGCCCCCAAGATTTCCTCTACCATCTCGTCTATCTTGTCGTGTGCATCCTCTAGCGGCTGCCCCTCGCAAGAGAAAGCAGCCCTATAGGTTAGGATGTCACCGTCTATTAGGACAAGCATTAGAACGTGTCCATGTCAACCGCAGAACCTGATTGACCAGTGAACTCAACTAGATTATGAACTGCAATCTTCTCCAAGCGCTGGATGGACTTCTTACCATCAGCCCAAACGGACACCTTTACAGTAACCTTAGAGCAGTTACCTAGCTCGCCATCGTCTGCCATTGACCACTTCTTGAGGCTCTCACCTTCACGGAAGTCAAAGACTGTAGGTGCACCACCCCACTCTGGGGCAATTGGGTGGACGTTAGGACGCTTGAGCTTAAGGAACTTACCTGTGCCAAGCTCAGGGTTACCAATCTTGATAGTATCGTGCCCCATTGAGGACACTGGTGCACCAGCTTTAAAGTAAGCTTCGAAGCCTTCGTTGTCTTCAGGGTAGAAGTTTACATTGTATTGCCCCTGTGTTTTCTCGTGGTAGTCTCCGTTGTCCATGTTCTCTGGGAACACTCGTGCGTATTCTACGAAACCAGTCATAGAAACGATTGTTGTTTTACCTTTAGCCATCTAGTGTATCTCCGCATAATTCTTGCCCACTGCGTAATCTACGCCAAGTGGTACATTGAGTTTCATTTTGTCGTTGAGCTTGTCCTTGCATTCAAGAAGCACACGCTCTGTTCTTTTGTGGTCATCAGTAGCTACGATAACTTCATCATGGAACTGACCGATAACCTTTTCACCAGCAGCCTTAACCAACATAACATATTGGTCAAAACAATAGACACCAGTGGATTGGTTTGTGGTTGACCAACGGTCCTTTTCGGAACGTAGGCTGTGCCAGAAGCCTGAGACTGCATTGAGTATCCAAGCTTCACCGTTTATCTCTCGCACCTTTCTGGTTTCTGCAATCTTCTGTACTGCCCAATTACGACCCCAGTAGGCTTCAATAAGCTTCTTAGCTTCACCTTGGGGTAGTCCTGTTGTTCGTGATAGTGTCGCTGGGCCTACACCGTAGACACAAGCATAGTTAGCAGCCTTGTAGCCCTTACGGACTGAACCAAGGTTGATAGTGCCAGCATTGTGTTGGTCTATCTGTTCTTGGGTTACAGCCCCAGCATGTTTAGCTAAGTCCAAGTGTGGATCAAAGCCATCAAGCTGCATCTCAGCTACATAGTCAGGATCAATAGGTTGCATGTAGTGTCGCTTAGTGGTGTCCTCTAGGGAAACCATATCACAACCAACAAGCACCTCACCCTCTGGAGCAATCAAGCAGCCCCTTAGTTCTTTTCCCCAAGGCTTATCGACAGCGGGGAGGTTAACTAGAGGCTTCCTATGTTTGAACCGAAAGGTGTTGGTGAGGCCTGCAATACCTGCTGACAACCAACCATTAACTTCACACTCTAGGAAAGCGTTAACGGCACCAAGCCTGTGGCTAGTGACTGTCAGGTCTTCCAAGAGTTTGATTGAAGGTTCTACTTCAGCTAGTTTGAGTACGCTAGGGCATAGCTCAGAACCATCCCGTATCTGTGGGATTTTACGTTCTTCACCGATGTTGTCCCCTCGGACGTACTTGAAGGTTTCAGGAACCCACCCAAGATCATAAAGCCAGTCTTTGACTTGCTCGTGGCTGTTAGGGTTACCAGCGTCATGCCCTACTAAGATAGTCATAGGTTGCATGGTTGATGCTGGCATGTAGGCTTCTTTAAGTAGCTGTTGCCAAGCCTCGCCTCGTGAAGATAGTGTGCCATCTTTCTTGTGCATCACTTTTGGCGGGTTCATTACTTTTGTAATAGGCTTTGTGGGCATAGCTGCTGATAGTTGATCTTGTGAGCTCTCCTTCATCTGTTCTAATGTTTTTTGTAGTGCTTTAGCTTTGGGCACGTCTAACCGCCAACCATAGACCTCTTGGTCTCTAGCGCACTGCATCTTAAATGTGAGGTAGTCAGTGAGACGTTTAGCTTCGCCCTCATCACGGTAGAGCCTTGTAAGCTTACGCTCTAGGATACTCAGGACTTCAAGGTTGATCTTAACGTCTTCCTCGCAGCGGTGCTTGTAGTCTTCGTAGGACAGGTTGTCCCAATCGTCCACTTTGGGCTTAGGGACACCTACTGTGACGCCCCAGTCGCCTAGACCATGCCTAATGCGCTTTGGCTCTAAGTACCAAGAGAGTGGCAAGGTGTCGATGATGTCGGCATCTGTATAGATTTCGAACATCTGTAGTGCTGGGATGTCAAAGGCTACAATGTTGTGGCCTACGACAGTTGTAGCTTTGTGCATGACCTCTTGGATGGTGCTGAGGTCGTTAGTGCTGTGGACTACACCAGAGCCAACCACAGACCACGAGAAGACGTGGATCTTAGTCAGCTTGTTTAGAAGCCCGTCACTCTCTAGGTCGAATACGATTTTCATGTTGTTTCCTTATAGTGGTGCTAGGGTAAACGTGTTCAAGTCGAACAGCATCTCGCCAGCAAAGCCCTCCTCTGAAGTTGGGCGGTTCTTAGTAATCACCAGTTTAGTAGTGTTGCGATCTATCGCGTCCTCAGCATCCTTGTCCCTGTGTAAGTCGACTACAACAGAGGCTCGTTGAGAAAGCATCTTACAATACTTAGCATCGCCGTTCTCGTTAGTGTGTGCGATGGTTATGACACCGATGTTGTATTCTGCCGCCACTTTAGACAGTCGAATAGCTAGTTGAGCTAGTTCGCTCTCTTTGCTACTCTCTGACGAGGTGGTGATAGTGTCTTGGATTGGCTCAATCATAACGAACTGACAACCATAGACGGTTGCCATCATTTTGACTTGCTGGACCAACTCATCGGCGCCATCACCCTCTCGTAGCTTGAACTGGTAAAAGTGTTCTGTACCCGCTAGACGCTTGATGCTTGCACGGACTTCTTCAGTCTTACCCTTTTCCTCAATGAGGTCTTTTCTAGTCAAGTTGTCTTTTAGATCGTAGGACACCAAGCCCAATACTGAACGGAGTGGTATTTCCTCAAGGTGACAGGTGGCGAAAGTAACACCACGCTTGATGAAGTTCCACTCTAGGAACCTGAAGACCTCAGTCTTACCGATACCTGTAGCAGCTTTGAACATAGTGAAGTGCCCGCGGTGAAGACCCATGGCCTTGTTGTCGAACTCGATGATACCTGTTGGGACAAAAGAGTGTTCTGGGGTATCGTCAAACAGACTTAAGAGGTCGGCTTGTGAGTGCAGCAGGTTGTCTGGAGTGAACCTAGCAGCATTGAACCATGCAGACTTGTACTCAGAAGCCTTGCCGGCTACTAGGAAGTCGTTTGCATCCTTATAGATGCTGTGGTCCACCCGGTAGGTCTTGTGTGGAAACAAAGTGTTTATCTTTTGGGCCACTTCGTCGCCTGGGCCATCTGCGTCGACTGAAAGCACGATCTTCTCGAAGCTATCCAGCCAGGGCACGACGGCTTCCCAGAAGGCTTTTGACGGATTAGCTGATGGTAGTGATACTACAGGAGTAGCATAACGGGACGTTAAGCCACCAAGCATCTGAAAGGCCGATAGAGCGTCTAGTTCGCCCTCGGTGATAGTTACCATCTTAGACGTACCAGCGGTAAACAAGTTCATCCCAAAGAGACTATCCATCTTACCAGTAGCGGTGAAGTCTTTAGGGAACTTACGTGTCTTAGTGGCACCTGATGGGTAAACATAGGTTTGGCTCAAAGGTGAGCCACCACTACCAACGACAGTCTTAACACCATAGTGCTCAAAGGTGCTCTTATCGATACCTCTAAGGCTTACATAGTTGCCGATTGCTTCTTTTGTGGTTGTGGTTGAAGGCGTAAAGCCCTCAAGTTCCCCTAATGGGTAGAGCTCAAGGGTCTCTTCAGAGTACTTCACGCCAGACTTAGGGTAGGAGCCACCACAGCTAAAGCAAACGCCGACCATCTTCTCAGTGTTGTAGCTAAAAGCATCACTGCTACTACAAGTGGGACATGGTTGACGGGTTAATTCAGTCACGATCGTAACCTTCAGCTTCTTTACGCTTAAAGGTGATAGTGCCATCTGGGAGGAGGTAGTAGGTCATGTGTTTAGTCCTTTGTGTTGTATTGTTTTATAAGGTCGAATATGTGGGCTAGACCTAAAGCTGCAAAGAAGCCACCATAGAAGCCTGGTAGAATAGATAGTGTAGCTGTTGGCATCATAGAAGCATAGTCGAACAGCATAAGTCCTGTTGACATGGCTACAAAGATGAAGACTACAGTCATGTGCTTGGACTTGTTCATGAGCTTAGCTCAGGATACATTGAGTAACCGTTGTGCTTCTCTTCACGTAGCTCTTGTAGCATAAGCATATAGTTGCTATGTACAATGCTAAGGAATAGCTCTGGTTCTAAAACCACCATGTCTGTCAGATATTCTAGCAGTTCTTCTTCGTGTAGTTCTGAGAGGGCTAAAATGGCCTCATTAGTACTATCGTTCATCTTATGTTATCCTTTATGTCTTAGCAGAGGTGGTAGTACCTAAGGTATTCTAAGGTTAACCTAAGGGGTACTTAAGGTACTAAGGGGATCCTATAGTACTAACCACCTTCCTCTATAGTAAGTGTTTTTAGATGTCTATTGTTTTCAATGCCTTACAAGTGGCCCAAATAGAGCTAATAAGCATCAAAAAAGGACCGCTAGAGTTAACTAACGGTCCTTCCTCTATAGTAAGTGTTTCTGGCTATTAAGCGAACGAGTAGTCGGTGTCTATGATACCCTGAAGGTCTAAGTTGCCCATAAGTGGTAGGGTAACAGCTCCGCCAGAAAGATCCTCATTCAACTTGTTGGCAACGTTTAGGTTGTAGAGCTTAACAAACTCCTCACGGATGATGTTGAAGAAGCGTCCAGCGTCTGCTGCATGGCAACCAAAGCTGTCATGTATCATCGCTAGGCTATGCATTTGCTCCCTTGAGGCCGCTACGGCCACCATACGGATGTGTGCGGCATCTAAGGAGTGGATTACGTTAGGCGAGATGCTGCTAGCCATCTTACGTGTGTCCACTCTATCAGTCTGGAAGCTGTACTGTGGTTGAACCCTAGCATCCCCAACAAGTATGCTAACCTGTTTAGACTTCTTGACCTTGTACTTCTGCACTACAACCATTCCGTCAGGCGTAGTCCACTGTGCGGCCTCATCCTTGCCGCGGACACAAGATTGAAGCCAAGTCTTAGCCTCAGCGGCCTTGACCACGATGTTTTCTATCTCGGTGAAAGTGATTTTAGCAAGATAGTTACAGGCCAAGAACAACTCATCCTTGTCAAAAGCATCGCGATTAGTAGAGATAACATATTCCTTGATCTGGTCGGTCATCCCGGGAACCTCAGAAGAGTAGCCGTAGGTCATTGTGGGTGTCTTAAAGAGGCTTCTGGTTAAAAGGCCCGTGCTAGCCCACTTAACCGCAAGGTCGTCACCAGAGGCGCGTAGGGTTGCCTCTACAGCCTTCTGGACGGCACTATAGATGTCTTGGCGGTCTAGGTTAGGCAGAAGGTTGACCTCACGGCCACCTACTTCGTCCTTAAACATAGCTGAGAAGTGCTGAAGACCAGAGCAAGACCCGTCAAAAGCGACTGGCAGAGCGCTCATGAAGTCCTCTGGTGCCTCGCAGTAGCCAGCCCACTCAATACAGCCTCTAAGGAAGCCCCAAGGGCTGTCAGCAGTAATCCAGAAGGCCTTGTTCTCACCAAATGGGTTATTAGCCACCTCAATGATAGTATCTTCATTCTCAAAGACCCAAGAGACACGATCTGCAAGTGATAGTTTGTCATTACCGAACTCGTTAGCAATATGGATAGCTAGGAAGCTCTCAGCACCATCAGCAATACGCTTGCCTTCAGCGAATGAGAGGAGCGCTTTAGCTAGTTTGTTACCCTGTGGGGACAGACCGTCAACCATAGGGTAAACACGACCCCTCCAGTCCATATTGTGAGGAAACCAGATAGCATCACGATCCTTGAACTCCTCAGCAAGATTAAGGACTGTTGTAGCCCCTACACGAATGCTAGTACGCTTCGCACGATCATCATTATAGTTGAACGGAAGGCAGTCTAGGTCCAATCCGTCCTCCATAGCTACCTGAGCGATGCTTAGAAGCCCTGTGTGGACCCTCCAGGCTGTACGTTGGATAATGTTGATGCTAGCACGCACATCAGACAGGTTGGCGTCCTGGAGTGCCTCTCTGTGTCCCTCAAAGCGCGTCTTCACCAAGGGTTGCAGAAGGGTAAGATATCCACCGTTCCCGTCTTGGTCCCAATCCTTTGGCTCTACTACCATGGGGAGGTAGACTGGGGCAAACTCAGGGCATAGGTTCATCACCTCAACCATCTCCATAGTCTTGTCAGTAGGAACAAGCTTCTTAAAGGAAGTCTTACCGCCACCAACTGTCACATTGTCAATAAGACCAGCCTGTGTTGCAAGTTCAATGAGCGTAACACCCACCTTCAGTTGGTCTTCAGTTGACCAAGTGGATTGCATGTTAAAGAATGTCAGGGTGTCAGCTACAGCCTTAGACTTAGCATTGTCGTTACCTAAAGTGCGCTTAGTGCTTGCTTCAATGTGCTTAACAAGGCCCTTCTTCTCTTTGTCCTTGCTAAGTTCTGCTAGTTTAACAGCGTTAGAGACTGCAAGGCCAATATTGATAGCCGTAGCAGTAGTCTTAGCCTCATCATGGCCCAAGCTGTTAACGATTGTCTTCAGAGCAAGGTAAACCACAGCTTCAAGGTTAAGGCCCTTGAGTAGAATGGATGCCGGGGCTTTACGCTTGACAGTCTCCTGTGACTTAATGAAGCCCTCAAGGTTCTCAAGCATTGTGTCCATGTTAGCCTTAATGACCTCACGGCCATGTGCTGTGTTGCTTTGGCTCTCGCCGTCACGGGCACTCTGCAGTTGCTTTAAGAACCTGGCATAGCCACGGTCCTGCATCTGTACTTCTAGCTCGAATTGAGTTTGGCTTGTCATGTTGTGAGGTCCTTAGTTGGTGGTGGCTCTACAGGCCTTTTGTGAACCACAGAGCCACCTGTAAATCTTATCTTACGACTAGCTTGAAGTGCCTTGGGTAGACGTGCAGCGACCCAGCCGACCAGTACATGTCACCAATCTCAATGCCCCCTAGAGACTCAGGGAGGCATGCTAGAGCACGCTGATGCACATATCTATGCCAGGCCACATCATTGTTGTATCCGTAGACTACGTCGTTCGATCTCATAGACACGTGGTACTCTAGCTTCCCATCACGAATTAGCAGCTGGACTGCATTTGTACAGATGAAGTCTTTACGGCCGTTGGTAAAGGCGTCTGTGTGGATAGATGGTCTCGTGTAGACCATGACCGCCTGGCGCGAGCCCACATCCTTAGCGAGGTGATTAATAGCGTTGGTAAACTGGCTGCCGTTGGCTTCACTAAAGATGCACCAACCATAGTTGCTGTTGATTAGCCCATCCTTGCAGGCCACAGACTTCCAAATTTCAGGAATACCAGGAGCAAGGCCTTGGATACTAAGGTCCTCATTCAGGTACCAATAAAGCTCCTTCTCAATGTAGGCTTCACTTGGCTTACCGAAGATGCTATCCTCGTCTGCTATGAAGTTAGCACCTGTGATTTCTAAGGTCCCATTACTCGCAAAATCCCCACCAGCAAGTTTGCTGATGAGGACGTCACGGATGTCTTGCACAGTGTTGCGCTTAATGTCAACCCCGGGCATTGTCTTCTCCTACTTTCTGGTTTATGTATTCTTCCAGCAACTTGGCATAGCCAGCAATGTCGTGTGGGTTGTCGTTATAGAACTGGTCACCACAACACATGCGGGCGATCTTGTGGAAGATCATGTGTAGGGCTTCACGGTGCATAGGGGTCAAGTCAACCGTTGCCGCCCCCAAGGTTGTGCTGAGCAAGGCCTGTGTTAACCGAGCGTTATCCTCGAAAGAGCCATAGCGGTTGCCGCGTTGTACAAGTGTTTCATCTACATTAGACATTGAAGATCTCCCCAATCAAGCCATGGTTGTTATCGTGTGATGGTGCAAGCCACCCAGAAGGTTTGCATAAGTCTGGCAGGCCATAAGGGTTTTGCCGCCCTTGTTTAATGCCCACCTCTTTGCTCATATTAGCGCACATAACTGCAGACCAAGCCTTCTGGGTGTCGACCCCCATCAAGTCAAGGGTGCCTAGGGTGAACACCATGATGTCGATCAAGCCATCAACAAGTTCTTCAGCGTCTTGTGCTTCCAAGGCTGCTTGGCTTTCCTCAAACTCCTCTTGGATGCAAGACAAACGGAACTTGATGAAGTCGTGTAGTAACTCAGTGCTGAGACTATCCACCGCATCGTAGACCCCGAACTTCTTGTGCATAGTTTTAATATCGTTAAGCATATTGTTTATTCCTTTGTTTGGTTGGTATTAGATAGATAAGCCTTGCAGAGATAAATTACAAACCCCTAGAGCTAAACTAACTACTTTTTATTAGGCGGAGGCATCATTTCGTCACAAGGGTCATCGTCCTTACCGTAGTAGCTTTGTAGTTTCTTCAGTTTAGCCTCAGCCTTCAATGCCCTCTCAGCCCACTCTTCCTTCGTTGCTGCGTCTACTCTGTAGTCACTCATAGTCTTTCACCCCATGTTTCTCAATGTCTTCTAGCACAGTCTCTAGCATCCACTTGATGTCAGCTTTGTCCCTACCCCTGATTGTTTCGGGGTTGGCGGTGTAACCATCACCTTCGTAGAACTCATGTACTGCATACCGGACCTTACCGTCAGGTTCTGTGTGTTTCATTAGTTGATAGTGCCAACTCATTCTGTTTCTCCTTCACATAGTTTGTTCATTAGGGTCGTCACGGATTGCTCAGTAGTATGACCCACAAGTCATATCAGTGGTTTATGATCTACAGACCATTAGTGCAGCCCACGACACTGGAAACAGTTCATGCATCTTCTCACTGATCTGGTCAGCTACTACACGTGTCTCAAATTGTGTGTCAGGCTTACAGCGAAGGTTACACATGCTAGAGAAAGCATCTAATGACCCAGACCACACCCACTCAGTGAACATGTTGACTGGCAAGATCATTCTAGCTTGTTCAGCACAGATGCCTTGGTTAATCATCTTCTCATAGCGCTGTACAGTCTCATCCTCAGTCTGCTTTAGGTAAGATGTAGGGAAGTATTGTGAAGCTGCTACACCGACAGACCCTTGCTTAACGTCCGCTGCTGCTGCCCTCCAGACAGAAGGATAGTAGAACTCTGGTCGGTCTTTGACGTATCGACGGGAAACCTCACTCATCCTCATGAACTTATGCTTCACAAGTTGCCGTGCTACGAAGACTGGGGCCTTGATGTGGAACCGTGCGTAGCAGTGTCCGAAGGGAGCAATATGTCTCTCTCGTGCCAAGAACTTAATGAGCTTGTTATTACCTTCCTCTGTGTAGTTCTCAGCTTTCTTAGCGAATGACACTCGTGCAGCTTCAGCTACGTCTTTGTCCTCACCCATGTGTGCCAAGTAGGTAGCTTTGATCTGTGTCATTTAGTTTCTTCCTTGTAGATTAAGTAAGCCATAGTGGCCGTTGAGATGATTAGTGTTACAAGCATTGTCTTAATCCTTTGTGTGGGTTTAGGCTTTAGTTACAAGCATCATGCCTGCTTTACCTTCATAGTCAACCAGTGCGCGCTTCATTAAAGCGCCAGCTTCCAAATGTATCGCACCTGAAGGCATTGGGTTGATTGTGTTCTCAACCGCAATGACGTTGAACTCAACCCAGTGCGTATCTTCTTTAGTGATCTCACACAAGAGTGTGTCTATTTGCTTGCCCTTAGAACCATCTGTGTGCGTCCAGTTTTGTGTGTGTGTGATGCGCAGGTTTGTCATTGTCTTAATCCTTTGTGTTTCATTTCCTAAGACCTTCCTATCGTAGGTGTTAAACACTGGCAACCCCCTAAAACGTAAAAGGCCCCATTATTTCTAACAGGGCCTTTGTTTAGTTTTAACGGATAGGGCAAGAACCTGTTGTGCAAGCCTCGTCAGATAGATCATCTGTTGAAGCTAGGTTGGTAAGATCCACAGGCATCAGCGTGTTAGCGTAAGCACGGTACACTTCCTCAGACACCACCTCTTGCGGCAGGTAAGCATAACCTAGGTCAGCTGCAGTCTTGGTGGGATCATTGCGGTAGATGAAGGATACCCCAACATAAGTTTCCCAGTTCTCTAGGATCCATTCGATGATCGCAGGGATCTCAGTTGGGTCGTAGCTAATGGTGACAGAACAGTTGTGGTCCACATAGTGATCCATCATCAACTTGTAGCGATCTAGTTGACCAATAGCAGTCTCAAGGTTCACGTGCTTACCATCAACCACATCAAACTTAACGTCTTCGTAAGCAACAGGGAAGGTCACCAACACACTGTCTGCTTCGAAAGGCTTGTCGATGACTTTGTAACCAGCAGCTACCAGTGTTGTGATGATCTCATCATGCTTAGAAAACGTCACATTGTTGAAGATGTATTTGCCAAGTGGCTTATGCACCCCCTCAGTTGTGTCCATAATCTTGCTCAATGTTCCCGATGGCTTGACCGTAGTCACCAGCTTAGCGCGTGGCAAGCCTAGCTCATCAGCCATAGAGTTGGCACCCTTCTTAGCTGAAGCTCGGAGAGCCTGTAGCATAGTTACAACATTGTTATGACCCTGGTGGTGGTCCAAGAACTTGACGATGCCTGTAGCGCCTACACCACACAAACGGAGGAATTCGTTAAGCTCGTGCCAGGAGCGCTGAAGCACACCATCGTCAAGGTTCACACATGTTTGACGGTAGTTAGCCCGTGCAACAATCTCAATAGCCTCCTGGAGCCCACCAAAGTCTTGTAGGAACTTGCCCCAGTCAACTTCGACCAGGTTGCAGAAGCTCTTGTTGCCCAGCAGGATCTCCGCGCACGGATTTACCCCCTTGAAGTGTGGGGCACGCTTCTTAGCGCTCTCAGCATTAATGAACCCAGGTTCTGAGCCACCAGCCTCAACCATCTTGTCGAAGATGTATGACAGCTCCCACTTGGTTGGCTTCTTGTGGAAGACGATGGAGTTGTTGGACTGTTGACGATGTTCGTTACCGTGCAACCAGAAGTCTTTCTTAGCTGAGATGAAAGCGTCGACCTCAGGGTCAGACACCGGCATTAGAGCGATCTCAGCAGACCGCCGTGACGACAGTGTAGTGCCAAGCAGGTTCAGGACGTCTAGGATGTCAATACGTGTGAGCAGTTGACCAGCACGAGCGTTCATAAGCTCACAGATGCGGTTGTAGGCTGATGAAATAGTCTCATCTCCTGAGCTGATCCAGCCGTAACCCTTTAGGCGCTCTCCCGCTGCACGGACCTCAGTGAAGTCTAATACTAGAACATCCACAGCTTCCTTCATAGCAAACAGTTTACCAGCGGCCTTGGCCCATGCCTCAGCACTATCGCCGACTTTGAGGTGGTAGGTCTTTAGTCCGTCTTCGTCTACAGACGACCATGACTGGTTGCTCGGGCAGCCCTTAGCATCGCCGATAACCTTAGTTGAGCGAATAGTCACTACCTCCAGCTTATTAGCAAAGCCGTTCAACGTGCCAACAACAGGCTCGAAGCCTACACCACAGCCCTGCAACAGTAGCCACATAGCGTCGACAATGTCGTGGACCGTCTCTACACACCCGAATGAGCAGTTGAACTGGGATGCCTCGCGGGTCTTAGAGACCTTAGTACCACCAAGCCACAAGGTGCGCCCAGAGACAGTGGCCTTGCGTTCCATCATTAGCATACGCAGCTTCTCGAGCTCAACGATCTCTAGCATGTCCAGGGTGACGCCTTTAGCGCGTTCCCACAGCCATCGCTGGTGGTCGATAACGCGGTCGACTGTTTCTGCCCACGACTCAAAGGTACCATCATCTTTAGGGCGGTTGTAAGTGCGTCGTGTTACTACGTTAGCACGTGTGGAGAATTCTTGATAGTTGTTCACTTTATTTCCTTTAAGTGTTGTTGTTGCGCGTGTGGGTAAGTTAACCCCATTCTTCTTCGTTAAACTTACGACCTGTGAGGTCTTCAATGATCTCCTCAAGTCTCTCTAGTTCCTCTACCATAGAGATTGAGATGTCCAAGAGGCCCTCTATCTGTTCTTCAGCATAAAAGCACCGTTCAGCCCATTCGTCCTTAGTAACGTAGTCCATAGTTCTATGTGTCATTGTGTTCTCCTTTGTGTTTCCTTGAGACCTTGTTAAAGTAGGTGTTGAATACTGTAAACCCCTAAAAGACAAAAAGGCCCCACTATTTCTAGCAGGGCCAATGTTTGTTAAGGTTTAGTGGGCCACACGACATCATTAGGGAACCCAGCTTGCTGTGGTACATCAAGCAGAGCCTGACGGTAGACAACCCAAACGTCCTGCTGTTCTGCTGAGAGAGAACCCCAGCGGAGAGGATTGCCAACAAAGGCGTCAACCTCCAGAAGTCTTTGGTCACGGTCTTCACGAACCCTGTCGCCAGCACCTTGCTCCCAAGCCAACTCTCTTGCTTCAATATCAGCAATGTCATTGGGCGTGAGTGGCATCTCGACGCCGTTTACAATTTTAAAACCATTGCTCATGACTTTTTCACTCCGTACATTGAGATTGTTCCGCTTTCAAAGGTGCCACCAAAGAGAGTAAAATAGAATTTTATAGCGTTATAATTTTTAAAGCCGGTTGAACTGAATGCAGAATCAAAACTTCGTAAAGTTGAAGTAGAGCTTCCGTCCCACCAAGCCCCAGAAGATTTCACATATGTTCGCCTCGAATTGCTACTACTGAGGTATAGTGCAACTCGGCCAGTGAACCCAGCTTCTAAGCCAACATTCCCAACATACGTAGCAGAACTGCTCCCATCCGACAGGGACATATAATTTCTTGTAGAAGTATTGCCTACTTCGTAGTAACTTGTATCCCACGTAGACCCGTTGTTATCCGATAAATCTGCGGTAAGTACACCGTTATTCGTAACAGGCAAAAGATAACTAAGCACAAAAAAGTATTCCGAATATAGAGTGTTACTCAAACCCGTGAAGACAACTTCAGAAGCGCCTGAAGAAATTACTGTGTTTGAGATAAATTCAGTTCCAAAGTTTGGTGCTGGCACAGTGCTAGACACAAGTGCAGTAACGTGACCAAAGCCATCAAGGGTTACGTCTTGAATATAGGTGCTACCAGTGTTGTTCACACTAGCTTGGGCTGATGTGTCTGCGTGAGTTAAAGTGACTGCACCAGTTGTGCCACCACCAGTCATCCCAGAACCTGCTGTAACCCCTGTGATACTACCCACGTTAGTAGTGTAACCACTTGGGTTTGTCGCAAGGTAAAAGTCACTGGCATGGCTACCGTCCAATAAGTCAGCATCTAAGCCAGAACCAGCGCCATCGACAGTCTTAATGTCAGTCAGTAAGTCAGCAGGAGTGCTACCCGATGAGACAGCAACCCAAGCAGCGTTATTGTAAATCTTTAATACCCCAGGAGTTGTTGAGGTGTCTAGCCAGAGCTTGCCATTAGCAACCTCATCAGTAGGAGCTGTAGCCCCAGAGTGGCAAGTGTCTAGGGCCTCTAGTGCATCATTAGCATTAGAGGTGTAGACAGTGCCGTTAACATTCGCGTCTAATACGCGTGTTGTAGTAGCCATTGTTTAGTCCTTTAGTTATTGAATGAGTGTCGTAAGCCCCCGTTAAGGGGCCTACTGTTTTCTTATTGGCCTACTGCTTGCCAAGTGATCGTCCTAGCAACCCTAGCACCTGAGTTGTACACTGAGTAACTGAAGCCATCTTTTGTGATGCTTGAGGTTGTCACTGTGTCACCAGAGGAACCACCAACAACATTAAAGCCAACATAAGGAACATCAGTGCCACCAATACCACCGTAGAAGCTTGAAGCAAAGGTAACAGTTGTGTCCACACTAGCACTAGAGGTAGAGGTGCCACGTTTGTTAACGTCAGCTTTGTCTGCTGTTAGGCTTAGGTCAGATATGCTTATGCTGAAAGCTGAAGAAGCTACAACACCAGTTAACCTGAACTCAAAGGCTCTATTCCTGTAGTTGCCCACTGTGAAGGTTTCCCAGTCGGACCACGTAGGTGTGCCAGCAGGGTCATCATCAGTAGTCCTAACTTCAAAGCTGACAGATGCATCAACGATAGCACCACCAAAGCGAGTGACAGTAGCCACAGGGTTATAGTCAGCCACAACAGTTGTGCCATCAGAGATAATGGCAGTTAAGTTGGGGACTAGCCTAATGTTCTCAACAGCCCCTAAGTCTATGCTGTTGTTAAACAGATAGGTCATAGAGGTAACACCTGCATCAAGTTCTAGGTTACTACCAACAACTGTACAGTTAGTTTTAGTCCCAGCAAAGGTAGGGTCTTCTGTGATAGTTGCGATAGCATTGTATTCAGGACCAACAAAAGAGTTAAGCACCTGTGCAGCATTAACACAATAGTTACCAGAGCTATCAACGTGCTTAATCAAGTAGTAACCAGCAGCAATAGGTAGCGTTGCTGTAGTTGTTTTACCACTGATGTTAGACACGATAGTCTGAGCAATTTCCCAATTAGGGGTGACTACATCATTACGGACGTACCTGATCTCCGTAGTACCACCAGAGACAACATCTAGGTCCGTAGGTGTGTTCCAAGATAACAAGATGCCTGTGTCAGTAACCTTACTAACGAACCCTGTAGGGTCTGCTGGGATAGCTGACAGACCTAAGATAGTCTTAGTGCCAACGAGCGGAGCACCTTCGTAATCGAACCAACTAATAGGTGTGATCCTGAAGTGATAAGCACCAGCCCTAATATCGTCGTAAACATAGGTTTGACCGACTGTGTAGCCCAAGAGCCTATAAGTAGACCCGTCAGCATCCCTGTAGAACTCAACCTTATAGTCTTTAGGTTCAACACCTCCCACTGGTTCAGAAAAGCTAATAGTAGCTCTAGCTTTAACACCAGAAGCCTTGTTGGTCTGATAGAGTGTCTCAGCTACACTAAAGGATGTTGGAGCTTCTGGTATCCTTACAACTGCATTAGTTGTAGAAACACCAGTTGACAATCGGCCTAGTGGTGTTTGTGCCTTTACAGTGAAAGCAACACTCTCACCATTAGCCCATTCAGCTCTAGGGTAGACAGAGAAGCTATCGTTACTTGTTTCCCCAAGCACTTTAAGGTCACCAACACCATCTGTGTAATAGACGATGCACTTAAAGGAACCATCAGTAGGTGCAGTCCAAGTAAGTTCTGCAATAGCTGTGTGGTCCTCGTCGGGCCGTCCTGCTGTGTACGTTAGACCAGTTACAGGTTCTACTGCAAAGTCAAAGGTTGGGCGTACAGAGTAGGCAATGTCATCATTAACATTCCAAGCAAGTGTAGTGTAGTCAAAGTAAGAACACGTTAGCTTGATTGTGAAGTCAGAGTTAACTTCAATAGCTTGCACCCTGTAGACCTCATCAGAGATGTTGCAGGTAGCAGATGTGAGATTAATGAAGTCCCCAGGCTCAATGCTCAGTCCCTTCTTGGTTACTGTTAGTGAGATTACCCTAGAAGACCTTGCTTCTCTAACAAGCTGTTCTGCTGTAGCTAAGGCGTGGTAAGGGTCTGTAGTGCCATCAAGATCAAAGCTAGACCTGAATGGTTGGTTATTGTCCTCACCTAAGAAGGTCGTGTGTGTCGCTGAGAAAGTCTTAGGCCATGTGACACTATCGCTCTTAAAGTCCTCATGTTCGTTGAGGAAAGATATAGTGACTTGGTTAAGACGTTCAGATGCACTAGGCCAAGAGATTTGCACACTACTGCGAATAATGTCCTCATCTGTGAAGTAGTGGCTAGCATCAACTAAAGCATCTTGTTCCACAGTGCTAGTGGGGTAGTCAACCAGAAGCTTGTACTTGCCCTCAGAGTTCCATGTAAGCTCAGCAAGGGCCATAGTGTTAAGGATAGCTTCAATGTTGTCCCTAATGCTACTAGATGGGCTTAGGGTAATATTACACTCATAAAGCTTAATGTCCCTAGTTGTTGGGCCACCATTGATTACACCAGACACTGCACGACCTACGCTAACTGTAGTGTCACAGACTAAAGCAGCTTCATAGAAAGACTGCAGGTCAACCTCATCAACAGATAGGCCACGACCAAAGTCTGCGTTAAGCAAGTAGTCTAGTAAGCACAGTGCAGGGTTATTAGAGTAGACGTAGGTTGCAGAAAGGTTATAGAACCCTGTTACTAACTCAACAGCACGAACCTTACGACCTTTAGTTATGAACCCCATTGCAGGTGCCCCATTGTACTGTGGGTCATCACGATCTAGCTTGAATGTTGCAGATGCAAAAGCTGTGCCTGTGAACGTGTTTGTAAAAGGGATGCCGTTAGCTGAAGCAATAGGGTCAGCAGCACCACCATCTGCAAAGGTTCTTATGAGGTGGTTGAACCTTTGTTCTGTGTTGTCATAGTCTAGGTTGTTAACCTTAACCCCTACAACACCCTCAATGCCATCTTGACATAATGCGTATTGAATATGGAGGTACTCATTTTTCCTACCAACCCTGTTGCTGTTGGTAAAGCCTTGGTTGAAGGTGTCAGTACCAGTAAGTGCAGCGCTGACATAGTTACCTGTGATGTGGTGCTTTACAGCAATACCACCAAGTAGACCTTTTCCGTAAAGTATTGGCACAGGTGCAGCTTCACCATTTACAGTTAGAGTAAAGCCCTTACGTGCGTCTTCTGCTGCAAGCTGGGCTTGTTCTTGTGCCTTTTGTTTAGCCTTTAGTTGCTGTTGCTTCTTGTTTTGAACGATAACAGACGCAACAAATAAGACCACTTGGAATATTTGAAACCACATTAGACCTTACCCCACTTTATTGTTATTTCGTTTCCTTCATAGACCTCATCAAAAGATGTATCTGTGTCGCTCTTTTGGTCCATGCCATCCTTAGATGTTATGAAGGTCTTAACAAGGTCTAAGTCGGACATAGGTGAAGTCCCCTCTAGTGTTGCAAGCTTCTCCTCAAAATCATTAGAGATAGAAGGTTTATCAACAGTGCCCTTGTAGATCATCAGAACATCATTAGCCTCTGTCAATAAGTCCCCATTAGCATCCCTAAGGGCCATGAAGACTGTGATAGGCTTACCAATAACATTAAGCTTGAACTCAGGAAGCATCTCATTAAGAACCTCAGAGATAACAACAGTGTAACTCTCACGGTCAACAACAGTTGAGAACTTAGGGCTATCAAAGTCAAATAGGCCGCTATTGGCTAAGTAGGTGTTACCCTCATAGACAACATCATAACTGTTAGAAGTCAGGTAGTAGTTAGAGTTAAACTCAAGCTTAATGAGAAAAGCATAGTCTATAAGGTCACTGTCTAAGACTGCCTGTGCAGCCGTTGAAAACTGTCTCATTAGACCAAAGCCTCCACTAGGTTAACTGTCCCTGTGCTAGACAAGATGCCATCAGTGAACGTAAGGCCTCTGAGGTTACTAACGTCACGGTAATAGCTAAGGAGGACAGAAGCCCCAGTCTTAGTAGTGTGTGCAGTTGTGACAGCAGACCGCAAAGATGGGTAAACGGAGACTGCTGCAGTGCCAGCAGCAACAGCATTAGTGACCATGTAGACCTTAGTGTGGTTGCTGAACTTAATGAAAGAACCTTTGCTAATAACACCGTCATTAACAATAGTGACTGCAGTATCACCAGCAGCAGCATCAGCAAAGATAGCTAGGCTTACACTAGCAGTGTTCAAACGAGCAACTGAAGGCAACTGAGGCATAACCATAGTGTCAGCAGAAGCTATGTTGTTGATTACACCAACCAGCATGTCAGCTTCTGTAGCGTCTGAAGTAGCTGTGCTGAATGCTAGCTCCCAGCGCTGGGCACCTTGTGAGGCCCTTTGCTTGCTAAGGCTTACAGTGTCTACGTCAAAGACGGGGTCATTAGATGTGATAGAAAGCGGTGCTAAGATTTTAGCGCCTTTGAAATAGTATGCCATTTAGTTTATCCTTTGTGAAGTATCGCCCACTATAACCTAGCGTGGCTACAGTGGGCTTATAGAGGCTTAGCGCCTGTTGTTTTCCTTATTGAGCATGTTAGTACCTGCTGCAATCTCTGGCATCATCTTAACGATCTCAGAGCGAGTTAGTCTAGATACGTCACCAGTGACATTGATGTTGAACGTCTGTCCACCACCGCCACCACCAGCACCATTCATGAAGTTGTCCACTTGGGACTTAGGGACTACAAGCTCTCCAGGCTGTAGCATTGCAGGGACACTGTCAGCATAGGACTTAGAGGTTGATGTAGTTGGCACAATGCCACCATCAGCAAAGCCAAAGATAGACATAGCGGAGGCAAGGATGTCACCACCACCACCGCCCCCACCCATGCTTGAGAACATGCCTTCCATAAAGCCCCCGATAGCATCTTGCATAGGAGCAAAGAGGCCCTCAGTGAAGGAGTTGATTACACCCATAGTGAAGCTATCTAGGACACTATCAAGGAAGCCCTTCCAGTCACCACTAGCAAGCGCTGTGCTGAAGGAGGACTTCAGGCCACTTACGAACTGTTCAGCTGTGGTCTCATAGAAGGTCTTGGCGTCTGGAGTAGCAGCGGGTTTAGTGCCACCAGCACCACCAGAGCCACCAGCACCACCAGAGCCACCAGAGCCACCAGAACTACCATAGTCACCTAAGTCCATTGGCCTCATCATTGGGCGTGTTTTACTTAGTGCCCCAGCCATCCGCTCACTTAGTGCAGTAGCTGTGATAAGCTGACCATCAAAGACAACCATCCCATCAACTGCACCATCAATAGCTGCTTGGATACGTTCAACCTCTGCTGCTGCTTCTGCAAAGCCTTCGTCTAAACCTTTTGTCAGGTTGTTCATGCTATTCATGTCAGTCAGGATGCCAGCAATAGATTGCTCACGCTCCTCATAAGCATCAGTTCCTTCCCTGATTGCATTAAGGCCCTCACGCTGTAGCATGTAGTTTGACTGTAGCATCACCATCTGTAGTGCTGCTTCAGCTTTAGCCTCATCACGTTTAGCAGCAGCAGAGCGAAGGTGCGCCCTAGCTTCTGACAGCTTTGCTACAGCCATAGATTGGCTCATGCTAACGCCTGTCCCCATTAGGGTGAACAGGAGGTTAGCTTGTGTGATTTCGTCACCCATAGCTAAGACTACGTTATCAGTAGCATTACCAAAGTTAGTTGTAGCTGTGTTAGCACCAGCCATGCGGTCATTGAATGCAATAAGGTACTCAGAGACAGTGCCAATCCAACCAGATAGGTTGTTTGCAATCATGTTAGTGATAGATGTTCCAACGTTATTAAAACCAGCACTCATAGAAGTTAGGTTTGCAATAGTATCCTCACTAAGCAACACACCTGCTGAACTTGCCATCTCATTAAGACCAGCAGCATTGTCCCTGAGTAGTGGTAGTAGCATTGTGCTATCAGAGGCTATAGCTTCCATATAGAAAGTCATTTGCTCTTGGGATAGGTTAGCCTTCTCTAACGAGTTAACGTATAGCTGAAGCCCCTGTTCTCCTGATAGCCCTACAAAAGCATCTTTGGTGATGCCCACTTTAGGGGCAATGTTCTCAAAGAAGTCCACCATAGGACCGCCACCATTCTGGAGGAAGTCATGTGTTTTATCATTAACATCTTTGATGATGTCCGAGTATTTCTCCATAGAGATGCCAGCTTTAAGAAGGGCTGGTGTGATCCTCTGTAGACGATCTGTTGAAGCACCAGTTAAATCGGACATAACCTTTAGCTCTTTAGCTACGCCTGTTGCGCTACCAAGGGCCTTACCTATAGCTAGTCCTACAACAGAAGCCACAGCCCCCACAGCCATAAGTGAGGTCTTCATAGCCGCAAACTGTTTCTTCTGATCGTCAGACCACTTCTTAGAGTGGCCTTTGGCTTTATCTAGGTCTTTCTTTAGCTTAGCACTATCGGCACTAAGGCCAATGGATAGGTTTGCAATAGTTGCCATTGTCTAGCCTTTCATTCGCTTCTTGTTGAGGGCTTTAGCTTTCTTCTCAATAGCTGGTCCCAGTGTATCTTTAAACCTCTTGAGCATTCCCATATGCTCCCGCATAAAGATACTCTCAAGGACGTGTTGTGCTGCCACCTCTTGTGTACCGAACTCAACAGCTAGAGCTTGCGACCAAAGACTTGGACTAGACCAGAACCAACCTGCACGCCCTGCGATGATTGTGGTGTTGTTATAGTGTGCACTGGACAGCATCTTTCTTGTTGGTGCACCTATGGTGACCTTTGTGCTATCCCTTAGCGTACCTTGGTCAACTGGGGTCTCCTGAGTTACCTGTTGCTTTATAGGCTTCATAGCAGCCACTACAGCGGGCCTCATGGCCTGTGTAGCAGCCTTACCACCGTATTCCTTTTGCAGCGCTAAGAGAGCCGCCTCAAGCTCCCTCAGGCCCCTTACCTCAATGTAGTCTGAAGACATTATGTTAATTCCTTAATCCATGCTGGTGCATCTTCTGAGGGCAATACAGAAAGCATCTGCATAGCTAGATGGTCCTTCTTAGAACGCTCTCGTTTAGCTTGCCCTTGCCCAAGAGAATGGAAGTCTTCAACAATTGGAAACATCTTGTAAAAAGGTAGCACAGGCGTTGCCTTGTACTTCTTGCCTTGAGCTACAGCAACAGCAACCTCCTTCTGGAGATGTTGAGAGCAATAGAGCGAATAGACTTGATAGGCTTGCCCATAAGGCCCCCATAAGCCACCTTGTAGGGTAACATAGAGGGCCTTGGCATCTTCTAGTGGTAGGTCATCCACGGTGGACAAGTTAGAGCCATTGGCAAGCATAAAGGTTCTAACTTGGGTTAACCACCGTGTCTTTACTTTCCCAAGTCTTTAGCATTCGGGTTCATTGTTTCAGCAATACCAGACATAATGCCTTGGATGTCCTTAAGCGAAAGCACGTCAAGGATAGCATCATAGGTGGCTACATCCTCAAAAGGCTCACCATTGTCATCACAGATAAGCTTATTGAATAGCTCTACGATAACAACATCAGGCTCAGTCTTAATGCGCTCAGTGATACTACCAAAGATGTCATTCATCTTCTTAGCTGGCATGTTGTGGATAAAGATACCTTCTACACCAATAGGTAGTGGCTTGTTGTTCTTTACTTTAGCTAACTGTGCCATTTGTTATTCCTTCTTCCATCCACTAGGGGATAGTGTTGTGCTGTAGAATGTGTCAACGTACTCTTGTGCCATCTCAATAGCTTCTAGTGGTGTCATCTCCTCAGAGACCAATAGCTTAGCCCCAAGGTCAAACACCATCTTCTTTTGGTTACCACGAGAGAACCAGAATTCTTCCTCTTGTGCTGGTTGGGAATACTGAGTTTGTGAAAGCATAGCTTGCAAGATCGTATCATCAATCATTGTCTTTGTAGTTGTCATAATGTCTCTTTCTTGTGAATGGGGAGGCCCCCACAGTTAAGCAGGGGCCAAAGTGTTAAGCAGCATCAAGCCATGTAATAGCACCAGCACGAGCAATAGACACATCCATCTGGATACGGTCATCAATCGGTTGGCTCACTGTAGCATCAGCAATGTAGCCATCGAAGACTGCATAAGTGATGTTAGCACCCTGTGTGAACTTAATCACGAGAGTGTGGATAGTGAGACCATCATCATCACGCAGAGCTGTGTGGATAGCATCATCAAGGTTAAGTGTGACATTGAAGTCAAACGATCCTGGGTCCACTTGGCCTGGAAGCTTGCCCTTAACGTCATCACCATAAACTGGGATGTCAATGATTGTACGGGTCTTATTGAGCGAACCAATGTCCGCCACGTCAAGTACCTCGTTGCCAGATGCTGCTGTAGTAGCCATAGACGTAATGTCTTTAGTGGCGTCAACAGCGGCTGAGTAGTATAGTGTGGCAATAAAGCCAGCGGCACGTCCTTGAACAGAAGCCATAGGTAATTCCTTTCTAGGGAGTTATTAGTCGAGTAAAGTAATATCAATGATGATACGATAGATTTTCTCATCGTCATCAGTGAAGTTCTCAAGGGTGTTGTCTACAGTTGACCTGCTGACAACGGAGGAACCCATAGCTCCTGAGAAGCCGTGGAAGGCCGCTAGGATGCTATCCTTCAGTGTTGATGCCTCTGTGTAAGTCTTAGAGTAAACATCAACCTGAAAGCGTGTCTCACGTAGTCCATAGGAACCACTATAGAACGCCTCTCTAATACCACCACGACCTGAGTAAACTACAGCAGGAAGGGCAGTGGTCTTAGAGATAGCTGGGAAGGCTCTAGTGGGGGAAGTAGCTGTCGCTAGTTTAGCTGCGAAGTCTTTTGTTAGTTGCATGTTACCTCCTTAAACCACAGGGTCTTCAACTAGGTCCACAAGGAACGTAATATCTGAGCGTTTGCCATAGATAGGGTCAACCCCTGTTACCTCAAAGGTTTGACCATCAACCTTCATAAAGTCACCAGTCACAATAGCTAGTGTGTTAGGGTTCTTGCGAGTGAACACAAAGAACTTGCTAGTGTCGATAGTGCCTGTGGCCTTAACCATGTCCTTAAAGGATAGTGTGGTTATGCGAACACCTGTAGTGAACGAAAGTGCACCAGTAGAGATAGGTTCACCATAGTCATTATAGGTGTCAGACTTAGTGTAGAACTCAGCCTTCTTTGGGAATGTTAGCATACTACCACCCCCTAATAGATTGCATCAGTCTCATAGCTGTTAACTGTACCTTCTCCATCTTCTTATCTGTGGAGTTGTTGCGGTTCTCAAACAGTTCAGCAGCTACCAAAAGGACTGCGTGTTTGATCTTAGCTGGGACTGGTGTAAGGGCTGTGCTGTAAGTGATGTAGCCCTTGTTAGCAAACTTAGTGGACTGACCAGTAGGGTTAGCACTAAAGATGATAGTGGGGTAAACATCAGACGTGTCGATAACGTAGTTACTAGATGCCCAGACTTGTGCTGTGTTGTTTGTGTCCCAATAGGATACTACAACACTTGTAGGGTTCTTGTGGTCTAGCGTAGTGTCACCAAAAGCAAACAGGTTCATCCGTACTGTAGTGCTAATAAGGAAGTCATCTAAGAAGTCAGAGATAAAGCCTTCAGCAGTAAGGAGGATGTCTTGTAGCTCAGTGTCGTAGGAGTTGTCACCGAACAGCAGTAGGTGGGTCTTTAGATCAGCTACAGACACAAGTGATGTGGTAGCTGGGATAGTTACTTGATAGGTCATGCTTTCTCCTTACAGTTGAGGTGACCCCCAAGCGTAATGCTCAGGGGCCAACAAGGCTAAGGTTTAAGCAGCAGCCATCTTCAGTGTCTTCAGAGCTGAGTTGTCCCAGTTGGAGATGCCAGAACGCAATTCTGCATAGTAAGCGTACTTACCAGGAACTGTCTGGTCAAAGCGACCAACAGAAGCAGAAGCACGCTGTGCGATTACAAGGCCACGCTTCCAGTCACCAAAGGCACCTGTGATAGCGTTAGCAGCAGGAGCTGCCATGTAGCCGTTCTCGTACACTGGAGCGCCGAACAAACGGAAACCACCAAGCTGTGGGTCAAACAACAGCTCAGAGCCTGTGCCGCTGTTGGACAGTGTGCGCAACTGTGCCATGATCTCGCTGGAGAACATGAATGCACCACCAACACGAGCCGCTGGCTCAATGGAGTAGTAAAGATCAACGATCTCATCCCAAGTAACTACAGAAGCAGAAGCTGCAACCTTACCAGCAGTCATAGTAGCAAGCTCAGTAACGTGCTCAGCAGCTTCGATAGATGCTACTTCAGCAAGCATGTCTTGTGCCCAGAACTGGTCAAAGCCTGGGATGTCGTTAACAGCTTCAATGGTCACATCTGCACGTGCATTGTAAGTCTGAACGATCAGGGTTGTTACACCAACACTTGCGTTACCGTTGTCAGCAACATCCTTAGTTGCACCAGCGTTAGCAGCACCATGCGAACCAGCACGAACTGGCAGGTCAATGGCTTTGCTTGTAGTGTTCATAACGGAAGCTACTGAACGAATTGGGTTGCTGTTAAACATCGAGCCGATCAGACCGAATGTTTCAGTAGCACCACCAGTAACATCACGACCCTGCGTGATAGCTTTAAGCTCTACGTCAAAGTGGTTCTTGCCTGTTGCTTCAAATGACTTTGCGAAGCCTTCGGATACTGATTTCATGGATTTAACTTCCGCTTGTGTTGCTTTAAGGATAGATGGTGCTGGCATAGCATCAAATTTAGCTTCAAGAGCTTCAAGGTGGCCCTTGAGTGCTTCAACAGACGCTGTGTCTGCTTTGGTTGTGCCAAGAGCTTCAAGGTCTGCTTTAGCAGCCACTGTTTCGAACTTCTCAGTCACTTGTGCCTTGATAGCTTCAAGGGCTTCATTTACTTCAGTAGTCATGGTCATCCTTTCAGAGATGATAGAGACATAGGGACAGTATTCCACTGCACGTTAGTCTTATAGGTTTTGGGTTGGTAGGGTGATATTAAGGCATTCCGCCCCAAACTGTTTACAGCTTAAAGCTCTTGAGTGCTTCAGCTAGTGTTTCTGCCTTGATGTCCGTCTCACGGAGCATCTTTAGGCCTTTCCATCCGTTAAGGAATAGGGCTTCGCATTCTGCTTTAGTCAAGCCGCCTTCAATCAGGTGCTTCTTGAGTGCAGCAGTCTCGATAAAACCATCATCGGACTTAACGGACATGATCTGTGCTTGGTCGTTAGCAGGGTTAAGGACCACAGAAGTCTCTACAAGCTCAATCTCATTGAACGTGCGTCCACCTTCGTCGTTCTTCTCAAAGTCTGAACTACGAAAGCCAATGGATACTGAACTAACAGCATTACGCTTCATCAGCTTATAGACATCAGAGCCTTTTGTGGTCTCAGTGTACAAGACACCTTCACCAACTACACCATTTTCATCAGCTTTAAGCCCTACCCACTCACCAATGATAGATGTGTGGTCATGCTCGTAGAACATTGGCAGCTTCTTAGCCTGTGGGTTAAACTTAGCAATGAACTTGTCAAGCGACCCTTTAGCCATGATGTCATCAACAACATCTGAGTTACCAAATGTGGTCAAGTAGGCTGAGATTGTACCTGCTGGAGCGTCAGCCTTAGTCTCAATCTGTAGCGGGATGGATTTACTTATCATCTTCATTAGATGTGTCCTTCTTCTTAGGTGCCTCAAGGTCAACGAAAAGCCAACCTTGGGCCTCTAGTTCCTTCTTGTTACCACCATACGCTGCTTTTAAGCTAGCAAGGTTTTTACGAGAGTAGATTGTGCCATTAGGCCTGCGTATCATCCACATTGTCTATAGCCTCCTCTGGTGTTGGCATTGGTTGTGGCTTGGGTTTATCTTCTTCAGCCATAGGACTGTAACCCATAAGGGCACGGGCCTCATCAACACTGAGTAGCCCAGCGCCTACAGCATCAACAGCCACAGCAGTAGCTTGCTGAAGATCACCACGAAGCAAGTCAGAGCTATCAAAACGGATAGTTAAACCACTGTCACCAAGAAGACCAAAAGTTAGCTTTTGTTCAATCAGTGTGGTTAGTGGAGCAATACTATCACGATAGAAAGCTGTGTTACGAACCTGCACGTTACTATACTTAGCACCACTGAAGATTTCTAGCATGTGTGAAGGGATACGAAAGACAGCACCAATGCGGGCTGTAGTCTGTTCCTTCAGAGACTGGATGTCACCATCAGCAGGGCTTAGAGGTGTTAGTTGTTGGAAGGTTGCACCACCACCAATAACAGCTACAGAACCACGAGTAGTCCCACCTTTGCCGAACTTACGTGACCAAGCATCTGTGAACGCTTGAGCTGTAGCAGGTTCAACATCATCAGGGAAACTAACGATACCAGATGCACTAGTACCGTTGACGAATGTGTCAGCAATAAGAACGTCAATAGCATTGTCGATTGCCACCAGACGTGCACACTGCTTAACCCGTGACAGGCCTTGAGCCTCTTGGCCCACAAAGTCACGAAGGTGAATAACTTCCTTCTCACTATAGACCTTCTTGTTGAGAATGAATGTGCGCTTGCCTGAGATAGACAAAACAGTTTCAACCTCATTGGCTGGCAGTGGGATCAACTCAACGACCTTACCAGAGCTTGTAGTGATCTTCTGGATGTAGCAGTTACCGTAAAGCATAAGGTCAACCACGATGCCGTAGAGGAACTCATATTGGCTCTGGGAAGCGTTAGGCTTCTTGAGCAATTCGTTAACGTAGTGCTTCACTGGTGAAAAGGACTTATCGCCCTCTTTCATTACAGCCACTGGTAGTTGTGATACAGCAGTCCCAAGGACACTAAGACACGTAAACACCGTAGCGTTAGTCATAGCGCTCTCTGGGGTCACCTCAACTGCACTGTTAGGGTTAGCTGCAATAGCAAAGGTGAAGTTGCTGTTTGTTGTTGGGACGTCGTCTTTGACGGTTGAAGGCATAAGCCAGTCTAAGAGAGATGGCATGTTATGCCTCCTTTATGTTAATACAGTTGCTAGGTAGCCGCTGAAAGATGCTGTCACTGCCACATTAGTAGAGCTTGTGGCACAGTTGACACGAATATCAGAGTTCCTTGGAACTATCAGGTAGGGGGAAAGGACAATAGGCACAGAACCTTTTGCCGCTGAAAAAACTTTACGGTGCTTGAAAACAAGACCAGCCTCTTTTACTTCAAATTGCACATCAGCAGAAACATCAACCCCTGATCCTTTATCAAGCCCTGTTGAAACTGAAGTGACGATAAAAAAGTCTGTATCACTAAGAGTTGTTGAGCATTTTTGTGATTGGTCGATACCTTCAGTGCCTCGTATCTTACAATGTGCCTTTGTTAAATCTGTAGGTGCGCCATCTACAATAGCAGTGTCCTGATAGACAAACACATCTCCAGACAGTGGGAAACTATTAGCGTTTTCCATGTAAGAGACACGGGCAACTGGTATCGGTAACAACACCTTGTTTTGACCATTAAGCGTAACGGTTTGCACGATAAAAGTAAACTTAGCATCCACACCAGTCCCAACAACTGTGTGGCACTCAATTCTTACATTCTCAGTATCATTTACGTTTGTAGAGCTAATAGTGTCAATGGTGTTTCCTGTGGCGTAAGTCTCAACCCCACCAATGTCCCATACAGTTTCCTCTACACCATTAACATCAGGGTTAACACCGAACCGCATAAGGGTTTTAGCTTTGTCCCATATTGATACACGTTTGTTGTACAGCTCAAAGATTTCTTTTTCTGCTAGGGCTAAGTTAAAGTCTGAGTGAATAAGTCTGTGGTCTGGATCAAATGGTAAAACCATCACAAATCTCCTTTGGTTAATCCATGTAGAATGAAAACTTCTTGGTCTTCTCTTGTTGTAGTATTGCACGACCAATAGCCATAATCATTGCAACAACAGGGTCAATCTTTAGCGCATGGTCAGGGCCTTTTCTAACCTTAATGTTTTCATTAGCATCAGTGTAGACCTCTGCGTTATTGAAACACCAAGCAAAGAAAGGGTCTCCTAAGTGGCTTATGGCCCTGTTACGGATAACGATTTCAGCTTCCTTAGATGCTGGGGACATAGACTTCATAGACTGGTCATAGCGAACCATAGGTAAGCCAGCTTCAGTAAGCCTAGAGGTCAGGTGAACAGCAGACCAACTATCAAAAGCAATCTCTTTGACTTGCTCACGCTCTGCTAGTTTTAACAGATAGTCATAGACAGCATCATGGTCGGCTACGTTACCTTCAGTGACAATTAGTTTCCCACTTTCAGCAGCCATGTCATAAACAGACCTGACGTGCTTAGGGCAGGACTTGAATGCCTCCTCTGGAACCCAAGCTTGGTAGTCAACATAGTATTGCCCCTCAGAGGCCCAGAGAAGGGCAACAGAGGTTAAGTCTGATGTAGCACCTAAGTCCATGCCAATGTAGACAGGAAGGCCATCAGTGGGCAGCTTAGAGACTGTACAGGCGTTCCATAAGGATACGTCCATCCAAGCATCCGCTGTACTAAGGAACTGGTTGCAATATTTGACCTTGAAGTTGACAGCCTTACTAGGGATGTTTTCAGCTTCCTTCATTTCTTCCATGAGGAACTCAAGGGAAACACTTAGGCCAAGGTTAGGGTTTGACTTAATCCAAACTTCAGGGTCGTTCCATTCGTCCCCTTCTTCAATCTGATAAGCTAGTGTGAAAACACGTTGGTCATCAACTAAACCCTCAAGCACCTTCTTTCCGTAGTCCAAAGACTTCATAAATGGGTTGCTCTCAGCACCAGTTTGACCTGTGGTAATCATCCAAGTCTGTGGAGATAGCTGTGAACCCATAGAGGATGTAACAACATCAAACAGGTTCTCGTCACGGATAGCGGCAGCTTCATCAATGATAGCTAAACGAATGTTAAGGCCATCAAGACGCTTACTCTCTTTAGAAAGGGGCCAATAGCGTGTCCAGTTTTCCTTATTGGAGATAGTAGACACTGTGCGATTGTAGCTAGGGATCAAGCGTTGATCTGATGTCTCAGCCATACGACCACTCATGTTCCACACAAGCTTAGCCTGTTCCTTCTGTGTAGCCATAGTAACTAGCTGTGAGCCTTCAGGGCCAAAGCGTAGCTCATAAAGACCCACAAGGGCTAGGACTGTAGACTTAGCGTTCTTACGGCCAACCAGAGAGATTAGACGTGTGTAGCGCCTGATACCCTCATTGGCCTTATCGACCCACCCGTAGGCATTGATGATTAGGAATGCTTGCCAAGGTGATAGCACAACCTGCTGACCAGCTACAGTGCCCTCAACGTACTTAAAGAGTTGCATGTAGCCCAGCGCATGGTCTGCTAACTCATGTGAGAACTGCCAACGGAAGTCATCATCATGTTGGTTAGTGTTAAGGTCGTTAAGGAACGATTGGCACTGAAGCCTGATGTATTTGTTAGCTAAGATTGTGCCATCTGTGATGTCTCTAGCGTACGCAATAGCGTCTTTTGTCAGTGCCATGTTGTTTCCTTTATGTTTTGTATAGTGCCTCCAGTTGAGCCATAGAGACCATCTGTAGGTCATAGGTGCCGTCTTCTACCATTCGTTTGACACAAACACCTCGCCAGTAGTTACGTGCGCTAGTGCCAGCGTAAGCGTCATTCTTAGGGCCTTTGAAGCTACCAGCTACTAAGCCCATCATCCTACGACCTGAAGCATCAACATGTGTGCTGAAGTCAAAGAAGTGGCTGTGGCCCACTGTAGCGCTCATGTGGCCCTTTAGGAGCAATGAACGAGCATGGTTGTCACCACTGATAGGGCGACCCATAGCACCTGATGTCAGGTAGTGGGCGTAGATGATACCATCAATAACTATAGTACCTGCTGCTGCACCTTCATAGGGGACTACATCATCAAAGTACTTGTCTAGCTGTAGGTGGCCCATAGAGACACCATGTGTTTCACCAGCAAGCTCTGGGGACTGATCTAAGACCCTTGTAATCCTGTGTTCATGGTTGCCTGTACAGAATACCTTACGCATAGACTTTGTTGTCTTGTGGAACGTACGGTCAAAGCTCTCAACTGCACAACTGATGTCCTTCTCATAGGAGGCACCATGAAAGGAACCTTTGCCCTTATCGAAAGTGTTAAGGCTGTGCATGTCTGCTGCATCACCGATGTTAACTACAACATCAGGTTTGAGGTCTTTAATGAACTTATTTAAAAGGTCAAAGCGTCCTAAGTCTTCAGAGGGCTTAGAGTGCCCATCTGGAATTACTAAGTGTGTGGTTGTCATGTTGTAGCTTTCTGTTGTTGTAGGCCCCCCGTTAGGGAGACCCAAAGTCCTTAATTATATTAAACCGCCTTGGACTATAAAGCCCACAACAGCACTAGCAAAAAGGCCAACTACAACCTTCATAAACCACTTGAAGTAGTCTTTGATCTCATTAACATCACGCCTGTTTTCAACAACATCCTTGTGAAGCAAGCTGTGCCGTAAATCTAAGGCTGAGTGTGCACCCTCAAGTTCGTAGAGGCGGTTAATGTGAGTGTCTAGGTCATCTGAGACCTCTTTGACCGTACGCCTAGCCATTAGAGGCCTCCTTAAAGTTAGTTATTTTTTAGCGAGACCACGAGTGATAAAGTAGGCCCCAAAGACAATCATTTGTAGTTGCCAATATTGATCTGATAGCACATCTGTAGTGCCAAAGCCGAACACCTTGTCCCAAACGATAACCTTGAAGTTATAGATCACGAAAGGGAGGGCAAACAGTGGTCTGATCCAACGAGTAGCCCGTGTAGCCTGTTCAGCGACCAAGAGCTTCTGTTGAGCCTCTAGTTGGCTGATGGTTACTTCAGCCTCAATACGTTGTTGCTCAGTCGTAGCATTAGCTTGGTTGGTTTTAGCAAAGATTAAATCAGCAGTAACCTTAGCGAGTGGGTTAATGAGTGATAAGATTAGCTTTAGCATATCATGCCCCTCTGTTGGTGAAGATAGCCACTAGAGCCGCTAGGAGGGCTGCTAGAGGGCCTTTAGTGTGCGCTGGGGTAGTGGCAACAGGCTCTGACAGGAACAGTGCTTTCTCGGCCTCCCTACGGCGTGTAAGGCCACGAAGAACTTCAGAACCTTGTTTGTCCCAACGAAGAAGCTCATCAGCAGCACCTTTGTAATCCTTGTTGTTTAGCTTCTTGAGTAGTGTAGACCGCTTGAAGTTAGTACCACCAAGGTTATAGACGAATGAGCATAAAGCGTCATATTGGGGTTGTGTTAGAGGGACTGTCACACTTTTGTTAACTACAGCTTCTACCCACCCCAAGTCTTGCTTGAGTAGGGCCTCAGCCCCTGCCCCAGTGATCTTCATACCCATCTTAGCTGTCTTAGTGTGACCATAGCCGATAGTAGGCACATCAATAGGTGTAGGCATGTAAGCTTGTAGCCGTAGACCCTCAAACATCTTGATCAGCTCAAGCCCTTGTTTTCCGATTTTCATTAGATTAATCCTAGTTCTGCTTTGATGCGGGCTGCCACAGCTTCACCAAAGGTCTCGAATGAGCCAAGGTTGTACTGCACACCATCCTCAGAGATGTCTGCACGATACTTGTTTCCACGAATGGAGACACCACGGAAGCCTGTCTTGTTAGCCTTATGCAGACCCTCATCCTTACGAATGACCTCACTAAGACCAGTTACCACCTCATCCTTAAGGTCAATAGCCATAGAGCCATCAGTATTCACTGTAATCTTAGACACTCGTGGGTGCTTCAGGCACAGGGCAAGATCAGGTAGGATGTGGTCAATAGGGTCTTGCTTAGGTTTGTCTGTAACGAATAGGTTTGCCATGTTGTGTGGTCCTTTGTTGTGTTGTGGTTACTTAACCAAGCGTGGCTTAGTGTTGAGGAAGTCGGCTACAGGGTCATCAACTACCTCAGCAGCAGTAGTGTCCTTAGTGCGAGCCTTAGCTGCCCGCGTGGATGGTGTCAGTGCGTACTCGCCTAGTTGGATGCGCAGTTCCTTCTGTAGTTCAATCATCAGTGTGATAGCTAACTTAGGTCCAACCCTAGCGGCTACACCCTCAGTGTTGTAGACCTCAGCAGCCTGTGTGTAAGCGTCATAGAGGTCCACTATCTGACTGATGTAGAGACTATCGACCTCACCTGATGTGAGACCCTCGCTGTACAGCAGCTCACTGAAGCGCTTGAATAGCTCGGTCTTAGTGCTGCTGTTGTTGATGTAGCTCTCAGGCCCCACTTGTTTAGCGTTATCTTGGATGATGCCGGCATGTCTGTTGTTGCGGTAGGTGCCATCGAGCTTGTGTTGAGCTATGGACTTCTCTGTTGGTCGACCTGAGCGGCCTTTGGCACCTGCCATTTTAGTTCCTTCCGGTGTTTTTAATAAATTTGGGGTTTTATGGACAGA
>Ga0208643_1000305_pt1 | contig 33296 bp, 20 predicted proteins | sample VirMetDEL_Nov_12_FD_184516 | JGI IMG/M metagenome (GOLD analysis project Ga0208643, IMG submission 184516) | Aqueous microbial communities from the Delaware River and Bay under freshwater to marine salinity gradient to study organic matter... | ecosystem: Environmental > Aquatic > Marine >...
TCCCAATGCCCAACGACTCCGCACCCGCATCCCAGAATAACTTTGGCGTGGTGCCTGTGTCCTCGTAGAAGCTGACGTCGCCTGTGGAGTGGTTAATAAACATCCGCTCCGCTCCGCCCAGCTTAATACTTAAAGACTTGTTGGATGAGATGCCCCCCGAACTTATGTCTGAAATTGATACACGAGAACCATTATACCCAAAACTTGCCCGTTCACCCTGCGCAAAGTAATATGAAGCCTCAGAAAATGAGCCAGCGCCCCCGCTAAGAAAAGCGCCTTCTCCATCCGCAGTATCCACAGTCAGCCCATCGCTGGTGATAGTGCCAGTGACCGTCACGGAGCCGAATGTTGGGCTGTCATTGGGTTGCACTGCGCTGCCTGCTAGTGCGCCTTGAGCGGCAGTTGCGATACCTGTATCGAGTGTACTTGTTCTCCAATAACCTTTTACTGCGTCATAGGTATATGTTATACCGTCCGCTGTATAGATTGTGAATACCCCGGGATCGGGAAAGTTTAACGCCATTACTTCTTCTCCAATTCTTCTACTTTAGCAGAAAGTTCCTTGACAGCCTCGATTAGAACTGCTACAATGTTCGCGTATTGAACAGACTTTATGCCATCTTGCTCATTTACAAGTTCTGGTAAAATCTCTTCAACCTCTTGCGCAATCAAACCTATAGACGATTTGCCACTTTCTTTCCAGTCATAGCGAACACCTCTCATGGCGTTTATTGCATCTAGACCATTCTCAAATGTATTTATATTATCTTTTAGTGCAATGTCAGAATTACTTCCGATATCACCTGAGACTGTCAAGTTGCCAGAAAGCGAGTAAGTGTCAGTATTCTCATCATATGTAAACGGATTAGGATTAGGACTAGCTTCGACCCAAGCCGATGTATCTGCATCAACATAATAGATGAATAGATTGCCTACGTCTTCGTCCCACCATAGATCGCCTTCAGAAGGTGACGTAGGCGCTGTCGCAGACACTGTAGTAGTAACAGGTACGTTCGTAAAGTTGTTATAGTCAAGATAGTATGTACCATTCTCACCGTCTAATAGATCGGCGTCACTGGCTTTCGCTGTTATACCAAGAAAGCGCGTATCAAGATCAGTTGATGCGATTGCAGTGATATGACCATATTCATCAAGAGTGATATCTTGAATTACATTGCCTAGACTATTATTTACACTTGCCTGAGAACTTGTATCAGCGTGACTGATTGTTCTATTAGCACCAATACTACCACCACCAGTCAATCCTGCACCTGCAGTTATTGTTGTAGTATCATCAGCCTTAGCGTCAAGTGCAGTCTGTAAGCCATCTACATTTCCTATGATGTGATTATGGCTATCATCTGCGATTGTCAAAGTAAGTGTCGCACTACCGAGATCAGTAAACGTTGCAGTACCAGCAGCATCACCGTTGATTGTGAGTATTGGATCTGGCTTATTTGTTACATTTGTCCAATCAAGATAGTATGTACCGTTCTGACCATCAAGAGTATCAGCGTCAATATTTAGATTGTCAACGAATATCTTTGTGACACGAGCATCGATGGCAGTGTTTGCTCTTGCTTGTGTATAATAAAGTCTTGTACCTTCAGTCAAATCATCGGTGTCATGATTTGCGATGCTGCTAACTTGACCCGTTATAATCTGTGTCGATGATAGGTGTTCAACAGAAACGTTTGCGAATGATACGTCTGTGTCCAAAGTCGCCTTTGTCGCAAGCGAGTTTGTAACCGTAGTCGCAAAGTTAGGATCGTCACCAAGTGCAGCCGCGAGTTCATTCAACGTATCAAGCGTGCCTGGAGAGGAATCAATCAACGCATCAATCGCGTTAGAAACCGAAGTTGTTACATATGATTGCGTTGCAACAGTAGCAGCACCTAATGAAATTGCAGTCGAGTTTGCGGTTAACGCAATACCAGGAACACGGAAAGTTGCTATGTTCGCATTACCCAGAGTGATTTCATTGGATGCTGTATCAGAAGTCGCTTGCGCTGATCTACCGATAACGATATTGTTAAATCCACTTGTGATATTGTCGCCTGCGTTTGCACCGACACCAACGTTTCCACTACCAGTTGATACTAGTCCAAGTGATTGATATCCAAACGCGGTGTTATAGTTGACCGTATCGTCATCGTTTTCAAGCGCACCTGCACCGACACCGATTGATACACCGTTATCATATGTAACTGCGTCTGTCAATCCATTGATACCAAGTACAACTGCATCTTGTGCAATTTCAATATTTGTTTCACCTGAAGCTCCAGTAGTCACATTCACGCTAATATTATTTGCGCCGAAGAAGTTGACATTTTCGCCTGTTGATATCGTGTCGCCAGTTGTTGCGTTTGCAGTTCCGCTAATTTTCCAACCTTGCAATACGAATTCAAACTGACCTGAAGATGCAAGATATGTAAGCGCTTCTCCATTTGCAACGCCTGTGGTATCAACATCACCTAGGTCGTTCAAGTCCAGTGCAATAACGTTAGACGGTGTACCGAATTCAAAGCCGCCTGTTGTATTTGCAAATAATACTTGACCTGAAACTGCAGTTGAATTAACATCGCTGAGTAGACCTAGCTCAAGGTCTTTCGCTTCCCATGAACCTGAAGTATTTGCAACGATAACATATCCAGCAGCAAAACCTTGCGTGTCCACATCTACTATATCATCGAGGTTTAACGCAAAGCCTTCTGATAGGAATAGTGGTGATACGAATTCGAAGCCACCTGAATCTGCGATATATGCTAATACTTCTGCGTTTGCAGGATTAGTTTCAACAACATCAACGAGGTCTACAAGGCTGTTGATATATGCTCTAAACTCTAGTCCACCTGAAGTATTACCTACAAGTACGTTATCGTTCACTATTGTTGCAGGTGTGTCAAGTAGGTCTGTAAATTCATCTACACGCGGAATAAAATCAAATCCACCTGTCGTGTTTGCTACCAATATATCATTCGCGTTTGCGCTGTTCGGAACATCACTAAGTGCTTTTAGATTGAAACCTTCTGATACAAAGTTGTCTGCATAAACTGTTGCAAACCTATTAGCAGATGACCCTAAGTCATATGTACTATCTACAGAAGGCGCCAGAGTGCCTGTAATAGTTGCGTTAGCGTTTAATGTAGTTTCGCCAGTAACAATCAACTCTTGCGTAACGTTGACAGATGCTAAAATGTCAGCATTTGCTGATACTGTTAAGTCTGAGATGAGTGTTGTAGCAAGATCAGTATCTCCAGTGACAGTAAACTTACCAGACACGTCAGTGTTAGATGATACGTTTACCTGTGTACCGCTTACTGTCAAAGTCGCAGAGTCAATTCGTGTCTCAGTAGAAGTAATGAAAGTATTTGACGCAAAATATGCTTTTTCAAATTTACTCGTTAGTGAACCTAGAGAAATTGTCGCCGTTTGTGGTAGAATGCTTGTTGTGGTGAACGAAACAACATTCGAAGAGTTGCCGTTATTAGCGTCTAATGATACTGTAAGCGCTGGATAACCTACACCTGAATTCTTTGCAACAAGCGTTGGGGTTGTGTTTCGAATGATTGCAGTTTGTGTAGTCGTATTCGCAGTTGCTGTAATATCATCAACAAATAGATTGTCCCATCTCGCGTCTGTGCGTCCAAGACTATGTGTAGAATTTGCTGTAGGCACAACATTCGAGTTAATGTCTGCGTTTATGACAACATTATCTGCATCTGAATTACCGAGTGTGACGTTATGATTAAACACTGCTTCTGCTGGAACTGTTACAGTGTCAGTTGAAGATGCGCCGAGTGTGACGTTATTGCCTACCGATAATTCACCGTCGATATTCACATTCGCATTGTAATCAGCAGTCGCGTTAACCACTAACGTGTCTGTACCGTCGGTACCTATTGTGGCATCATTTGTTGCCGTGAAAGTACCGTCAACATTTACATTTGCGTTGAAATCTGCGGTCGCGTTAACAATCGCTGTGTCTGTACCGTCTGTACCTATTGTAACATCATTTACGAAACCAGTGTTCGAGTTTACTGTAAATTGATCAGTCGCGTCTGTTCCAAGCGTCACGTTATCTGTTGCTGTGAACGCACCGTCAACATTTACATTCGCATTGAAGTCGGAATCTGCATTCACAATTAAAGTATCTGTTCCATCAGAACCGATTGTAACATCATTTACGAAGTCTGTGTTCGAGTTTACTGTAAATTGATCAGTCGTATCTGATCCTACGGTGACTCCATTCTGGAAAGTTGAAGTCGATACAACTGTAAATACATCTGCTTCAGCGTTACCAATTGTAGTGTTTGCATTCATAACAACACGCGATTCGAATGTACTAATGTTAGTACCGTCAGTACCTACTGTAGCATCGCTTGTCGCTGTGAATGTTCCATCAACATTTACATTCGCATTGAAATCTGAGGTCGCATTGACTGTTACAATGTCAGTACCGTCAGAACCTAGAGTTGCATTATTTGTTGTTGTAAGAACACCGTCAACATTTACATTTGCGTTGAAATCTGAGGTCGCATTGACTGTTACAATGTCAGTACCGTCAGAACCGAGTGTAACATTGTTAGTGGTCGTAAGAACACCGTCAACATTTACATTTGCGTTGAAATCTGCGTCAGCATTTACATTAAAAGTATCTGTCGAGTCCACACCGACTGTAACATCGTTCTCAAAAGTCGATGTTGACTTTACATTTAGAGTGTCAGTGCCATCGCTACCAACATACATGTCGTTGTTAATGACGGTGTTCGAATTGATTGATAGGAGATCAGTTTCGTCTACACCAACATATACATCATTGTTGAATGCAGTGTTAGAATTCACTTCAAGGGTAGTTGTATTGTCATTTCCGACAAGAACATCAGAGTTAAATGTCGTGTCTGAGTTTACATTCAATGCATCTAATGCATCAGATCCAATTGTTACCGTACCCGAATTTACTGTAACTGTCGCATTTGTTATATCCACATTTGCTGTGACATTTACATCTTGTGTAAACACTTCGACAATCGCAGCAGCGCCATCAAAGACAGTGTTTCCAGACACACGCAATTCACCCTGTGTGAAGTGAGTATTTCCGAAGTCAACTGTAAAATGTTTCGTGAAGTTATTTGCTGTATCACTTGATAGCGTAACGTTTGCACCAAAGTCAGATATTGTGGTGTCACTTGTGTATATTCTATCAGCAGTAAATGTTGCATTTGATGATATTGTCAGTAAGCCTGATGTATCAATGCTGCCACCTCTAAGTTGATCAGAAGCAATTAGAGTGTTAGCAGAAAAGAATCCTTGAACGTGGGCATTACCAGCAGTCAATGCACCGTTTGTTGTATTCGCCTGAGTAACAGGTGCGGTTGTTATTATGATCGTTCCCAGATCATACGCAACTTCGTTTGATCTTTCAATAAGCGATGAGAATGTATCTTGTAGTGTAAGATTTGCGCCTAAATAGTTGCTTGGTCTTGCCATTTTTGCTACCCGTTCTTTTCTAATAATTGCATCAGCAATGCTTTTATTTCTTTAATATCTGACTTAGTTTCTACAACATCATTTTCAAGCTGCTTAATCTTATTAATCTGTTCACGTTTGCTCAAATACTCTTGAAGACCTTTTCTATCGACCTTCAAGAGCGCTTTTGATTTTTCATCTCTCACATAATCGCTTACTTCGTTATGCATGATCTATCCTTATGCTAGAGCAATTGCTCTAATGTCACGAACACGAGGTATGTTTGTATGCGATGTTGCTGTCAAAACTACCTTTATTGAAAAGTATTTATATGTATTGAATACGTTTCCTTCAGGTGTTTCATATGATATGCTATCCGAAATATCACTACCAGAAATGAGTTTTACGATGTCACCGCCAGCAACTGTTGCTGCTGCAGTTCCAAATTGGAATTCGAATTCTTTGAAATCGTTTCTATTTGAAGATGATGAGAATAGATTTGTAGCATCTTTCAATTCAAGTTCAGTCCAATTGATACTATTAAATGATCTAGAATCTGCAAAGTTCTGTGCTTTGACATATACACGAATATTTGAACCCACTGGTCTGTAACCAGTCAAGTAGAATCTCATATCCGAGGCATCCATACCCGAAGCCAATTCGATTGTTTTCGAAATATATTTGCTCTTAGCGTCACCGAAGTTGCCATCTTCAGTCGTATCGTCAATCGCAAGATCGTTGAAGATATACTCGTTAGCCATAACAGTTGAGATGCTATAATCGACAAACGGAGAAGAATCTGCTGTTGATGCAGTGGTCAATGTTTCCAAATTGAGAACTAGTTCGAATGAATTGCTGCCAGCATCTTCAGTAATCTCGTTACTTCTACTCTTGATAAACTTGTTAGCATTTTTGATATAGTTCGTCTTTGAAAGTTCTATCGCTGTACCGTCAAATGTAGAAGTGACTCTTGTTTGCGTCGATGTTGTTTTGTAAATATTGGCATTAAAATATGTTACAGGAATATTATCTATCGAACCAATGGTACATGTTGCAAGACTATCAGCTCCACGTAGATTGTCACTTACTGTGAATACGTTTCCAGTAGATGCACTTGAATTGTATAGAGTCAACACAACCTCATCGTCTAATTGGCTTGTGTGAACGCTTGTTAGTCTACCAGTAACTGTCTTAAATACTTCAATCGCAGTGTTAGTGAATAGTAGACCTTCATTAACAGTCAATTGATTATCACCAGTGTTCTGTAGAACTTTCAATACTTGACGACTATCGTTGCTCTTGGCTACGATATAATCGCCTGCTTCAAAACCAGTGAATGTTCCAGCGTCTGCAGTAAGAATGCTTGATGCTTGTGTTGCAGAAACATTGTTTGCTGTTTCGATGAAATCTGGGTCACCAGATGTTTTATCTACGAATACGAATTCATCACCATTAAACTCTCCAGCCCTAGATGTGATGCTAAAGAATTCGTGGTTCTTGTTCGTAAGTGTCGCACTACCTTGTACGCTTGTGTTATATGCTGCTTTACGCAATGTGAATTTCAGATTCTCATTTTGATAAGGCGTCCAAGCGCGCTTGTTTGATGATGTAAATAGAACACCTGCATTCGTATCTGTAGCAAGAGCGATATCTGTTGTCACATCACGATCACCTGTTCTTGCAATCCAGACTTGATAGTTAGGATCGTTGCCTTCAGGTTGAACAATAAGCGCATATTCTTTATCTGTTTGTAGTGTAACAGGTGATTCGAATGTGAATGTTGTAGGTGTGATCGCAAGATCAAGATCGACAGACACTTCATCGACTGATTTTCTTACGCTACTAAAAGGTATAATTCTATCACCTGGGAAGCCGTTCACTGCTTCAACAATCTCTACCTTGACGCCTCTATTCTCTGTTGATTTAGATGCAAAGTATACGTCAATCGATGTAAGCTGAACAACATTATCTGTTGACATATCACTGCTAATGAAGAATGTCTGTGCGATAGGATCACGTCCACCACGTGGAGGATTACCTGTTCGAATAGTTTGAGTTTGAACATCAACATCAACGCTAATCGTCTGAGTTGATCCAAATTCAGGCATTCTCGTTGTAGACAGTAGACGACTTTTTTCAACATTGAAGTTAAAGCCGTGATACATTTTCTTTGCATATGTAATAGAATCTTTAATACTACCGTATGTGGATGCGCTTGCAATCTCAAGTAGTCTATCACCGACATAGAAGGTCTCTGAAGGAATTCTAAAGATAGCTCTTGCAACACCATTTGCGTCTGTTGTAATTGTTGCTACACCATATTCTGAAGTTCTGTTTAGAATCTTCTGATCACCTGGCTCACGGCTAGTAAGTGCTGATTCTGATAGAAGATCAGCAGATGCGACATGATCATCGACCGATACACCGTCAAAGTAGAAGTAAAGTGTCTTATTTGGCAGCATACCAAACACTTCAATTTCCATTTCAATCGAACGCATGAATGGATTGAAGCGGGCGTCTGTTACAAAATCACCTACGATTTGAGATGTTTCTTGACCAGCAAGTACCTCAAAGTCTTCTCTTGTTGTAGTCGTAGTCGTTGTTGTTTGTCTAGTGGCTGTTCTACCGCCCCAACCCCACCAACGTCTATTACGAGAAACAGTAGTCGTGCTTTGTGTATCAACGTCAATTGTTTCACCTTGAATAGGCACAAACTCACCAAGAGCTTCAGTGAAATCGCTGAAAGCGCCTACTAAATCGATTTGAGGAAATTCGATGTCGGGTGCTCTAGTAGTATCAGCACCGCCATCGTACTCTGGAGAAATTCTAATATCACCCGTGAACTTATAGAAGTCATTTGTGCATGATCGCGTGATCGATGCGTATGGTTGATCGATAAGATTAGATTCGGAGTATGTTAGTGTGAGCGCGTTATTATCAACATTCAAGTTCGTTGAAGAATCTACACGCAAGTCAAGGAACCACTGTCTATGACGCGGTGCAATCTCGCCAATGTTAGGCATAATAGAAGTCGAGAACGCTGGATTTTTTACATCAGCGGCAGAGTATGATGTGAAGTTATCAACAAAGATACCGTTCTTGAAACGATCTTGACCATTGCTATCTAGAATTGCAAGGTTATCAGTTTTCTGCTCAAGACTATTCAAAGCAGTGTAGTATTCAATTTGCTTCACGCGTCTATCAAGTTTACCGATATCTTCCATCGTGTATCTACGGTTCTGCGGTGTGATATACGACACTGCATATTCCGGATGACCTGATCTATTTGCAACACTTGCTGGAAGTGATGGGAATGGTGCAACAAGCAGTGTTGCAAGTTCCATTGCATTAGAAGGTAGTTTAGGTGCAGAAGGTCTCTCTGAAGATATACCCTCGACAACTCTAATCAATCCTTGTGCGTCCAAGAATAATCTATCTACACGCGCAAGATAATAGTCGTAGTCAAGTTCAACAAACTTGTTAGGTGTAGGGAAGTTAAGTGCAACTGAACCGAAGTCAATGTTCTGTGTTAGCGTGTCAATGGAATCGTTGACTGTACCGACAGGCGAAGTAGAATCTGTGACATATGCAATAGTATTTGCAGCGTATGGTCTAAAATCGAGAACATCGCGAAGATTGTATTCTGAACCGTCTTCGCTCGTGTAAACTGGTACCTCTTCAATCTCAATTGTCTGAGGAGAAGGAGTACCTGAACCATCTAATGGGTAGCTATCGATACTAAAGAATGATTGACCAAAGTTATCACCAGAAGACGTGTTCTTCGTAAACGCTCTAAATTTTACAAGCAAAGAATCGTCGTTAGCGAATGCTGCAGTCGATCTCTTTTGAATGTACGAAAGATCATACATCGAATCTTTCTGGTTGTCAAAGAGCGTAAATTGGTTTGTTACATCTACGATAGAAACGTTTGCAATTGCTTCAGCTTCAGTGAAACCGCTATCATCACTTGACTTCCAAATGTTTACGATTTCGAATGCATCTGGTGCACCCAAAGAGTATTTTCCTGAGGCGAGATCAGTATGCGTGTTAGCTGAAATTCTAGCGTAATATGTGTCCAACTCTTTGCCAATTGGCTTGACATTGATCTTTTTAACATTATGATATAGAATGATAGTGTCACTAGAAACGCCTGCAGACAACGTAATAGATGCTTGTGTGGTGCTGTTTATCGTGACTTCGTTTATAGTCAACACTTCACCAGTCGAAGATTTGATTGCAATAAATTCGTTGATCAGATCACTTGCCGTAAATGTGCCAGAGTAAGGCCATTCTTCGTCTGTTCCAAGCGTGACAGTGAATGATGTTACAGGAGTTCCACCGATAACAGTTGTGGTTCTCTTTCTTGCAGTGTAATCACAATTCGTAGATGATACTGATTTGATGTACTCTCTGCTAAGGCTGAAAATAACTTTTTTGTAGTTTGCATCAATAAGATTAGCGTTATTATTTGCATCAAGTATAATGTCGGCAATACCAGCTTGACCTGCTCCGTCAAAGCGAACAGATTTTACTGCGCTAAAGTCGCCACTTGTCACGTTGATATCGAAAAGATATAGTCTATATCGACCATCGATTTCTTTAGTAAACGAACGAACACGCGCTGTACCTAGAAGTGATCCAGCTTCTACTGGGTTTTCTGTCGTCGCATCAAGCGTTGCTTGGCCGTGTACAGCACTTCGCAATTCAACAGTTGGGAATGTTGTGAAATCGAAGTCACCAAGAACGTTATCTACTACAACATAATTACCGTAAGTAGTTGTAATGTTTTGTTGCTCTTCTGTCAAGAAGTCTGTTGATTTGTTGAATGTTGTTTTGTATTCACTTAGAATTTCGACACGGTTACCATCGACATAAGAGATGCCTGGGCTTACATATGCAGCGAGTAACTCGTCTGATATTTCACCAGTTGTCGTATTCGCAACAAACTCGCCAATGCGAACATTTATTTTACCTAGACTATAGTTACCAGATTCTTCCGAAGTGCGTCTTGCAATCTCGTCTCCAATAATACTATATTGTGTGCGAGTATGCTTTCTTACGATACGTCCGAGTTGATACTCTTGAATTGCAAAGTAGTTATCAATGTCCTTTGCTTCAGTGACAGTACGAACTTCTAGAACTGGAATCAATTGCAAGCGGTCTGCGCCAGGCGCGTTCTCATTTGGGAAACCTGCTGCGTTATCAAGCAATGATTCGTCTGTGAATGAATCGACGAACGATTCTTCAATTCTAAAGCCAACGACAACATCATTAGGTGCTGTTGTATATTTCGACAATACCACAATCTGATCTTCGAAAGTGATGAAGTGACCCTTTTGATATACGATACCATCACCACAGCGAACACCGTATCCGTTGCCAATAGAGTTATTGTCGCGTGTACCAGCAGCGGTTACAGTATCAACAATTTCACCAATTGAGTTGATGATATTGATGTTTTCATCTTCACGAAAAGTGTCTTGACCCGAATATGATGTAGATGTGCTCGCACTTGTATACTTCACATATAGCGTGTTAAGATTAGGCGACTGTGATTGAAAACCAGTTGCGAATGTGATTACTTGCGCCTGAACACCAGTTGTAGCACCAACTGCTTTGAGACCAACGTAGTTCTCAAGAACAACTGGTTGGTTGTTGGTGTTGTTATCAAGGATTTTAACAAAAGGAAGAGGATTCACTTCGACGAAGTTACCACCCTTAACGATTGTACCTTCAATAAGAATATTGTCGCCGAATCTTTCAATCTGATCTTGCATGATTGATTGAATTTGCGTCAATTCTCTGGCTTGAACCGCTACTGACGGCTTGAAGAGAACGCGATGATAATTTTTGTCAACTGCTACGTCTTCAAAATCATCAAAATACGGCTCGACATTTAAATCTCTTGTGATACCCATGGGTTAAACCTCTTAGAATTCCATTAATAGTTTAAGTCTTTCAATATTTATGTCAGTTCTGGAAACTGGCTTGAAAGTCTCAATATACATTACTTCGCCTTCGCCATATACGAGCGAAGGCAATTTTCGGGCAATAAGTCGCGCTTTTTTGACACCTGATGTTGTTTGTATGTAGAAATTGGTACCTGAAACGTCATCTGATATATTAAATGTTCCTTTGACATGTACAAGTGCAATTTCAACAATATTGTTTTCTGTATCTCTATTTATGCTATGTACGATACCTGTACCATCGGTCTCAGGCTGAAACACTACATCATCTTGAGCAAAGTCGTCTACAGACTCCATCTCAACAGTGAAGACTGTTCTCTGATCAAACGTATTATTATTTCTATTTGAAGATACAATTCTAGCTTTAACACCGCTTCTCAAACCGTTGATGAAATCTCCTGTATTGAAGTCACCTCTTACATTTGTGAGTCGCAGTATGGTATTAGTTCTATTTGAAACGTTTGCCGTCGCACCTGTTTCAAGTTCGTTTACATTATAAGTTTCAGCAGTAGATTTTACATAAGCATATACGATATCTGTATTAGCATCAAGCGTAGTTCCTGTCAAATCTAACGAATTTGTATTCGCAGTAATGTTAGAAGTGATATCAACATTATTCAGAATAATCTGCAATTCTAATGGAAGGTCTGAATTGCTTTCAATCCAGCTAAAATCTAAATCAAAGTCATCTGCATTTTCTATGATAGCTGCGTTGCCATCATACGTGAACGCCGCTGAAGCGATTGTTATTTCAGTGTTAGCGTCAAAGTTTGTTTCAAAATCACCTAGCGCTAATAGTGATAGGTATTCAGCGTCACCAAAACTGATTCCAGTGTCGTTGATATCCTTCAACACACGAAGCTCTGATCCAGATTTAAATGTTACAACACCAGACGTGATTTGTTCAACTGCGTTACTATTCAACTCGTCAACAGTATATGCATATACGGTGTCACCAACTGTCAATGACGTACTATCAGAAATTTGTACAGTCTCATATCTATTCAATGTATAAACGAATGATTGAAGCACCACTTGCTCGGAAGATGGTGTGAATGTAATGATTGGCTCATCATCGAAGAAACTTGTAGGATTCACATCAGAGCCGTCTGTAGATTCAATTTGCAATTCAAGATTTGCAAACAATGGATTCTTGATGATACCGACTTTTCTGAAATCGTTCTGCGTAGGAATTGTTCCACCCTCGCTTCCAGAAAACTCTACTGAAATTCCAATACGATTTGAGTATAGTTCATTAATCGCATCTGATCCGTGACCACCAGGTGGTGAGACAAGAGGTGTCAATCTTGCACTTGCCGTTATAATCGTCTCGCTGATATCTTCTGGATTAAGAAAACCCGTATTCGCCGTAATTGAAACATTAGCGTATGTGTAGTTTACACCCTTTTCAATAACTTCAATTCTCTTTACAGAGGATTGTCTCGTTGGATCGATAATCGCAATCGCTTTAGCGCCTACGCCATCACCTTCGATTTTAACAGTAGGTGCGATTTCAAATTCTGATGTAGTGTCAAGGTTCGTTGTAAATGCCTCGTCAATTAGAATTCTTCTTTCATCACCGGTAACGATATATTCGTTTACAGTTCGCAGTTGACCTTCACCTGCACCAGAGCGAATGTAGATTGACGATCCTTCGTAGAAACCTGCGTTTGATGATAGACTATCAACTTCGTATTGAACATCTCTAATCACACTTGAAAATGTGTTAGCTGAATTGTAGAGTGTATCGCCGATAGAGAATGTTCCAGAGATACCTGCAAGCTGAACAGTGTCCTGCTCTAAATCCTTTAGGACAATGACACCACCTGCGTCAGTATCTGACGTGACACTCTCAATATTGAAACCAATTACATCATCGACTGTCAAAGTGACATTCTTTCCACCTGCAAGCGAAATGATTTGATTGTTACCGGCAACTGAACCTCTACGAACAAATCCTTTTGCGTAGCTATTATAATCGCGACCGGGATCTTCGACAATGTATGATTCAATTGTACCAAATACTGCATTCGCAACAACATCAGCATTTTCAACAACAGGAACATATTTGTTAGTGTTGAATCTATTCCATGTCGTTGCAGGAATGGTGAACACGTATTTCCATTCATAACCATCAGAAGTTCTGTAATACTCGTCTTCTGGTGTAACCTCAGACTGCCTAGGCTTTGCTGTTGACGCAATACCACCATTGTTATTCAAGCACTTGAACACCGAGTAGTTGATTGCCTCAGACTGGTTATCATTCTCTTCTGAGATCGCATAGAAGTCTAAGCTTTCTAGATTTTCGGTTAGAATGTTTGCTGGCTCATATACTTTACCGCTTTCCCACATGATCTTGCGAATCATAAAGTTCACGTCTTGAGGTGTTACTTTCTTACCAAAGATAAGATCGTCAAAAATATCGTAGTAATATTCTTGCGTTGAATTACCGTTTACAGGTGGATTCAGATCGTCATCAAATGGCGTTGATTTTGCAGCAAACGCGTAATAAATCGTATTAGCTGCCTCAGTCACAGATTCATGAAACTGCTTTGCAATATGTGTTCGTAAGTTTGGTGTGATTAACTTGGGCATTTATTAACCTTTGCGTATTTCTTTTATGTATTTATCATTATTCACTCGAAGCACATTAGACATGCCCAATTATGATCGATATTTGACGAAATTATTTCATGGGGTATTTTGAGCGAAAACTTTATACCTTGACCTCTTTTTAGCGTGTACTTTACATCGTCTAATAATATGTGTGCATCATCGTTCAATGCGTATGCGTATACTGTTCCAGCCATCTCTGCATCGACCCAGCTATCGTTGTATGGCAAGTTTCCAACATTCGCTGGAATGTTGAGATACCATCCGATGACACTCTTTTTCATCACGTCTGAATCGAAGCAAGACATAAACATATCGCGCTTCTCATAAGACCACTCATTCCAATTACTGTGAAGATATGCACCTGATTTACAATTCACTACGCGTATCTTGTTCGTATGCAATTCAATCTGATTTCTTATCGAATCTAGCATTTTTGTCTTGACAGGGTCTAGGATATCATGTATAATCATATTATCACTCATAAAGATATATCAATACATGTCTTAATGCTTTTGCTGCTGGTACAGAATGAACAGGTCCAGCACCGAACAAAGTCACAGATTGACCTTTGATATCTTCAATAAACAACTCATCATCATCGATATAGATGCCGTCACCGTCTTGTTGCAAAGCGATAACTGAATTCATTCTATACCATGCTCTATCACGGTGCTTGCCAATGTAGTCACCTGGTTGATATCTATTGATAACAATATCACTTATTATGTAGCCTTCTGGTCTTGGTGCAATCTCTCTAACATATTCTTTTAATTTGTCAGGCATTGCAGGATATGTCATTGTGTCATATCTACAAGTGTGACCTTCAATACCACGATTTGAATCAAGATCGTCTCTGCGAATCCAACAAAGGGGGTGCGTTGCTTTAACCATATCAAGTAGTTTATCAATCGCGTGATCTTCGATATCTTTAGAGACCTCGTATTTCATTTGTGTATCCACTTATCGCACCCTCATATTTTTTGTTACGACGCCTTTCAGCCTCTTCATCTGATATATATTCAAATTCTTCAGACTTGTTAAAGAACTCTTTTCTCACATTGTTCACGCGTCTAACTTCATCTATGTATGCGGTCATCTCTTTCAATTCATCATTATTAATACCCATTCTGTCAGATATAGCTTGCAAAGTATTAGATAGCACATTCAATTGCTTTTCAATAGGATACTTGCCTATGATTTTCTCACGGGCAAGTATATCCATTTCATTTTCACTTATCTCTTTAGGTAAATCGATAATCTTTTTAACTTCAAAGTTATCTGCATTACCTACAATCTTTTCATGTTCAGGATCAATTTCAACTTCTGCATATAGATAGTTATCATGATTTAGCCATGACATGTCAACTTTTTGCATTAACGTGATGAACTCTTTATTCATCTTGTTAAATTGTGCAATCATAATATCACTCATTTTCAATCCTTAAATGTTGATCCAGTCGTTATAGTTTGTTCCAGTTTTCTTGACAACAAATCTGCGCTGATCATTAATTGTAACTTGACCACCGTTCGAGTTAGAAGGTCTACGATACACTCTATCTTCAAAATATGAAATCTTCGTACCGACTGGTGAATTCTGATATGTAGATTTGACCGCATTCAAGTTACTTACGCCAGCCCAAATAGGATCGGGATTGATACCTTCTAGTGCAATATCAACAGCAGAATCAATAGCTGCTTTTGTTGTAAGAGGTGTCATAACCTTATCGTTGATCGTACCAGCGATTGCTTCTTGTGTTGATGCAATTGTTGAGAATAGGTTTTGAATCTCAGCAACACCTGCGATATTCACTGTACCAAATGCTTTGATGCAAGGTAGTAGTGCAATGTTTTTCATTCGTGTTTCACTGCCACCTACTGACGCTGTTGAGCCAGTGAGTGTGTGATTGTGATCAGGTACACCTAGAATTGAATTCGCATCTTCTGCATTCGTTTCTGCGTCATCTCTGAAAAGACCTGGCGCTGTCAATTGACCAGATATCGTTCCTCTATTATTACCTCTAAGCGTGTGAGTGTGCCCACCTGCCTCAGAAGTCTGTAGTGTTCCTCTACCGTGCAAGTGCGATTTTAAATCGTCTGCTTGATATGATCCAAACGCACGATCAACGTCTAGTCCACGACCGTTATCCCAGCCTCGAACTGCAACTCCGCGAAGATCAGGTATGCGAGGATTTCCGTTTGTGTCTGTCCCATAAGGGCTTCCTGCGTCTACGAGAAGTGTGTATAGTGCTGGATATCCAACTAAAACACCGGGCTCTGAACCATCTACTGATACGCCTTGACCGTTACATTCAATAAATCCACCAGGAGGTGTCGTAGTTGCAAACCAAGAAACCGCTCCAATTGGCACTGAGCCTACTGGACCAGGTACCCACTTCTGCTTAGTAGTGTCCCAGATTAGTGATGAATATAGCGATGGCTCTTCTTCAACTTCAACATTGCTCAAGTCTTCTAGGTTCTTGCCTGCAAATACAGCATCGACTCTTGCTGTCGTATGGTATAGATTGCTACCCTCGTCAACATCAGATGTTGTTATATCAGTTAGAACTGCATCTTTAGCTCTTTGATCTGTGAAGTAAAGATTCGTTGAACCTTCTAATAGCGTATCAGTATCATGATTTGAAATATCTGAGCATGTTCCAGTCACGATGCCTGTAAGATTACCTTCGATAGTACCTTGAACGTTCAATCTATCTGTGACAGACACGCTATAGAATGTTACGTTTGCAGTAGTTCTAATGTCTTGAACCGTTTGCATGGTACCTGTAGCGGAATCGTAAGAAATAGTATTCGAACTGTTAAGTGATGCTCTTGCTCTCCCTACTGTATGATATAAGTTAGTAGAACCTTCAGTAACATTATCAGTATTTAAATTTGTAACATCGGCAACATCAACGTTAAGTAATCCACCTGAATCTGCGAGTTGTGCGATATCGGAAGGAATAAATGGTGGTGTGTAGTTGAATACACCAGTGTTTTGATCGTATGTTATATCACCAGTTCCACTAGCAGTATTCACTGTAATAGAAATGTCGTCGTATTGAATGTATCCTGAATCTGCAAGGAAATTCTCTTTAGTGATCTGTAGCGTTACATTGTTCGCGACATCGACATATGTGATAACATCGTTTGCGGATGCAGATGTTCCAACATCCAGATTCGTGATTTTAATTCCGTCAGCCATTTTATACCTCTGCCCTTATGCGTTTTTCGAAGCTTGACAATGCAAGTCCACCTTCTGTGTCTAAATTTTCTTGTTGCTGCGTATCCAGCGGTATCAATACTTCAATAATCTCATCTACTTCAAACGTTGTCTGCGTTTTAAGATCAATCTCTGACTCAATTGATACAGAACCAAATAGTCGAGTACCTGCAACGTGTAAAGTCTTTTTAAGTATATCTTCGTATTTATCAAGCGATTGACCTGAGATAACATCATACGAAAACTCTTGATAGTAAACACTATCTCGTATCTTTTTATTAGAGTTTAGGTGTGAATTAAACGTCTTCCAGAATCCACTTCCTATGCCTTGATTTTCAAGATTTGCCACACCAGTAGCAACAAAAGAGTTAGAATTGTTAGCTGGTATCATAGTCACACTCTCGTTCTCTAAGTAACCGAAACCGGAGTCGATAACTTCAACACCTGTCGCAACACCAGCAGCCACAATAACATCTCCCGTCACAATCGCATTCGTACCCCAAATCTCGATATTTCTATCTTCAATTCCCACGATGTTGGCTCTTGTGCCTGATTCGACTCCTACCAATTCAACACCTTCTGCGAAAGCGACATTGAAGTTTAGACGCTCAATTTCTAATGTTGTATCATTGATTGATTTTATAGTACCCTTTATACTCGTCACATTCGATACTGTCTGTGTAACAGTTTCGCCAATATCAAACTGACCTGTGCCAGGAATTAGTTGTACATCAATAGCAAAGTCGCCACGTTTAAATCCTGCAACGTATCTATTGTAGATGTTGATAAACGGATTCGCATTATAATCAGAACCTGGGTTGATACTCGTCAATGATGTTATCGTACCGATAGTGAAGTCGCCTGTTGTCAACATATCTTCAATAGGTGTTTGACTATCACCCTGAGGCTGCTTTGGAAATCCGTATCCAAAGTTAGTATAGACATTTAGAAGAGGTTGATTCAGTGCGGTGTCTGGACCAGGATATGTATCAATTGTGTATGCAAATGTGTCGTCCACTGTCGGAGATTCGTAATAACCTAATCCCGGTTGAATGACAGTCAAATCTGTTACAGTAGAACTCGCGTCTGTTGTAACACTGATTATACCTGAAATGATCGGCTCACCGCCAGCGAAGCCGCCACCTTCAAGCACGGAACTTTCGTTATTCGAATACCCATCCGCTGTCACAATAGTGCAGTTAGCGGTACCTAATCTAATAAAGCGTTTCTCACTTGGAGACGGTTGCTGCAATACGTAAATGGCTTCATTATCATCGAAGTCTGAAACTGTACCTGCAGTCACATCTTTTAGATATAGTTTTGTGAATGAATCACTTTCTCTCCAGTCAGACAGTTTTGCTGATACTAAAGCTGCATCTGTATTTGCCGTTTCTGCGTTTGCAAAACTACCTTGATATACGAAAATATCTTTTGCAAGTGATGGTGCCAGTTTCTGAACTCTATAGACAACAGAAGAATTGCTTGTAGTATCACCAGTGATAGTATCACCAATAGTGAATGGTTCAGCACCCGTGAATGATGATACTTGCACCACAATTTTATTATTAGATGTTACAATAGCAGTATTGGAATCGTATATCTCCCATGTGTTATCTACGATTATACCAGCAGCATTTTCGGATGTGAATGTTTCGTCTAGCTGTAGTGTGCTTGGCTCTACAGTTTCAACAACATATATCGCACTCGTTTCAGCATATGTGTGTATCACATCAATGCTATCGATGAAACCGATACTTGAATTCGAGCCTTCGATTGTTACATCAAGATAAGGTATAAGTGCAGCGTTGTTTCCACCCAGCAAATCAGTGTTTAGGAAAACTGTTTCTTCGTTTTCAATTGAGCCGATATCGAATCCAGCGTTGATACCTGATGAAATCGCTGAAAGCTGTAGATTTTCAATTTGAAGTATCTGACCATTTTCATCGCGTGGAGGTGAGACAAGCTCTTCACGAACTGTAGATATATAGAATTTAGGTGCAATGAATTCATCAAATCTTCCGCCATCATTTCCTTTTAGTATCTGTAAAGCATCAAACGCTGTAACATCACCGTTATCGTCTATGTCTGCCAAAGCGTTGTTATTCGCAGTCAAAGCATCGAATAGTGCCTGATATTTTGATTCCGATGGCGTGTCAAGACCGACAGCGATTCTTAGGACTTGTAGTGCAATTTCTTCGCGAGAAATGTTATTACTAACATCACCCGCACGAAATGTTCCTGTTACACCATGAATACCTAGCGTCTTTGTATCTTGTCCAGTGACAAAACCTGTTGCAGATGTATTAGCAGTGTCTGTAATAACACCGTTTGATGTTGATAATCCATTGAGATACACATCAACCGCGCCTTGTTGAATATCAACTGCACCGATTGAATTTTGAATTCTCGAAACAATATTACTTCTAGAAGTCTTGATGAATTTGTCTTGCGTGAACGCACCTGAAATATCATCTACAACAATTGTTGTTGGGTCTATTATCTGTGAAAGTCTACCTGTTGCACCAGCTTCAACAATATCAACACCGCCAACTGGTATGACCACGCTAGTCTCAGGATTACCATCGTTTCTAAGTGTCGTTAAAGGCGCATCATTGCTTGCTACGAATTCGCCGTATGCAGGATCTATTGTCAATGTAGTATTTGTACCGTTTGTACCCACATTTGAAATCGTACCTGTTGCATATGAAGCTAGTGCAGTATTCGATGTACCTTCAACGTATACAAGCTGTAAAACAATGTCACCTACGATGAATGGCCCATCTGCGATATTTGCTGTTGCGAATGTTAAATCTACTACACTTGCTTCTTCTATAATATCGCCAATATCACCAGAAGTCATACTTGTGCTTGCAGCCAGTTCAATCTTTGCTTGTTGACCAAACGTTCCTGAGTACGGTTGAACAATTATGTCACCGCGTGTAGAATCGTTAGCGTCTACTTGAATTTCTATGATTACTGAGTTTGCAACTTCAGCACCAGTGCCGTCTATACCTACGAGCTTTACTCCGATTGTCGCATCTGTGAACACATCACTTGCCGATATTAAACTAATCGTCTCTTGATGCTGTACGACTTTTTCGAAGTTTATGAAACCTACATCAGCACGAAAGTTGTCATATTCTTTTATACCAAAATTACCACTTACAGCAAGTGCAACATCGTCTTCATCAATTGTACCATCGCCATTAATATCTGCATAAAACTTGCTTGTACCATCATTGTAGAAGCTTGTCAAGAATGAATATAGTTCTTGAGTTTCTCCACCTAGTCCAGTTGACGGCGGTTCTTTTGCAAGCAGATTCCATTGATTGTCAATTGAAAGAGATGGATTGTTTTTTGATATGATGTATGAAATTTCATCAGCAATCTGCTGATCTGTAAATCTTTGTCTATCGAACTCCAACACATTATCTGATACGAAAATGTCTGTAGGGCTTTCGATAATATTGCTGTGACCAGCTTCTTGTGCAACAATACCATTTAGAGCATATCCTGCCCCACCATCAACAAGTTGAAAATCAACTCGACCAGTTTCGCTTACTGTAGAAGTTACTCGTACTTTACCCTGTCTACCAGAATTCGACACGATGTTTAGAATGTCACCAATCTTATTATCTTGTCCACCGTTGGCAATTTCAATATTCGTTAGTGATCCTAATACTCTTGGCGAACCTTCTATTGTAAGATTGTCTGTGATGAATTCGCCAAATCTAAAATTGCCTTTTAGATTGCTAATGTATAGAATGTCAATAAGACGACCGTTAATTCTTTTTGTCGTTATAGATTCTACAATTGCTGTTGCATTTGAAACTGAACCACGAACTTGCTTGTTCACAAAATCTAATGTTCTTTCACTATAAGAAAGTTCTAAGTAAATTGGCTGTGACCATTTCGAGTCTGAAGGCTTTAGAATATCTTGACCAGGCAAATATACTTCAACATCTTCTTGAAATAGCAATCTCATAAGCAACTTGATAGAAGCTTCTGATCCTTTAGCTGAATAGAAATCTAAGATATTCTTTACAAGGAATCTTTTATCTGTTGTTGCGACGAATGGAAACTCGTCCAAATACTTTGCTTTGAAATGGGACAGAAACTGTTCAAGTGTCCTATCGATATCGTTTGCATTAAACATCTCGCGTGTGAGATATATCGATTGATCGGTTTGTTCCATGTATTCATAGTACGCTTCCATCATTTGGATTAGCGTAGGAGCATCTTCACGATATATCTGAGGAAACTGGCTTTCAACCAGTTGCGATATTGTTTTTACGATATCAGTCATTAATCTCTAGTTCCTATGACATTGACTGTTAAATCAGCGGGTCTAATTGCAAGAATTCTCTCTTTAGGTGAAGCGATATCGCTGCTTGTTGTGTGTGCATAAACTTTAATGGCTGATCCTACGAAATCATTTACGACGATGTTGTCGATTCTAATTTCACCAGTATCATAGTTTACAGTTCCGACATTTCTATTTATGACTGTAAATGTACCCGCGTTTGTAGCGGTGACGAATTGTAATACACCGCGACCATTATCTTGAATGAAGCCGCTGTCAGTATTCAGCGTAAATAATGACGTTTTTATCGCAGGCTCATAATCCGAAATTTGTGATAACTGCTCAGACAACTGATCTTTCTGTAATTTATTTTTGAAATTGATCGCGTAACTTGTTGATGTTGCAATTTCTGGTGTGAAGTCGATGATAGCTCTAATAGTTGTATCATTTGACATAATATTATTATCAGCAGAATCAATTGCATTTAGCAACTTTGAAAAGCGTAGAGTTTTACCAAACTCATTCAAAGAATTGTCAGAGTAATTCTGAATTGCATCAATGATTAGACCCTTAATGCTAGAAGCAGGAGTGTCTGTTGTTTTTGTATTATAATACAATGTGCAATTGACTTGGATGTTCATGAATTGCGCTGATACTACAATTGGTTCAATTGATATCGGGCTTCTATCGCGCAGAAATCTTGCATATATCTGTGATAGATTATCAGACACGCCTTGCGCATTTTGTGTGTCAACTGATACGACAACTTTACCGTATCTAGGTGGTGATAGAGATTCTCCACCATAAACAGATACCGCTTGAATTTCTGGGAAGTTCGTTTTAAGAAGAACTTCGTAGTCGCTCTCAGTGATCGCTCTATCTTGAACTTGAATAGCTTTTGGGGCAAAGCGACGAATGGAGTTATTGGACTCTTGTGGCGCTCCGCCTTCAGATTGTGCCATAGTTGTTACTGTCACACTATAAGCATTACCACCTATGTCAATAGCATCTGCTGTGAATGTTAAAATTCCGTTCGCTTCTTCGCCGCGAGTTGTGCGATATGTTACTACAACCACTTCACCCGCTTTAGGTTCATATCCGAACACGTCTGAACCGAAAGCAACTTCATACTTGGAATCGAGTCCTGGTTGTATGTAGAACACTTTGTCAGAAGTTTTAACGCCGAATATACCGTCTTTATAAAGATACTCAGTTGCGTTTGAATTTGAATCTACATTCTCACGGACAGAAACTTTGATGCTATCTGTGTCAATGTTTTCATTCGATAGTGTAAATCTCTGGGAGTCATTGTTTGTAACAGTGAACTCTTCAGTCAGAATCTTACCTTGATAAATGTCTAGACCTGTGAAGCAATACAAGTTATTGCTATCTGGTGTCACTGTAACAGAGTGATCGTTTGTGAAAGAGAATGTTTGACCTGATTTTCTACCGACAAACTTTGTGTATGCTGGTATGGTTAAATAACTAGGTAGAGTTTCAGAAACTTGAGCCACGTTTGTGAAGTCAACTTGCACACGCGCACGACTTGCGCGAATTGATCTAGGTAGATAGTTCAACTCTTTAGCGTGTGATATAATAGAGTTTCTTAACTGTGCAGAGTCGAGAAACATCTCTGACATAGCCATGTTTGTGTAATAGTTGTTCTGAAACGTGTTGTACGCAAGAATATCTAGAAGAACACTCATGTTTGAGCCTTCAAAGTCATAGTCCAAGAATTGCGACTGACCTTTGAGATACTCTTTAAGTTGATTCTTTACTGCGAAGAAATCTAATTCTGTGATCGGGTTTGAATTGCTCATTTATCTGACTCTATCTAATACTACGTCTATTGACACTGGCTCTTGTCTATTTATAACATTAAACAATATGCCTATGCTAACTGCGTTGTCATCTTCATTACCTGACACAACAACTTCAATAACGTTTGCGCGAGGTTCATATACATCTAATGTATCGCGAATCATCTGTTCGATAATTGTTATCGTCTGAGGTGTTATGTTTTCGAATAGCATTTTTCGAATGTTCGAACCCAAGTTTGGTTGAAACAGTCTTTCTCCTTTGTCAGTCAATAATAAATTGCGTATTGATTGCTTCACTGAATTTTCATTTGTCCTGACTGCAACATCATCTGAAATGGGATGTTTATCAAGATTGTTGAAAATGTCTGCGTAAACTTTTCTATTAGGTAAACTCATATCTCTACCATTCCTTCTTATGTTCTGTTAAATGCGTCACTACTCTAACTACCCCAGCGAATAGGACCAGGTCTTAGGTCAATATGTACAAAAGTGTTATATGATCCTATTGCACCAAATCCATGCGCTGTCGCGAGTTGTTTGAATGCATCTCTGAATTTACCGCGCCCCATAACAAAATCAAGTGCCTTTCCATTCATGTGCTGACTATTTTTTGCGACGCCACTCATAGTATTTCTTAGATATTGATTGTATATCGGATGTCTAAAGCCACTCGTGCATAACAACTTACCGTTTCGTCTCATCGTGTCTGGTGCACCAGAGAAAGATTCAGCTCCTATGTCAACAAGCGCCTTTCCTAATGCTTCAGCCCTTTCAAGCGCTTCTAAAGTAATACCGTAATATCCTATTGCATTATCAATACCGCTTTCACCAGGTATGATTGATCCACCACCATAGTCTACCATGTTGACTGAGAATGTTGCGTCCCAAAACTTTTGACCTCGTTGCACTGGATCGAGGACTTGACCTCCGAATGATAAGCGAGACCAACCGTTCGCGGGATCTGGATGTGTCGTTAATGTAAGTTCCACATCAAAGTGTAAGTTGGGTGGAACATATCCACCTTGTTGCTCTACGCTATTGATAGCAGACGCTCTTCTCTGTTCGTTAAATTCACGGGTTCTTCTTGCAATCTCTTCTGCTGGTGCAGATGGTCGACCAGAAGCAACAGAGCTTTGTAAATTTTGACCAGAGAACAATGTTAACTCGTCAATCTCGCCTTGTGACTTCGATAGCAATCCCTTCAAAGAATCTATCGGCGCATTCAAAAAGTCATTGATACCACCTATCATCTTACAACCGTTGAATAGAATAAAGTCTGCTATGTCAACAGTCATATCTTTGAATTGCCCTGCAAATCTTCCAATAACATCTTTAGTCTTCTGCACAAGTGTTTCCATGTTATTCTTTGATAGAAAATTTCGAACTTGGTTCATTCGTTGCTGTATCACGTTACTAATTTGTTTTAGTACATTGCCCTGCAATAATCCAGAAACTCTGCCTGCGAAATCATTAAACTTACCTGTCAAGTTTTCGAACTGTGATTTAACAGAATCGACAATGGATTCAATCATCTTAGGTATACCTTCAATGAAACCACTAATTTTAGAGAATGCTTTATCGCGAAGAGCTTTGAGCGCATCGAATCCACCTTCAAGTATGGATAGAATAGAATCCCTTATGTCTTGGATTTTCTTTAATTTATCTAGTGATGATTCTATGATGCCAGTAAGACCTGCAAATGGATTCGATAGAAGTTCACACACTCCACCAAGCGCACCAAATAATGACGATGCAGCAAGTGCTGCGTTCAATAGATTCAAAAACGAGAATGGATTACTTCTTGACTTATCTACAACAGCGTTCATATCACTAAATCCAGCATCACGAGCAAACTCAGCGAATTCGACTGGTGACAGTGGACCCAATTTTAATCTTTCATGTACTGCAGGTAGAACATTTTGAAAATACGCTGAATCTGCTGTCGCTGATATTAGCGTCAATTCAGGAACAGCAACTGGTTGCTCTGTCACAGGTATCGATATTATTCTGTTGAAACCAAGTGAAGGATCTGTTATATTATTCTCAAGTATAGTTCTGTTATATGCATTTACACGATTTGGCGCTAGCCATTCTGTGACAACTGTTGCTAAAGCTTCAGCAGTTTCAGCACGACCATATTCATCAAGTGCAGTTGTTGTAGGATAACTATTGACTGAAAATGGTTCAACAATCTTCAAGTAATCCTGTGATAAATCTGGAAATGATGTTGCAGTCGATAGCTGTATAGTTCGTAAAAAACCTTGACCCCTGACATCAGATGTTACTAAGTCAGGTTTGTTATTACAATCGATTATCATGTTACGGTTCCACTTTCGCTAGATTGCTCGGCTGTATCATCTATTGATGAATAACCAAAGTCTTGTCGTGACGCTGTTGATTTAGTGACGACATTCTTTCTTTCAGGTGTAGCAGGAAGCTCTGTCGCACTTGCGTCTAGACCCTGAAGTGAATCTTCAGCAGGACCTGCTGTTTCAGCGCTGCCGAATCCAGGTGAATTGAGATGTACTTGCGAACCATCGACTGCGAATACTCCAGAAGATTGTGCGTTTATGTTACTACCTGAATTGATATTCGTAGATGCGCCGGATGTTAGATTGATATTCGTCCCTGTTTTAGCCTGCATGTTCGCAGAAGATTCTACAAATAGATCACCACCAGATGCCTTCAAGTGCATTGTTGAAGCTGCAGTTTGATATAGATTGTCCCCAGATAGAATGTGCATGTTTGCGCCAGAATTGATATATGTGTCAAGACCTGATTTGATGCTATAGTTGCTTTCAGTGCTATTGATGATATCTACTGCAGATTTGATTTCCACGTTTTCTGCTAGTGATTCAATATACACATTCGAAGCTCTTAGCTTTATACCTTCAGATATATTGAGTGCATATTTACCAGCTACATTAAGCGTATAGTCGCCGTGTGTCGTTGTTGTTAAATTACCATCGACTTTGAGATCGCAGTTTCCTTTTACGTATAGTGTATCGCTACCTTCTACCGTGACATTTCTATTGGACCTGATGTACACATTAGCATCACCGTTTGTCACTTCTGTCTTTGTGCCACCTGAATTAATCATCATATTTCCATGTGAGTCGATTTCGATCCATGATCCAGCAGAGTGGTATATGTTCACTCTCTCATTACCAGGAGTGTCGTCGAATTCCATAACATGACCTGCTGCAGATTCGTACACTCTATTGTGAGGATATTGTGCATTATATGGCGATCTAGGAATAGTCCAACCATTTTCGCCAGCAGTTGGTATAGCTTCATCTGCTGCAATATTTTTCGCAACAACACTTGTCTGTTCGATGTTTTCACCACGAGCTAGACGAGAAAAATCAGGTTGATACATATCTGGTATATCATCGTCACTTCGAATTCCACCAGGAGATGAAATTTCTCCACCAGCACCAATGCTTGGTAACTGCGTTGGCATACCGTTCAATGCTCCAATGATCATTGGATGTTGACAGTCACGACCGTCTATGAAGAATCCGAATACCCAAGTGTTTAGTTTAGGTGGCTTCACATCAGCGGTAAATGTGCCGCTTATCAAATAAGCCCACGGTAAATCATCCGTTGGAACTTCATTTTTGTCTTGCGGATGAACGTTGAAACATCTAACCTTAACCCGACCAAGCTTCTGTGGATCATGTCTATCTTCAACAACACCCATAAACCATAGTAAGTTATCATATCCTATTTGACTCATGATCCTGCACCTTTCAACGAGTCTTTAATCAAATTCATATTCATAATCCATTGACCCCCTCTATCATACTGATGATTTATTGATTCGACAATAAAGAAACCTGAATACGTTTCATGCTCTTCTACGTTACCTGTCGCAACGTTAGGATTAGGTAAATCGATTTTTATCATATCGCCAACACGTATTTTGAATGATCCGTAAGCCTGTGCGTATACGTTAATCATATCAAAGTAATAATTTGAAGATACACGCTTTGGCAAAATTTCGTTGTAATAGCTTTCTGGCTTTGTCGTGTCATTGAACACAATAAAACTTTGTAGAACATTATCATCACCAAAAAACTCTCTTGTGAAGTTAGTTGTGTGTAATGATCTCTGTGTATCGTCTACCGATTCCTGCTCGTCACGACCTTCATAGTGCTTATACACATTCTCTTCTATCGTCTTTTTAGAAAGGTCTAACACCAGTGTTTTGTTAATCATACCACCGCGACGCATTTCACTTAGTAGATTGAAGCGTTTTGTTACTTTGTAGTCGATCAAGTTTTTCATAGACTCCTTTGGCGTAGATATGCCAACTTTGGGATCGATATATGTGAAGATTAGGTCTTCTGGGAAATTGTTCTTGTCTACACGTGCAATCAACTCGTCATATGTAATAAACTTGAAATCATCACGCGTCTCAAAAAACTTGAATGTTGATGATGGGCTTCTATCGGTGTATGCTTTTCGGGCAAGAAACATCATCGTTTCATATGGAGTCAATGCTGGAATAACTAGTGTTTGAATTCCGTCTGTGCTTTCAATATCAATATTCTTTGTTTGTGTGAAGTATTCGAGATATACCTGATAAACTGACGTATCAATGTTATTTGTAAACGATCTTCTTATCTCACGAGATTCTGTAAAAATGAAGTCCTTTGAATACAGTGACAGCGTATATGTTAGCTTCTTCGAAGCATAGTCCTGATTGACTTGACCTATATTATACACTTGAAATTCATAAGTTTTCTCTACACCATAAAAATCTTCTATGACAAAAGTAATAGTCTCTTCTCCCTGTATGGGAAACTCGTCAATCAAATTTGTCGTATCAAGTATAGTTACGCTTGCAGATACCATGACCTGATTTATGCCTTCGCTAATCGAAAAGGACAATATAAGATCGTATATATCGGTCGCCTTTGTCTTGTCATAGTTTTCTATGATGCACGATTTTACATAGAAAAAACCAGGTCCAATTTCTTTAGACATTCAATACTCTCTTCAAGTTTTTGGTTGCCACATTCAAATATTGATTGTTAAGCAATCTTATGTTTCGCTTGTCTTCATTCAATTGTAGTTCTTCGTCGTATATACGCATTGCGGTCCAGTCAGAGGATACGATAGTAGAATTGGTACTACCATTCTTGAATGTGTCAACTGAAATCTTTGTTCCTTCAGCATCGTAGTAGTATACAACATTATCAAACATGCTTTCGGTCGATTGCTGTGTCCACTGTAGAACGCTCTGATCAGACATTTCAGTTTCTGTTGACTGTTCTGCCAAAGCTCTGTATTTTCTAATCATAGTTTCTTCTAGTGCTTTATTTGACAGAGGCCATTGGAAATATGGATCAACAATTGCGTTTGATTGATACACTATCCACACATGATCAACAGATTCGTAATAGTATTGTGCAATTTCTTCTGGAGATTCGCCGTCATTCACAGTATAAGGCATGAATGCGTAGGGATCATTCTCAATATCATCGAACACGCGAACATTCTTGGTGATATCTCGCATCACCTTTTCACCATACTTTATCTTTGGAAAATAATCGAAGTATTTTGACATATCAGTTCCTACTCGTTCTCGTAATCTTCGGCAGTGTGAATATCCATCTCAGTCAATGACATTGATAGTCCAACAACAGCAGGTCTACCTCCTTCGACGAATGCTACGCTACCACCTGCGGCATAGTTCACTTCAAATGTGTTTACAAGACATCTTTTGAAGTAGTATAGATATCCTGGTTCTGTACCCACGAAGAAAATATCGACTACGTTAGGATACTCAAACATATTGATACCCAAAGATGAGAATTTTGGCAATGAGTTCTGCTTTATCTTTGTGATTATATTTTTCAATGTTTCAGATTCTTGTGAGTTTCTTGGTGCAAGTTGCCACTGAAACTGATGTTGTTTTAGATCAACGCCGTCGAATGATAGTGCAAGGTGTGGGTTAGTCGCTTTACCGAAACCTGCTTCAAATCCCTTTCTATCTTCAGCACTTGCCGTCTCCAACGCAATAACTGCGCCTATACCGCTTATGTCGCCTGCCAGATCCTTGAATTCTGCAAGTGTCGCCGCTAATACGCCTCCAGCAGAAAAAGATTCTGATGTTGTTCGTGATCCAGTTCTTGCCGCGGCTGATCCAGAAAGACCTAACTCTGCTTGATTGATTCTTACGTTAAATGAGTCTGTCAAGTTCTCGGGTACAGGTAGCATGATGCTTGATCCAACAGTTTTATTTTGCAAATCAGCATTTTTGTCGTATGTATATTTGCTAAAGTTGAACACGATTCCGTGACCACCAATTCTGTCTTTTGGAAAAGCAAGCATATCAACAGGAGTCTGCAGTATGCTATTTCGATTTCTTGCGATAACGCTCGCAGGGGGTTTTATTAGTCCTTGAGTGTATCTCATTTGTTTTTAATTCCTAATTCGTTCTCAGTCATGATCTGAAAGGACCAACCTCGGTCTGCGCAGTATTCTCTTGCTGCTTGCCACTTAGCTTGGTTCTTACCCCATTCCTGCACTTCGTTGATGTATGCCTTTTTAATCTTACCGTTCGGCGTTCGCATTTTCGATCTATCTGGTGGTACGGTTTGATATTTTGGCTTCACTTCAATCAAGATCACTTTACCGTCTATTCTTTTCAATGTTACATCAGGAAAATATCTATGATATCTACCTGTAATAGGACTCTTATATGGTATAACGACTTCTTCACTTTGCCACCATTTCACTTGAGGATGTGTGTCAAGATATCTAAACAATTTCAACTCGTAGCTTGATCTATAAATAATATTGGTTGGATCACCCTTATATTTAGCAGGATTTTTTGCTTTGAATTTACCTTTCATGGTGAGATACCTATACTATTTCTTATATAAATATATTTATAAAAATATGACCAAAGGATTACAGATGGTTACTCCAGCAGTTGCACGTGCAGCTAGATTAGCAAGTACACTATTATCAGAAGATTCGCCGAGTAACAATGTTTCGTTATTCGACGACCTTTTAACGAAAGGTGTACGCGCCGGTCAAATCCCTGCAAGGGAGAAATCTGCGCGTGAATGGTTCCGCGAACGCGCAGGTGAACAAACTCGAATCAATGAAAGAAGTTTGTTGCGTCAGGACCCTGATCGTTTAACGTCTCGACCACTTGTGGGTCAAATGTACATGTTCTATTATGATGCAAAGCACAAAGAGTCGTTGCCTTACTGGGACAGATTTCCACTCATTTTTCCATACAAAAAAGTTAATGGTGGATTTATGGGAATTAACTTGCACTATCTTCCTTTGAATTATCGTGCAATTCTTATGGATGCTATGTATACGACATCCAATAATAAAAAATATGATGAGACTACACGATTAAAACTCAATTATCAAACACTGAATAACGCGTCTAAGTTTAGATACTTCAAGCCTACTGTCAAGCATTACCTGACCGATCACGTTAGAAGTAAGTTCATGTACGTATACCCAAGCGAATGGGATATTGCATTGTTCTTACCAACCGAGAGATTTGTCGGAGCAAGAAAGACGAAAGTGTTCGCGGATTCAAGAAAGATCATCAAGGATAGCTAATGGCATTTAATGTATCAGAATTCAAATCCACAATTTCAAAACATGGTCTTAAAGGAACAAACAAGTTCGTCGTGAACATGTCCCTACCGCCTGCAATGAGTGCAAACTTTGATGATCCGTTGTTCAGACAGGAGAGCGATTCATCTAGAACTGCAGCCCCAGAAGTCGCAGATCCTCGTCTACTGCAGATGCTTTGTGACACAGCAAACATCCCAGGCAAAAATCTTGAGACAATAGATTATAAGCCCATGGGATACGGTGGCATATCAAAAATGCCAACAGGTGTTTCTATGGATAGCTTAAATCTTACGTTCATGTTAGACAGTGATCATCGTGTCGAGTATTTCTTTCAGTATTGGTTGCAGGAGATTATCAACACAGGTAGTATATTAAGTGGTCCTGCGGCAACATTCAAAAACAGAACTGCGTTTGAGATGGCATATAAAGATAACTATGTGTGCGAACTTTCATTACGCTTCTTTGCCGATGAGGGTAAATTCATCGAATATAGATTTATGGATGTTTATCCAGTACAAATAGGATCAGTGCAACTTGGATGGGAACAGAATGACCAAATCGCAAGATTGCCAGTTGAATTCACTTATTATTCGTATGACGTATTTCAAGGCAAGCTTGATTATCCAGTCAATGATACACGAGGTAACAACCTGTTTCAGACGATTGCTGTACTCGGTTCGGTTGCAGGTGTTATAAATAACATTAGAAGACCCAGAAGTGTACAAGACGCGATTAACCAATTTACACGTATCGATAACTTGTCAAAGAACTTGGATAGAATATTTTAATAACGTGAGGTAAAAATATAATGGCATTACCAAAGATTACATCTCCTACATTTAGTGTAGAGCTACCGTCGAATAAACGCAAGATCAAGTTCCATCCTTTCACAGTGAAAGAAGAGAAGATGCTACTTATGGCTGTAGAATCTAATGATACTGATTCGGTATCAAGTACGATTAAACAAGTCATGAATAACTGTCTTGTAGACGAGTTAGATATCGATGAACTTGCAACATTTGATTTGGAATATCTCTTTCTACAACTTCGCGCAAAATCAGTTGATAACATCATTGAATTGAAAATAAAAGATGATGATGACGAAAATATGTATGAAGCCACTGTTAATCTTGATGACGCATTTGTAGATTTCTCTAAGAGTCATACAAATAAGATTCAGTTGAATGATACAGTATGCATCACTATGAAGTATCCAACATTCAATACGATATCAAAAATGTCAGATGATAATATCAAGAACGATCTAGTTGAAATTGTATCAACGAGTATAGATAAAGTTGTTGATGGTGATGAGTTGTATGAGTTGACCGATTTTTCTAAGGAAGAGATTGCTTCTTTCATCGAATCATTCACTTCAAAAAATATGCGCGAAATTGAAAAGTTCTTTCAAACGATGCCTAAATTGAAACTAGATGTAAAGTATAACGCCAATGGCAAAGAAAAAACAAAGGAGGTTGTCGGTCTACAAAGTTTTTTTACCTCTTAATGAGTCACAATAGTCTTTCGAACTATTATAAACTCACTTTTCAGCTAATGCAACATCACAACTATTCGCTGACAGAACTTGAAAATCTTATACCATTCGAGCGTGACATTTACGTAGGCTTATTGCAGACGCATCTTGAGGAAGAGAAAGAAAGACTTCGTAACAGGAACAACAAGTAACGAATGGCAGATAACGCATTACCAAGAATTGCAGATAATACTGAATTGAGCGCATCCATTGCGTTAGATTCGTCAAAAATATTGTCAAGCATTCAATACAGTATCGATGAAATGGCTCTATCGATGATGGAGTTTGTGGAGTTTCAGAGGTCTGAAGCTATTAGATCAAAACTTGCTGCTGATAATCTGGCAGATTCTCTAAAGGGATCTGATAAGAGTGATAGCATGTCCGATAAAGAGGGTGGTAGTGATAATACATTTATCTTCGCTGAACTTGGTATTCTCGGTGCTGCAGCCGCAGCCCTTATAGGAACGACAATAGGCGTCATTCGAGGTCAGATAGGCGTCATTAAATCGTTTGCGAATGCGGCTAAAGCATTTACACCCAAATTTATTATGAATATCGTAGCAGGCGTGAAGACGAAACTATCAAATGTGATAGGCATCTTCACTAAATCTATAGACTCTATTGTTGATTTTTTGAGAACTGGTATCGACGTAGGTGTGCAAAGAATTGCATCATTGTTTAATTTTGCTGACGATTCCGCGTTGGGAAGATTGGCGTCCGCATTTAAAGCATCCTTTGACGCGCTTGC
>Ga0208643_1000311_pt1 | contig 33088 bp, 30 predicted proteins | sample VirMetDEL_Nov_12_FD_184516 | JGI IMG/M metagenome (GOLD analysis project Ga0208643, IMG submission 184516) | Aqueous microbial communities from the Delaware River and Bay under freshwater to marine salinity gradient to study organic matter... | ecosystem: Environmental > Aquatic > Marine >...
CTATGCCCCAAGGTGCTCCACCACAAGGTATTGCTGGGCAACCCCGTCCTAATATGCAGGGTATGGCCGGTGGCGGGATCATTGGGTACAAAAAGGGTGAAGAAGTAAAAAACCCTACGGAAGAAGACTTGCCTTCAGGTGTAGAGAAACTGACAGGCTATATAGTGGACTGGGCAACGGACAACCCAACGGAAGCTATATCAGCAGGCTTGATGTTTCTTCCGGGTGTTGGGTGGGTGGCGGGGGGAGCAATTAAGGCGGCTGCTATGGCTTTGAAGGCAGGGAACGCAGCGTATAAAGGGGCAAAAGCCGCAAACTACGGGCCTAAACTTGTACAAGCAGCGAAAAAAGTTTCCGGTGGACTAGGTAATCTTGCATCCAAGGCAGTTACGCGCCCAAGTTCTGTTAATAAAATTATAAGTAAAGACAAGACAACAAGACCTATAGGGCGGGAGTATTCCCCCGGTAGAGCAACAGCTACTGGTGCTGCGCTGTTTGGTGGGGCATCTGCTTTAGGCGCGTTTGATCAAGAAGAAGAAGCGGCGGCCGCAAAAGAAATGTCAGATGCACGAACTCCTCCCGGCGCTGGAGTGCTGACAAAAGAAGAGGGGGATAAAAAATACCCTTTACAGCCTAGCACCCCAGATTCACAAGGAGGGCTAGACAGCATTGTAGGGTTAGGAGAACCAAAGCCTCTTACGCCCCCCGCCGCTACCCCCGCTACTGTGCCTCCCGGTGGTGGAGTACTAACCCCCGCTGCGCTAAAAGCTAGGGAAGCTGCCCCTGCCCCTGCTGGTGCTGGTGCTGGTGGACTAGGCTCTGTGGAAATAGGCACACCGCCCAAATTTCCACAAACAAAGGTAAGTGACGCAGTTGATCCAAAAGTAAAAGAAATGATGGACGCAAAGCTAGCTGCCGACCCTACTACTGCACGCGACGCCGAACAAGAAAGGCTTAACAAGTTCTACCGTAGAGAAGAATATGACAAGGCAAACGTAGATGTTAACGCAGAAATAGAAGCCCTCCGTAGATCGCAAACCTCCCCCGAAAATGAAAGGGAGCAGCAACGTAGAGCTATGATATTAGGCACTATAAAAGGTGGCCGCTTAGGTGGGGGCTTAGAGGCGGTGCAAAACACTCGGGACAACCAAGCTAAGAGCCGTATGGATCGGTTGGAGAAGAAAAGAGCCAACGTCTTGGAAACCCAAAAAGCAGATTTTGAAATAGCTAAACAAATAGGGGAAGGTGCCCTAGGTATGTATACAGCCGTAGCGGAAAGCCAAAACGAAGCTATGAAACTAAGTATTGCCTTGACCGAAGCAGATTTAATGGCGGGGCAAACGGCCTATACCAACTGGTACAATAGGCAGAGTGACAATATAAAAGCTAAACTAAAAGATAGAGAGTTAACGCTTACGTCGGAGTTGAACACCTTAGTTAAAAATTCTCAGGCAACTCAAAATTCTCGTGACATGGAACTTAAAATATTAAAAGGTAGGGCAGACATTGTAAAAACCTATAAAGACAGTCAATTTAATACGATAAACTCAATTGAAACTAAGATTAGTAAAGGAGAAGAACTTACTCCCACCGAAGCAACGGCGCTTAAAAATTACGAGATAGGGCTGCAAGCAGCTCAAGCACCTTACAATAATATGCTTGAGACTTTATTTACGGGGGTTAAAGAAGAAAATCCTAATGCCACTGTTGATCCTAGTGCAAAAGCAGAAGACAGAGCTGCTAGTTTCTTAGCCCAATAACCAGAGGTAGTTAGCCTGTATGCCTAGTATATTACAGTACGACAACGCCATAAAACGTGCCCAAGCCGCAGGGGACGAAGAAGCCGCGCAGATTTTATCCCAGCAACTAGACGCCTTGATGGCGGAACAGTATGGGTACACTGTACAGCAAGGTAGCGACTCTGGATTCTTTGAAGATATAGCAAGTGGCTTTGGTGCTGGTGCTGTAGGTATGGCCGAGTCTGCTGCGCTGGGTACTGCCGCACTTCTGGAAGAGGAAGGAGAACTAAAAGCCCGCGAGAAAATTAAAAGTGTTGCGGAATCCTTGCGTCCTGAAGGGGGTGATCCTGAGTCTATAACCTACAAGCTATCATCTGGCATTGGCTCTATTGCTGGCATGGCCGCCCCCGCCGCTATTGCCGCTTATGCTGCCCCCGCCGCCGCTACCACTGCTGTTGGTCTTGGTGTTGCTGGTGCCCTTGGTGTTGGTGCTGGAGCTGGTGAAGCTAGTGAACGTGCTAGGGAGTTCGGCGCTACAGAAGAAGAACGTGGCATGGCAACGTTGCGTGGGGCAGCTATCGGTTCGCTTGAAGTACTTCCCCTAGGCAAAATTCTTAGAGTTCCGGGGGCTACTGACCTCTTGGAAAAACTGGGGGGAGAAGGCGTCGGGCTGGTAGGTCGTTTACGTAAAATGGCGGCAACAGGTACTGCTGAAGGTGTACAGGAAGCAACATCAGCTATCTTACAGAACCTTAATGCGCGGGGCTATGACCCAGAAGCAGAACTCATTAACGCAGGGGTACTTGAAGAAGGTGCAATTGGCGGTGGTTCTGGTGCAATTGTACAGGGTCTTGTTGACTTGTTTGTAAAAGGTAAAACTCGTACTCCCGCTGGTACTACAGAACCTACCGATGGCCCTGCACCGGAAGTAGATCAGCCTAGGCTAGAAGAAGATCAAGTGCAGGGGGAGTTGTTCCCTTCACGCGCCGAGCCTAGTACAGTTGAGCAAGGTACCGATTATGGTAGCGCACTAACTGACTTTGCTGACGAGCAGGTTACTGCCGCAGTAGATAAACTCAGGGCTGATAACGTAGACCCTGCGACGATCACAGAAGATATGGTGTTTGACACCATAACTAACACCCCGGAAATAATGGCGTTAGCCCCCCTTACGGAAACTACTGTACGGGATGACCGCACTCCAGACATGATTGACCGTATGGAGACACAGCAGCTCAAAGAAATGGAGCAGCGTGAGCTAGACGACACCGAGATTGCCGAGATTGAGTCTTATTTAAAAGCTGACGAAGAAGCTGTACGAGACCTTGAAAAAGTACGTGGTGCATCGCAGCAAGAAACTGACGTGGCCGCGCAGAAAGACGAAACGCGTGCTGACCGTAATAGACCTCGTGAAGCTGCCCTCGATGCAGTTATTGGTGAACCGACTACGGGTAGCTACGTTACCCTTGAGCGTAAATTTACTAAAGAACTAGAGCAACGGAACATCGCTAGAGGTGAACGCGCTAAACCTACAGAACAAGAAGTTGCCCGTATTCGTAGGGCCGCTGATGTGTTTGCTGGTATACGTCCACGGGAAGAAGTAAAGCCAGCATCGCGTGAACGTGGTGACCCCATAGAAAACACACCTGAAGATACGCAACTTAGCGACATGGAAGCACGTATTCCAAAAGATAGAACAGAAGCGCAGCTCCCATCACAACTATCGTTTCCCGGTATGGGGCGTAAAAGACTAAAACTTAGCCCCGAACAAACTAAGTCTGCGGCTAAGAAGCAAGGTGGGGGTAAGTACGAAATAGATCCCACCGCTGCCGCGTATGCAGAGATGCTCGCGCCCGACGTAGACCTAGATACGATTATACCTGAGAACGGTAATGTCGTTACGGTAAACGACGTTAAAGCAGAGGTATCGGGGGAAAAACTAAAACTTAGCTCCGAGCAAACTAAATTAGCTAAAGAAGCGCAAAAAATAGTTAAAAAGGCCGCTGCCAAAACTAAAAAGGGCAAAGGCGCTGTGATACCAGTTGGTGTAGCGCCTACTGAAAGCGTTGATCCTAATACTGCAAAAACCGCTAGTGAAGTAGTAAAAAGATTTACAGGCAAAGAATTACCTACTACAACGGTAACAGCGAAGGTACAGCCCCGCGATGAAGAAATTGTTACTGCCACTGAGGTTGAGCCTGAGGTTGAGCCTGAGGTTGAGCCTGCGGTTGAGCCTGCGGTAAAGCCTGTTGCGTCGAATGTTATTACGGGGGAAGCTGTACCCAAAGAGTTCCTTGACCCTGCCGACGATGCCAAAATAGAAGAGTTAAAGAACACCTCCTTCCCGACAAACTACGTGGGCATCGACAAAACTGCAAAGGCCTACCTTAGTAAGTATGACACCCCCGTCGAGGCTTACGAGGCAATAGCCTTTGAGCTAGCGGAAAAAACTCCTAAGTATCAGAAACAAGAAGGTTCGCCTGACAAAGATATAGCTAAGTTTTCTGGCACCGGGGGAGAAAACACCCGTAAAACTGCCGAGTGGATTAAACAGAACCTAAGTCCTGCTCTTAAAACTAGGATAGACAAACGCGTTGAAGAGCAGGAGGCCACTAGTAAAAAAGTAGAGGCTGAGTCGGTAAAACGAAAAGCCGACGAAGCCGCTGCCAAAAAGAAGAAAGAGGCTGACAAGAAGAAAGCTGAAGCAGAAAACGCTACACGCGCCATGACTGGGAAAAAAGCCGCCGCGCCTAAAGGTACGGGCGTAGATACTAGAGAAGTGTCTGATGCGGAACTAAACGACCTAGGGGATACAACCCCCGTAAAAGTAGATACCGCTAAAGCTACTACAGAGAGTAGAGCGACCCTTGAGGCTAAAGAAAAACAGAGCGCTGAACTAGCGATAAAAACGGCGGCGTTTATAGAAGCTGGGGGATCTATAACTAGCTACCTCAAGTTGGACAAACTAGACTCCAATGTAGCTAAAGCCTTAAACGCTGACCTATCAAGGCCAGTAAAGGAACTACTCAAAAAAGGAGATTTAAAGGGGGCGCTGCAAGAGCTTGCTAAAACGTCTACCGATAAACGCGTTAAGCAGATAGCTAGGGCATTATCCGAGAACACGGGGACTACTAAGCTAGAGATAGCTAACACAGCCTCTATAGATAGCCGGGGGTATGACACTCGTGGCGAAGCTGTGCCGGGGCTATTTGATCCCAGCATTAACACTATAATCCTTAACTCTAACCTACCCCTCACCGTACATACCCTGCTGCACGAGATGACCCACGCGGCTACTATTAACGTGTTAAAGAACAGATCACACCCCCTTACCAAGCAGATGCAGAAACTGTTTGACGATGTTAAGCCTTATTTGGACTCCGTATATGGCACCGAGAGCCTAAATGAATTTATTGCAGAGGCATTCAGTAATCCTAAATTCCAACAGGCGCTGGCGAAGATAAACCCTAGGGGCGAACCTATTAGTGGGTTGCAGCGGTTCTTCCGTTCTGTGATTAACTTTGTCCGCCGCCTTATTGGTATGGACACTAAGCCGCTTGATTCGGCGTTGGATGCAGCGGACATTGCAATTATGGGTATGTTGTCCCCCTCTACCTCTTCGCGAGGCGGCGGTACGCTCTATATGAAGTCTACCCCAGACGGGGTAAAGGAAATCCTCGACGGCTTAGGGAATGTTCAAAAGTCTATCGACAGTAAGGTAACGTTAAAGTCGTTTATGAAAGAGGTTACAGACTTCTTTACCGACCCAAACGTGTCGGCCCCTGCCAGAGCGTTGTTTGCAAGACTCGCCAACACTCAAATTCTTGGAGACCTTGCTAGAAAATCTGGGTTTGGGCAGGTGGGGCTTGACCTCCACGAAGCTATAGAAAATCAGATTGGCGACATGAACAGAGCTAATAGAGAAGTACAGAAAGTTATAGACGAGACTAACAAATGGGCTAAAGACGCTGGGCTTGAGGCTTACAATACGTTGAACCGCGTAATTTACAGCCCTGAATACGGTGCTACTATCTATCAAGTAGATCCTACAAAACCCGAAAGCGACTACAAAGGTAAGACATCCCCCGATGGCGTACACAAACTAGACGAGATTTGGAGAAAACAACAAAAAGAGTGGAAAAAACTAGGAAGCAACGGGGGGCAGCGTATATTTAACACTCAGCGTGACATGTATGCAAAACAGTACAAAGAACTCCTGAATGTCATAAACGGGGAAATTGACGGGCTAGTCGGTAAGGATAGTGCAACTGGTAGGCAGCTAAAGAAAGATGTGTTCCAGCGTATGTTCGCTGCCGGTAAGCTAGACGTGTACTTTCCTCTTGTACGTCAGGGGAACTTTAAAGTTTCTTTTACTGCGAAGATAAGGAACAAAGCCGGGGAAGTGACAAGTACCGAACCCGTATTTCTCATGTACGAGCACAAATCTGATAGAAACCAAGCGGTAAAAGACCTAGAGGCTGACCCAGATGTTGTAGACGGAAAGGTAGATGCTTACGAGGGGGAAACGAGCGTAAGCAGGTTCAAGAAGGACGCCCCTTCTGGTTCTTTTGTTGGGGATATACTAGGCGTACTAGAAGCTAATAGCGTAGATAACGATGTGCAAGAACAAGTTATGCGTTTGTTTATCGACACACTACCTGAAAGTTCTTTTGCTAAATCTTTGCAACGTCGTACTAACACGCTGGGGTATATATCTGACTCTGCCTTAGCGCTACGCATGAAGGGGTTTAGCCTTAGTTCCCAAGTAGTAAAAATGAAGAACGGCGCTATCCTCCGGGGTATAGAAAAAGAGATTAATCTGGTAGACATATCTGCTCCTGCGGGTACCGAGAAAGATAAGTTTGCTTTGTTCAAACCAAACGCTGAGTCTATAAGCGTTATTAAATCTGAGTTATTGCGGCGTGCTAAATTTGCTCAATCAGGGGCGGACAACAAAAAAACTGAGCAAGTGTACAAACTGCTAAATCAAGTTGCCTTTATATACACCATCGGATTTAACGCTTCGTCGGCTATAGTTAACCTATCTCAGATACCATTAGTTGTAGTGCCATTCCTGTCTGGTCAGTTTGGGGCTACAGAAACAATGGACGCAATGGGGCGTGCAAGCAAGTTAGTGGGTGCACCGGGTAAATCCCTTATACCGGGTAAGTCTATAGCAGACCTATACGACGTTGCGGGGGAAGGTCGGGCGCTTACATACACTGTAAGTAAGAGTCACGAAAAGAAGATACGCGACAACACTACTACCAAAGCAGAGGCAGACGCCAAGATAGCAGAGCTGAACAGGCTAGGGCCGCTGATGAAAGAAGCATCTCAGCGGGGTATGATTCAAACAACTGCGTTGGGGGAAACACAGGGCATTAGTGACGCCCAGCTTGGGAAAACTAAGAACCCGGCCTTACGTCTATTAGACTGGGTGACTACAGCGTCAGGCGTAATGTTTAACGCTGCGGAAATGTTTAACCGCCAGACCACCATGATAATGTCTTACGACCTGATGCTTGCCCGGATGGAGACAAGCAAGAAAGAAGGTAAGAAGTACTACAGTAACCTAGAAGGTAAGTTTATTGACGTTCCTAGTAACTCAGAACTTATTATGGAACGCGCTGCAAAAGAAGCCATGTACATTACCCAAGAAGTTAACGGTGGATCAGTCCTAGAGACAGCTTCGGGAATGGCACAGCAGGGTATTGGCCGAGTAGCCCTAATGTATAAGGGGTATGGGTTGCAGATGTACACCACAATGATTAAAGCGGGTAAAGCCTACATAAACAACCTTGGGGGGAAAGACGCAGAGAGTATAGCGCTTAGGAAGATGGCCCGTAACCAGCTAATAGGTGTACATTTGTCCGCTTTGTTCTTTGCTGGCGTGCAGGGCTTACCGTTGTATGGTGCCGTTTCTATGCTCGTGGATCTTTATCAAGACGACGATGAGGACGACGCGGATACACTCGTACGTAAATATGTTGAGGAGGGGTGGTACAAGGGTGCCGTTGCAGAACTTACTGGGGTTGACGTTGCAAGTCGAGTTAGGTTAACGGGTTTACTACTAGCTAATAACAAGTTTAATAGAGATCCGTCACTCGAAGAGAACATAGGTATCTATTTTGGTGGCCCTGCACTGAGTACCGCTAACCGCCTGAAGCGGGGGGTGGAGGATTTATTCCTTAACGACGAGTACGACGCAGAAACATACGGTATGGAGAGCCTAATGCCTGCTGGGTTAACTAACCTCTGGCGGAATACTGCGGGTCGTTATGCTAAAGAAGGGGGCATAAAAAATAGACGTAAAAACCCTATATACGACGATATGACCAGCGGAGAAGTTTTTGCGGCGGCACTTGGTTTCCCTCCGGCTGAATACACGTTCAGACAGGAACAAAGCTCTAGGGACAAGGGGGTAGAACTAGCTGTTACTCAAAAACGTAGTGCCCTAACCACTAAGTACTATGTGGCGTCGAAAATGGGAGATTATGACTCGATGAGTGATACTTTAAACGATATCAATGCCTTTAACGCTAGGTACGCAAAGGACAACCCCGCTGTGGCTATTACACCAGAGGCCATAAGAAAGTCATTGAAGGGCCATAGGGATACAACTGCTAGGACGCACAACGGGATAACTATAAGTCCGCTTATGCAGTACGCTATAGATAGAAGTAACGCGGAGTACAAGCGATAAAAAACCCCCTGTCGCCTCGGGAACGAGCAGGGGGTCGGGGGGAGGTGAAGGAGTAACAGAGGAATTACCGCTTCGGGCGCTATTTTATCATACCGTACGCCATATCCGTATACCTAATTTATTATTTTCTATGGTTATTTTTATGGTTACCTGCCATTTCTTGGCTGTAGCTATCTTTTTTACTTGTTCTTTTGCCTTATGAGTGTTTAAACACGGTATAAACACCGACGCCCCGACTACCATACTGCCCCACGTAATCACTATGCGTATGCCATCGGGGGTTAGATCATCCAGCATTAACATACTAGTTTGCTTCTTTTTCCGTAACTTCTTTACCCGTAAATTCTTCCACGACTACTGTTGAACAATCTATGGCTAAAACCCACGTTGCTGGTAGCTGCGTTTGTGTACCCCTAGATATCCGTATCTTTATTTTCTTAGCCCCGTAAGCCTTTTTTAAATCCTCTTCAAACGAGGGGTAACTAATCTGCTGTTGGGTACACCATTTTTTAAGCGGTTTAAGTAGTAGGTACGCGTATTTTATATCTGTCTCATACCGACCTACTAATCGCACTCTTGGGTCTAGTTCAGGAATTACCAAATCGTCTAACCCATTTCCCTGTCCCTTACGCAGGTCATCAGTACTTTTTATCTTTAAGATATTGCCCCAATTCTCATGGAAATATTCATTTAGCCTGTCCCCCACAGACGAATTCATGCTGTCTACGTTACCCTTGTTCTCCAAAAGTAGCGACACGGTGTAAGCGGTTAGCTTAGTAGTATCATAGTTAACCAAGCCTAATTTCTTGGCAATGAGTACCCCCGTAACTGTAGCCGCCGCCTTTGCTGACCAGAAACGGTTCTCTGAGGTGAGTCCTGCGGCGTCATCTATCCTAGCCCTAACCTTACTCAGTAACACTTTCACCGCTTCTATGTTAGAGATTAGAAACTGAACGTAAATTACCCCCGCATGGCCGTATATATTTTCGGCGTTGGTTGCGTGAACGTCTGTTATGCTCTTATCCGCACTCTTGGAAAACAGCCGTACTGCTTTTGTTTCCATCATCCGCTGTGCTTCGGCTTTAGGGGCAGCCTTAATACTACTGATTTTCTCTATAATACTAGCATTACCTGTGGTAACAGCTATTAGGCTCCAAGGCTTACCTCTAGCCCGTTCAGTGTTGTTGCCCCCACTGGTCATACGGTTCCGCTGCTTACCCCCAGACAACTGATAAACAAGATCAGACAGTTCATCCCCTTTTGCGTTAGTTACCTCGTCAATATACAGAGGTAAGTTATGGTATACCTCTCCACGTAGCATCATAGAGTTGTCGGTATCTTTGTTCTGTAGCACTAAGGCTTTAGGGGCACCCCATATTGACGCCCCCACGTTCATAGCAGTAGTTTTACCAAAGCCACTATCGCTACTATGAACGTGGAACCCACCACAGGCAACTGGGCACATCTCCATAAGTACCGACCCGAACCCGGTACCGACAATATATTGATGTAGCTCAAACCCGTCTCGGTCGTAGAAGTTTGCCATGTCTATCCATTCTTGCAGGGTACCCTTGGGTTCAAACGCATGAAACAGCCCTGCTGTAGCGCTAGACGGAGGATTGTTTCTGATGGCATTAGCGAATATCTCTTTGTCGCCTAATACAAAAGACTTAAATTCGTCCCCTACCCAACCAAACTGCTTGTGGGCATTAGTAGCCTTACTAGTAGCCTGTAACTCGTTTACCCATGTAGTCATATAACTCATAAGCTCATCCATCCTAGTGACAGCTACGCCGTGCATAGCCATGTTTTTTCGCAGTTCCTCCTTTGAGGTGACCGCTGTTAGGGGTAGCGTAAATTCACGAATCCCGTCTTTTGGTAAGTGCAGTCTAACAACGATGGACTCGCCTACGTCGGCATCCGATATACGTTTAACTACATATAGGTCGTTATGGTATATAACTTTCTCATCTGGATCGCCCTCTGCATTACGCGTGCGGATATAAACACCCCCATTGACGCCCCGAAAGAAAGGCTTCGGGTACGGAGGTATAACATAGGTAGCATTACGTACACTTAGCGGTAAATACTGATCTCCTTCTTCGTCAGGCTCTGGGTCGGCAGCGGGGGGTACCTCGATTGTATTGTCTTCTTCGGTAGCCTCCATAACACTGTTACCCAACGTTATAGGAGACTTGATCTTCCCCCAATGCGGACACTCAGTACATACCCCCACGTTAAACTCGTCAAAAGAAGTACATAGGTACGGGCCTTTTATTAGCTCCATCTTCTCTGCCGTAGCCTGCACAGAATACCCGATATGCCCTTTCGATATATTACGGGCCGCTACCTCTGCATCTGTACAGAACTTGGCAATAGACAGACCTGCTCTCCACATTGGCTCACTACAATTGGCTTGATCACTTATTATCACGCCTAGCTGGGCACAGCCCGTGCCTCGTACAGTTTTTGTTATGATGTCTTTAAACTTAGTTTGGTTGTTGCCAATGAGCGCTCTCATTACTGCGTTCGCACCCACAGGTACCGCCTTCGTAGGAACTGGTATCATGTTCCCACCTAACAACTCCGAAAACGCATCGAAGTCTACATCGACAGGGGTCTCTATACCGAAGAACTCTACACTAGCCGGGGGTGTTGTCTTGTGGTTATGTGTACTTGGTAGCCGTAATACCCTAGCAGCGTCGGCAGTGACAGACGTGTCAGTAAGAAACCCATTTGAAACACATAACTTCTTTAGGCGTTGCGCCACGGGAAGCCAATCGTCAACCAGCACAGCCTCTGACAAAGCCCAGTAAACATGTACACCCCTACCAGAATTAACCAGTTTGGGTGCAGGTAACGCTAGGGTCTTACAGAACCCCTGTAGTGCAAGTATAGCCGCATCCTGATTGGGGTATTCTTTTCCTTCTCCACAATCTAAGTCTAAAAAGAAAGACTTCAGTTGCTTTACGTTATCAACTTTACGAGAGTTTGGGGTCTTGAACGTAGCCAATGCAAAGTAGGCATCGTACCCCTTGGCATCTAAATCCCGAGCACCATCTACCATGTCACCTATAGAGGTGTAGAAATTCTGTACTATGTCATTCTTCCGTTTTAAGTTAGAAGCAAACACACAGTAATCACCCTCTGACGCTAATACCTTCCTTAAAAAATTTTCTGTTTTCATATAATGTACCTAATTCCGAGAGGTACCATAGCAGGGGCGCGTTAACGCCCTTTTCGGAAATAATCCTAGCTACGGGTGGTATACTACGGGGAAGTGCTAGTCGTCCCAATCAGCAACAATAGAAGACAGTGCATCATTGTCGGCCTTGGGGGCAGGGGCAGTTTTCTTAACTACTTTCTTCGGTTCCGGTGCAGCAGGTTCATCAAAGTCCTCAAACGAATCCTCATCTTTAGCCACTACTTCCTCTTTAGCTGCCTGTACAACTGGAGTAACTACCTCGAAAGGGTTCTCTTCCTCGTCGTGTTGGTACCCTTCTACATTGCCGAACGGAGACGCAGATTCCATAGGCACGTATTTAATTACCTGAACTGCTCGTAATCTAAGGGAGACCCCTGCTTCTCGCATGAAGTACGGCGTAAACGTAACCGCCACATTCACAGTACTGCCCGTGGTAAGCATGAAGTCTTCAGGTAGTTTAGTAGATTTTGCGTCATATTGTACAGGCTTTAAAGTAACATCTTTGCCATAGGCACCCTTCAATGATGCTTTGAAGGTATACGTACCGTCTTCTTCCTTGTCAAAAGGATTGCCAAACTTCTCAGGCCAAGACGATTCTTTCCTAGCTTGGTAAGCCTCTGTCATAGCAATGAACAAATTCTTAGCCGTATCCTTGTCCATACGGAACTTAGTCTCGTACTTGGCCCCATCATCCAGAGGGTCGCATGGGACAGAGCGGTTCTCACCGGCATCAAACCTATACGTTTTGTTAATTCGGGGCCATAGAGCTTCTACGCCGTTTATTACATACTGTGTATTTGTAGCCATGTTAAAAATTCCTAAGTTTATTTTAGTTTGCGTTTAATTCAAAACCTTCTACTACTGCAAACGGAGACACAGGCTCACTAGTTACTGAGACAGTCGAAGTGATTGCCTCTATAGTATCTTCGTGGTCTACCATGCTGCTTACCGCTGCACGTGTGGCTTCATCTAAACTAGCTAAAGGTTTGAAGTAAAGTTTTGGTACGACACTATCCTTGTCGAAATATATTCTAGTAGTGATAGTGGCTATATCTGTATCATGTTTAGCCAGTAGCCGTGCGTACTCTTGCAGACCACTGTTCCCCCCTCTGCTATTTCCAAATATAGAAGTGGCAGGTACCTGTAACTGATACACCTCTTTCGGGTTATCCCCGAATACAATGGCAAGTCGTTGAGAAAACCGACAAGCCCTACCTCCAAACTGGCCTGAACCCCTAACGTTCTGAGTACAGTCCATACAACGGTTTGATTGCCGTTTGTCTTGAGGTACGCTCTGATCAGGCCGCTGCACGTCAGATGACCAACATGTAGGAACCGCAACCTTGTTAGGGTCGTACGTTTCCCCGTAATAAGCACGAGACACACCAGCCGCGTTTACCACGATAACGTCCATAACTTCCGCGTCCAGCACCCTACCCTCTACGTTAAACTTGCCATCACGTAGGCTGATTCGGCGTAGCTTGCTCATCAGATATCTTCGTCCGCATCGAAGTCAAGTTCTAACTGCCTATCGTCAAACTCTTCATCAGAGCGTGCTTTTACAAGAGCGGCCTCAACAGCGTCTAGGTTAAACCTGTACGTGTTACCGACCTTGATATAGGTGTCAGATGGAACTTTATCCTGCCGTACCCATGCCCTAATGGTAGACACTGACACAGTAAAATGCCTTGCTACTTTTTCAATTGGTACAAACATTACTTCCTCCTTACTGTTATTACGTACTCGGAGTCCACGTTAAGACCCTTTGGTACGAGTTCTGGGTTCTCTTCTAGGAACTGTTTCATATTCGACTGGTTCAATCTTTTATCAAACAGCTCTGGTGCCCTATGCTCTAACACAAAACTGTGCATAGATTCCCAGTCGCTAGTCCAATATCTAACTTTTGCCGATCTGTAAAACATACCTGCTGAAGTTTTTACACTATCGACCCCCTGCTCTTTGCAGAAAGCCAACAACGCTCTTTTCACTTCGTCTAGCTGGTCAGCTAGCTTCTTATCTTTCTCTTTAAACTCCGCTGTTAGTTCCGCCCGTTTATCCTTGATCTTATGGAAAACTCGGGTGAGTCTTTCAGCAGGAGCATCGTTCTCTTTGCTCATCGCTCTATCCTATTAGTGACAGGACGTACACTTTAGTACCCTAAAGTACCCTAGTCAAGTATTTCTTTGTATAGATCAATCATTTTTGTGTGTACGTCTATTCTGTTGTCAAGTAATGCGTAAACACGTTTCTCAGCGTGGGAACCTTGGAGCTGAACTACGGTACATTTGTGGTCTTGACCTGACCTGTGTACCCGAGCGTTAGCTTGGGCGTAGGTTTCAAGGGAGCTTGTCGGTGCCCACCATACCACTGTGTTAGCCGCTGTTAAGGTAACTCCGTGTGCTGCTGACTGGGGTTGTATCACTAGCACCTTGGGATCATCCATACTCTGGAACCGCTTGAAGATTTCTGTACGTTTGGCCGCAGGTACATCTCCCCGTATTACTTCTGTGCTTATGCCATCCCCCCGCAGCTTACCCACTAGCAAGTCAATGGTGTGCTTGAACGGCACGAACACCAGAACTTTCTTACTAGACTCTTCTATGACTTCCATCAACACTTTATACCTAGGTGTGATATCAAACTCTACCGCGTCTCCCTTATCGGTATAGACCGCCCCCGCAGATATCTGTAGTAACTTGTTCATGCTAACAGCAGCATTGGCAGCGGTAATTTGTTCCCCCGCAGCTTGCATTACCATCTTGTCTTTTAACTCTTTGTAATACTTCAACTGTTGACGTGTTAGGCTAACCTCGCGCTTCACGTATACCATTGGTGGTAGGTCTAAGCATTCTTCTTTGGTGAACCGTATGGCTGGCTGCAACACCCTATGCACTGTGTTGGTAGCATCTTCTTTTGGCACCCACTTAAAGTTAGTCACCTTGCGCATAACCTGATCCCGAAAGGAACCGAGAAACCTAGGTACAGCCGTAGGGTTAACTAATCGGGCTATTCCAAACGCGTCAACAGGACTCTGTGCGGCGGGGGTACCCGTCATCATCCACAACCAAGTACTAGGGCCAACTAACTTATTGAGTGTCTTCCATCGTTTGGTCTGGGGATTCTTGTAGTGAGTAGCCTCGTCTACAATGATAAGGTCGAACCTACCGTTAGCTACTGCGTCGGCTACAATCTCTACCCCGTCGTAGTTTATTATCACGTACTCTGCGTCACCCTCAATAATCTCTACCCGTTTCTTAGCAGCGCCGTAGGCCACGTCAACCTTGCGGTGCATAGCGAAGTTAAATAGGTCATCTCGCCACGCGGAATCCATGATAGATAGGGGGCAGATAACCAAAACACGTCTTATAATACCTTGTGTTAGTAAGTAATCAGACGCCCAGATGGCACTAGCAGTCTTGCCTGTACCCTGCTCATTGAAGCAGAAGGCTTTACGGTTAAGGGTTAGGAAAGCAGAGGTGGTTTTCTGGTGGTCGAACGGTTTGTATCTACCCGTCCACTCGTACCTAGACTCTATGGGGGAAGGCACCTTGATGTTCATGTTCCTTAGAACTTGTGTCTCGTCCATCCCCCAGTTAACTAACACTTGGTTGTTCGGTAACTCCTTACTCTTGGGTATCACTGCTGTAACTCTTGCTGGGTTACGTAGTGTCAGCAACAACGCCTTGTTATCTACAATTTTCATTTATTTCTCCGATGCCAAATAGCACGAAGTGGGTGTCCACATCATGCAAGAAAAAGTAAGCCCTGCTTCGCTCACAGATAGGGCTAGGTCTGCTTATGAAGGGAAGATGGATCCCCGAACTTCCTAGATTTTTGTGAGTAAAAAATCACGCTTTCACACGACACTCACGTTTTTTATAGACGCATCTAGGCAAGCGTCTTTTGGGGGTTACTTCTTCTTCTTGTAGTTCCGACTTCTGTTAGCAGATCGACTCTCTACAGTAACGCCATCTGCATTACTGCCGCCGTTAACCAAGGCTTTCTTGTGGCTAACATCTTTACCTTCACGTTTGTCTGCTTTGCCGTTCTTATTGGCGTCTCTACTTTCTTTGTCCATCTTACGTCTGGCACGCTGTCGCTCCATTCGGCGTTCAAACGTGTCGCTACCCACGGGGGCGTTAACTTGTTTCTTTCTATCTGACTTCTTCTTATAAGGCATTAGTGCCTCCCGTTATGTATACATTCCGTCACTATGCAGTGTCTCCTGCATAACCCACTTTGGTGAGCGTTCCAAACATCTCTCTCAAATGCTTTTTCCATACGGCTGTAGTCAGATAACCACTTAGCCCATAGCGTAGATTCTTCAGATTTTTCGTAATTGCCTGTTATCAGTTCCCCGCACACCACAAAAACTAACCCGCCTTTTACATGTTCTATTTCGGGGTAGTGTTTGAATACAGCGAGGGCCATTAGCTCTAACTGCCCTTTATCCGCATACCTAGTGTTCTTGCTTGTCTTGTAATCTATTATCCAAGCTGTCTTGGTATCTCTGTTCAGTATAACTAAATCCGCTATACCCCGCCACCAGACAGCATCATCTCTAAAACCACATGGCTTCAAGTCCTCAGTAAGCCCCATCTCTAGCTCGCATATCTTCTCTCCTGCTTTGGCGTTCAAGGAATCTAAAACGTCTTTGCAGTAGCTGTACTTCTCAGGCAGCGGGGTGCCATCGCGTATATACTCTTCCGCCGCTAAGTGTACGGCAGTGCCGTACAGCATTGCTTCTGTCTCCGACTCCCTGTAGTTCTTTAACACCTTTAAGTGGTAGAACTTCTTGGGGCATTGCTCAAAAGATTTGATCTTAGAAAACGACCACGGGGCTATACTCATCGGTATGTATCCTCCACGTATAGGCCAACCTCTGCTAGCGCTCTTATAATAGGTTCTATGAAATCAACGTCTAGTAGCAACCTATTTGTACCAAAACCATTTTCCCCCCGCACTACCTGCTCTAAACAAATTACTAACTCCCCGTCTTCGTACTGCCCTAAATACACAGATACTTGCCCATCTTCTATGGAGTCGGGTATTTCCGGGTTTAGCGGCCAGTCGATTATGTCACCCATACTATTCGCACTCCCCGTAAGATTTACCATTACCTGACTCACACGTTATAGGTAGACCTTCCGCCCATAGTGGAGTAGTACTCATACAACGTTCAATAAAAGCTGTTGCTTCTGCTAACTCGTCTGTAGGTACACAACATACCACAGAGTCATGCACTGTAAGTGCTACCTTGTATTTCTTAGCTATAGCTAACATCTGTTCCCCAATAATACACCTAGCAACGGCCTGACACACGTTTTCTGTGACTTTACCTCCATATATACGGTTGTAGCCGTTCCTAGTCTTGTAGCTGAACTCTAGTCCGCGCTCTCCCTGCTCGTACCTTAGGCCATCGTAACGCATGTTTAGGCCAGAGGGTAACCGTATCCACGCGTTACATACAGGCTTGCCCAGATGCTGTCCTCGCGTTGCCCCGTACTTGATTATACCGTTAGGCCCAAGGCTACCGGACTCTCCCCTAGACATATTTACTAACATGTTCTGTAGGTTACGCCATAGCGTACCAATCTTCCAATTAGTGTTTCTGTATATGCTAATGATTCTACGCGACTCCTCTAAACTTATAACCGTACCAAAAGATTGTAGCTGATCAGCAAACCTACCTGCGCCCATACCATAGCCACATCCTAGGATGGTGGTCTTACCTACAAAGCGCTGATCTTTGGCTACCTTGTCTTCTGGTACACCATATATAGTAGAGGCCATCGTTATGTATACGTCTTTTTTAGCTGCAAATGCAGATACCAGTTCCTCTTGTTCAGCAAGCCACGCTAATACTCGGGCCTCAATCTGAGAAGAGTCGCAGTCAACCAACGTATACCCTTTAGGGGCAAGCATACTACTCTTTAACTTCTTACCATTTACTCCCCGGCTCGGAAGGTTCTGTATGTTTATCTTATCGTCGCCTCCCCACCTACCTGTATGGGCAGCGTAGTACCGGATAGGCACGGGCATAAGGCCACGCTTGGCAATAGAGATAAACCTTTCAGTGCGGGACTCTTCCAACGAACCCTTAACCCCTAACCTAGACGCTACCAGCAGCCGCACTCTGGGGTCTTCGTGCTCCAGCAATGCTTGGAACTGCTCATCGGTCTTGGCAAAGGCTAACGTCTCCTTGCCAGTAGTCAGGCTGGTCTTCGTTGGCGGGGTAACACCTACTGCCCTAAGCAATTCGGCAAACTGGGGGTTACTCATCAACTCCTTCTTAGTTACACCAGAAGACGTTATCAAGTCCTCTTTCTCCTGCTTGGTGTCTTTAAGGTGTTGCTTTAGTAGGGGTAAGTCTAACTCCAGTACGGGATCTACAAACATGCGTAGGGTACAGTCGATCAAGCGTAGCTCCTGCTTAGGGAAATCCTTACCCATGATATTGAACAGTTTATAAGTCAGCTCAACGTCGTTTATGCAGTAGTCCCCGTAGGTGCCTAAATCTTCTTCTGTGAAATCTTCTCGTCGCTTGCCAAGGGCGTCTTGTACTTCTGTACCTTTAGCCCCGATACCGTATCGGGTAGCAAGTGCCGCAAGAGATCCGCCGACCTCGACCCCATGTAGAGCGCGAGCAATACACAGAGTATCAGCCAGCAGGTAAGGGTGAACGTCAAACAGCCAACTAAGTATAGCGCCATCGAACATAGTGTTGTGGCATAAGAGTATAGTCTTACTCCAATCGAAGGATTGTAAATAGTCTTTGAGTTCTTCATGTGTTCCGCTGGCCCACTCTGTGGCTCCGTTGTTAACTTTTACCCCCACACCGATCACCTCAAAGCGAGGGTCACGTATGTAGGACTCTGTTGTCATCTTACGCAATGAAAAGTCTTTGTCATAATACGTTTCAAAGTCAATCGTTATTAGGTTCATGTCAACTCTCTGTTATAAGCAGTGCCCTAGGATAATCCCAAAAGGGTAGATTGCGTGTGTGATGACTGCCACTACCAATATCTCCATGTCAGCCACCATAACTACACCTCTACCTTAGATATTAACTTGTTTAAGTACCACTGGGCCTTGTGTAAGTCCTCCAATGGCTTGGCCTTTCGCTCGTAACGCCACAAGTATTTCATGCACGCTCCCTTGCAGTACCCCCTGAACGCCTCCGGTGTCATCGACGCTTCTATACCATCAATACACTCGACATCCCCTGCGGTGTAATGCTTGGGCGAATTCACCATACTCTCGACCGGCTGCATGTCGTACTTATCTACGTACGGGTCTACCGCAGGGAAGTCTCTCCTTAACCGCTCCCAATCCTCGGGTGTTGCTTTGTCAATGCTCATAATGTGTTTCCTCCTTCTCCGTTGTGATAAGAGTTAGCCCGTTCGCGAAACTTGAATAAAGCATTGTGCTCGGGGTACTCACTAACAAACTTCCTCGCGTAATGTGAAATCCAGCCATCATCTACCTTGAATTGCTTTTGTTTTTCTTCGATCATAGTCTCCCATCTGATCCGGTGGAAAATGTTTTTGGCTGAGTAATACGACCTACGGCTTGCAACCTGTAGAGCGAACTTAACAAACAGGTCATATATATCTGGGTTTTTTTCATCGTGCAAATTAAAATTTTCTTGCGTCCATTTACCGTTCATAATGTGTTTCCTCTAGTAAGTGTTTGATATCGTTCATGTTAGCTTCGTTAACCACGCACGCAATACCCTGCGCATCGCCTATCTCCTTCAGGTTCTTATCCTGTAAAGCTGTTGTCTTACCCTTACCTGCCTTACATTCAATCCCGAAGAACCTACCGTTGTAGCACCCTACTACATCTGGCACTCCACTCTTACCGTAGCCACCTGTAGCCGGGAAGAAATAGTAGCACCCTAATGTTTTTAGCTGCTCGACTACCTTCTTCTTTACCTTACCCTCTGGGGTCATTGCCATCTAAAGGTCTCCTTTTACTTGGCTCCGCTCGTGTAAGGTCGTACGCCTTAACTGCCGCTAGGTCTTCAGGCTTTACCCAAAGGATAACCTTCTGCAACTTCATCTGATAAAGCATCCTAGTGTCGGGCCTTACCTCTTTTGCGTTGAAAGACTTGTTGTTCACGATCATCGACACAGCTCGTTGGCTAGTGTCGTACTTTTTAGCCAATTCAAACTGCCGGATGTTGGTGTTTTGGTACTCTTCCCGTATTAACTCTGCCGTTCTGAAATTCATGTAGCATCTCCCTTTAACAGCCCTATCTCTCCCTCCAACAGCACTATATCTGCCTTCAACCGCGCAATCTCTTCGTCCTGTTCCTCCTCTCGATGCTCGTAATATTCAACCGCGTTACGGTGTGCCCATTCTTTAGTGGTCATTTCGCTAATAATCATAATACTTAACCGGTGTAACTGTTCGCTAGTGGACTCTCGGATATTACTCATACTACCCCCTCCAATTTAAGTTTCTTGTTCCATAGCTGCCTTGCTAAGGCCATACGTGGCACATGGTTCTCGAACATCTGCCGTGCATCGTTGACCATCGCACCCTTACTCTTAGTAAGCCCTGACTTAGCTAGATACTTCGCAGCCTTTAACTTGTTAGCACTAATATTCCCACATATTGGGCCACAGTTTTTATTGGCCCCACTACGTGCTTGGAACTCAGCACCACACTCCTGACAAAACTTAATCAGCATACTTCTCCCTCCACATCTTCACTTCCTCCGCAAGCTCAAGGGCAAGCCCCCATAGTCCTAGTATGTGAACCTTCCCTTCCTCGCCCCAATAGGTATCGTGCCCACCTACACCCGCAGCAACTTCTTCGCTGTCGTCAAAAACATACAATCTCTGTAACGTGTCATAATCTTTCATGGTATTCATCCTTTTTTATTAGAGTACTGGTATCAGTTATTAATCGCATTAGCCGGCTTTTGAAATTTCCTGTGCTTGTCGCTTATCGTTCTATCCAAAAAGTAGTCTCGTCAATACGCCTACCAACACCTTCTATGGATGGAGTAGGCGGAACGGTGTCGCACAGAGACAGCACCGCTATCCGTCCGACTACCCATTCCGGTAACTCTTCCATATCATAGTATCGAGGACTCCCATAGTCAACACATCCCATGCCTATACATGCTACTTCGACCCTGTTCGTGTTAATGTGTATACACACTCTATATATAGAACCAGAGGACACAAGTTCGTCCCAAATTGTATCAACAGATGACATAGAATGTATTCTCGTCATAGCGATACCCAACACCCATAACAGCAGAGTTCATGCCGCATACCGTTAACACCGCTAACTTCCCTGCTATGTCTTCAGGTAAGGTCTCCTCAGTGTACCTACAGTAGTCAGTAGCTTGATCAGTAGACCAGCGGTTCATGCCTATCACAGCCGTGGAGAACTCATGGGTTTTCTCCCCCATTATCTTTACCTCATGGATCTGCACGCATACAACCTTGTCGGTAACCCGGCTATCCTCGATAGCCTTAACCTCTTTATGTAACCGATGCACCTCCTTTAACTTAACCTCAACATCAGGGGACAGGAACGTCATGGTACCCGCATCCATCTGGTAGAACATCTCCACCATTAGAGGGGATTCCGCCAAGTCCTTACTGAGAAAACTATTTCGTAGCGTACCCAGCAGAGCATTGCACGCAGTATATAGTTCGTCCTCTATCATGTCCGTCTGGAGTGTCATAGCTTCGTGGTATTCCTCTGACGTAATCTTTGCTAGCTCCTCATGTGTCACCCTGCGTAGGTACTTCTTAGCATTAGCCACGGCCTTCTTAGGGTTAGAGGTCTTGCAAGTCTGCCGTAGTACAAGATCAGCGTGCCTGTTATTTTTTACGGTATGCGCAGTTACTGTGTACACAAGGCGCTCCCCTCGCTCCGCCGTATACTCCTTGCCAATGGTTACGTACCCCATACAGTAGGTATCCCCCGGCATGTACACGAACGATTTGAAGTTCCTACTGTCTGCCCCAGACCACACGGCGTGGAACTTACACCCCCTAAAGGCTTTCTTTATCGCTGCCGTAAACTCTACACCCGCTGCCTCTAAGTCGTTCTGTGGAGTCTCGTTGGCTGGCATCTGCAAGCCTGCGGTTACCTTATCCACCCTCCACAGTGTCACGCGGCTACCGCTATTTATGTTCCCACGTATTCTTGTTGGTTTATTGTGTGTTAGTGTCATTACATATCTCCCGACTTGATGTGTATTGCAGTACCCGCAGTAGGCACAGCGCTCTTGTTGTCTATCACTGTCCACAACACTGGACAACTCCACTCCCCCCAGTTCCCACACAGGTACCCATCTGTTAACACGATACATGCTTGTGGGTTGATACCCTCGGCAGTCATGTACTGCGTGACACAATTGACATCAGTGCCACCACCACCCATAGGTTTGGTAGACGTGATCAGACCATATAACTCGTCGGTCTTGTATGACTCATCGCCTACTACCTCGTGGCCCCAGTACAATAGCCGAACCTGTTCTGGGTGTACTGTGTCACAGATAGACTTCACCTCTGATAAAAACGTGGTCAATGTGCGTTTGTTGATAGAACCTGACGTGTCAATGGCAACGACTAGCTCTCCCACACTCTGACTGATGCCACTAGGCATGTAGACACCCTGACTCATCAGCCGGCGGTTAGGCCGTGCCCATGTAGAGTAGTCGTTACCCGCACATGTTGTAGAGATGAACTCACGCAGTACCTCACGCCAATCTACTTGCGGCTTCAGTAACTCTTCTAGTTCGCGGCTATCTGTACCACCCATCTTACCTGCGGCTAGTGCTCCCTGACGTATGGCCTCGTCAATGTCACGCGCCAACGCTCCCTTCTCCTCGTCGCTAAGATCTTGAGCGCCCTTCCAATCATGCTCATCCATTCCACCATCATCGTCGTTGTCGTTACTCTGACGTATTAGGTTAAACACTTGGGCTGTGTCCATATCCCTGTACTGGGCATCTATCAACCCTCCCTTGGGTATCACAGCGAAGCCATCGGCGTTGTCATCCATGATCTTGATGTTGATCACATAGTCCATAGCTTGGTTAGCTGTATTAGGGTCAATCTTCCAAAGGTGTTTCCACGTAGTCAGGTGCTGGTACAGCTTATGGTAGTTCTCATGTAGCACTACCCAACGTAATTCGGCGTCGGTCAGGTTGTCTACAAACTCCCGCCCGTACATCTCATCACGACCGTTGGTACAAGCTGTCGGCATATCATTGATAGTCTTCTCACCTATCATTAACACCCCCGCTAATGCCGTGTACTTAGGTTGACTCATGATTGATACCAATGCCTTGGACAATCTCTGCTCCGCTGTAAGTTGTTTACCTATTGATAACATACCGCCTCCTATGTCTTGTCTGCTGCGAACATGTAGTTATTTTGCATAGCCCACTCGGTAAACTTCTTACTCTGCATGACGATGCTCCGGTGTGCGTAGCTGTCTACCCGTGACCCGTTGGCGAATAGACCCTGCGCTTCCTTGTCTAGCCGGTTCATGTACAGCACCCAGTTATCTACCCAGTCACGGCTCATGGCACCCAGTGCTCGGTACACCACCATACACACGGCTGACGCTGATACAGGGACGGTGGCATTGAGCGGGTCATCCTTTATAGACTGCAAGGTCGGTAGCTGGTCGGCCAGTTTGACAAAGGCCATCATGTCCAGCGCGGCTCTCGTACCTATAGTGCCTATAAGTAAAGCTGTTAAGGTATTGTCATCCAAGTACTCACGCTGGTGTAGCCAGTCAGATGCCGCCTCTAGTGACCTAGGGGTAACGAACGCTGCACGCTGCTGCTTGGGGTGGTAGATGTACGGGTTGTCTTCTGGGTCTTTGACATCCTCGAACCCCTGCAATACCTGTGGGAACTCACGTATAAACCCTAGCACCGATGCGTGCATACCGTTGTTGATGCCATACTCGATCAGCTCTGTGCTGTCTGGCTTACGCATGTTGACCACGGTCATGCGGTTACGGGCATGTGGCGGTATCATATCTCCCACTCCCTCTGCGCCTAGGTTACTCGTGGCAAATACTATGCTGCCTTCTGGTAACTTCTTAGCACCAACCTTGTGCTCTAGGATAGTGATCAGCGTGCCGTTCTTGACCGCTGGATTACCCTTGGCCCACTCGTCGAACATGATAATGACAGGCTTGCCGTGGTGTATCCCGAACTCTTCGTTGGGCAGGTAGGTCACGTACCCCTCACTAGTGTTGAGCGAGGGTATACTCAGGTCACCTAAGTCCTTGGTAGTACAGTCGAAGTAACACGGTATGTGCTTCGGGAACTTGTCGGCCAACATCTTTAGCAGTGTTGACTTGCCACTACCCATGTGGCCTTGGACTAATACAGTCCGCTTGTCTCCGCCGGTAGCGATGAGGTTAACGGTCTGGTCGATAGATAATGCGTACATAGATGTAGTATTCATAATGTTTATTCCTAAAAGTTATATGGTTTGTTATAACGTGTTATAACAGTAGACACCTACTGCTGTGTTGTAGTTACCTGTGTTACATGTCCAACGATGGTAGAGACTTGATCGCCGCATCCACTGCTGCCTTGGTCTTGACGCGCAGGCTCTCGTTGTTCTTGAGTCCGTCCGTAGTGACGCCGCGCAGTGCTTCTTCTAGCCGTATCCGCATGGCCTCCATCTGGCTGTCGCCAGTGACGTTACATATACCCAGCATGTCAACCATGTCGAGCACGTTGTCCACCAAGGTACTGTGGAACCGCTTCTTCTTATCGTCGCCGCTGTAGTCCAGCCGGTCAGACATATTAGACAGGGATGTGTACATGCGCTTCCACACGTCGTTCATAGCCGAGGTCAACTGCTTGGTATAGTAGGCGGTGTAGTGATCCTCCAATACCTGCCGTTGCTCGTTGCCTACATCAACACGGAAATCCCCTGCATCAGGTAGTGGCACGTAGCTGACGTTGAACGCGAACTTAGACGCTAGTGACATCTGGGTTGGGTAGTCGTCCCGCACGAACAAGTCGCCTAACCGTGCCTGTGCTCTGGATATCTCCCAGTCGTAGGTCGTGACGAACGCTGCGCTTATACTGTGGAACTCATTTTGGAGTTCGGTCATCTGCTTGTGGTACGCGAAGTACTGCGCTGTTGGCAGTAGTCTCATGCCTGTGTCTGACCACGGCATTGTCATGCTGTAGTGTATGTTCCGCGCATTAGCGGTGAACTTGTGGATGGCGTCCAGCTCCTCGCAGTGCCCGAGTAACTTCTTATTGACCGCAGCCGTGCCCTTGTCGGCGTAGTTCTGGCTGGTCACTGTGGCGCTTGCACGCTTGTCTTTCTTGCGCCCTGTCCACTGGGAGATCTGAAGTTCTACCAGCATGGCGCTTGAGCCGATGCTAGGTGCTGCCGATGCCAAGGTTACCGCTGCTGTTGATACTGTGTTGATCATGTTCATAGTGTGTATTCCTTAAAGGTTTAGTTGGTTTGTTATAACGTGTTATAACCAGTGGGTAGTTTATGCGGCTATTCTTGCGATTAGTCGCGGTTTGTTGGACATGACGACAGTACCGCCATGCAGTGGAATGTAGATAGATGCTTTCCTTCCGTCAGCACCACCACACGCACCACAGTCTATACACTGTAGCTTCTTACCTGCCTCCTTCGATGCTGGGCACAGCACCTCACCTGCTAACTTCTCATCCCCTACACGGAATGATCTGTACCCTAGCTGTCGTGCATGGGCAACGTCGTCGGGCGTGTCTGCACTTGCCATCACTAGCTTGGCCCATGCTTTGGCTATCGTGCGCCATTGGTGCGAATACCCTGTCGTTATGCTTGCCAGCCGCTTGAGGTTATGCCACACCTCTATTGGCGCGGCCACGGGGTCACCGTATGTTCCGACCCTAACGGCTCTGCCCTCCAAGTACTTATCATGCACTGCTGGGTCGTACACTGGGTAACTGCCACGCAAGAACGCCTTATACACGGTAGTCTGCGCCTGATAGACCGTTACATAGCAGGTTCTATGCTTGCCCGTACCATCACCACGATGGACGCAGTCACCACAAATACTGCTGTCTTTGCCCTCCTGTATAGCGGCTACAGGTAACATGTCTGCACGTAGTATGTGGGTCTGCACCATGTCTCCGGTCTTGCCGTTACGACTACTATGTAACCCCGTGGCAATCACCACGATAGGCGCACCGTCCAGCAGTGATGGGCCTTGATACAAAATAACTCCGCTTGGTTTTTTCATAACTTACTCTCCTGTTTGTTATAACGTGTTATAACAGTGCTATTGTTGCGTTGGGGAAATTTAACTTTTTTTTGACTTGAGAAGGTATTATAGAGCATCTATCAGCTTATGTCAAGTTCTACACAAACGTGTTATATAGTGATACACGTACCACCTATGTTGTGTAACGGTGTTGTTTGGTGAAGTGATAATGGGCAGGAAAAAAAGTCTAGCTGTCGAGGTGTATGTAGAGTTGCTGGGGTGTTGCGAGAAGTGTATTGTTCCATATTGTTCCACATTGTTCCAAGGTGTAGGTCGGTAAGTCCTTGATAAGTAAGGAATGTTCCAAAGTGACATTTATCTCAGGATTACTTCGGTTTGAAGATTTGGATTTGGAAATTGGAACAAAGGGTAGGGAGCGCGTTAAAATGTTGCCGGATAAATATAATCTGTACTTTTGGAACATTACAATTAATATTTTATAAAAATAAATAATAATGAACTTCTGCTCAAAGGGCTTAGGGCATACCTCGTCACTAACTACCACGAGCTACCACGTTTTACCACGAAACTATAATGTTCCAAAACGTACTTTTATTTTGGAACAATAGGCGAAATCTTGGAACAATACCCCTATATCTTGGAACAATACCCCTTTTGCTTGGAACAATAGGTTTTGTTATAACGTGTTATAACTTCTGCCTGTGAGGCGCTCCGCAGAACATACTACTGGTATCAGGCGATGCCTAAACGTGTCAGAGGCGCTCCGCAGAACATACTACTGGTATCAAGTACGGGAGACGAGAGGCGCTCCGCAGAACATACTACTGGTATCAAAAAATTAAGGCGAAAAAAAACCCCGCCGAAGCGGGGCTGGATTAAGCTGTTACTATTGTGGTGATAAGGATCACGGCCATACCCCATATAATTATGTATGCCATTATAATCCCTCGCCAGTATTGCCGCTCGGCTCTCTCGAATTGCTTTTCTGCTAAGTACTTCAAGGCTGCTGTTTGGTCACGCATGTTATTCTCCAAAATTGTGGGGCCATTGCTGGCCCCGGTTGATTACTTAGCGGCCAGTATCAATGCCGCCGCCTTCATTAGTTTGACAAACTCGTTTACGTTAAACGATGGATCGTCGCACCCTTGCGCCTTTTTAGTCGCGCTAACTATCAACTCGAGCAACTTTACATTGACGCCTTTACCAGTATCGCTGGCCTCGCTGGCCTCACCTGTTGGTTGTTGAGCTGCCCTAGTCTTAGGGGCGGCCGGTGCTTGCCGTGCCTTTAAGTCGCGCTTAAACGCCCCCATAAACGCGCCCACCGATTGCTGCTTCAACCGTTTAGCTGCCGAGTTGTCATCGTTCAGCGCCTTGGTGGGTGTCGACAATAGCTTGCGATCGCTAGCGCTAAACCCCTCGACAATGGCCGCCTTCAATGCTTTGTGCAATTCAGGCGTTGACGTTGACCCCTCGCCGCTCGGCGCTATAAAGTCTGTCCATAACATACCATCGGCAACCAGTTGATCGACTGTCGCGCTGGTGCGGCCATTAGCTTTGATCTGGCTCGCTGTCGCGCTGGTGATAGCCTTGCGACCGTTTACTGTAAGGCGTGCGGGTATTGCATTGGTTTCGTTTCTCATAATGTATGCTCTCTAGTTGCTGCCGGCATGATTGCGCGACATGGATATACATTAACACGTTTACCTATTAAAGCAATAGATTGATCACCGCTCGGCATTAGTTATAACGCGTTATAACAAAACGACAGACCTCGACACCCACCCGCCCCCTATGACCCCTTCTCAGGAAAATTCCCGGCGGGGCTATAGTATTACCAATTTACTCAAATAAATCACTTTTTCCCAAGTTCGGTACCCCACCCCCCTCTATAAGGGAACACCCCCCGCCTTTATTTAATTGTTGGTTGTAAAAAAAATTTTTAGCCCATATTATACGTTTCCATGTATAACTCACACAGCGCCACCACTACGGGACGGATAGGAGAGTTCTTCGTAATGTACCTGCTGGAGAAGCATGGTATACAGTGCCACCATGTAACTCGTTTCGGCGTAGACCTGTGGTGCCAGTCTCACTTTGGTGACGTGTTTACAGTTGAAGTGAAATCCTCTAATAAGAATAAACGCGGCCGTTACGCGTATGATATCAAGGACGATCGTATTGCTGACTTTTATGTGTTTGTAGCCTTAGAACTGGAAACCGTAATTGTCAAAGCCGCAGAAGAACTACCCTCCGCTGTAGGCCACCAGCTTGCCCCCCACCAGTTTACTGTGCAGGAGTTGGAAACCGGGGTACGGCGGTTAGGTAAGTTCAAGCGAGGGCGTAGGAAAACCCCAAAGAAAAAGTAGTTTGTGCCCACTGCCTCTTGCGTACTACTTCTGTATAAGGTATAAAGCAGGCTCTGGTGAATAACCTGCGACGGCAACATGACGATTAAACTCGAACCTGAAGTTGGGGTTCCGCTATTTGATGACGATCCTGTGGTGGATTTAACTATTCGCACACAAGCAGCTAAAACTACGGCCTTAGAGCTAGCAGAACACGGGTTAGAACTTAAACCCAACAAGGAAGATGAAGACGTGGCAGCTAAAATTGCTATGGCCTATGCTGACGACCCCGAAAAAACGTCCAAGAAGGTAACTTCTAAGCGTCTATCTAGTCTTACGCCTGCTTCTTTAGTACTTACAGGTAACATATTGACGGAGTTTGGAGCCTCAGTAGTTGAGTCTGCAATATCCATACGGCATTTAGTTACTAATAAACTTATTATAGAGACTGAAAACCCCGACCCCCGCGTACGAATACGAGCGTTGGAGTTATTGGGTAAGATTTCAGACGTTGGGTTGTTTGCGGAGAAGTCGGAAGTGACGGTTACACACCAATCTACTGATGATCTAAAAGCTAAATTACGTCGTAAGTTAGAAAAGCTAGTAAATCCTGTTGAGGAGACTATCCTAGACGGAGATTTCATTGATTTAGACGCCGAGTTAGGGCTAAAGCCTAGTGAGTGAAGCCCAGCAGGACTTTACGCAGGAAGAAGTTCAGCACATGTTGTCTAATATAGACTCTTTTACCGACGACGAGGTATTGGAGATAGAGAAGCTAGTCGATGAACTAGCTAGTAGACGCCAGAATAAGCTCGCCTACGACGATTTAATAGAATTTTGTAAGTTGATGCAGCCAGACTACTTAGTGGGTAAGCATCATCGCATCCTCGCTAACATGTTGATGGCAATTGAGCGCGGAGACAAGGATCGGGTGTGTGTAAACATCCCTCCTCGCCACGGTAAATCCCAATTAGTATCTATTTTCTTCCCCGCGTGGTACTTGGGGCGTAATCCAGACAAGAAAGTCATGATGGTGTCGCATACCACTGACTTGGCGGTAGATTTCGGGCGTAAAGTACGTAATATTATCTCCAGTTCCGCCTACACAAGCATATTTCCTACTGTTGGCCTCGCTAAAGACTCTAAATCTGCGGGTCGCTGGAGCACAAACTCTGGGGGGGAGTACTATGCGTGTGGTGTTGGCTCTGCCCTAGCTGGTCGTGGTGCCCATTTACTGCTGGTAGACGACCCTCATTCAGAGCAGGATGTCATTAATGGCAACTTTTCGGTCTTTGAGAAGGCTTATGAGTGGTTTACGTTCGGTGCTCGTACACGTCTAATGCCCGGAGGTAGTGTAGCTATTGTCCAAACTAGATGGCACATGGATGACCTTACAGGCCGTGTGGTCAAAGATATGTCCAATAACGAGCGATCTGACCAGTACGAGGTCATTGAATTTCCCGCCATACTAGACCTATACGCGCCTGATACAGGGGAACCTATACAAAAACCGCTATGGCCCGAGTTCTTTGACCTAGAAGCCCTGTTACGTACTAAAGCCTCTATGCCTGCGTTCCAGTGGAATGCCCAGTACCAGCAGGAGCCTACCGCAGAAGAAGCGGCTATTGTGAAGCGCGAGTGGTGGAACGAGTGGGAGAGGGAGACCCCGCCCAAGTGCGAGTACATAATAATGTCGCTGGACTCCGCAGCAGAAAAACACAACCGTGCTGACTATACGGCACTGACTACGTGGGGTGTGTTTCTAAATGAAGAGACTTCAGCGTATAATATAATACTGCTCAATAGTATAAAGGACAGACTAGAATTCCATGAGCTAAAAGAACTAGCCCTGAGAGAGTACGAAGACTGGGAACCTGACTCGTTTATTGTGGAGAAGAAAAGCTCCGGTGTTGCGCTGTACCAAGAGATGCGCAGGATGGGGCTACCCGTATCGGAGTATACCCCTCATAGAGGATCAGGGGATAAACTTGCACGCTTAAACTCAGTATCTGATATTGTACAGTCTGGACTAGTATGGGTTCCTCAAACACGGTGGGCCGAAGAAGTAGTAGAAGAGATAGCCGGGTTCCCATTTATGAGTCATGACGACTTAGTGGACTCCACGGTTATGGCACTTATGCGGTTTAGGCAAGGTGGATTCATACGGCTACCTACAGACGAAGCAGAAGAAATCAAATACTTTAAACATCGCAGCGGCGGGTTTTACTAAGAGGTTAAACAATGTCAATTGAAAAAGGGCTATACGCCGCTCCTGAAGGCGAAGACGACGATTTAATGGAAGGGTCAGAACTTGAAATTGAGATCGTAAACCCAGATATGGTTACTCTCGATGACGGTAGCGTAGAGATTACCATTATTCCGGGCGGAGATGAAACTGATTTGTTGGGTTTTGACGCCAACTTAGCGGAAGCCTTAGACGAAGGTATGCTGACGGAATTAGCCACTGACCTTATTGGTATGGTTGAGGCCGACGAAGAGAGCCGCAAAGAGTGGGCTGATACTTACGTTAAGGGTCTTGAGATTCTAGGGTTTAAGCAAGAAGAGCGCAGTACTCCTTGGGAAGGTGCCTGTGGGGTTAACTCTACAGTATTGGCTGAAGCTGCCATACGATTCCAAGCAGAGACTATGAGCGAGACGTTCCCCGCCTCTGGCCCAGTTAGGGTAAAAGTTCTGGGTAAGGAGACTAAAGAGAAGCTAGAAGCCGCAGAGCGGGTAAAGGCTGATATGAACTATCAACTTACCGAGACTATGGTTGAGTACCGCCCCGAACATGAGCGTATGTTGTACAGCTTAGGGCTTGCAGGATCAGCGTTCAAGAAAGTCTATTATGATCCTACTATAGATAGGCAGGTTGCCATCTACATCCCCGCCGAGGACGTTATCGTTCCTTACGGCGCGTCTAACATTGAGTCAGCAGAACGTGTTACACATGTTATGCGCAAGACTAAGAACGAAGTACGGAAGCTACAAGCAGCGGGATTCTATATTGATGTAGAGTTGGGTGAGCCTTCTCCGTTTCATACGGATATTGAAGAGAAGAAAGCCGAGGAAGGCGGGTACTCTATTACTGACGATGACCGCTATAGCATCTACGAAATTCATGCAGACCTGCTCATTGAGGGTGTTGATGACGAAGACGATCTAGCAAAGCCCTACGTAGTTACTATTGAGCGTGGTACTTCAGAGATACTGTCCATACGCCGTAACTGGAACGAAGAAGACGAATTGATGTTGAAACGTCAACATTTTGTACACTACGTATACGTTCCCGGTTTTGGTTTCTACGGACTTGGATTGATCCACATTGTTGGTGGTTACGCCCGAGCAGGTACCTCACTTATACGTCAGTTGGTAGATGCTGGCACCCTGTCTAACTTACCGGGTGGTTTGAAGTCCCGTGGGTTACGTATTAAGGGTGATGACTCTCCTATCTCGCCGGGCGAGTGGAAAGATGTGGACGTACCATCAGGAGTAATCCGCGACAATATTATGCCCCTTCCTTATAAGGAGCCAAGCCAGACACTCCTACAACTACTAAACCAGATTACCACTGAAGGCCGGCGTCTCGGGGCTATCAGTGATATGAACATCTCCGACATGTCTGCTAATGCCCCAGTGGGCACTACACTGGCTTTGTTAGAGCGGACTCTTAAACCAATGGCAGCAGTGCAGGCCCGCGTTCATTATGCCATGAAGTTAGAGTTTAAGATGCTAAAAGCTATCATGGCGGAAGAAGCCCCCACTGAGTACGAGTATCAGCCATTTAGGGGAGAAGTATCAGCCAGACAGTCGGATTACGCTCTTGTCGATGTGATCCCTGTAAGTGACCCGAATAGTTCAACAATGGCGCAGCGAGTAGTGCAGTACCAAGCAGTGTTGCAGATGTCGCAACAAGCCCCGCAGATATACAACCTACCCCAGCTACACCGCCAGATGATTGAAGTACTTGGCGTCAAGAACGCTGACAAGTTGGTGCCCACAGAAGACGACGCTAAACCAACTGATCCAGTTAGCGAGAATATGAACGTGCTAACAGGTACCCCAGTGAAAGCGTTCCTGATACAAGACCACGAGGCACACATTGTGACTCACCAGTCGTTCATGAAAGACCCTATGATTGCTGGGGCTATTGGTCAGAATCCACAGGCACAGCAGATGATGGCCGCGCTCAATGCCCACATTGCTGAACACCTTGGGTTTAGATACCGCGCTCAGTTGCAGGAGAAACTTGGAGTCGAGCTACCACCACCTAATGCAGAGCTGCCAGAAGATATTGAAGTACATTTGGCTAGTCTTATCGCTGAAGGGGCCAAGCAGTTAACCGCTCAACACGAGCAAGAAGCTGCACAGCAAGCTGCTCAACAACAGCAACAAGATCCTGTGTTCCAGATGCAGCAGGCAGAGTTGCAGGTCAAGCAGCAAGACGTACAGCGGAAAATGCAGAAAGACCAAGGGGATATGCAAATCAAGCAAGGCGAACTACAGCGGAAAATGCAGAAAGACCAGACTGATGCCTCAATTGATATGGAGCAGATTGCTATAGCTAAACAAGAGCTAGAGATAGACGCTCAGAAAGCCGGCGCAAAGCTAGCCGCTGATAGAAGAACAGCCAATACTAGGCTCGACCTAGACCTTATGAAAACTCAAAGTGAGGCTGCTAGCAAACTTAACAGGGAATAATTATGGCTACTACCGTCCTAGACGTGCTTAGAAACAAAATCGAAGAGGATATCTCTTCTGCTCAGAAACATCTTGGTGGCGGTGCGGCGAAAGACTACGCACACTACCGAGAAGTAGTTGGTTTGATTCGGGGTCTCGAAACCAATTTGATGTA
>Ga0208643_1000312_pt1 | contig 33000 bp, 63 predicted proteins | sample VirMetDEL_Nov_12_FD_184516 | JGI IMG/M metagenome (GOLD analysis project Ga0208643, IMG submission 184516) | Aqueous microbial communities from the Delaware River and Bay under freshwater to marine salinity gradient to study organic matter... | ecosystem: Environmental > Aquatic > Marine >...
ATGAACCGTCAGATGTTTAAAGCTGAGTACGTTATTGGTGCTTTACTTGCTGTAATCTTATTACTGGCTTGTATTTTGATTTTCAGGAAACCAAAGACGGTAGTAGAAGAATTTGATAAGACTCCCTACCTTGAACAAATTGAAGTTGAGCGTAAGAAAGCTGAATTCTGGGAAGCTGAGGCTACCAAGATGCAAACAATTGCTGATGATGCTCTTAAATTGAGCGACAGTCTACAGAATATTAAACCAACAATCAAACATGTTTATCATGAAATATATAAGTTCAATAGTACTGCTACTACTACTCAGCTCGACAGTGTCATACGGTCAAACTGGTAAGGATACACTTACTTGTTACACTCCAGCTGAACTCAAGAACATTGCTGATCGCGTTGTCTACGCAAATGAGTGTGATACTCTATTAAATATATGTGAGAAACAGATCCTCTATAAGGATACTGCTATTGTTGCTTTGCAAAATGTGGTCTCAGCAAAAGACAGTGTCATAATTGCCAAGGAAAATATCATGATGAACCAGAAGTTCATTATTGAAGGATTGGATTTGGAGATAGTAGGATTAAAAACGGCCCTCAAAAAAGAGAGCCGTAAATTAAAATGGACTAAAGTTGGTTGGATAAGTACCAGCGCAATATTCACTGGTCTTATCACAGCCATATTACTAAAGTGATTTTTTGATCTTATTAGCAATAGTTTCTTTCTTCCAGTTACTTCCTGGAGCTTTTCCAAATACTTCTTTGTATTTTTTCTTAAGCTGAGGTAAAGTCATTGCGTCAATTGCATCAGCATTAGCTGCTGCCTCTGCTACTGCAGCTACATCAGCTGCGTCAACATCACCATCACCATCTACATCCAAAGGATTACTTGCCGGATCAGCTTCAGCTTCAGCTCTCGGAGCTTCTTCTGGTTCTGCGGCTGCCTCTGGTTCTGGTGCAGGCATTGTAGGAACATCTTCTTCCACTTTTGCTTCAGCACCCTTTACTTGTAGAGGATTTCCATTCTTGTCAAGAACGCCTTGCTCTACGAGTGTATCCCATATTTCAGGATGTACGGTGATTTCTGTCACTTCTCCCAGATTGATATTGTGAGATCTATCTAGGATCGCTCCACGAGATAGATAAGGCAATAGACATTTAGCGTCTGATGTCAAAACCATCTTATCACTTTGGTTTGCAGTCACCATAAGAGCATTGCTGTAAGAGTTACCTCTTAAACCTTGCTTTGGTGATTGGCAAAAAGTTTGGATTAATGTTTTCTTTCCGTCTTTAATGGCAAACGGTGCCGTACCTTTTGTGTACTTCATGATCTAACATTTTAAAGTTATACGTATGAAGCAAATATACAGAATTTAAACTAATTAAGTTTAAACTTCTTCAAGGGTTGCTGATAGCTTTTGATCTAATAATGCTACCTGAATAGGAAGTAAGTCATCAAGACTACCGCGTTTTACATCAGTTTTACCATTAAAATGTATGATGTGAGTACACTGCTCTGCTTGCAATTTACTGTGTCTACAGTATTTTACTAGTGAGTCGATAACATGCTCAAAAGAGTTTACGTCATCATTGTGCAGGATGATTTGCCATCCTTTCTCTACCTCTGTTTTTTCATCCACGTCTGGGAGTTCTTCTATTACCATAATATAGTGATTATTGGTGAGTAATTTGTGATTGTGTGTGGGAAAGATGATAGTAAGACGGGAAAGACTACAGGTCCATGGGTCTAGCCCAACGTAAGAACTCAAAGTTTTTAATCTCCATCCACGTAGCTTGATAACCATCTACCTTGTATGCCTTCATAGTGAGGCGGTCAACAAATACTAGCTTCTCCTTACCGAGAACTTTTATCACTCCCCACTTACGGTTGTCCTCTCTCTGCTTTCTTATAGCATCATGCTCAGGGCGGTAGTAGAACATGACGTACCTTTCCGCCCTTTCAGCATGTGCTGCTAAGAGTCTAGCTTCTTTCTCTGCTATCCACATCAGGATCTAACATTTGAGCTTTAAGATTGGCAATGGTTTCTTCTAACTGCTCAGCAGTAGAACTATCCATGGCAGCAAAGGCGTCTTCTAAATCATTGAACCCAAGTCCAAGTTTAACACGCACTCCTTCTAGCTGTGTTGTCATTGTCATTGCGGGACCTTCTTCGTGGTCCTCTTCTACTACAAGAAGTACTCTATGTTCCTTCAGGTCTATAATACGACACCAGTCTTTGATGTCTCTTTTGAATTCACTCATAATTAGAATATGTATCTGATTTTGTTCCAGGGAATCATCTCATCATGGAGATCCTGCCATTGCCTAATGTACTTGGCTTTAAGATCTCTACGGTAGCGTAGATTCCTGCCTCCATACTGAGAGGTCTTTTGCTCCTGTTTCTCAGGAGTCCATAACAGATCTTCACCTGTTAGTTTATTATCGAGGTTGTAGAAGTGCTTAGCCTCATTGTGAGTGAGGAATATTACTTCTGCAAGAACTTTCTCTTGGTGCTCTTTTGATATGAGTGCATCACACACTGCAAATAAATGAGCGTAATCTGTGAGCCATCCTTCATATACTACGACAGGACTGAAGTTTAGATGTACATCATAACCAGCTTCAATAAATTTATTGACAGCTTTGATGCGATCGGTGATTGCTGCAGTGTTTGGCTCAAGGTCATCAGCTATACGCGGTGTTATTAAACTAAACCGGATCCTGATTTTGCCCTGAGGATTAAACTCAAGAAACTCCGTAGGAATTATCTTGGTTGCAAATGAACCCATAGCGAGCTCATGTTCTACAAAGAACTGGAATATATTTTCCCAGTCATAATACTTTCTGTGAAGAGCAAAGTCTTCATTACATGAGATGTCGTAAGTAATGTACTGCTCATGTGTTTGATTAGGCTTGACAACAGTGGTGTCAAACCAAGCATGCGAATTAATTTCTGTGAGAATATCATTCACATTTTTTGCAACGGATAAACCTACAGGTTTATGTCGTTTCATGTAGCAGTACGTACAGTTGAGCAGGCAACCATGACCGAAGGAAGGAGCAATGAAATCAGTACTCCTTCCAGATGGTCTTATTATTTTGGTACGCCTTTGAACGTGTTCTACTAAACTCATTACTCTTCAGCAGGCTGCTCAGGTGTGATAAACATTCCAGCATCATCAATGATACCGTCTTTAACATACATAGCATACGCTTCTGGGTGAAGAGGAAACTCTTTTGCCTCACGTATAGCAGTGATGTCTTGTTCATATCCTTCCGGCAGCACCATTCCCCAAGACGGGAAAGGATGAAAGTTGATAGCATGGTTCTGGAGAACCTGTCTACCGTCCGACATTGTTTTTACCCACGGAGTCTCAGGACCTCCATCCTCATCCGTGGTATTCAATCTAACTTTACCCAACTCTAATCTCTCTAGAGCTTCTGTGGCATCTTCTACTTTGATGTATTTTATCATTGTTGATAGTTTTTACGTAAAATAAATAATTTATCTGTTGGTCTTGAGTAAGCCGTGTACTTGATACGGTTACGTTCCCTTGTCTTACGGTTAAGGTCGATGTCCTCTTCCATTAGGAATACATTCTTATAAGTACTACCCTGAGCTTTGTGACATGTGATCGCGTAGTTATACGCAACGTCAGCTGTCCACTTCAAAATATTGAAGTAGGTTACCCAGCGCTTAGCCTCTCTCATCTCAATAGCACGATCCTTTGCCTGCTTAAGTAATGCTTTGTATTCAGCAGCACTGTCAGGATGTATCACACTGATATAGTTTTTAAAGTGGATGCGGTTTACTGCATCATACCCTTTAACTTTCAGTTGATAAACTTTCATCTGCATATTGTATTGACCTTCAAACTTGCGTTTGGTGAGGATCTTCACTTCTTCTACTTCCATTTCCTCAGAAGTATTGAATTGGATCTGCCATTGAGGATATCTTCCACCTGTCTTCAATTCAAAGATAGGTTTACGTGCTATAAGTTTTTCACCTACAACATACGGTTCAATGTCTTCACCATACATGAGCTCACGAATGATGCTGTTCATGTAGTCTACAGTTTTATTACGCCAAGCAATTACCTTAGCGTGGTCAGCGTTCTCTCTGAATGCGTCACAGTTGAAGTATTGATTCAACAGAGGTCTGATCATCTTGCGATCCGTCTCTGAGTTATAATATTCTATACCGTGGCCAGCATCATTGAGGTTTGTTTCTAATACAGGTATTGGCTGATTAACCTGCAAGTTGTTTCGAAGTAGAAATGATGCATCCACAACTGGATGGTCACCTTTCTGCCTCATAATCTCCGTGAGCTCAGCTCTTCGGAAACTATAGTCATGGTCTTCATGGAACGGAATACAATCTTCTTTGTTTACTGGTGGAATCTGAGCAGGATCGCCCATGAATAAAATCTTAAGGCCACTACTGTGCTTAAGTATTTCATTACACAGGTGGTCATCAAGCATTGATACCTCATCTACGATTAGGTATTTAAACTTAGTGATCTCACTCTTGTTCTTACCATCCGCCTTAAACAACTGTTGTCCTGAAGCAGTGATCTGCTCCTTGAGTCCCAGTAGTTTATGGATAGTCATATATTCCATTTGAGAAGCTGAGTTAAACAGATCCTCAAATACAAGTGACGTAGAAGATTAGAGTTATACGGAGCATTGGCTTGCAGTACTTGAACAGCTTTATTTGTTGGTGCTGTTACTGCAATCCTTCTCGCCGGATAACTGGCTGTGATGTATTCTATTATACGCTTGACCAGGTATGTTTTACCTGTACCTGCGTATCCCTTAAGAACGAATGCGTCTTCTTGGGTATCAGTAAAGAACTCTAGTATTTCTGCAAATGCTATTGTCTGATCTTCATTCAAACCTTCAATGAGTTTCTCACTCATCTTGGCTTTAAGAATCTCCTGGGCAAGAATGAAGTTCTCCTTATCTGGAGAGGTAATCATCTTACCTAAAGTTTCCTTCTGATCAGCAGTAAGCATTCCCTTACTGTTGAGTTCTGCTACACGTTCCGACCATTGTTTAGGGTGCGTTGCTCCTTTTACCATGTGATCTCTGTGTTTTGATTTTGATTTAAAATTTTATTTATCTGATTGAATACGCCGCCACTGTTCCACTCTGAGTCTGTATAAGCAGCAAAGGCAGGATGTATGGTGAACATTTTGTAATTGTTAACTGGTACCATCTTGGCCCACTCCTTGGCGTCCTTACCCATGAAAACATAGATGAGTCCTGAATTATAATGAGCGAGCATATCAAACAAGAAAGCCATGAAAGGTTTCCATAGTTCAGCATGTGTACCTGGGTTACCTATCTGAGTTGTCAATGACGTATTCAACATTAACACTCCTTGGTTAGACCATCTCTTCAGATCAGGATCCCACCTCATCCCATCAGGATAGACTGTGCGTTCTAGTTCTTTGAATATGTGTTGTAGAGATGACTGTACCTTGTCGGTGTTAGCACAAGAGAATGCGATACCATCCGCTATACCAGCACCACAATAGGGTTCAGTATTAACTATGATAACTTTCAGCTCTTCATAAGGACACTCTTGAAATCCTCTGAAGACTTGTTTCAGCACTGGTGTAAATTTCTTACCACTGCCTGACTCTGCAACTAGATACTCTAGCACAGATTTAAAATCTTCACTAAGAAGAAACGTTTTAAGTTTATCTCCCCAGCCCGACGGCTTGAGATATTTGTCGTACAACGTCTGTTGCATTATGGGTATGTTGACTGTGGTCATATTAAATAAATTTTGTAAGTTTGCTGTATGAGTAAAGATAATACAGAAGGTTTAGATCTCGAGAAAGAAGTGGGTACAATTCCATTTGAATCAGTAATAAATATTCAAGTGAGCGGATTCTTCTACGGGCGCATCATTGCTCTACTTACAGCCTTTGGTAATAATCACGGCATTGATGTGATTAAGATGACTGAAGAGTTAAAGACTCGCGAGCCTATAAACAATGATGAGTATAACTTCATAACCCTCATAAGTTTATGCTCTGAGATTGAAGCCAAAGCTCAAGCTCAAGGTATCATGGTTAACAAACCTCTCAAAGAATTTATGACCGCAATGGAAAATGACCCCGAAAGTTAATGTTAACGTTCTCTCCAACTTCTATTATTGTTTCAATTACGCCGCCCAACTCTTGGACAGAACAATCAGCAAATGATTTAACGTAACCATCAGACGTCAAGTCACCGATCGCTAGACCGGATCTTCTTTTGATCTCCTTTTTCATCTCTTCAAAAGTATAACCAATCTCATTGGCTAACTCTTTAATGCAGGCGTGGATCTTTGCCAGTTGAGGTTTAGTTCCGCTAGAATCAATTGACTCCAGGAACTCATCTACTTCTTGGCCCTCCTCCAGACCTTTCATGAACTCATTGTAAATTGCAAGATCCCCCTGGCTTTTAAAGACCAGTTGGTTCCCGCGCTTTACTCTTCGTACACTCAGGATATTATGTTTACCGCTCATACGCTAAGTGATTTGAGATGGGATACATATAGATCACCATCTTGTGCATAACCTACGTTAATGAGGAAGGTGTAGTAATCACCCTCCTTGTAACGCTTCTTCTGCCATTTTTTATAGTACACTACACTCGCCTGCCATGTATCAAATTTCAGATAACCTTTAGGGTTACCCTCACTGACCCATGACTTGTGTCTAAAGCCGAACAAGTTATTGTATCTCCTAGAACAATTGTCACACTTATACCACCCGGTTTCCCAGATGGATTGGCGTAAGACTATGTTAGGATGTTTGATGCCTTGTTCTTCTATTTCCGTTCTGACACTGTCTACCATTGCTATAGTATGAGGATCAGATGGCATTGCTGCCCTTGCGATTGAGCTGAATACTATAATCATGAATAAGATTATAATTCCAAGGCCCTGGTACCGTTCAAATAAATCACGTGCTTTCATTTTTTGAAATGTTTAATGAGCTTATCTATCCCGATGATTGCTCCACCTATCAGGAGGAATGCAATCAAACCTAATGTGAATAACATAAGCATTTGTTTTTGGTTAATAATTATTCTGGTAGATAATTCTCCAGAACCTCTTTAGGACACAAGAGCAACATCTCAAAGATTGCTGTCTCATCTCCATTACGCAAATCATTTTTGATTTCTTCAATGACTGCTTCTACTAGGTCTTCCATCTTTTTAAATTATGTAGGACCACAGCTCTCCCCGAATGCTCCGGCAGGCATGACCCAATGGTTAGTAAATATTGATAGATTGTACTCATAACTTGTTGCTACATCAACCATGAAGTCATTCATAGTTTCATAAGGTACACCCTCATCTCTCAAAGTAGCCAAGTCTTTTTTGCGTTTCATGGTGCAACCAAAATCTTTTTCTAGGTTGATCATCCACTCACCCTGATTAGGGCTTATCTTGAACGCGCTGGCAAACTGATTAGCATTACCAAATATACAAAATTTGCAGGACACTCTACCCCATCCGAGGTAGTAAGCAGGGTGAGGACGCACTTGATTACGTTCCATTATGTCCCATACTTCCTGTTCTTTCCAGTCACGGATAGGACGCCATCTATCTACAAGGCGTTTCTTCTTCCCATCTCTACCATCAGCACGATCCGGTTCAAGTACTGCGTACTTACCACGAGCTGGTGATTCTTCTCCTCTCTCACCTGAGATAACTAATGTGCTAGAGTTATTGAACCTGTCCTGGTTACGTATTGCTGAGGATCCAACATCTATCTTGAGATAGGCGCTGCACCATCTTGTCCTAAGGTCCGCAGTAATTTGCGGAAACTTACGACGGGTGTTAGGTTTACCCTTACCACCTACTTGGTCTACTGTACCATCAGGTAACTCAAACTTTGTAGGAGCAGTGGCTTCATTGTTGCGGAGCATTTCTCTAAGAAACCCTCCCTCTTTCCAGGAGAAATAGATCGGTACGCCGAATGCTGCCGCTACTTTACGACAGTAATCCGGTGTACATTCCCAATCCATAAAGACTTTGTCAGACTCACGTCCGTCAATGTCATGGTGCCACAGCTCTATCTTCTCTTTTGGTACACCAATTTCTAATAGGTGTAAGAAGCAGGCCATGGAATCTTTTCCTCCTGAGAAAGCTACAATGTATGTATCATACTGCAGCATGCTTAGGTGCTTTTAGTTTATCAATAAGACACTCTCTCATGTCCACATCATCTCTCACACCTAACAATACTGGTTGGTATAAAGATCCGCCTGGATTGTAGTAGAGATACTTGACCTCAACGATATCTCCCACAGCAGGTGTTACCTGATTGGGATATACTGTTACGTTACCCACATCAATCAAGTCATTGTCATCATAGACATCCAAGCTGATTGAATTCTTAGTAGGGTGATGACCAGAAACAATACAGGAAGCTGTCTCATAGAACTTACATTTGAACTGAGCTCCACCTGAAGCAGGTCTGCCTGGTGAATAAGGTGCGTCAATAAGTTTGAACACCACTCCTTCAGCACGCTCTTTGAGTAATCTATTCCACATCTCATGTTTAGCTTGCGTTGTGAACGCTGTCTCAACGGGTATAAGATGTTGATTGTATTCCAGCTTAGCTTTTAAACTTGCATACCTTTCTTCATAATGAAGATTAGGTTTTGTCAAGTCATCAAAGATCATGATCTGATCACCCATGTCTTCACCGTCCATTACATACGAACCGCCGATGACTCCGTGACATGCTTTTTCAATAGAGGGATGTAAGGCAACCTTAACTCCTTTCTTGTTAGCACCGACCACGCCGTCCCTTGACTTCTTGATCATACGTCTTCTTCCATCATACTTCTCCTGCATACAATAGTCAGGATTGAAAATGAAATCTTTCATGAATGTTGCAGCATCACGATCCGTTTCATTCAGAAGCTGAGGTCTTAGCCCGGTGTCTTCTTTATCTACTACCGCTATTGAACCTGAAACACCATCAGCCTTATAGCCCTTAGCCATCTTTGACTTGACTAGTTTTTCATAAGCAGCGAGTGCTTTATCATAACTTACTGGTGTCTTGGTTTTAGTTCCTGTAGTGAGAGCATTACCTCTCCTACCGTATGCAAAATTAACAAGCCATCCATCAGGAGTTTCTATTAGTTCTGCTTGGTATACTTTATCCGAGGCGCCTTCTTGAAAGCGTAGCTCAATGTTCTGATTGCTCATGGTATTCTTCATTAAGTTTATCATTAATACTTGCAACAGGGTGAAAGAATAACTTCAGTCTGTTCCATTCCTTACGTGTCAGCTTGATGATGTAGAATTTAACTACATCCTGTTCACGTTTGAGCTGCTCTTTAGCAGCTTCAATCTGCGACTTGCTGTGACCTTCATGTGTATAAAGTTCAAAGCGTGCGCCTTGCGGGCCAGTGACATACCAGTCATACTTAATCCCATTATCGGTTACGTCAGCGATCATTGATCAACGTATCCTTTCTTACGCTTCTTGCGCTCAAGATCTTCAAAGATATCTAGCGCTTTAGCGTATGATGTTGGAGCATCCGGTTTACAATAACGGTTGTTGGCATTCCATCTGCCACCGTATACAATCTTTACGAGGAACTTATCCTCAACAGGTATGAGATCCATCTCATACACTTTGTCTGAACGCCCCTCTCGGAACTCCAGACGTACTGATTTCTCTAGACTCATTTCTTTTCAAATTTGAATAGCCCCCAGAGGATTGAGAATGAAACACCCGACTTGCCTTTCTTCTTAGGCTTCTTCTTAAAGAAAGAGCGCTTAGGTTTTGGCTTACTCTTCCGCTTCTCTCTGTATTCAAGAGCTAGTGCTGTAGTCTTGTCCATGATAGACTTTGCTACAATACGGCTTGACGGATCAAAAGATTTCAATATGATGTAGCTGTTCTTACCTTGTTTGGCAAGGATCCCGAGATCAATTAGAGCTCGAGGTATATACCCTTGATTGGAACATCTCTTAGACAACTCAACTAGATTTAATTTAGTGAAGTTGTCTTCATTTAACTTCTTTGTTAATTGGTTGAGCAGCTCAAGGTGGCGCTCCATTTGACTTAGTACTTTTTCCTTTTTCATAATTAGTATTTTAAATTAACACAATAAACGTGACTCATCTTGTATTCCCTGAGTTCAGCATATGGTGATTTTACTCACCCGGCTTGCTTATTAATACCATGTTACACACATGACCATCAGACCAGCGAGGACTTGGTGGTGCCTTATCTTCTGAGGTGTAGTAATTGGTTTCACACTCCGTACATCTGAAGTGATTCTTTCTTGCTTTGAAGTCTGCAGTGTCCAAGACACCATCTTCATTCTTCTTCTTGGCCTTGTGATTCTTCACAATCTTCGAGGCTCCCTTTTTCTTGTAAGTCATACGCGGTTTTGAATGCGTCAAGCATACCAAGGTTGTAAGCGTAGTTGCTGTCTGGAGTTTCCATATCACGAGAGAAACCAAACTCTTTCTCAAAACTTTCAATGAGTGTTGCCTTAGCAATCACTGCACCCTCAAGTGTTTCATAGTTGGTTGAACTGATGTTAGGAATTGTTCTTTCAGCGGCCCACTTGCCTTCCATATACTGACTGTTTGTTTTTATATTTGCCATATTATCCGAGATCTATTTCTGCATACTTGGTAAGGATCCAATAACCCTTACCAATATACATTACATAATTGTTTACGGCTACGTCTCCTAGCTTCCAAGTGATGTTTTCATCAAAGGTAAGTTTAAATTTATCTTTGCGGAAAACATACACCCTCCACCACCAATACTTTAACAAGGTGCCCATCCTACAAATGTATACGAGCCTTGACGCTCACGTGATGACTTCTTGTATGCGATTGTAGCACAAATTTGATTGCCTTCTACTAAGATTTTATTAACTCTTATCTTAATAGCAGAACCGCTAGGATTCTTTTCAACATAAGCTCTAGCTTTTTTGATACACTCTGTTTGTGTATCAGCTGTAGCTACAACAGAGTCTCCGTAATCAACAGCTTCATATACTGTTTTCCATTTACGAGTACCATGCTGAGGCATGTTGTTCACGACTGACTTAATCTTGTTTGCATTACCAACAGGATCTTGAGTGCAATACCCAATGACATCTCGCTTATGTGTGTAATCAAGAATGGCCTCATGAAAGTGATCATCCTCAGGATAATTACTTCTCTTGTTTGTCCAATCACCTGTTAACTCACAATTGTTTATGGCACCGGAATAACCTTCCTGGTGTCCATAATAATCATTAGCTTCTTCTACTGCATTGTTGAATGCATCACGCATGTTCTTACCACGCGCGCTTACTACTATACTTTGAGCTCCCATTATTCTTCTTCATTTGTTGAATGACCTTTGGTATAACCTTCAGGATTCCATTCAGGATTAGTACTGTGTGAAGTTATGAACTGCTCTTTCTCTGCAGCTGCTGCTCTCAGTTCCACATGAAACTGCTCTTCACTTCTTTTGTCTGCTGAAGCATCCGCCTCACCAATGTGTTGAAAGTTTTCATCACATCCAAACCAGTGAACAATAACTCCATTGTCACCTGGTATGGTTTCTACTTGTAAATACTTTGACCCTTGTTCTGTGGGTATTATTAACGATGTTAGTGCCATACTATTTTATTGTTTTATTGAGCCACTTTTCCATTTCTTTATAGCTCACGCCATTTACTCCCTTCTTATACGCTTCCATTGCTATTAGCTTGGTGGTAGAGGAATTCATCATGCGCTTGCGTTTGACTTTGGTGGCTTGTTTAGGTTCTTTTTTTGTCAGGATTATCTGTGCTGTCACGTTCTTATTACAGCAGTCTTCACACACAGGCTGACGCTTGTGTCCAATGAATTGACTAGTGCATAAAGAACATTCATTCATGTAATTCCCGGATACAAATCTAGCAGGATTTAACTTAAAGGTTACTACCTTATCAGTGTTTACCTCACCAGACTTAATGGATTTCTTCCACTGGTTAAATTTGAGGGGGTATTGCTTAGCGTTTCCGTCACGGACTACTAAAGTACATAGTTTCATAGTAGGGCATAGAGCACCTGTCCAATCTCCAGCTACAACCCATCTCCCATCAGGATCCATGTGTTCAACTGTAACTATACCTACTGCTTTACCTAGGTTACCAAGGACTGCAATAGTCCCTGCCTCAATTGTTTTTACATCAACTGGCTTAAGTCTAACCTCACCTTCCATCTCCACGTATGGCATCAATGGCCTTTGGGAGTTCAATAAATAGGTAATGGGACTTAGGGTCAACGACTCTTTTGACATTACCTTTCTCTGTAAGGATTGGTAAGATCTCACCTACTCTGTTCTCGAAGCTTTTAACGCGACAGACTATAACCTTGCCGCCGTTAATCTTCTCATCCTGATACTTCTTATGCACTGCGTACATCTGTGAGCCCAGGGCTAATGTTTCATACATCATGTTGTTGGTTTTTATTTGGGACTGTTGGCAGGATTCGAACCTGCAGGCGCCGGTACGCCATATCTCCATGCCTCTACCGGATTCACGAGGCTGAGCGAAATTAAGTTGCGAGCACAACCAGCCGAGACTCATAGTGAATTGTGTTACCAGCCACATCAACAGTCATTAAATTGGATCTATCCATTCTGTTTTGGTTTGGTCAAATCCTGCAATGGCGTTCTCTACCCATTGCTGATCTACACTATTTACATAGCATAGTATGTGAACAGTAGCAATCTGATCCGGATTAAGTCTAAGAAATCTTCCGAGTTTTTGTGCTGCTTTTCTATTGTTAGAGTAAGAGTGAAGGATTATTCCTACTTCCAGGTCAGGTACCGTTACTCCCTCACTTAGCTGATCAACAGCACTGAGTTTCATAATAGATCCTGTCTTGAATGCATTGAGATTTTCTTCCGCCACTCCTTTAGCCATCCCTGAGTACACACGCTGAGGACATAAGTCATCGGCTTGAGCCTTAGTGTTAGCAAATACCAAAGTCTTCTTGGTCTGCATAGCTAATAGTTTCTTTGCGTAGTCTACCTTACTAGGCATCTTTTGCAAAGCTTTCATTCTTTGGATACGTGCCATCTGCTCCTGCTTAGGAGTTATGGCTGCTTCCAGGCGATCATTCCAGTAACCGTAGTTTCTGACCTCTGAAGTCTTAAAGCTTCCGCCCTTTTTCATCTTAACTTCAATGGTCGGTTGACCGTTGAGGTAAAGCTTATGGACAAAGATTCTATAATCATTCAGGATGTCATCACCAACGGCGTCATCTGTGAGATATTCATATACCTTAGGACAGAACTTGTTACACATCTTACCTTTCTCCGTGTTCTTGTGAACAGGATAGGTGCCTGTGAGGCCAAGTATAGTACCACCCTTGAGTACGAATTCATCTAACCAGGCTTCATGACTCTCCTTGAGAGAGTGACATTCATCGAGGTAGACTACATCATACGCATCAGGATTCAGTTTGGTCAACGACCTGTACGTACTGAATTGTATATGAGGAAGCATGTGCTCGAAACCGAAGTCCCGAGCGTCATCTTCCCATGATGTAAATATGCTAGTTCTAGGAGCTAACACAAGGAACGAGGCTACATCTGTATACCTCTGATCCATGTGCTTTAATCCTAGTACACATTTACCTACACCCATTGAAATCTCTACACCACACTGTTGTGAATTGCCTATTGCTTCTAAAGCTTCAGCTTGGATTTCATCTTTATTCATTACAGTTTGATTTGGAAATGAATTTGTTTTGGTGGTTTATCAAAGTACTTCAAGAGTGCTGGACATAACCAAAGGTCATGCTCAAATTCTGCACTGTAATAGAAGGTACCTTGCGTACCGTCATTGTCTGCCTTATTCACTGCAGAGCTAGTCACTGTATGATCAGCTCCAGGGAATAAGGTTTCAGAAAAGACTATGGTACATTTCTCTGCGTTGTTGGTGAGCATATCAATTAAGACATCTGCACCAGCAACAAAGGGCTCTTTGTCCAACTCTTTGGACTCGTCATCAAACACCCATTCCCCTTGATATTTGAATGGGTGAATTACATTAATTGCATTCATTTTGTTTTGGTTTATTTGGGTTAACTAATCCTCTTGATCAGGATCATAAGGAACTTCTTCATCTTCATCCCAGTCAGTAATATTCTCCGCGATACTAATGGGATCTTCCAACACTATCTCTTTGACTTTATTAATGACTGCCTGATTGAATTCAGGATCTATATCGGGATCCAACCGGTCATCTATAATGACGCGTACCCGTAGACTTACATCTACTAGGTACGCTTTCTTATCATTTGCCATTATTCTATTAGGTCAAAAATTAATTCTTCCCAATCCTCTTCAGGCTTGATGTCTGATACACTGATTCTGTCTCCAGCCCAGTAACCTACCAGTTGATTTGGATCTTCTCCTCTGAAGTCTCCGCCACCGTTGCCGTTTCCGTCAGCAGTAAGTAGAGGTAGAGGATGGATCTTATATTCTTCCTCAGTATCTGCATCCCAACTGGGCTTAAACCCTTTGGCATTCTCTTTATCAACAAACTGTTTCTCATCATGGTTAATGATGTATCTGTAGTTATGTGTTGATTCCAGAGGAGTTATTTGCTTAGCTTTTGAAAGGTGATCATATTGTTTACCATAGTCACCTGACCAGGTAAGTTTACATTTGTGCCATGGTTGCCCAGGCGCTAGGAGATTCTCAACTGTGGTGACAAAGTAATTGCCTATCCAGGAGTGCTCCATTAGTTTGAGTCCGTTGTCATAGTCATGACTATACAACTGCTCCATCTTGTCTTCATTGACGGGGTGATAATATTGTCCCATACCGTATCTTGAGTTTATTAACAGCCTGTATGCCATACGGGTCTGTTGTAGGTTAATAGATTCTGTTTTTTGTTTCATTGTGTTTTGGATACAGAGTAACCAAGCTCACGTGCTTCTATAGGATGTGCCTCAATCCAATTGTGACAACTCCTGCAGACTGCGAGCCAGTACTTCTGATCTAACAATAGATCCGCGACTCTTCCTTTCATGTGATGCACATCATTAGTTCTGCCTGTGCATATATTAGGTAAACATGCTTGGCAGAAAGAGTGTTCCTCTTTGAAAGCCTTAGCCTTATTAGAGTATTCCCCTTCCTGCTTCGCACGTTTGGGAGAGTGGCGGGCGATAGGTTTACTGCTCAACTTTGGTTTAGTGCTGTCGCGGCAACTCCAGCATGTCTTACAGTATCTCTTACGCCCATCTTCTTCAGTCACATTTTTCCAAATATGTCTTAGCTCTCCGCACCCATCACAAAGTTTTTGCTTAGTCTTCATCAGACTGAGCAGGTGTTTTGTCAGGCTCACTGTGATCTTTCTCAACAGTTTTGGTTACTTGCGTTGCAGTCTTAGACTGTATTACAAGGCCTGTATTATATTGTTGTTGAAGAACGGTGAGTCCGTTACGTATCTCAACAATTTCATTTGATTGTTTCATCAGCTGCTTTAGAGACTCTTCCTCCATGCTGTTTTCGGGGCTAATAACAAGGGATACCTTACCATTAGCAATGATTTGTACTTTCATGATTTTAATTTAGGTTAAACAATTATTTAAGTGCGTAATAATCTGGAGGTAATACTCCAGTATCCACTAATTTAGCAACAATCATATCTTTTGATATGCCTAAGTCAGTGAAATTTAATATGTTCTTAAACTCTGAGTCCGCACTGGACTCCTCTAACATATCTTTTACAAAGGGACTCTTAGAAAAGAGTGTACCGAATAACTTATTAGTTACTTCAATCATCACCTCTTGTTTCCAAGTGTTCAAGATTCTTTGTGCACGCTTGTGGGTCTTACGTATACGCTTACGTTTTTGCCAGTGCATTGAGCGAATCTCTTCCTGCTCATAGATCTTTAAGCCAAACATTGCTCTCTTGTATAGAAAGTTTTGTACTTGGTTGTAAAGATCTTTTTCATACACTGCAGGTGCATTCACGGTTTCTCCGTAAACTCTATAGTGCATGACATCTTTTGTACCATACAGATGATACTCATAAGGAGCCTCCTCCTTAATAAATCTGCTGGTGCGTGATGCTGTTTGTTCTACTTGTAATGCTCTCGTCATGGGTTGTTGCTTTTTAATTTATAAATCTTATGATGTGTCTTAGGATGCAAAAAAAAGGGAAGGCACGACCGATAACGGCCGCGCTTCCCTATTACTTTATACCTCTATTACAGGTCGAAGTTTTCATTTGGCTGTACCGCATCCTGAGTCTCCTCATTCAGCTCGGCATAAGCCGCCTTGATTTCTTCTTCATTGTCGTGCTCAACTAACACATCATCAGCAGTACTGCTTAATGTGTAGAAGTGCTTACGGTAGATAGGTGCGTCATCTACAGTACATACAACACCTGATTTCCCTGCAACTTTGAAGTCACGTTCAGGATCTCTTTTGTTGAATGGTTTCACCGATTCTTTCACGATGATTTTCCCTTCAACCTCTTGGTCAGATTCCCATCCAAACCCTTTCAGGTCAGTAATGGTACCAGGGATTAAGGCAGATAACTTTTTTCTTCTTGCGAAGCCATTGTCTTCTACCACCATTCTGGTTTGTTCTACTCTAATGTGCCCGAACTCTGGGTTGTTGGCACTTTTCACGATTACATTCCCTGCTTTATCAGCAGTCACTTTAACTTTTGAATCCATTTTGATTTGATTTTTGGATTAAACAATAAGAGTCATCTAGGTTTAAGAAAACCGCAATGTGACTCATTCACTGCGGTTTAATAAAATTCATGTCAAGAGATCCGGCTTTCTGCTTTCCCGCTGAAGTACCCAATGAAGGATTAACTAAGCATCTGGTGTCCCACGCATCCGGTTTTATTACATGCTGGCTTTACTCTTGACAATATCTTCTCATGCGTGGTATCCTACTTGGACTGCTACTATAGCATCCAAGCAGATTTTAACGCACAAACTTTTTTAACTAAGGGGGTTGGAAATAGCCTACACCGACTATATGTGACAATCAACTACCGTGATCCGTGTCTCAGGATCTAAGGAAGCTAACAATTCAGAATAGTTTTTAGCCCAGTCTTCTTCAGACACCTTGTCATCAGACATACTGAACCATCCCATTGAACCTTTTTCATGCCACTCACCGTCTTTAAGGACCGCGTAGGTAGAGAAAGAGTTTTTCTTTGCTCTCTCAATGTATTCTTCTTTAGTGCACAAGAACTGATCGATATCAGCTTGCCACATAGAGAATACCTTTTGATCTGGGTTTTCTTTAGCTGCCAATTTAGCTGCAAGCATTCGAGGCTGTTTATGATACAGTTCACGTATGTCCTCTATAGGATAACCTTTTTCTGTAAGGCGTTCACGCATTGCATTCTGTTCTTCATTGATAGGAGCTTCTCCGAATATCTTCATAGCTTCATCATAACGCTCAGAGGCAGTATCTGCAGCTATTTGAGACATACCTTCAAAGTCAACATCTTTAATGCATGCTGAATCAGCATGTGTAGTTGATGGCTTATAATTTGGTTGTCCCCATGAAGGAGATCCGTTTATAGCTGAGTCAGCTCCTTTTTTGAGCTTAATGAGATCTTTCCAACGACCACCTACTTGATACCAATCCCATTTAGATTGAGAATTATACGGGTAAGGTCCGTGATCAATAGTATCACCGGCGTCAAGGCACGCTTTCTCAGCTTCTTCCTTAGTATCTCCAGTGTAATCATCTTTTGTACCATGAACATTCCATACTAGATGAGGTTTACAATCCTCATCATCATCTTCTGGTTGTTCATTAAAAGGCGCAAGTAATTTACCAACGTCATCTCCGATGACGAGTACTGTAAAATGTGACATAGTTATATGATTTTAGTCTGTGATTTATTCACCAGGTAGACTATCTAAGTCTATCGGGCCTTCTGTTTTTGTTTCTTCATCATCAGGGTCATAATCTAACCCATCTTTGTTGTAGAAATCATCATCATCACTTTTACTTGAGGAGGAAGGGGATCCTAAGACAGATCCAAAGAATGGATTTATCGGCTGCTCTCCTGACCCGGTTGCGACAAGAGCTTGTATGTCTTCGTCGGTTAGGTCAAGGTACTGTTCAATTGACAGATACACAGTCTTACCATTTGGTAGTTGATATAGCATTTATTTAAGATTCCCACAAGGCAAATATATGATATTTACTTCATATCCACAACAAGTTTTGTGATAGCATTTTTAACTATATTTAGTTTAGCATGCCTGCTATAGCCAAGATTACCACGGAAACGCCTAGTATTAGTAGACCTATCCGATTTTTCTTGACTCTTTTCTTGAGGCTTTTTACCTCTGCTTCAAACTCCTCTAGTTTAATATCAACCTTGAATTTGTTCCTGGTGTATTTGTCCAGGTATACAAACTTGGGTTTATCTGAGGGTGAATACACGTTTCTCTTTTTTGACATAACCTTTTTCTTCTAGTTCTTTAAGGGCTCTTTCTATTGTCCTCCTACCCGTTCCGGAGTAATCACTCAGGGTGTTGATGGAAGGAAAACAAGTTCGGTCTCTTCTGGCAAACGTTGCTAGTAGACCATACACTCCCTTGGCTCTAAGAGACAGGCTCGGGTCTTGCATAACGTCTGCGTCAACAATACCAAACTTAGTTTTCTTCATGTGCAATTATATTAAATCTTCAGGAAACTCCTCATCTGGTCCCACAATGTAACTGTTAGATACATTTGATGTAGTGCTTTTGATCTTCTGGTCGTCTTTGTGAATATACTCATATTCTACAGTGTAGAAATTGTGTTTCCACGGGTTTGCTTCTATTATGGTACATTTCATTACACCATCAATCAAAGTACCCGCTGCAATCATTGCTGGTTCATCAAAACTGTAATCGGACAAGCCTCTGGACTTAACCATTACATCATCACCGACACTGTATTCAAGCATAGGTTTTAAACCTAGTAGTGCTTTAGTAAGTATGTCTAACGCTGAATAATCTTTGGCAATACTCATCAATGCTTCACTGAGCATCTCTTTAGCGGGATACTCAGCAAGCTTTTGATTGAGTAGATTTTGTATCTCATCCTCTTCTAATTGAAGGCTGACATATTGTTTATTTCTCTTCTTCATCTTTCTCAGCGATGTAGGGTCTTACCTTGTAGTCATGATCTTCATCATCAAAGTAGAGGCTTGCGCATCTCTCATTATGAAAATCTACATCCAGATCCATTTCACCGGGTACCTCTGCATTGACATGTAATGACTTAGATTTTTCACCTTTTGTAAATATGATAAGATAGGATTTTCCTACCTCCAGGTTGACCTTGTAAGTACGAAGGCTAGTTTTAGTTTCTATTAGTACGGGGTCACCATCTCCAGTGACTTCATACAGGTCGTAAGATACAGAGCTCTTTTTCAAAAAGAAGCCTTGAACTGTAAATATTTGTGGTGACGGGTCTCCACTTGAGAATCCCGCAAAACTGATTAGAGTGCATAGGAGCACTAGCATTAACTTTTTCATTTGATTTGATTTTAGATTAAACTGATTTGATTATTTGTCCATATCATTTCTGTGTCTCCAGCTCCAATTACTGACAGCTTCTTTCCAACTTTGAATCTTCTTTGAGTTTTCTATTACAAAGTCTTCAAGTTCTTTAAGGTCTACCAAGGTCTGTTTACCAGAGGTGTTGTTGGTGATATAGATATAACCCTTCATGTCACTAATATCTTGATTGTGAATGAAGGTGTTATTCTTTTTGATTGTTGAGTGCATTAGGTTTAATATTAGGGCCTATTATTGTAGTGTAGTGAGTAATAGTATAGGCCTTCCCGTTGCTGGCGAAGTAGCCGCGCTTGGTACCATTACCAAAGACATAGAACTGCTTTACTCTGTACCGAACCCTACCGTCAGGGTATTCTAACCTGCATAGATAGGATCCGGCTTCGAGAGTTGTGCTGTGCTTGTCCACGTTGTATTGTGTCCACTGCATATTGATTAATTTGAATTGGTGTGTGTGGCGGGGAGACAGAAAGATGATAGTAAACTCTCTGTCAGGAAAGATAAAAAGTAATAGGCCCGACAACTCCCACTGAAGTGTGTGCCGATTGATCTATTGCGTTTTGTGTATTTGTCCGCACGCGCTTATTACAATTAGTTTACAGGTATCTTCCCTCTCGGAAAGAAGTCCATCTTGTCTGCTATTTCTTTCTCAGTATACGTGGTAGCAAACTTGTCCCCGAAATACTCAAAGCATATATCTCTGCCATGTGCATAGGTAGCACACTTAACGACAGCGACACAGTCTTTGTCAAGAGTTTGGTTGACTACACGATGTGTGTGGTCTTGACCGAATGTTACATATAGTCTCATAGCTGTACTATTTAGGACACCATCTGTAGTGTCCAGTAATTGTACCGCCGAATAAGAAGTCTTCTTCTTGTGGTCCACCGCCAATGTTGTGTACGATGTGATACCTATCGGTGCCTACTACTTTCTTGTCGGTGACAATTCCTACATGACCTGTTGCTATATCCCAGAAGACTAAGTCACCGGGTAGATAGTCAGCACCATTGTAGGTAATAGATAAAGATGCACCCTGCCTAGTCAAGAACGTCTCAATATTTTGAGTGCGTCTGTGATCTATATTGCGGTCAATGACTTTAGTCTTATATCTTTTGTTGTATACATCATGAGCCTTCAACATATCCTCATGTATCAAGACTTGTAGGTCAACATCAATTGCCCTATACGCTCTGACTATTACATCAGTACAAACACCGAGGTGAGCAGGGACATCTCCATTAGGATAGTCTATCTTTCTCCAGCTACCATCATAGGTAACACTCTGTGTTGATTGCCATTGGGCATGGTCAATTACTTTTTCAATTTGTGGGCTTACAGGGAATGAGTATAGCATTAGCACTGTAATAAATAGTGTGATTAAATGTGTCATTGGATTTAGTATTAGTTAATTAAAAGGTTAAGTCTGCAGCTAGGGCGTTCCTATGTGCTGCAGGTATTGCATCAACACCTACGTATTCTTTCTCCATTAGCTGGAGTATTTCGGTGTTACTCCACGTCATCTTGTTAGGATGCTTAGGGTGTGGAGTTAGGGTATGGTATGACGAGATAGAGAATATCACATCATCCTCATCATCTTCTACTTCCTTCAGGAATGCTTGGAAGAAGTACTCAGACATGGGTCGGTCATAGCCCCAGGCAAGTATCACCTTGCCGTCGGCTGTTTCTTTAGAATATCTACTCACGAGAACCTCCTTTTATCATGCCTCCGAGTAACATGCTAATAGGATCCTGTCTCGTGTTTCTTATTTCACATAGTATAAACATGCCGTATACTAGTTCATTCACATGCTTCAGCTGTTTCTCCATTTGCATAACGGCTTTATCAAAGCTCTTGCACTTCTTATACGCATCAAATGCTGCGCGTCCAATCTCTTTAGCTCTCTCATCAGAGATAGCGAATGCTTCATAGATCTTATCATTTTCAGCATCAATATTAATGATGCCTAATTTACCTGGTGTAACCTCCTCGAGGTTCAGCAGTACGGTCACGTTAAAATACGACGGGAACCATTTCATTAACAGTTTTTTCATAATAAACTTTTGTGAGGGTTTAGGTTAAACGTGCCGAAGGCACGCGGTAGGAAAACTGTACTACAGTCTTACTCCATAAAAAAAAGGCGTAGCAAGTCCAAAGGACTCACTACACCATATCATTGTCAATAGACAAGAGAGACTAATCTCTCTCATCTATGTGGATAGGAGCATAACGCTCACCACCAACAGCTTGCATCATCAGATCCACAGGTGTGAATCCAGAGCCAGCAAGTATGGCAGTCAGAATAGCAGGGCTAAAGCCTGAGACAAGACCCACTCCCGGATCGTCTGCTTTAGCTGGTGAATTACCCAAGCGTCCATTCACATTCCAGAAGATAATCTCTGGCATTGTGTAACCAGCCTCACTGTACTTCTCACGAACTACATCAAGGTTAGTCTTAGGAGACGAAGAACCCCAACCACCACGCTCACACTCATTGAACTCCATGTCGGAGATGATAAGCATCTTGGTAGGCATTTGGTCTTCAGGAAGATTCTCTCTTACAGCAGATTTCAACACAAGGTCGAAGGTTGCTTGTAAGTTAGTTGTCATACCCCAGTTAGCGCGTGCGATGCTACGCATCTTAGCGGCTAGGGTGTCACCTTGCACAAACTCCATAGTAGGAGTAGTGTTGAACGTGAGGAACGCATCTTTAAAGATACCTTCATTACGCTCAGCTATGTATAAGCCAAGGGCAACAGAAACTTCCATTGGTAATCCACTCATGGATCCAGATACATCACACACCGGGATGATTCTTTCTTTACTACCTTCCATGAAGTTAGGTAAAGATTTCCACTGTGCTTCAACAGCCTTCTCATCTTGTCTCTCCAAGATAGCTTGGTATAACTGATGAGGGAATAAGACTGATGCATTAACAGTGGCATCACCGGCAAGTACTGCGTCATTGAACTGCTCAAAACGTGCGGCGTCATGCTTTCCAAAAGCCTTACGATACATGTTCATAGCATACGATGGTACCTGGTTATATGGAATACTACTCCATTCACCACGACACATCTTAGTCTCAATAACATTGGTCATCTCAACCAGTCTCTTACGAAACTGCTTAGGAGATACCTTGAGGTACTTGTGCATTGCAACAAACCATTCACCTTTACGTGGGAACCACTTGGCTAATAGGTTTGCATTAGGACTCTCGTCAAGTTGATGCATAAAGAAGTTCAACAGATCTTCATTAGGCTTCTCAATCTTGAAGAAGTCTTTCCAGTATCCATACTCCGGAATGAATATAGAGCATTGGCTCCATTCAGTCGGGTAGGTAGTAGAGATATGCTTACCCAGTATCTGGAAGAAGCGTTTCTCTCCCGCACCACCACGGCAATCACGTCCCCAGAATAAGATCTTGTAAGCAAGGTCTATGTTCTCGGCGCGAGCGCGTTCAAATAGTGCGATGATACTACTCTCCGGCATACTTCTACTAGCACCAGCTTGGAAAAAGAAATCCAAACAGAAGTTAGTTGATGTCGAGTGAGTAACGGCACCGTTAGCAGTTAACGAATCGTACTGTCTAGCGGCATTAATAAGCGATGATTTTTCAGTCATAATAATCAAGTGTTTAAAGATTAAAGATTTTTCAAAATTAAATAGGAGACCAAGACATCCACAAGATGCCAGGCTTGAATCCCTGTATACTAACTACCATAGTGCTTCACACCTTGGTCTCCTATATTACACTTGATTTTTAGTTAAGTGTGTGCTGGAGTATACATTCAATGATTCAAATAAGATTGGATAACAGACTAAACGATTTTACTTTGCTTAGATAGTTTTAGTAAGTGCTGAGTTAAGCTTCAATATCCAAAAGAACTGGTTGAACTAACTAGTTACATTAAAAGTGTAGTGTTAGAAGTGCTGAGTCAACCATTATCTTAATATGGAGAGAGGGTGGGACTCGAACCCACGACCTACGGCACCCAAAGCTTTTGTATTGCTGTGATAACCATTAACAGGTTATGCATATACGTCGCTCTAGCCAGCTGAGCTACCTCTCTCATGTTAGACTTTTTTTTGGACACACCTACTATTGTTCGCGTGTGTCCAAGGATCCCCGTTAGGGTTGATTTATGTCAATAACCTACAGCATTCACCGCGATGGTGTCTACGCTGCCAACTCCTCCTGATTGCAGACCAAATGGTTTCGTCCCTATAGGACTCATCAGTGCAATTAAAACATACTCACCTACCATCTAGTAGACGATAGGAGAGCGTGTTTATTCCATCATAAGAAATACAAATCTAACAATAATATGTACGGTAGCAACTGTAACCATACATATATTGCTATAAGTATAAAAGGAAGAGGGCTAATGAAGCCCTCAACCTGTACTATTAAACTGGGTCCGTGTTCAGAGTAAACTCCTACTGGTATACCAAGGTAATAGCCCTTAGGAATATGAAGCCCACTAATGAGCCCCAGCATCCAGTCATTGTGCCAGGCAGGAGATTCGAACTCCGCGAGATATTATTTACCCGCACCGCATTACTATGTGATAGGTTTACTTGGCATTGTGATCACACCTGATTCTCAACCAGGTGTTCATTGATCTCCTCTTTAGTGAGGTATCCTTGAGGTTCGTCCTCACGGAAGTCATACATTTCGAAGGTTCTTACACCGTCTCCATATAGACCAGAGCCACCACCGACTACGGAGATAACTGTTTTACCTTCCTCATTTTCGAGTACCCACTGAGTTGCACCAGGTACAACAGGATGGATCTTAGATTTGAATGATTCAGGAAATGTTTGAGAGTTGTTCATTTGATTTGATTTAGAGTTATTGCGAGTGAGTATATATAAATGCGTCAAATCTGTCATAAGATATACGACAAATTTGACGCTTCATATTTACCATGAACTGACTTGGATGTCACGCTATTGGCGACGAATGAGATACGAGTGTGTCTCCTAACAGTAGAAGTAACAAGCACCGGAGTAAAACTCTTAGCTTATGCTACTGTTATGTACGTCAAATCTGACGCACTTTAAATGAATAACCAATGCATGATGTATGCACTGAGCCATGTACCGAGGATCATTATTGAAAAGATAACGGAGTTTAATACACCGTACCCGAAGTTCTGGGCGGCGGTTGACTTATCCTCTCCTTGTATGTGGGCCTTGAGTTCTTTCTTCTTCATCCCTTTAACATTGGTTAGCATACGGAATAGTACTACTGCACCAAAGATTTGGGGGTATGAGTATTGAAGAACAAGGGGCACATCATATAACAGGGCGATGTCTAGAAATACATAAACGAATAACAGGATGCATAATGCTCCCAGTAATATTTGAGTGAGTAGGTAGGCTACTCCAGCCATAAACTTATCCATAGGTTAGGGTGTTGTGGTTCTCTCAAAACGGGAGATCCTGATTATCCCCATTTGCGGGGGTTTCTTCTACTTCCTCAAGACGCGGGTGTTCATTCCCTATAGAGAGAGAAACAGATAAAGGACTAAAGGAATATAGGTCTGCAAGATATAGGGGAAGACCTGAGTCTTGTACTTCTTGGAGCCATCTATTGTGAGACTTTTCTAGGAGGTCGTCACGTATGATTCTTGATGTTCTACACATAATGTTAAAATTGATAGGAGAGAGTTGCCTGAGTATACTATAACCATATAATATGTAATACTATTTAGGAGAGAGTTTTTAGTGTTGACTCTCTCAGGATGAATATGGGGGTATAGTGACTGTCTTTGTGTTCTTCTTACCCACACGTGAGTTTATCTCTCATTCTACTACGAATAGTGAGTCTTTAGAGACAAAAACCTGCAAAGGCACTGCCTAAAAGAAAAAAAAACCGAGAGACATAACGTCTCCCGGTCTGTGTGACTATAAGTCACCTAATTCCTCTTGGGAATTCTCCTCTACAGGAGTTTCAGCTTTAGCTGGTGCACTAGGTGCACTTGCTCCTAAGATAGAAGCAGCAGACATCTTTGCCAACTCAGCACCGAAGTTACCTCCGTACTGTGACGCAATAGATGCAGCCTGATCAAAGGCAGACATATCAGGAACTACATTCCCGTTAGTCGTTATGATCAACTGACCTGCGGTACCAACACAACGTGTCGTGAACCATAGAGGAGTTCCATTGTCGTCCTCTCTATAATACTCACCTTGAGCATTTTTGAATGCAGTTAGGTCTGCATCATTACCTGTAACTCCGTACACGAATGTCGGGTTACCATTTTTAGATCTGTATGATCTGATCAATTTGATTTTCATCTTACTTGATTTTTGGGGTTAAACATTGATTTCTAATAAAGGTGTTAAGCACAGAATTCTATACTTTCCTTTCTAACATAAAGGGGTTGGGAAAAGCATCCATGGGATAAAAGGGAGAGCGGGTTATTAACCGATCAGTCAGTGCTGACCAGGAATGCTCTCAGGGGTATAGTGCCCATGCGTGGGAACCTATAGGCCGTATACTACGACTTACCAGTTACACAGGTATGCAATCATTTCTAACTTAAGGGGGTTGGGAGGAGCTGCTATTTCTTGCTAGATCCTTTTTTGCCATTACGAGCGCGATTACTGGAGCGCTTCTCATTGACAACCTTACCGGATTTGGTGTGGGATTTGTCTTCGGACTTCTTATTAGGCTTGGCCTTATTAGCCTTATTCAGATCCGCGCGGTACTTCTTACGTTCTGGAGAGGAGTGGTAGGCTGTGTCATAAGCCTTCTTCTTAGCACGTGCTTTAGGGTTAGCAGCGAAGTATTTTGCTGACTTACTTTTGCCAGTAGATTTACCAGCGTTACTGTTTCTGCGTTGAGGTACTTTCTTTGTTGCCATAAGACAAAGATAAGAATTTTGCGTGATATGTGCAAGAGCGAGTGGGTGTCGTGTGGTGAGAGAGATGATAGTAAACAAGCAGGAAGACTTTCCTGACTGCGTCAGACACATAAGTCTGACGCTAACAACGCGCGACTGCAAGGAGCAACCAAGTGTGCGCGGGGAAAAAAAGAAAACTCCTGCGTGAGCAGGAGAGTTCTTTGAGGGGATGACCTCGGGACTATAAGTCCCCTAGGTCATCAGAGGCCGCATCATGCGTCTCTTCAGGCAAAGCCTGTGGAGATGCTTGAGGTTCGGCTGATTGTGGTGTTCCACCAACAATCTGCTGAGCCGACATGCGGGCGAGCTCTTGGCCAAAGTTGCCACCGTATTGCGCAGCAATGCTGGCGGCTTGGTCAAAGGCACTCATATCAGGGACAACGTTTCCGTTGGTCGTGATTATGAGTTTGCCTTTGGTTCCGACACATCGTGTTGTGAACCAAAGGGGGCTACCGTTGTCGTCTTCACGGTAATACTCGCCTTGCGCGTTCTTGAACGCAGTAAGGTCAGAGGTATTGCCTGAAACGGCATAGACGAAAGTAGGGTTACCGTTTCGGCTACGGTAAGAGCGCAGTAAGGAAATATTCATGGTAATGAAGATTTGTGCACTAAGCGAATAGTGCTGGTTAGTATTAATTTATTTAATACATAAAGGGGTTGGAAAATGTGTGCGGGAAGCCCCCGTTAGGGGGCGTGCGCGGGGGTATTAGGCCGTATAGCGAGAGGCAAGGTCGCGGAATTCACCGGCTAACTCGTAGTTCTCTGCGAGGACAGCCTCTCTTTCGGATGCTTTGACGCATAGCAGTGCCAGTTTCTTGTCGCCTTGTGCGGCAATCTGGTCTGCGGTGTCAAGCGTGGAGTAGAATTTCTCTTCATCTCCTGTCAAGGGTAAAATGTGTACAATCATAAGTATATATTTTGTGAATTAAAGGGGTTGAATTTTGGAGCGGGTAGGACATCAGGGAGGCGGTGCCGACCGGGTGTGGTGGGCGTGTGAGGATGATAGTAACTAAAGAAGCGAAAGCACACCCGAAGGTGTGCGACGCTGTAGTTATACTATGATGCTTACTCTTAAAGGGGTTGGCTTTCCCTCCAGGGAGGAGCCCTCTAGGGCTCCGACCTATAAGTTGTCATCTAGTCAAGGTTAAAGTAGTTCGGCTCACTCATTGTAGTAGAGAGAGAAGCACCAAGGTATCCCACTAGGATACCAAGGGCTATTATGATTGTCTTTCTCATTGTTCTAAGTATGGTGAAACTTCATCAACATAGTCTCCCTCACAAAGTTCTTCAGGGAGTTTAAGTCCATTATCAGAGATAAGCCAAGGTTGTTTAACCTTGAGGACAGAGTTGTATGCATTCCAGCAACTCTCATTCCAGTTCATTCCTTTCTCCATATTGTTACAGGCGTTCATCACAGCCTGTCTCACGTCCTCTTGAGAGTAGTACGTTTGCTTGTACTTCTCTTCTTCAGGAGCCATCACTCCTGCATACCAGCCAAGGAATGCTACTGTAAACATTATTGCTGATGTAGTAGGTGCATCCATAACAATGCACCATACGGCTAATGCTGTGAATACTATTGCCCAAACTTGGGTCTTCCAAAAGTAGTTGCTATATTTCTTCATAGTCTAAGTTTTATGGAGTACTATATACGTCCTCCTGATTTGTATTTACTTCTATCTGGTTGTTGTGACCGTAGTCTTGTGTAAACAAGTTCAACGGCGTGCCATTTACTGGTAGCACACTGACGAACCTTTATCAGGTTGCCAGATGTGCTTAATACTTGTACAGTAAACCAACGAGTTGCCTCTCTTCCAAACATTACTTCACAGCATCTTTGGTTGAGAAGAACCTGTCATAGTAGCCCATTTCTGGAGCAGGGTGTGACGGGTTAGATGCTACGGCTTGTCCGATAGCATTAAGTGCACTTAAGATTAACTTTTTCATAGTATATGATTTAATTGTTTATTACCTAAAGGGGTTGAAAGGATTGTGCGCAAGGAGAAAAACCAAGATGCTATTTAGCATCTGGTTTTGAGGGTAGGATGGCAACTGGTATGTTAGTCTTTGGACACAAAGACTTGCGTACAGTTTTGCCATTAGAGTATTTGGTAGTCATGACGTTAGTCAGGATACCAGAGACGATTTCTTTTGTTATAGTCTTAATCATAGTAAACTTGTTTATATGTTTATGACATAAAGGGGTTGATTGAAGGGCCTAAAAGGCACTTGGAAAGACATGTGTTGAGAAGCATGACTTGCTGCAAGCAAGGTTGCTGAACTCACATGTGTGTGGTGGCAGGAGGAGCGACCGGAGGAAGCGACGACGTGTGGTGGCTGTCGGAAGGGGGACAAGTTCTTCAGGTAAAGCATGCTTTTTCTGGAGGGCTGTCACACACAGGATCTATCCTGTCAGTTGAAGGGGGGCACCCCAAAACTTTCCGACAACGGGGGGTGTATTATATAAAGGGTACCCACCTCCTATAATACATAATTGGAATTATCCCCCGAGAAGATGCTCTCCTATCCTTTACTGGATGTCGGATAAAGAGCGCTACATTCTACTACAAAGTCAAGGATATTTCAAATAAATCTCTTATATTTGCCTTGTCCTGTCAGACACAAGCATACTTAGTTGAGAACCTGAACAACGAGATCAAAGAAGTAGTTAATAACGCACGCGAAAAATTCCTTATAGATGGCTCACAAAACCAAGACTCATAAGTGCCAGTACATTCAGGCATACATTCACTTTAGAACGGGGGTGCTCATACGAGAAGTAGCACCTCCGAAAAGTGAGGAACATTATCAGATGATGAATTCAATGTATATGTTCGCCAAAAGATACATGGTTAAACACTACAAAGAAACGTATCAGGAAACTGGTGCGTTTTTTTGATTATGTGAAAACTTTTGAGTATATTATATTAAACGGGTCGGGAACTCTAAATAACAATGATATGAGTAAAGGTAATGACAAGACTTACGGGAATAAAGGAAACAACCATCCTTATCAGTTCAATGCACTTCGTGCATTAGGTGAAATCGTTGCTGCAACAACAGATACGTCTACTTTAGCTACACCTGTTACAGGACTTGCTACAAGTTTATTTCGTGTTAGTGCTTCAGGTGCTGCAACAGTAGCAGCAGGTAAAAGGAAAGTCAATTTTCTTAATACAGGAAGCGCGGATGCTTCAGTAAATGGAGGAATCCTTAAAAGAGGTGAGTTTATTTCATACGGCGGCGAAGCCTTAAGAGATACTCTTGCTGCAATTCCTTACGATGCTTTGACTAGTGAGTTACTAATTACAACAACAGGATAATATGGACATAGGAAGAATATTACCAGCTGATCAGTATGATGCAGCCTTAGCCGCATCATCTCCTAGCGGAGCAAACCCTTTTGCTACTATTAATGACTTATCAGGTGGTTCTGGTACTAATACAAATGTCATTATGTTCAGTAATACATCTGGAACAAATTTAGCGGATAGTTCTGATTACTTTATAACAGCGGGCACAGCTATGGGGAACACTCCTAACAGTAGTGTAAAAATGCCCATTCCAGCGGGAACGCTAACAGGGTATTCAATTGTTTCCTACGTTGGCGGTAGTTTTGCAACTTCCGAAGCGGCTGCCGTTTCTCTAGTCTGGAATAATGGAGCAAACGAGGAGCTTTTAAGCAACTCGGTAATGTTCGACGCTAGAGACAATAAATACGTAGGTACTAAATCGGTATCGGTTGCCGAGTCTTACGGGTGGGTAAGATTAGATACACCAGTTTACACAAATAACCCAAGCGCAACCAAAATAATTATACTACTAACTTTTGAAATATGATAACTATACACACATATAAGTTACAAGGTGATGGTTCGGATTCTTGGCATGTAGATGTCCATAATTGCGAAACAGAAGTACAAGCAACTAGAGAAAATAGAATTAGCCGTGAGATAGTTTTTAATGACCCTACAAAACCAGAAGCCCTTCCAATGGATAACTTTGATTTATCAACAATGACCGAAGAACAATTAAACCAACTTAAAACTATCTTAGGGTTATGACAAATGAAATGAAAACCTTCATTAACAAAAAAACAGAGTAGAACATGGATCCCGTATCATTAACATTAACAGTAGCAGGCTCAGTAATTATCCTGCTTCTCAGCATCTTAGGGTTTTTCTTAGCACGTGTAATAACAGACGTAAAAGATAATACCACAGAAATTGGTAAAAATAAGGGCCGCATAGAGCTTGTGGAGCAGCAGCAGATTAATGATACAAAGCGTATTGAAGAAATGACTCAACTTGAGCTTAGAGTTATGTCTAGTAAAGTAGGTGATCTTGCTGATAACGTTAACTTGTTTGTAACAGCACTTGCTAAAAAAGGTTTGGGAGAATCATGACATGCCTGAAGAAAAGCTGAATAAAATTAACACTCTAGGGAGTACAATTACTGTCTGGTCTAAGATACTAATTGGACTCTTTGTGTTTATACTCAGCATAGGTACAGCATGGTATCAAATTGAAACTAACGCCGCAGATAATATTAGGCAAGATGAGCAGTTTAAACAATTGATTGACAGTCAAAATAATCAGTTTAAACAAATCATGTCAAGTATGACTAAAGAATTTGAAGTAACTAGCAATAGGTCTGATAAAAGATATAAGAGAGCTATGGCTGAAGCACAAGAATTACATGCGCATGATCATAAAATTGATGCTAAAATAACTGAGATAACCAAAGAGCTCTGGTATATTAAAGGTAAATTAGATGAGCAAGATAAAAACAAATGACATTAAAAAGCTGGTAGTTCCAGCTTTTTTTGGCTCTATGAAAAAGTAAAACATATAAGGTTTAAACTTTTTTGGTTATATTTGCTGTAAGTTTAATTAATTAAATCTAGTCATGTCAGAAACCAACAAATCAGAGGGTACTCCAGAACAGGAGATGACTCCTCAAGAGTATCACAAGCTCAGAATTGAAGCTCAGAAAGAGCTGAAGAAAGAAATCTCATTCCTTAAAACAGAGGCTGAATACCAAAGACTTGAAGCCGAAATTGAGGAGAGTAAAGCACGTAGGCTTAAAGCCATTGCTATCCAATATCAATTACAAAACCCTCAGGCTGCTGCTCAACCAGGTCAATATGTACCAGGCAAACCACCAGCCAATGAAGTATATGATCATCCAATGCCCGGTAAGACACCGTTTGCACCAAAAGATGAGAAGAAAGAACGTAAACTTAAAGTAGAGAAATAATGTTGATCAGAGAAGGCTCAAAAGAAAAAGCAATAATCAGAGAAGTTCAGAAAGAACTGGGTATCAAAGTTGATGGTGATTTTGGCCCTAAGACTAAAAAAGCTGTAATGGCTTGGCAACGTGAAAATCATTTAGTTGCTGATGGTATTATTGGCCCTAAGACCTTAGAAGCAATGGGTATCTTAGATACTGATTTGACCAAGCAATATCTTGACACAGACAACGGCTTACGTATCCATAGGCATCATTTACCTAAAGGTGAATACCTGGAACCACATGAAAGAAAATATGGTCCAGATAATCATTATGTATTCATCCATCACACTGCAGGTTGGAACAATCCTTTCCGTGTAATTGATTCTTGGGGTAGAGATAGTCGTGGTAGAGTAGCTACTGAGTTTGTCGTCGGTGGTCAAAAGATTACTGATGGTAGTGATAGCTATGACGGTCAAGTACTTCAAGCATTTCCTGAAGGATGTCAAGGATGGCATCTTGGAGCAACTGGTTCAGGATTTATGAACAGAGCTTCTGTAGGTATTGAAATCTGCGCTTTCGGTTATCTGAAAAACGGTAAGACTTACGTAGGTACTAAAGCCCGCAAGGACCAAATATCAATCTTAGATGAACCATTCAAAGGTTTCGACCAATGGCATAAATATTCAGATGAGCAATTGAAAGCCACTCAGAAACTTTTAGAGTTCGTTGGAGAAAGAGACCAGATTGATATTCGTGAAGGGCTTGTGCATTGGATCCGTAAACAAGGTCCACAAAAAGCGTTTGGGTTTCAAGAAGATGCTCATAACGGAAAAGTAAAAGGATTGTTGACACACACCAACGTCCGTAAGGATAAGTATGACAACTTTCCACAACCTGAGCTTATAGATATGCTGTTAAGCTTATAAACCAACCAACAATGGCAAAAGTAAATCTAGTAGAGAAAAAGGTGCAGATGGGTCACAGAGACATCATCAAGTACCAATTGATAACGCAGTGTTTCATTAACGGTATCCAGTTAAGTGATTCTGAATTGAATTGCCTTACTCTATTGGGTGCTTATGGTGAATGCGAATTGGCTGATTTTTGCAACTCTGCTGTAGAAGAAAGTATCTTTAAGACAGCTCAAACTGTTAGAAATTTTCTTACTAAAATTGAGAAGAAAACTAAAATGGTGCTTAAGACTGGAACTAGTAGAAAAAAGATCCAGCTTAACCCTGAGTTGAAGATACAATCATTAGGGAACATATTGTT
>Ga0208643_1000313_pt1 | contig 32994 bp, 40 predicted proteins | sample VirMetDEL_Nov_12_FD_184516 | JGI IMG/M metagenome (GOLD analysis project Ga0208643, IMG submission 184516) | Aqueous microbial communities from the Delaware River and Bay under freshwater to marine salinity gradient to study organic matter... | ecosystem: Environmental > Aquatic > Marine >...
AAACTTATTGATGCAGATGCTAGCACATGAAACTATTCATTGGGGTCAGTATGACAAATTTGACCCTAAAGTATTAGACTGTTACAAAAGCGGCTATATGAAAGGCGTAGAAAAAAAGAAGAATGGTGGCACAGATCGGGATTTAATGCGTATGTATCTGCGGGACTCACACGAGATTATGGCATATGCTAGTGATTTGGCCCATGAGATTACAGCCAACACGGATAATCCACAGGTCACTCTGCGGAATCCAGAGAAATTTGCTGATGCGTTGCCAGCATATCAAAGATACCGGGAATCATTTCCTTCTGACAGCAAACAGATCCGGCAATTATTAAAGTACACGGCAAATTATCTATTGGTCGAGTAGAATCTTTCTCTACTTGGCTTTTTTCTTACAGTTATCGAAGTGCCATCTTTTCATAATGCCAATACCACCTATCTTCTTACAATGAGGACAGATGACTTTTTCTTTTGTTTTTCCCGTCAGCGCCTCGGATATTTTTCTTGAGTGTTCTTCGGATTGAGACTTGCCCTTGCCCGCCTCAGATAATTTTCTTCTAGTTTCTTCGGAAGGAGATTTGCCCTTCAGCGCCTCAGATATTTTTCTGTTGGTTTCTTCGGAACGAGTTTTTCCATACATATGATTATTTTCTCCCTTTACTGACTCAGACTGTTTTCTTTTGGATTCTTCGGAACGAGGTTTGCCCTTATTCGCCTCAGATAATAGCAGCAAGGTATCTTTACTATGCGATTTGCCATACATGGGATTATCTTTGCCTTTATTTCCGCCATAGTTTGGATTATTCTCGCCATGTACTGGATAAGTAGCTCCGCCAATATTCTTGTTAAGCCACTTGCTATCATTAAGAACGTTCGACCTGCGTAGAACTGTTTTTTCCCATAGTATCGCTTTTTCTGGAGAATCAAACTTCTGCCTAATATCTATGACATCAGGCTCTCCTAAATCTTTTCTTAACTTACGGACAGACGATGAACTGGTAAAATACTTTACCCACAGATCATCTTCTGGTATAGTCTTGTTGGCGTATCTCACTCCATAATACCATAGATTATGTTCACTCCATCCGACAAGATAGGTGTATGGTTGATAAATAATATTGAATGCTGACATATATGATTCCTTCATTGTTAGAGTAGTTGGGTGTTAGCGCACCGTGAACTACATATCTATTTATTAAAGGACGATCTCCATGGCGAAAAAAGACGAACTTATCAGAGAAATATATCTTCGATTAGGCGGTGACATGGTGGATGTGGAGCTCGATCCTGACCATATGGATCTGGCTATCAGGAAGTCGTTTGAAAAATATCGTCAACGCAGTGAAAACGCAGTTGAGGAAGCATTTATCTCTTTACAGGTAATTGAGGGGCAGAGCGAATACGATCTTCCCGAAGAAATAATCGAAGTGCGCGATGTTTATCGTCGTGGTGCTGGTACAATGAATGGTGCTGGTGGCGCGGATATCGAGCCGTTTGAGTCAGCATATTTGAATTCCTTCCTATCAAATAGTGGTAGAACTGGCGGCGCAGCAACATATGACTTCCTTGCTCAAAATCGCGAAATGCTTGGTAGATTATTCGGACAAGAAATCATGTTTACATGGAACACAGTCACCAAGAAACTATTCCTACAGCGCCGGATTAAGGCAGATGATGAAGTTTATCTGTATGTATACAAACATCGCAGTGATGAAGAACTATTGATGGATTCCTACAGCGCACCGTGGATCAAAGAGATGGCATTAGCGTATGCGAAACTGACACTAGCGGAAGCTCGTGGCAAATACAACACTATTGCTGGACCACAGGGCGGCACTAGCTTAAACGCTGATGCGTTGAGAACTGATGCTATGACACAGATCGAAAAGCTAGAAGACGAATTAAAAACATTTGTCGATGGTCAAGTTGGTTTTGGCATTATTATTGGTTGACAAGTATATATTTCTGTTGTATACTTAAAATATGAAAAAGAAATTATTAGTTATTGGCCATGGACGCCACGGAAAAGACACTGTATGCGAAATGCTACGTGACGATTACGGTTACTCATTTGAAAGCAGCAGCCAATTCTGTAGCAAATTATTCATTTACAACAATCTCAAGGAAAAATATGGCTATGAAACTGAAGAGCAATGTTATGCTGACAGGCATAATCACCGAGCAGAATGGTATGATGCTATCTGCGATTACAATGTACCTGATGCTGCTACTCTAGGCAGAGAAATGTTTGCTACCTACGATATCTACTGTGGGCTACGAAACAAGCGTGAATTCTTTGCAATGAAAAATACAGGTGTATTTGATTATTGTATCTGGGTTGACCGCAGTATGTATTTACCCCCTGAAGCAGCCAGCAGTATGAGCCTTGAACAATGGATGGCAGATTTCACGATTGACAATAATGGCACACTATCGGATATGAAGTTTAACTTAGAACGATTAATGCGCCACTTAACTTCGTAGATAACCTCGTAACCACCGTAATATATAGCTACCTTAATAAATACATACATCGAAGATGTTATAGAGGAGTTTATAAATGGCATTAGTATCCCCAGGTGTAGAGGTTACGGTAACAGATGAAAGTGCATACGGCGCCCCAGGCGCAGGCACGATTCCGTTAATCGTAGTTGCTACAAGAGAAAATAAAGCAGATCCAACCGGCAGTGAAGCCGATGGAATTGCGAAATACACAAAAAGTATTAACGCAGGTGACGTAGTTAGAGTAACTAGTCAGAGAGAACTATCACAGTTCTTCGGCAATCCTACATTTGAAACAAACAGCAGTGTTATCGTTCAAGGTAGTGAAACTAGTGAATACGGTCTACTCGCAGCGTATAGTTATTTGGGCCAAGGCTCACAGGCAATTATCGTTCGTGCTGACGTTGACTTAGCAGAACTAGAATCAAAATCAGGTGAACCAGTAGCAGATTGGTCAACAGCGTCCACAATGTGGATTGATACCAACGCAAGTAAATTTGGTATTCACGAATATGTTATCGCATCTGGTCTATGGGTTGCTAAGACACCAAGTGTTGAAGTAAACGCAGGCGCAACAGCAGGCGAAGTAACCGGCACATTTACACCAACTGCGGTTGTTGTTACAGGCGGATACTTAGTAGTAATCCACTTGGACCAAGATGGCGGCGCAAGTCTTCAGTATTTCGTAGAAACTACTGGCGCATGGGTAGCACTAACAAGTACTTCTGCTACATTCTCAGCACACTATAGTACTCCAGTAGCACCGAACAATGCCGACGTTTGGGTTAAAACAACTAGCCCTGGAAATGGTATTAGTCTTGTTGCTAGCGAATATACAACAGCATGGGTTACTACTGCCGTTCAAGGCGTAACATCTGCTGTAACTGGTGGATTATCCACTGCGATTGGTGACTTTGTTCCACAAGATGGTTCAAGCGTAACCGCATTGACAGCAGGAACTGCTGTAGAGAGTAGCCTATTACTTGATCTGGATACATTCGGTATTCTATTACAGCGTGTTTCTGTCGGTGCTCCAGTAGTATTAGATGGCTTAGCTAAGTATGCTCAAAATGACGCACCAGTTGCTACCGCCGTTGACGGCACATTATGGGTTGATACTACTGTAGGATCACTTGACATGTATGTTGTTAATGCCGGCGCATATGACGCTGTAGTAGCCACAGTAGGCACGACTGCTCCGACTGGACCAGTTGATGGCGCAGTTTGGGTAAACACTTCGCTTGCTTCCTTCGGTCAAGCAAATGAAAGAAGTTATCCTGCGATTAATGTATATAGCACTGCCTTAACAGCGTGGGTATTACATGATAATACGGACCAAACTACTGAACGCGGTGTATTGTTTGCTGATATTGATGATACACTCGGCGGCGGTGCTCCTATTGTTGGTGCTCCTTCTGCGGCAGTTTATCCTGACGGCATGATGGTTGTCAACATGGCTCAAAGTAAAAACGCTCTTCGTAGCTATGATGCTACTGTAGGCGCTTGGAGAAATGCTGTATCTAATCACGCTGATGGCAGTGGTCGTTTTGGACGCCATGCTCAGAGAGCAAAAGTTGCTCAGGCAATGCAAGCAGTTGTTGCTGGCACAGAACTACGTGAAGAACAGTATAACTTTAGTCTAATGGCTGCTCCTAACTATGTAGAATTGGCTGACGAACTACAAACACTAAATGCTGACAGAGGCGAAACTGCCTTTATTATTCTTGACGCTCCAATGCGTTTAGATCCAACAGCAGCAGTAAACTGGGTACAGAATACTGGTGTAGCTAGTGAAAATGGCGAAGATGGTCTAGTAACAAACTATACTTATAGTGCGGTTTACTACCCAGCAGGTCAATCAACAGAGCCACTTAACGGTAGTACTGTTGTTGTTCCAGCAAGTCACATGGCACTATATACATATGCTTATAGTGATAATATTAGCTTTATCTGGTTCCCACCAGCAGGCACAACACGTGGTGTAGTACAGAACGCAAGTTCAGTTGGCTATCTAACAACTGAAAATGAGTTTAAGGCAGTTGCCCTAACTCAAGGACAGCGTGACGCAATGTACACAAACAAACTGAACCCTATCTCTACATTCATAGGTCAAGGAACAGTTGTATTTGGACAAAAATCACTACACCCAACTACTAGTGCGCTAGATCGTGTTAACGTTGCTCGTTTAGTTGCTTATTTACGTGAGCGCTTTGACGAAATCGGACGTCCATTCTTGTTCGAAATCAATGATGACTTAACTCAGAAAAGAGCAAAAGTTGCGTTTGATCGTTTCTTGGGCGATATTCTAGCTCGTAGAGGCATCTATGATTATGCGGTAGTATGTGATGGTTCAAACAACACACCTGCTCGTATTGACCGTAATGAACTCTGGGTTGACATTGCTATTGAGCCTGCTAAATCAGCAGAGTTTATCTACATTCCAATCAGAATTGTTAACACAAACACGCTATAATAGCAAAAACATAAAGTATTTAAGTAGGCAGTTAATCGCTGCCTACTTTTTTGTCTAAATTTTAATAAATACATATAGAGTCATTGGCTCTATTATAGAGCCAGTAAGAGGAGACCATCATGGCAGTTATTTCAAATTTAGGCATTCCGGACCGTGGTAATGTTACATCGACTATTATGCCCAAGTTAGCATATCGTTTTCGTGTTACATTCATTTCACCACAGGAATCAGGATTTACCAACACAATCACAAGAAGCGTAATCGGCGCAAGTAGACCAACCCTACAGCACGACCCGATCACTCTTGATTCATACAACTCAAGAATCTATCTAGCAGGCAAGCACACATGGGCACCTATCCAAATCACTTTCCGTGATGATGTAGACAGTGCTGTTATGAAGCAGGTTAATGCTCAAATGAATCTACAAGTAGACCACGCTAATCAATCATCCCCGCGTGCCGGGTCATCATATAAGTTTGGATTGCTTGTCGAAACACTCGACGGCGCAAACCCATCTCCTGGTGTATTGGACACATATGAATTAGCTGGTTGCTTTATCACAAACGTATCATATGGTGATTTGAACTATGGACAAAGTGACCAGATCACAATGTCGATTACCGTACAATATGACAACGCAGAAATTTATGATGCTGCTGGTCAAGCAACACTAACTGGTGCTAAGATTTCTCAATCTGGCGCACAGGCGTCTGGTGCTGGATCTGCTTAATATAAGGTATGGCAAATTTTAAAAACATACCTAATCCTACTCCTATAGCTGGACCATTCAATAAGGCGGCGGAGATTTTTGGAGCAGATGCACCTGTATCTTTCCAAGAACCCCGTCGCCAGAACCAGTTCCAGTTAAAATTTAATATCAGTGATGAATCATATCCATCTGAGGTCATTTTCGACAGAGTTTCCTCTGTTGGACTGCCTGACCACAACTACAACGTGATGATGCTAAATCAATATAATAGACAACGACACATCACTACACGACTAACTCCTGGAACAATCGCGGTTCAGTTTTACGATACCAAAGATAGTCAATTTCAGGTAATGTTAGAAAAATATACTGCAAAGTACACTCACGGGTTTCAGGTACCGGATAATATAGCAAGCTTGAATGATGTGGTGTCGCCTAACTTTGACAACACGTTTGGCGTGAAAGCAACCAAGAATGGCAGTGGACGTTATTTCTTTAATAACATTGTTATCACGACATTTGATGTGGGTGGCATAACCGGTAGCACCAGAACTATTGAAGCCTTCAACTGTATGATTTCCGCAGCTAGTCACGACACGGTGGACTATGCTTCGGCTAATGCCATAATGTGGAATGTACAATTTCAGCCAGAGCATATTAACATGCGCACAGATGGACAGACCATAAGCGCTAGTGATAGTACTGGTAGTAATGCTTGGAAAAAAGTTACTGAGGGCAATACCATTTTCGCCAAGAATGAAGATGGCAATTACATGACTGACAGCACTGGTGCTAGAGTTATTGTTGAGAGAACAGGTCCTCCTCTATCAAGATCAGAAGCAGGTGGAACGACACTTGAAAATGGAACAGTAGCACGAGACGAATCTGGTAGACCAATAAATTTATTGTAATGTAATAAATACATACATAATGGCATCAAAATTTCAACAAGGCATATTCGAAATGAAAAACCCAGAGAAGTATCTGGGAAAGCATAAACCTCGGTATCGTAGTGGCTGGGAATTAAAATTTATGCGGTTCTGCGACACTCATCCCGGTGTAGTAGCCTGGGCTAGTGAAAGTCACCGTATACCATATTTTAATCCAATTAAAAATAAAAAGACAAATTATGTTCCTGACTTCTTTATAGTATATGCCGATAAGCATGGCAACAGAAACGCTGAGTTTGTTGAGATTAAGCCAGCAGGACAGATTATGGGAAATGCCAAAAGTTCACATGATAAAATCCACGCAGTTGTTAATGAAGCCAAATGGCAAGCAGCTAAAATATTTGCTCAACAACAGGGCGTTGGGTTTAGAGTTATCACTGAGAATGAACTATTTAATAATCCAAAAAAGAGAAAAAAATGAGTAAAAAAATTGAAGACGTATTTGGTATGGCAAGCGCTAGTGACTTAGCAGACCAAAATGATATCGAAGATACACCTCCCATGGTAGAAGATGGCGCCGTGGAATTTGATATATCGCAAATGCAGTTAACACTAGACACAGCAGATAAGATTGACAAAGCATTGCCTGCGGTGACTGATATGGGCGCACTAGATATTGAGATGGATTCTTATGCGGAAGAAGCAATGGGTGCGTTCAAAGATTTGATGGACCTTGGTCAAAACGTAGAGGATCGACACGCCGCTAATATATTTGCCGTAGCCGGTACTATGATGACGAATGCTATTAATGCCAAGACCACCAAGATGGACAAAAAGCTGAAGATTATTGAGATGCAGATGCGCAAACGCAAACTTGATTTAGAAGAAAAGAAGGTTGATATGCAGATTGCCAAAATGCAAGATGGCGACTCCGGCGATGACTCCTTGGATGGCACAGCGAAAGAGTTTGACAGGTCAGACCTTATCAGCGATATAATGAAAAAGATACAGGATGATAAATAACTATAATGAGGACAGAAATTATGAAAAGTTTAACCCAATATTTGACAGAATCCGAGAAATCTTATGATTTTAGATTGCGTAGTATCGTTGAATTAACAGATCAGCAATTAGATAAACTAGAGACTTTTCTAGAAAAATACAACGTAGTGAGCGTAAAAGCTCCTCGCAAAACAATTATGCAAAGAGCACCACGAGGATTCGGTGACACCGGACCAGCAGAGGTTCACATGATTGACTTTACAACTAAACTCCCAGTTAGCGCAGCAGTATTACATGAAGAAATTTCACGTAAACTAACATGCGGACTTGGTAGTATCCGAGTACATAGTGTACTAGAGGATCAAGAAGTTTGGGATGACGAATACGAAGCAGCAGACAACACAGGTAAAAGTGTATTGGCAGATGAAAAGTTTGGTGATGCAGAAACAGTAGATCACTCTGAGAATTTTGGCAACGAGTTTGTCAGTAAGTTCATCAAAGATTTGCCGAAGACTGAATTATCAAAAGAATATAAGGTATAAGGGATAAAACAATGGATTTAAGAGATTTAATGAAGCTAGCAGGGCTATCAGATGCTCCAGCGCCACAAAGTAATGATACAATGGATCATGCTGACCACGACACAATGAAAAAGTTGATGGTAATCCTTGATCCAACAGCAACAGACGACTCAATGGACTCAATGGACTCAATGGACACATCTTGCGGATGTGGCTGCGGAGAAGAACCATGTGGCTGCGGCGTACAGGAAGAAGTTGTTGACGAATGGGCAAACAGTGGCGATCATGTAAGTGGCGAACCAGAGCAGATGACAAACGGTCATGGCGAAATGGGCTCAGCAGTTGATACCAGTCTACGCCGTTATTTGAAAGCCAAAGGCGATCACACAACAGTAGACGAAACAGTTTATCCAGATGTTACAGTAGACGAACTTGCGGAATCATATGCGTCATATAAGTCAGGCACGGTTGCCGAAGGTGAACTGCCACCAGGATTAAAAGCATACCAAGATAAAAAAGCAGGCAAGAAGAAGCCAGAGGTATCAGACGACGAAGCCGAGACAGAAGAAGTTTCAGAAGGCAAAATGAAAGATACAGTGATTGACGATGCTGAAAACATGAGCAAAGAAGAGTTCAGTAAAAAGCACGGCAAAGAAGCTGCTTCAGAATATTTCGAAGAATCATATTCTCAAGGTGACGAAAATGAAGAAGGCATGGTAAGTAATTGCTGTGGCGCTCCTATTATGGATGTTTATCAAGGACATGGCAGATGCTCAGATTGTAAAGAAATGGCAAGTGCTGAACTTGAAGAAAGTGTAGATCCACTCGCAGAGCTAAGAAAACTATCAGGTATTAGTGAAGCATCAGTTGCCGCTCCGGAATTAGAAACTGCTCTTTGGGCTACTCTTGACCAGGCATATAGTGACGTATCCTCTTCTGAAGAGGTCGATATTGTTGAATTTGCTGAGTATATGTTAGAAGGCCAAATCAGTGAGATGCTTCGTACTCAAATAGAAGCTACATTCGCCGGTGAAGAAGTTAACACAACTAGCCCATTAGGAGAGTGGATTCGTCTTGAAGTCGAAGAAATTAGAGAACAGCAAATGCGTGATGGCGAAGATTCCTCTGGTGAAGATTCAAATATTATGCACTATGTAATGAGTTTGCTGACTTCCTCTGCGGAAGATTGGACAGATCATACTGCCTCTAAAGCAAATGAATCAGCCACAGTAAACGAAGCTCCGTCTTCTAGTGACATCAACGAGTTTGTATCAGGTTATATTGATGCGGCAACACCGTACGAAGAAGAACTAGGCAGAGATGCTGACTGGAGTGAAGAAGGATTAGCAGATATGAAAAAAGATGCTACTGCGTTCTACACTAAAGCAGAAGAATTACTAAACAGCGTTGATGGCGAACACGGACTAGCAGGACACGGAGTTGACTTTTGGTTAACACGTAATGGTCATGGCGCAGGCTTCTGGGACAGAGGTTACGGCGATGCTGGCGATAAACTAACAGACTTAGCACAATCATTTGGTGAAGCAAACATTTACCTGGGCGATGACAACATGATATATACTGAAAGTACTGGATCTAGTACACAGGAATCAGTTGACACTGACCTAGACGGTGCTATTAAAGCTGCTGGTGGCGATGTTAATAGTCCAGAAGCAAAAGAAATTAAAAACAGATTTGGTAAATAAAAGGTAATCAACATGACTAATGATATTAACAGATTAAAAGCATTGAGTGGAATAATGCTAACCGAATCTTCAGACACAAATGAAGGCTGGGAAACACTACCGCCAATCGACACTGAGAAATATCAGGAACGTCCAGGTCTTGAGGGTCCATTTCAGACTCGTGCTGGCAAAGTTGTGTATTACGATCCAAAAGAAGGCGCATACTATGACCCAAGTTCAGATGTTTATCTAACATATGACGAATGGAAAGAACTTGATCTACCAGAAGCTCCAATGAAGAATGAAGGCGAATTCTTTGATGACAGTGCCGACAAATCTAACACGGCAATGGCAAAGGCAATCAAGCAGATTGAAATGACATTTAGTCCAGAAAGAAAAGCAATCACTGCCAAGATATCTGATATGGCACGCACTGCGACCATGTTGAAGGACCCACGTTGGGCAGATAAAGCATGGGGCAATGTAAAAGAACATGGCATCACTGATGAGCAATCATTAGTCCAGGCACTTCAAGATATGCGCAGTTCAGAAGAAACGCTAGTTGGACACGAATTCATCGTTGGCGCGGACCTGCAAATCAAACGCATAGACAAAGCACTATCTTCTCTTACTGTAACAGAAGGCAAATATGCCAACGATGCGCAGCGTAAAGCAGTACATGCGGCCAAAGCTGAAAAGACAAATGAAGAAGGCTGGAACAGACCTAAGATTAGTAGAGAAAACTTCGTAGGTTCAAAATCAGCAGAATCAGCAATGATCAGTCATATCGGCAAACAATTCGATGCGGATGGATACGAAGAAGAACATAAAGAATTAGCAAAAATGTACCAAGTTGCTGCTGATTTATTCTTGGACGAAGATCCAGAAGCCGAGGTACTGTATCGTAAAGCAGACGCTCTTGCTAAAGAGTATGGGTTATACGACCTAGACGAGGCAGTGTCAGAAGGCGACGATGCTAACAGTGGTGTATACCGCGACGAAGAAAACAACATTGATGTAAAATGGCAGCAATTATCAAATGGGCACAATGAATATTTTGATATTGAAGCATACAGAGATGGCGAGAGAGTAGAAATCAATAATCAACAAGCCGATCGTTATATCTACTTGATCAAACAAGACATGCGTGAGCAAAAAACTGAATCATTAGATGAGTTAAGAAAATTAGCAGGATTATAACAATGAAAAAATTTAAAGATTATCTAGGTGAAGGCGATTCTGCTCTATCCGATGAAGATAAAGAACGTGCGATGAAACGTGCGATGGCACATGCTGACGGACCAGAGCGTGGCGAAGATCGTAAGAAAGTATCTGTCGCTAAAGCACCATGGGAATCAGTGAATGAAGAAAAAGAAGAATGTAAATATTGCGGAGGCGATTGTCCAAATGATGAAGACAATGCTTGTGATGGTTACTTGGGTGACATTGATGGACTATATGAAGCTGGTGGCTACTACACTAAAGGTGTATGGGACATGATCGAAAAGCACGGCGCTGATAAAGTAATGCGTGACATGTTGGAATTTCTAGATGCTGATCAAATTGAAGCATTTGTGAGTGCTCAGGACAGCATGGAAGAAAGTAGCGTATATGGTGAATCAGACGACGACATTAGTGAACTGAAAAAATTGTCTGGTATCGAAGAAGCAGTGGACGCTGACGAGGACACAGTACGTGAACTAGTTCTTTACGCAGATAACGATGGGCAATTGTACAGCCAAAGTACTGCTCCTATTCAGAAGAACCTATCCAAGAAATTTACAAAAGGCACATACGACCACGCACTTGCTGCTAAACTTTGGAAGTATCACGCCGACCGCGCTGCTAAGAAGTATGGCAAAGAGCACGGCAATGACGATGGTCTTGCAATGTTTAGTCCAGCTGACCGTAAAGCAGCAGCACAAGAATTCGCAGACAACTGGCTTGCTGAATTAGAAGCAGGCAACGTACATGAGTCCGCTAAACCAGACTTTCTTGACATCGACAAAGACGGTGACAAAGAAGAATCCATGAAAAAGGCTGCTAAAGACGCAGAATCAGTTGACGAGGCAGTTGCCGAGTTGAGAAAATTGTCGGGCCTATAAAGAATACCTTAAGATAACAGGCTTAAAGGTTTACCATTGAGAGGATACATTTAATTTTAATGTATCCTCTCTTTTATTGTATAAGTAATATTATGAGCGCAAATACAGACTTAACCAAAAATCCATATCAAAAAGAATCGTACAACGCACAGCAACTACAGGAGCTTGCTAAGTGTGCGATGGATCCACAATATTTCATTGAAAATTACTGTTGGATTCAGCATCCCACAAAGGGCAGACTGATATTCACATTGTTTGATTATCAAAAGGAACTAATCGACGCATATCATAACAATCGTTATAGTATAGCATTGATTAGTCGCCAGATGGGCAAGTCGACCGCAGCGGCAGCGTATCTTTTATGGTACTCTATGTTTAACCCAGACCAAACTATTTTAATAGCAGCACACAAGTACAGTGGCGCTCAAGAGATTATGCAGCGTATACGATTTGCTTATGAGCACATTCCCAACTTTATTAGAGCGGGTGTTACAGCATACAATAAAGGATCACTAGAGTTTGACAACGGTAGCCGTATTATTGCGCAGGCTACCACTGACAATACTGGTCGTGGTTTGTCTATCTCGTTAGCATACTTGGACGAATTTGCGTTTGTTAGACCAAATATCGCTCGTGAATTCTGGACAGCACTATCTCCTACACTATCTACTGGTGGTAAATGTATTATTACAAGTACGCCAAACCAAGATGATGACCAATTCTCTCAAATTTGGAGAGAAGCCAATAAAACACAGGATGAATTTGGCAATGAGCGTGCTGTTGGCAAGAATGGCTTCAAAGCATATAGTGCTGACTGGAAGTATCACCCTGACCGTGATCAAGCATGGGCCGACGAAGAAGAATCCAAGATTGGCGAAGAGCGCTTTAGGCGTGAGCATCTAAATGAATTCATTGCGTTTGACGAAACACTTATTGATAGCTTGAAACTGGTAGCTATGTCGCCAAAGGACGTTTACAGAAAAACTGGACAAGTACGTTGGTTTAAGAATATCCAAAAGGGCAAGACATACATTGCTGGACTAGATCCAAGTCTTGGCACTGGTGGTGATAATGCTGCTATACAAATATATGAGTTGCCTGGTATGCGACAGGTAGCAGAATGGATGCACAACAAGACATCTATTCAAGAACAAATCCGTATCTTAAAAAGTATGTTAAAAGAGATAGCAGATGAGGCTCCAGATGTAGAAATATATTGGAGTGTTGAGAACAACACGCTAGGCGAAGCGGCACTCGTGGTAATACACGAAATGGGAGAAGAAAACATACCGGGATCATTTATTAGTGAGCCTAAGCGTGCTGGCAGTAATAGGTCTCATAGAAAAGGCTTTACTACTACCAATAAGAGTAAGTTAGCGGCGTGTAGTAAGTTTAAGACATGGGTTGAAACAGACCGTATGGAAATCGCTAGTTCTCCGTTATTAAGAGAAACAAAAACATTCATTGCCCGTGGCGCTAGTTACGCAGCGAAGGGTGGTGAAACAGATGACCTCGTGATGTCAGCATTGTTGGTTGTGCGTATTGCTCAACAAATCGCACAATATGATGATATCACATATGATGAATTAAAAGATAGCTTCGATGACGATGAGGACATGACTCCGATGCCAATTATGTTCTAAACTAATAAATAGTAATAACAGAAAGAATTTATACTCATGATTAGCAGCGAAATGATATCCGACAGAATTTTTAAGATTCTCAAAGGAAACGATAACACGATTGAAATGTTTACCGACGAGGGCGAATACACGATTGACCCCGATGAGGCTCGACGTTATTATTTGCCTGACACCTTTATGATGATAAATCTTAACGAAAACGATTCTAAGCGTGAGCTAAGAGTTAGCATCAGCGCAGGCACAGATTTAAGTGAAATCAAGCCATTACTTAACCAGTTGAAAAAATTAGCAAATCGTAGCATCATTGAATATACATTAAAGCAATACGCAAAAAATATTGAACCAAAAGACTTTGACTCGGAAGCACAAAGGACAAGAGACATGAACACTGAAAATAGCGTAAATGAAGCAATAAGCACAGCATACGGTAGTAGTAAAAGCAGCTATCAGAAACTAGAAAGTGCTAAGCTTATCATTAAGCATGATAGAGCAGTGAATGAGGAAAGCAAAGGCAGCAGAAGTCGCAATATCGGCGCAATCTTTGTTGAAACATCTGACGGAGAACGTCACCTACTAGCTACCAAAAATCTAAATGCTGGTCGTGCTATGTTGCGTCACGTTAAAGAAGGTGGATTACCTTATGATGCGTTTGGTAAGCATATCATTGAGCAGTGTAACGAACTATCAAAACTCAAAGAGTTTAAGAAATATAGCAAAAAGAATAAGTTGGAAGAAGGCGACACTGCGGACATCATGGAAGCAGTTGACGCAAGAATCGTACATATCCGTGAAACATTAAAGAAGCTCAAGGGCAGTAGATGCTACGAGACTACCATTGCGGCTTTCGAAAGCGAAGATGAGCAACTAGACGAAAATGATTATGGTGATATCAGAAATAAATTCACCGTACAATACTTTGACGAAACACTAGAGGGCGCATTGCCATATGTACACACCCTTGTACAGGAAATGAATGCCTTACGTGAGCGTGACCAGATGGCTAATGATACGCTATCAGGTTTGGTAGATTTTATCAACAATGCTACCGTTGTAAATCTACAAAGCAGCGTGAAACTATCTGATGATCCAGAAAATCCGATGGTAAATGACACATTAAAGGGAGCACCAAAGAACTCTCAACTAGGCGCAGTAATGGAATATCTCACTACTGTGATTGGCGACAACGAAAAAGAACTTTCAGTTTTATTATCTAAATCGGCGGATTTGGTTGACAACGTGGATGATGATGCTATACTAACAAGTACAGCACAAGCACTAACTACGCTGTTGCCTAAACTGAAAGTCGCGTCGAATGAGCGTGAAGTACCAACAGACGAGTATGACACACAAATCGAAAATGTTGTAGAAAGTTTCGATTTTAAGAAACTTTTTACTTGACAAGATAAATAAAGTACGTTATATTGGTAGTACGAACTAAGTATTACCGATTTTAGGCAAAATACTAAGGCACGAAATAGTGTTGTCAAATCAGACAGCATTAGGCAAATACATAGGCACATATAAAGGAGCATTAACTATGGCATCATTGGCAGAAATCCGAGCAAAATTAAAGCAACAAGAAGCAGGACCAGGTGGTCGTTCTTCAGGTGGAGGCGATAACGCAATCTACCCATTTTGGAATATCCCAGAAAATTCAACAAGTGTACTTCGTTTCCTCCCTGATGGAGATACGGGCAACACATACTTTTGGCGTGAGCGCCAGATGATTCGTCTCGAATTCGCAGGCGTTAAAGGCGACAGTGAAAGTCGCAAAGTAACAGTACAAGTACCTTGTAATGAGATGTGGGGACCAGTTGGTAGCTGTCCTATTCTCAGCGAAGTACGTCCTTGGTTCAAGGATCCGAGCATGGAAGACATGGGTCGGAAATACTGGAAGAAGAAGAGTTACATCTTCCAAGGCTTCGTACCAGATAGCACTCTTGACGAGGAAGCACCAGAGAATCCAATTCGTCGTTTTGTGATTAATCCTAGCATCTTTAACATTGTTAAAGCAGCGTTGATGGACACAGACTTCGAAGAACTACCAACCGATTATGAAGGTGGTACGGACTTCCGTCTTACAAAAACTACTAAAGGTCAATACGCAGATTATTCAACTAGTAACTGGGCTCGTAAAGAGCGTGGCTTGTCTAGCGAAGAACGTGCTGCCATCGACCAACACGGCCTGTTCAATCTTAATGATTTCATGCCAAAGCAGCCTGGTGACGAAGAACTTCGTATTCTTGGCGAAATGTTTGAAGCAAGTGTAGACGGCGAAGTATATGACCCAGAACGTTGGGGCAATTTCTATCGTCCGCCTGGCGTACAATTTGATACTTCAAATAGTGCTCCGAATGCTAACAAGGGTTCAGCACCTGCTCCGGCACCTGCGCCCGCGGCAGCACCTGCTCCTGTATCTGCTCCGGCACCTGCGCCTGTTCAACAAGCGGCACCAGCTCCTGCTCCAGCAGCAGAAGAAGGCAAGCCAACCAGCGCACAAGACATCTTGGCAGCAATTCGCAACCGCGCATAATGTACCATTAAGGGAGACCCAGATCGGGTCTCCTTTTCACCCCCATTAAATTTTAAATGAAATAGGAGCATAGCGAATAATGGCAAAAGCATTCGATATCACAAAATTCCGCAAGAGTATTACTAAAGCGGTACCCGGACTTAGTGTCGGGTTTAATGATCCAGATACATGGATCAGCACGGGTAACTTTACCCTAAACAAACTAATCAGTGGAGACTTCAACAAAGGTATTCCACTTGGCAAAGTATCAGTATTAGCTGGCGAATCTGGCGCAGGTAAATCATACATTGCGGCTGGTAATATCGTCAAACAAGCACAGATGCAAGGTATTTTTGTTGTCCTAATCGACACCGAGAATGCGCTTGATGAAAAGTGGCTACATGCGCTTGATGTAGATACTAGTCCTGAAAAGCTACTAAAACTAAACATGGCAATGATTGATGATGTTGCTCGTGTTATTAGTGACTTTATGATTGACTACAAAAAAGAATGGGCTGATGCTGAAAAAGAAGAACGTCCAAAAGTATTATTTGTAGTTGATTCGTTGGGTATGTTGCTCACACCAACAGACGTTAAGCAGTTCGAAGCTGGTGATATGAAGGGTGATTTGGGTCGTAAACCTAAAGCATTGACATCACTGGTTCGTAATACTGTTAACATGCTAGGTCAATACAACGTCGGTCTGATGGCAACTAACCACACATACGCCTCGCAGGATATGTTTGATCCAGATGATAAGATTTCTGGTGGTCAAGGCTTTATCTATGCGAGTAGTATTGTTGTGGCAATGCGTAAGTTGAAGCTAAAAACAGACGCAGACGGCAATAAAACATCGCAAGTCCACGGTATTCGTGCCGCTTGTAAGGTAATGAAAACACGATACGCTAAACCATTCGAGAGTGTACAAGTTGAAATTCCTTATGAAACTGGTATGAGTCCATACAGTGGATTAACTGAATTCTTTGAAGCAAAAGAAATTCTAAAGAAGAGTGGCAATAGCTTGGAATATACTAGTCCATTAACGGGCGAAGTTATCAAGATGTTCCGCAAACCTTGGAATGCTAACAAGAATGGCGCGTTGGATCTTATCATGGCAGAATACGATGATATTCGTGTAGACGCTATTGAAGAAATTATCGAAGAAGATAATGAAACAACAGATATGGTAGAAACTGAAAATGAATGAAGATGAAATTGCGGTTTTCATCCAGCTATGGACATCAGTAAACTCATATGTTTCGGTAAAAGATAAAGAAAGTGCTTGTGAGCACTTTCTTGCCATCATTAATGAGCATGTAACTGACTTAGAAGAAACTGCCTCCGATTGGGCAGGATTTGATAGTTCGATTGATAAGGTATTGCGTAACAACTATATCGACCATGACGGACTAGATGAGGATGACGAGGAAGATAACTGGTAATGCGCTGGTTCAATGAAGTCAGAAAAGATATTAGCAATATTATCCCTGCGATTGATTATTACGAAAAACAACTAAATGAGGCTAGACTAGATTGTAGTCTGAAGGGCAGCGTTGAAAAACACAGCCGTGATATGCCTGGTGTAGTTGAACATCGTTTTAATCAGTTACAGGAGATTGAAGCTATACTCGAATATCTACATATTGAGTTACGCAAAATAAAAACAGAAAAATATAAAAAGTTTCTAGAGCATTACAACAAGGCACTGTCTAGTAGAGATGCTGACAAATATGCTGAGGGTGAGCAGGAAGTAGTTGACCAGCAGCATCTTATAAACGAGTTTGCTCTAGTACGAAACCAGTTCATGGGCCTTATCAAAGCTCTAGACTCCAAATCATTTCAGATAAACAATATCGTTAAACTCAGAGCGGCTGGACTTGAGGATATTAGTCTATAAATACATTTATAGGAGACTAATATGAAAAAATTACTTGTATTTATATTTGCGTTCGCCGCAACAATTACCCTAGCAGATCACCAGAATATAATGTGGGACCCACAGGGTTATCCAGAAGATGAATATCGTGGTGATTGGTTTGCGACTATTGATACAGATGCGGTAGATCATGCTATTATCGTACAGTCAGATGTAACTCGCAAAGGACCGACAGCAATAAAATTTGAGTTGCGTGACGGAGATTGTTTTACTGCGGCACCGCATGATCCTAGTTCAGACTGGGATGATTGTACTAGAGATAGAGAACGGTCAGAACTAAGAGAAAAATGGTATCCTGAATTAGACACAAGTGTATGGTATGGTATTAGTCTTTATATACCAGAAGATTATGAATATATGTATCCTAAGCAGATATTCTTACAATGGCATGGCGGACCAGGACCTGTTGTGTATTTCCAGCTAAACAGAGATAAGTTTTTAATAGATATATTAACTGAGGTTGGACAAACAACCACACAATATAAGATGGGAACACATCGATTAAAGCCTGGACAATGGCATGATATCGTTATTAACGCAGTATGGTCTAACACTGACGAGGGTAAATTTATATTTTATCTAGGCGGGAATAAACTTTTACAGCATTATGGACCTACAATGGATGATCAATCATATGCCAAAGGCAGAGGACCATATACTAAATTTGGTATATATCGCAGCCATTTATCTCGCTGGGATAGCGATGAACCTCATCCAACACAGATTTTATACTTTGACGAATATCGCAGAGGTTATAGATCATCTGATGTAGATGTAGACAATTACGACGGCGACTAAAACACTTGACATTCATTACGCCTTGTTATATATTATATGTATAGACAGCAACAAAGAGAGAATCAATATGAGTACGCAGTATTATACCTTTAATGAAAACGAAGTGCTAGGACTATATAAACTAGCTATGCTTGAACAACCACAAACACCGTTTTTAGAAAAATGGAAAGTATCTGATAATGCTGAAAAGCAGGCTATCTGGGATACACTGGTAAATGACCTCGGCGATGATTCGCAAGAACATCTGATTCATCCTGATATTCAGTTACTCGACAAACAATTTACCTCCGGTGATAAAACTAAATCATAACTAGTTGAAGGTGAACGATTTATTTGTTCACTTTTTGCTTGACTTCTCCAGCCCCACACTGTATATTATATGTATAGACAGCAACAAAGAGAGAATCACACAATGGCATATGTATCACAAGCAATGAAAAAAGAACTTGCTCCTGCGATTAAAGCAGTGTTGAAAAAGTACAACATGAAAGCTAGCATTTCAGTTAATAACCATTCCACACTTTGCGTTAACGTTAAATCAGGCGACATTGATTTCTCTGCTGACTTCACACACGGTGACGGTTACATCCAAGTCAACGAATATTGGATTGATGCTCACTATGATGGTGTTAAGTGTGATTTTCTAAATGAGTTGGTAGCAGCTATGAAAGGTCCTAATTACTTCAACAACGACGATAGCCAAAGCGATTACTTTAGCCGTAGCCACTACACTGACATTCAAATTGGCAAGTGGGACACTCCTTATGTTTGCACTCAAGAAATGGTAGCAGCATAATGTATAATATAAAATATTCTGATGGCACCATCTTTGCTATGTGTTCATCATTAAAGGACGCCAATGCCATTATCGCATCAAAGAATTTGGTCGACAAGACACAGTTCACGATTGAGAAGATAAAATAATAACACAAATATAAGTATGTTTTTGATGGTTCCTTAGCACAGCTGGATAGTGCAAGTCACTTCATATTATATGTGAAAGTTCGAAATGTATAAATACCTTTAAATAAGCATCCCGACCCCTCATCGGTCTTCTAAACCGATCCATTAAGCGAGGGAAGGACGGCAAGAGGTTCGATTCCTCCGGGGTGCTCCATTAAAGGTATTTAAGAATGACAAACACGATCCGTAAGCGAAATAAAAGATTGCCGAAACCCTGCCCGGATTGCGGAACGATATTTACTGGTAGAAATAAATATTGCTCACAAATCTGTCTAAACAAGAATAAAAAGCACAATTCTGAAGCGAAGAATAAAATAAGTAAAGCAAGAAAAAAATATCTGAAAGAAAACCCTGATTTACACCCCTGGAAACGTTCTACTAAATTTTCATCGGAACCTTGTAATAGTTTTAAAAGATATTTAACAGAGAATAATATATCATTCGTTGAAGAATACATGCCACTGGAAGATAGATTTTTTTCTGTTGACATAGCATTCCCTGATGTAAAAATAGGAATAGAAATTAACGGGGAACAGCATTATAATAGAGACGGATCCTTAAAACTGTACTATCAAGAGAGACACGACTTAATTGAAAGTAAAGGCTGGAAATTATTTGAAATTCACTATAGACATTCATATCGAACGGAAGAAGTTATGAAATTAGTTCAATTAGGTGAGCAACCAGACTACAGTGAATACTATAAACATAAAGTTAAGAAACCTACGACTTTACCTGCTGGTGAAAAACTGAGACGAAGAACAGATGAGAAATATAATAAGTATATTGCCATGGTCACTGAATCGAATATAGACTTTAGTAAATATGGTTGGTCAGGTAAAGTAGCAAAGCTTGTGGGTATAAAACCCCAGAAAGTTAGCGGTTGGATGCTAAGATACCTTCCTGAATTTTACCAGGAAAATTGCTTCAAAAGAAAAAGGTCATAGGTTCGAATCCTATAGGGACCACCACAAGCATACTTAATAAGCGGGCGTGGTGAAATGGTATACACTGGAAACTTAAAATTTCCCGCCGCAAGGCTTGTCGGTTCGAGTCCGATCGCCCGCACCAAATTAAAGTAAAATAAAGTAAAATAAAGGTTGACATTCTATACGAATCAGTATATAAAGTATGTATAGTAAGAAACAAAGAGAGAAAGACTGCTTATTGCTACACACAAGTAGCAACCGAACGTAACTAGCAATGTCAATAAGGCTAGGTGAGGGAGGAAGTGTTGATAGGTGTGTTAGCAATAAGCAGTCTAATGGAGAATAATATGCGTGAATATGGTTATGAAGATGTTGTGTGGTGGACTACCACACCTACGGATAACGCAACATTATTACAAGTAGGATTCTTTGTTGGTCTATTGGCTATTGCGCTGCTGGCGCATTGGTTAACTAAGTAAGAATAAGGACAGGTGGCCGAGTGGCCGAAGGCACCGGATTACTAATCCGGCGAACCGAAAGGTTCCGTGGGTTCGAATCCCACCCTGTCTGCCAAATTTAACGACGAAAGAAGGCACGATGAAATATATTACAATGACCGCGGCAGCACTGGTACTAGCAGGCTGCCAAATGAGTAATCAAGCGCCTGCTCGTATCCTACATCCAGTTGAGCGTTGTGGATATGTCCAGGTACCAGTATATGGAGTTCTGGATCGACCTGCCAGTAATGGTGAAGTAGTTGGCGGAGCCGTTATCGGCGGCGTAATCGGCAATCATATTTCTAATGGTGATAATGCTGGTACTCTAATCGGTGCTCTTATCGGTGGTGCTATTGCTGGCGACCAACGTAAACAAGAGCGGGTGATTGTGGATCAAGCAACTAAGTATCGCTGTCAGACAGTTTACCAATAAGAAAAAAGTTAAGAAAGTGGTTGACACGCACTATAAAACATGTTACATTAAACAAGTAAGCAGAGAAGTTTGCACGTTGTTTGAAAATTAAGAAATAATCCTAGCGAGAGCGATAATGGATAGTAAGGACTCTATTTAAAGATACATACTATGCAGCAACTTTGAGCGCAACATGATCGGTGATTCTCTTGTGTCTGCTCGGTTTACGCTCTTAGTATGTATCTTTAAGTAGAGTTTGTTCCCTCTGACAGAGGGAGCCATAATAATGCGGCTATAGCTCAATGGTAGAGCTACAGGTTTCCAACCTGTTGACCGGAGTTCGATTCTCCGTAGCCGCTCCAAAACAACGGAAGTGAGACTTGGTAGTCAGAGGAGTCTTATATGCTCTTTGCGCCCGATTAGCGCCTTTGAGGTGGTTCGAATCCACCCACTTCTACCAAAACAACAGACCGGAAGATTGGTGTAATAGTAGCACAAAGCGCTCATAACGCTTCAGGCGAGGGAGCGTAACCTTCATCTTCTACCATAATATTGGATCGTAGCATAATGGTAATGCAACGCTTTTTGGTAGCGTAGAGTATAGGTTCGAGTCCTATCGATCCAGCCATTAAGTACGAAGATAAATAACTATATGAAAATATGTAGTGAATGTAGAACAGAACTGGACAGCAATGACTTTTGTCCAGTCTGTAGAGTAAGAAGATAACCTAAGTTTGTTGTGTCCTAACTGTCACAGTCAGACATCAACATACAAGGGTAAGAATAAAGGAAACGGACGACATAGTAGAATGAAACGCTATTATGAAGGAAAAAGATAATGCCGCAATAGCTCAGTTGGTAGAGCAACTGATTTGTAATCAGTAGGTCCAGGGTTCAAATCCTTGTTGCGGCACCAAATACTATAATAATGCTTGACATCATCTGATATATGTGTTATGATAACTATAACGATATATAGAGAGAATACACCATGACGATAGAAGAGGCTATTAATAGTAGCGCTACAATGGCTGAAGCGGCACGTAAAGTAAATATTCCGTTCCAGACATTTAAGCGAAAAGCTATTGCGTTGGGGTTGTACGAACCAAATCAGTCAGGAAAAGGCACTAGAAAGAAAAGACTATACGCAACTAAAGATATCTTAGAAGGAAAACATCCAAATTTTCCAAGAGGGGCACTTAAGGCTCGACTTATAAAGGAAGATTATATAAAGTACGAATGTGTGTGGTGCGGTATTGCCGACGCATGGAATGATAAACCTATTGTCCTACACTTGGATCATATAAATGGCATCAGTAATGACCATCGTTTGGAAAATCTAAGACTTCTTTGTCCTAACTGTCATAGCCAGACAGATACTTGGTGTGGTAGAACTAAATAATAATAATGCGCTCGTGGTGGAATGGTATACACGCAGGTTTTAGGTACCTGTTCTTTACAGAGTGAGAGTTCGAGTCTCTCCGAGCGCACCAAAATAAAATAACATAATTGACATTTAGTGCTTGACATCCAAGGCACCTTGGTGTATTGTATATGTATAGCAACAAAGAAAGCGAATCATTATGTATTATGTAAAACTTATCAGTAACGAACTCGGCATCAGTGTTGAGATAGCGCAACAAGTGTTTGAAAATATGTGTATCGATGGCTTCGGATCGTGGTCTAATGCTCCTAGGGAGCGTATTCTGCGGGAAGCATCTGTCACATTGGGTAGTATGTAATATAGGGTTTTGTTCCCCTTGTAAAACAATCGAACAAATGGTGCCCAGGATGTCCGAAATGACCTAAAACTACTAAAATTAAAGAGCCACGTTAGGTTGCCCCTAGCTAGTATGGGTTATCAGTCCCATATGATTGAAATGGTGTCGCAGCCATACAAAAAAGGTCGATGGAAGTATCCCGGCATGTGTATGTCGTTAGTGCGAAGCGCGGAGTGAAAGGTACAACGTGTGCCCGATCGAGGAAACCGTTAGCACATACACGCTAATTTGCCTGAGCAGGTTCGCTTTACGGTACAGATATCACAGGCGTCATGTCGCTTCCGTAAACAACGTTCGATTCGTTGACAGGTACCAAAATAAAAATAAATAAAATCAAGAAAACACTTGACAAACGGTACAAGAAGTACTATATTAAGTATATAGAAACAACAGAAAGAATCAAGACAATGTCCAACATCAATCATAATTCAACAAATTGGTGGTCACCGCGTGAGCGGGGTATGTCTTGATGTGACTTTTTTATAAGTTATTTTAAGGTAGCCCCTAGCATTAATTTGTTGGGGGCTTTTTTTATAAGCACACTACGCCTTACTGCAATAAGGTGTCTTTGCAGAGACAGAGACCTCGTAAGGGTCAAAGATGGTGTGTTTTTAAAAAATGAGGGTGTAGTGAAATGGTATCACGCTGGTCTCCAAAACCAGAAGCAGGAGTTCGATTCTCCTCACCTTTGCCAAGTTTACTCGGTGTAGCTTAGCCTGGCTAAAGCGCCTGGTTTGGGACCAGGAGACCGTAGGTTCGAATCCTACCACCGAGACCAATTTACATCGTACTAAATATTATCAACAGTGAGGTAATAATGTACACAGTAGAATTCGATCATGACGAAATTTGTATCACCATCATGGATGACACCGGAGAACACGAAGATTTAATTGTTAACAGCTTTGATGATATCGTTTATATCAGGCAGCATGATCCCGAGACAAACACAAATCAGGTAGTTGAGATTAACCCTTCTATGTGGGAGGATCTTATTAATTCAATCAATTCTCCCGAAGGTGCGTTTAGAACAATGGCTATTGGAAAGATTAAATCATGACGACACATAAACTAATAATGGGCCTGACAGATGTACGAGATGAGGAATCTTTTATATTTGATGAAAATCATATTGAAAATTATGTAGAGAACCGACAAAAAGTCAAGGACATTAGATATAATCTTTACAAGCAAGCGCCAGAAATAGAAAAAGAAACATTAGAATGGACGTTTCATACGGAACGCCCACTGGTAGCCAATCTTCTGAAATTATGGGAGACGGTTATTCGAAAACCCCATCTCAAAATGGTTAATCATTTTGTATTCCCGCACCATTATGCCCCCGACGAAAATTTTAATAGATTGAATGTTTCCTTTATTAATCTATTGCCTACAGACAATTGGGTAAATTTTGAAGAAGAAGATTATGAATATATACAGCAGATAGGCAATCCTCAGTTTGGTGCAATATTTGTAGATCATCGCCAGTTACTTATAGGAGATACTGATGAATCTGTCGATACCGTTCGTATTGGTAATCTACAATATGCAAAAAATAAAGACACTTTGGAATATCTTGAACCATATATTGACCGATCATCTCCTCCGTTTATGAATTTTAATTTAGGACCTTATTATTCCAAGACTGAAAATTTCGATATTGATGATGATATGAGATTATGGTTTAAAGAAAATGAAGATGAGTTAGCAGAGTTGGGCTATACGATTGATAATCCTAGAAATAAGGTAGGCACCTATACACTAGCTAGCATGGACACACCAGTTGAAAAAGCACATGAAATAATCAACAAGTATAATTACGTGTGTAGATTTAGTATCGTCGAGGAAGACTGATTCATTAAGTGACTACTAAAAGATAAATACTTATATAACTGAAAGAGAAACAATATGGCATTTTGGAAATGGTGGACCGGCACAGTTCTTGTAGTAGTATCGTTAATTCTGCTCGAATTATTCACAAAAAGTTTAACTTACGTCTACGCCAACGATAGCAGCTATATCAGTCTGTTTATTGTTTGTGTATTTGGTGTAGTGACCTCTATGGTAGGGTATCGATCATATCTCCTACAGTTTAGAAATATTACACCGACTGAAAATCAAATGATGTTTCCCTGGTTCGCTGCTGATGCGGTAACAAGCATGGGAATGATAGGTACGATTGTTGGATTCTTAATGGTACTAAGTGGTGCGTTTACGGATGTTGATCCTACTAATGTCGAAGCAATGAAAACGGTTGTTGAAAACCTAACCAGTGGTATGGGCATTGCTTTGTTGACTACGCTAACTGGGCTTATTACGAGTGTTATAATGAAATTCCAATTAGTATTATTGGAGAATGAATTTGAAACTACGGAAATATAACAGCAATATAAGTTTTTTAGATACTTTTTTATTGACATTAATTGGCATCACTGCTATACTTGCAGTTGTGATCAAATTAATAAACCCAATCGCCGATACAGGAAAAATTGATCCTGTTACTGAACTCATGCTACGTCTCGATTGGGCCAAGGGCGATCTCCCGGATTTGGATATTCACGTAAGGACTCCCAATAAGGATATTATATCATACAAATATAAAGAGAATGGCTGGATGATACTTGACAGAGATGATCTAGGTTCAACCAATGATACCTATACGATAAATGATGAGGTATTTGTCGTAAAAAAGAATATGGAAGTAATAAACATAAACGCAATTGTTCCAGGAGAATACGTAGTCAATGTACATTATTATCACTGTATGACGTGCATTAGAAAACAAGTTCCGTCCAGTACGATACAATTACGCTCACTCCAAGACCCTATGGATTATACAATAGAATTGATAGATATGCATCCATTTAAGGTAATGGCCCAAATTAGTATGAGTGATTTAAAATATAGACAGGAACACACAGTAATGACATTTATGGTGGACGAAGAAGGAAATGTTAAGGATATAAGAACTGATATTCATATTCCGTTGCTGCCAAATAAAGTTGGACAACTGTGATGACACTTCAGCTAATAATCGTAGGCTTAATAGTATTGTGTGTTATCATCTCGGTAATGATTTATTATAGTACTGTCCACGTTGCTCTAAAGTTAGTAGCATTGCCATTTACTATTATCTTCGCAATCCAGACTGCGTATTTTGTTTACGATAAACTGGGCTCTCCAATCGAAGGAATGCCAGTGGGTGAATTCGAATACAATCATCATAAGACAGTAGGCACCGGCGATTTTATCATGTTGTGGGCAAATCAGGATACCAGAAATAGACTTTATATCTTCGAATATAACAGAGAAGATATGAAAAAAATGAACGAAGCAAAAGAATCTCAAGAGAAAAGTAAGGGAAACACTGCTATTATAATGACAGTGGACCAAGATGGGGATATGCAGATGTTATTAACTGACGGAATTTCAGACGAACGCCCAACCGAAAATAGAATTAAGACACAAACAAGAGAACAAGCGCTACAGAAATAGAAATAGTGAAGGAACACATTTTGCGAAATAAAATTAATAATAACGTTGGCATAATACCAGTACCAAAATCACCGGCAGAAGCACCGCCTATGCCACCTATGCCATCCCCTCCTCGCCCGCCTAAACAACCAGGTGAGCATCTACATGACAATGGAATATTGTTTATGGACAAGGAATTCAACCAAGAAAACTGTATGCCCCTTGTTAAAATGATTATGGAATACAACCTGATGCCTGAAGATAAGGCACCAGAGGTTATTCATCTTTATATCAACAGCCCGGGCGGAATGGTAACAAGCGCATTTCATCTAATCGACATCATTAAGCAAAGTCGCATTCCAGTATACACATATGGCATGGGCATGATTGCTAGCTGTGGTGTTCTACTAATGATGAGTGGCGCAAAAGGACATCGTTATATCACATCGAACACCATGGTTATGAGCCACGAATATAGTGGCGGCGCCAAAGGCAAACACACCGACTTGGTAGATATTAGAGATCACCAGGACTGGGTATATGAACGCATGATGACACATTATCATAAGTGCACTGGTAAATCAGAAACATATATCAAGAAGAATTTATTACCAACAGCGAGAGACAAGTGGTTAACACCAGAAGACGCAGTTAAGCACGGAATCGCCGACATTATGATAGAAGCCTATTAAAAACAGTCGCCTATATTAAAGGAGAGATAATATGTCATACGAAGATAACGGATTTTCAGATAAGATAGAAACACACAAAGGGAGTACTCACTAATGGAATTTGTATTACTAAAGGCAATAATGGTTATGAGTATTTTCGGCGTTCCTCTGGGAAACCCGATATTTCTTATGCAAGCATTTCCTAATAGCGAGGTATGCGAAGCATACAAGAAACAATTTCTAGAATCATTCCCTGTCCAAATGAACCTAGAGCACGCCGCATCCGCACAAGCACAATGTATGTCTGAGACAGAATACAACAACATGACTGGCAAAAGTGGTGCAGGCAAATGATACACCAGAAATCAATTAAGGAGAATTTATTATGAAAAATGAACTATTTAGGCTGCTGACAGTATTAAAGGAATTCTTTTACTTATTTCTTGATTTTCTATCAGAGCTATTGCCCGTGAGATGGACAATGTTTATATTAAATAAAAAATGGTTATTTTTGTTGGTAGTACTAGGGTTAAACCTATTATATCACTACAGCCGTGAGGGCTGGATTGCTTATACCGCAGAATACGAAAGAGTGAACGCCGCTGCCAATGCCGAAGATGCGAATAATCCCGGAATGAAATTTGAGATGATCGCGGACGGATTGTATACAATGACTGGCGCAATTGAGGCAGACGATTGTGAGCGTATTATTCCTGAAATGCCAGTAGATCAGCACTTTACTGTGATACTAGAATCTCCTGGCGGCAATCTAGCAGAGGGTAGTTGCCTAGCAGCACATATTAAATTGCGTAATGTCACTACTGTTGTTAGAACAACACCGGTGTTCGACGAAAATAACAAGGTAATTTATTACCCTGGTTTAGTGGGACAAGAGGATAGCGATGATACATCAGAAGATAAAGTCATGTGTGCAAGCGCCTGTGGATTGTTATTCTTGGGTGGCGATAGTCGTTATCTAATAGGAGATGTATGGTTCGGCATTCATGGACCAAGTACTCCTCCTGGAGGAAATGTTACTGCTCAGCAATCAGAATCTAGTGCTTATCAAACGGCAAGTAAATTACTAGACATTCTTGAAAAGTTAGGCATTGATGATGCTGATACCCGTAGATTGTTTATACAGATACCAGGATATACTATGTACTGGTTACGACCGTCTGAGTTCAAACTCAGAGAAGGACTCGCTGGAATCGCTACACACTACCGTGATTTCTGGGGTTATACTAATAGCGATAACGAAGCGGCATTGTAAGGAGTTATAATCATGCTTAAAGGATTTTTTTGGAATAAGAGTACATTTTTTTATGCTTGGCTAATGCTGGCATGGCTACTGGCACTTAGCTGGTATAATGTACAGATTCTAGTTACATACAATGAGTGGAACAGAGAATGGTATGATGCCATCCAAGCACTCAATAAAGAACGGTTTTGGTTTCTATTTTGGGATTTTAATCTAGGAAGAATGTGGAACTTTATTTTACGTAAAGATAATATTATGCCTAGTTTTCTTGAGATATTGATTACATATGTTCCTCTGGCAGCATATTCAATATGGCAAACCCAGCGATATGTTTTCGCATGGCGCGAAGCAAATACCCATCACTATCTTAAAAGATGGGAAAGATCCACTCAGACTATTGAGGGCGCGAGTCAACGTTTACAGGAAGACCTGATGCGATTTGGCACCACACTTCAGAGTTTGTTTACTGGACTATTCAGCGCAGTACTAATACTATTTGCGTTTGTTCCTGTATTATGGACCTTGTCAGAAGGTCTACCAATCTGGAATGGACAGATTATTCCTGGATTCTTAGTCTGGGCAGTACTAGCCATTAGTTTAGGCGGCACATTTATTAGTTTCATTCTTGGATATCCTCTGCCCGGTCTTGAATACAATAACCAGGTCGTTGAAGCACAATTCAGAAAGAAACTGGTATGGAGTGAAGATGACGTTAATCATAGAATGACATCAGATTTGTTTCCTATGTTCTCCTCGATTAAACGAAACTATTATAGACTATTCAACTACTATATGGGTTTTGGCTTATGGCAAACAGCTTTCGGATTACTTGTTGGTAATATGGCAATCATTTTGCTTGCTGACAGTTACTTTGCGCAGTTAATCACATTCGGTGTACTAATACAGGTTACACAGGCATTTGGCAGAGTTGAGGGATCGTTGACATTCTTTATTGATCGATGGACAACAATCGTTGAATTCCAGTCAGTTGTAAGACGTTTGCGTGAATTTAATAATATCTTATCTGATTAATAATCATTGACTAACAGAAGCCAGCCTTTGTTTATTCAGGGCTGGCTTTTTCTATTAAAACGGTCATTCGAAATTTGTTAAATACCATTGGAGACAGTAGTATGATAAAAAAAGAAAAATTGTACCCGATGAACAATACGGTCAACGAAATAGTACGGGAGATAACAGACGATCCTAAAAAACAACAAGCCAAAAAACAAAAAATCAAGCGCAGTACTACCAAGCAACTTCGCAAAGAAGGCAAGGATATCAACAAGGATTACTAATGAAACTTATCAAAACCTATAAGAACGAATCTAAACACGCTAATATTAATCTACAGAACGAAACCTTCATAGTGGAGTTTTTCGAAAGCAATAAGAGAATAGGCGAGGTAGAGTATTCAGACAAAACATTCAGATATGTGGAAGATGCCGCTGATAACTGGGTAAGTGGCGTCATGACGTCCGATACTATTCGGCAATATTCTAAGAATATTTAATTTCATAATAACTCATTTTCTGCTTGACATCCAAGGCACCTTGGTGTATTGTATATGTATAGCAACAGAGAAAAGAGAATCACTATGACAAACAAACAAATCACAATTATTCACGAAAAAGCAAAAGTGCTAAGCACTTCCATCGTACTTCTACTATCCTTACTGCTCGTGAGGATCGTACTGCTTGCCATTCGCCGCTTTAACGAAATCTGTGAAAAAGTAGGAAAAGACGAAAATAAAGCTTGACAACCAATATACTTTACTGTATATTAGTACTATAAGATAGAGAATCATAATAACTAATCCTCAGATATATCTATGAAAGGATATACATCATGAAAAACCTTATCAACACAACAATCATCACTTCAATCTTGGCTCTTGGTTCAATTGCTACTGTAGCTTCCGCAGAAGTCTCCGAGAACGGCTTTGAATTCAAAGTAGTCGCCAAAAATGTTCAGAAGGTTAATGTAGACAAGCCGCACACTAACCTTCTTACTATGGAAACAACTTACAACTACGACAACTTCTCTGTAACAGCAGGCGTTAAGTACGCACAGGTCGAAGGCTCAACAAGCTTCACAGGCTCCTCACTGGGCCTTGGTTATGACTTTAATGAGTTCGTAACAGCTACTCACACCTACAACTTCACGGCTGACAACAACGTAGACCAAGCAGTAACTATGCTGTTCTGGAATACTCGTGGTGACAGCGAAGAAAACGGCTTTAACATGGGTGGCTATGTTCAGCACATCAACAAGATTAGCAGGGATGATGTAGACAACCGCCTTATGACTAAATTCGGCGGAGACTACCGTTACAACAACCTGACAGTTGGTGCTAAGATTGGCTACCAAAATCAGGGCGACGAATCACGCTACTATGGCAATTCTATCCAGGCGTCTTACAAAGTAAACGACAATGTTCGTCTTATTGCTGGCAAGAATGCCTATAAGAACAGCAAGTCAAACAACATTTTCACTGCTGTCGTCTTCAACTTTTAATAAAACGTGGGATAATCCCACCCTCTATAATGATAACAGAAAACAAATTCCTCGAAAGGGAACCAGACGAAAAATCTTATGAAAACACTCGCACTTGTTATCGCAGCCTCTACAATCGCTGGAACAGCCTCTGCCTTTACTTGTAAGAATACAGTAGAGCTTGTCGAGGGCCAGTAAAATAACAATCGTGATAAGTATACATGTAACATATCTCGAAAGGAAACACAAAATGAAAAGTCTTACCACAGGAATCGTCACCGCGATTACCGCAACAGTACTTCTCGCAACAACAACTAGCGCAGCCACTTTGACGGACCCCACTACTGCAGACATAATTACAACTACAGGAATCTTTCAAACAACTGATCACTGTTCCTTCTCTAACATCACAGATGGCGTAACGGAGTATGATGGTGTTAGTAGGTGGATTGTCACCAAAGCGGCCACAATCGACATTACGGCCAAAGGTCAAAAGACAATAGCAATTTCTCCTGTTGGAACTCTTATCGAAAAAGATACGGGCACCGTGGTAGACCCAGATATTAGATATACCTACGACACAAGTGTTGACGCAATTGTTGCCCATGCGTCAAACATAACTGGCGTTGTTTCCACTATCGACCACGACTTTATTACTGGAGAGATTAAAAAGACGGTTATCGTTTTCTCTGCGAAGCAGACAGACGGTAGTTTCGACACTAATTCAACGTTTCACGCTGATGTCGAAATAGGCGGCTATGCTACTGTTGACCCGACCAAAGTCACAGAACTCGTAGAATACTCAGTTCAGCACGATGTAGAGTGCGTCCAATAATGACAAAACTACTAGCAATACTATTATTAGTTTGTCCTGGTCTAGCGCTAGGACATGCTATGTCGCCACCCAGTCAGGTAGTTCAGGCTTTACTAGTTATACACACAGAGGATTACACCCTCAGAAATGACTATAAACACCCTGCCGTCTATGAAATTCTTATTATGAACAAAGATGGCTCACCAGCAGACGAGTGGAGAACAGAGCAGAAAGTTTTTAAACTTCTGCCTGGCTCTGAAAGAACCTTTACATTAAGGTTCAAAGTGACAGAGACAAGAAAACTTCTGGTATGTACCAGATTAACAGAGATTGGAAAAAATAATGAAAAGCCTAGCATTCGCAGTACTTTGTGTAGTCGCCTTATCATCAACAGCGCAAGCTAAGGTTGGTTCTAGTTTGCGCAACGATTTCGGCAATAGCTGTAATCAGAGCCAAAGCACGGGACGCTCAGTAGAGTTTGGGGGAAACCTTAACACCGAGACCGACGAAGCAGAAATATCCTTCAAATACGTAATTGAACTTGGTCGAACAAAATCCAACACGATTGACTGTGTGGATATGTATAGAAACACTATCCGTATGGAGAACCTCAAGATAAGGAAGATGGAGCTTGAATTAATGGTTCTTGAGCGGAAACTAAAAGACGCTGAAAACAACACCACCAGCACCGGTGATGACTGGTAAATATAAGCAAACAATCCTCGGAGTGTGACAAAACAATGAAAGCCATTATATCCGCAGCAGTTATCGCTACATCAATCGTGACGACAGCACAGGCAACCTTGACAGACAATTTGTCAGTCAACGATCATTGTCTGTCCGTCTCGTCCGCGGCTATGACTGTTATGGAAATTCGCCAAAGCTACAACTTTTCACTGAAACTGGTGCTTGAAGC
>Ga0208643_1000316_pt1 | contig 32944 bp, 55 predicted proteins | sample VirMetDEL_Nov_12_FD_184516 | JGI IMG/M metagenome (GOLD analysis project Ga0208643, IMG submission 184516) | Aqueous microbial communities from the Delaware River and Bay under freshwater to marine salinity gradient to study organic matter... | ecosystem: Environmental > Aquatic > Marine >...
ATTTTAGGTAACGGCGCCCGCCAGGGCGTCCGTATGTATAGCACAGCCGCCACACTCACAAACTTATTACGACTTTATAAGATAATAATACTGTAATTCAACTGGATAGTTTTTGTTTTAAAAGTAACAACTTACAAACTGAATACGACTTCAGTAGATAATATAACTGTAAATAAATTAATAACTTTAAATTAAATATTATGTCAACACTAGTAACAAAAAGATTTGTAATGAGAAAGTCACTAATTGGTAACAACACAATCATCACCTTCACTAACAAGAAAAACGAAACGTATACGTACGATCATGATGCTGTGTACTCTGCGAATCAAGAGAAACTAAACAACATGGACTGCTGGCACAAGTATGGTAACTATACTAACAGTAACAACTTACCAACATGGGCAAGAGAACATCAAGTGGAGACTAAATAGTCTCTGCTTAATGCAACGCCGCCGCCAGGCGGTGTATAGCAGCTTGCTGTATAGCATTTTTACTCGAATCCACCACACAAACTTATTACGACATTGTCAGATAATATAACTGTAACCAAAAATAATTAACTACTAAAATTAAATTACTATGTCAAAATTAAATTCTATTACTACTAAAAGATTTGTTATTAGAAAAACTCTAATCGGTACTGATACTAACATTACCTTCACTAACAAAAAAGGTGAAACATATACTTACAACCATGATGAAGTATATTCTACCTTCCAAGAAAGATTCGAGTCAATGCCTTGCTTTCAACAATATGGTAACTATACTAATAGTAATACAGTGCCTGCATTCGCTCGTCACCTATCACTAACTAAATAAAAATAGTGACACAAGGTAGTTACTCTTATTAGTTTAACTACCTATTGTCACACTTTTGTAAATGTAATTTCATTACTCATTGAGAGATAGTGTACAATACCCTATACATATATTTTAAGTGATAAACAAAAGCACCCTCTTTACAAACTTAAAACTGTACTTGTAGATAATATAACTGTAAAATAATTAAATAATATACTATGTTAAAAAATATTACCTTTAAAATAGATGAAGATAATGACATCTATGAAATTACTATCAACAATGTAACTTATACACTTGATGATATTTATGACTCAGAATACTCTGAATTATTTGATGAACTAAATTTACTAATAGATAAATACTAAACAAACTGAATACAACCACCTACAGATAATATAACTGTAAATTAAATAAATTATATACTATGCAAACTTTAAAACTCGATGTTTCAACTAACATCATCACTATTAACAATACTAAATACATACCTCATCAACTTCACCAGTTGCCTAAAAACTACGAAGAAATACCTCTTTCCTCTCAGTTCAACTACAAAGGTTATTGTTATATCTCTGCCGATGAAGTAAACTGGAACGAAGACAAGCAATCAAGAATAACTATGAACAAAGCTATCGGTGGCTTACAATCAAGATAATACTATGTCAAAAGTAACACAACAAAGAATTATAGATAAAGTAGTAGATGAAACAGTAGATACTCTACTAGATAAAGTATATGAAGAACTAGAATATTACATGTATGAGTCTGGTAACTATGATGAGTCAGATGATGAATTTATGGAAGACTATAAAGTAATGGAACTAGAAGTAGTAAAAGAATTATATAACAGAATAAAAAAGTAAGATATGTCAAGAGAAGAATTAGCACAAGAAATACAAGTACACGACCATCACCACGAGATGAGTGATGATAACAGAGTGTGGTCGCGAGGCAGAAACCACTATCAATTAATACAAGATGAACTTAAACTACAGTTCACTAAAACTAGTGACAGATGTATATTCTGGAATCAGAATGCACCGCACACCGCGCAATACAGAAAAGATTATATTAACCAATTAATAGAACTAGGAGATTAACTATGACTAAATTTGACTACAAAAAAATAACTAATGTAGTACTAGATGGTATTCACCACTGGGACTACCCAGATTACTGCGATGCCTTTATTGACAGTGCATACTATGACGGTAAGGAAATGACTGACGAACAACTCGATGAATTAAACGAGGATTACGAGTTAATACACGAACTAGTGTGGGACAATCTACACTAAACAATAATACTATGAAGAAGATATTAATCGGCGTGGGTATTATACTAGGTATGACCTCATGCACTAAAAAACAAGATATACTTGAACACAACTCGTATATCAATGTAAGTACTCATAACCAAACTCGTATGATTGCCTACGTAGTAAATATATCTACCATACCAGGTATTGAAAGTATTAACTGTAACTATAGTTTCTACGCGATGTCAGGTGGCGAGAAAATATGTTGTAATGTAGTGTCAGATACATTTAACGATAGAGTATCAGTAGACTTAACTCATATAGGTTTTATGGATTTAGTGGATGGTTTTTACGTTGAAGTCAACGGTGCTATACACGAACTCGATATACACCAAATATACTAAACAATAAAAAATAATACTATGAAGATAAATAAACCTAAAGTAAACTTCTTTGAAGTTATAGAGAACATAGCTATGATAGGTGGCTTTGTATGTATTGTATTACTAATAATTATAAACTTATTTAGATGATAGAATATATTAAGATAGCACTTATTGTACTGGTGTGCGCTTCTACGTTTGTATACTTAGATATTAAAGCAAATCAAAGAAAATAACTATACAAATTGTATACGATCACCGTCAGATAATATATATGACAAAAGACTGTTAACTATGGCAAAATATTGTAGATGTGGTGAGCCCGTACACCCTGTAAGACAAAAATACGGGTACAAAACATGTGTTAAATGTAGTGGTATAGAGCGTGTCGCGTCGGCACCTATTACTAACCACAAAACAGGTAACACTATACAAGTAGTATCGCAAGCACAATCAATAGCGATACACAAGGCAAGTAGACGTAAAGGTTACGGTACATGTCTTAGATAATACTAGTCAGGTTTAACAATAAGCGAAGCAGTAGAAGTACTGTGGGAGTCGAAGTAGTAGCGGCATTGGACCACGCCGGTCGCGAGTGTCAATACAAACCCTACTACACCTGACGCCGGTAATGACTGGTAGTGTTAGTCCCATGTGGCAACTACCGCGAGAAGCTTAAGACATTGCTCGCAGGTTGGTCACCAATATACGAGTGTGGCGCGTGAGACGTGTAGTTCCTTGCAGCGAAAGCTCATAAGTGAACATCTTACTCACTTGGCCACCTCGTTTTAAAATGGGTGAGTTTAAGCTCAAGTAATGTTGGAACGATTGAAAGAGCATCGGATGTCTTCATAGAAGGTTTAAACTCATTGAGCTAGGTATAGGAGTACGGTATGAATCAGTAAACGTTTTCACGAGCTGATTTACCAGAAGGTACAACTGACGAGTTTGAGGTTCGATTCCTCACTAGCTACTAAATACAAATTGAAAACGATTACTAATAGATAATATAATTAAATAAACAACTATGGATTTTACATACATTACAATATTAGACTTTGGTAGCGGTAAGGTTTATCAATATAATCTAGCAGAAGTTGGCGACAACTACATGTTTGAAGATAAAGATGAACCTCAAGCAGAAGAAGTAGAAGAATTATTAATTGACCAAGGTCACAACTTATCTGATATACAGTGGATGATACACGCTGACCCAACTCTAAACCAAATTAAATTATGAAGAACACTAACGAAATCGAAAAGCAACTACAGCACAAAGCTGACAAGTACATCGAACAAAAAGCAAAAGAAATGTTTGAAATACACAGAGAAATAGCTCTGTATTTAGGCGGCAAGCTTCCAAACTATATTGACTACATCACTGACTTTAACGATTACAGTAAAGATTTAGTTGCAAACAGAGGTAATTACTTTGCGTCTAATTCTCCTTCGGCAATTCAGAGCAAGTTCGAGCAAGAGTTGCGTAAAAACTATAAAGACAAACTTGTAGCTAAATATACAAGAGAATTAATAATGAAATTAGATATATTTGAATAATATGGAATACTTATCAACAGAAATTAAATCAGCCCGCGAGGCAATGACTATCTTCAAGATACTAGGTATCAAAGATGTCACTACAGAACGTCAACGTAAAAACGGTACAACAGTATACGAACTACCAATCAGCCAAGTGTGGCAAACACTTAACCCTAAACCTTTACGTTTTGCTACGTATGAGTCAGGTTATGTACGTAATGTTACCGAAGGCTTATCTAGTTGTTATCAAATCAACAAGACAACACAATACCCACCAGGTGACGGACATTACTACGGCTACAAAGAGCGTATACTTATACCAAGCTGGGAAGAGCGTCTGATATACTTAGCTAAGTTCATTATCAAAAACTACTATCAAAAGACTACGTATATAATGAGTGACTACGTTATGGACTGCTTACGCGAAGCATACGTAAGAGATTATAACAATCAGCCAAGTAATAGATTACCATTTGGAGATGAAGTGCAAGTAATAGTTAACGGACATAGATACAATTTATCATGAGTAAATTAAAAGTACAATACAAAAGCGAGAGAGTACTTAAGAAGCTACTGTCACATGCTATACATCAGGCTGATCACTTTCAAGACTACGGATTTCATAACGATGTGAAATACTGGCGGGTTAAAGCAGATGATTATAGAGCACAGTTGTACGCTTTATATTACGAGCGTGAACAGCTTGATAAACTTAAACAAATTTAAAACGATCACTAATAGATAATATTATAAACCAATTAAATTAAACCATTATGACTAAAGATGAATTAGAGATTAAAATCTCAACGCTACAAAGCCTTGTAACACAAAAAAATGAAGAGCTAATAGATTATGCTGCTCAAATCGAAAGACTTAACGACGAGTTAAAAGACTTAAACAAACCAAAGCTTACACCATTACAGTTTGATGAGCTGCATACAGCTATTGAAGAGTCTGTTAGCTCGTTTGACTTTGACGACTCTGACAACTATGACATAGACTTTCACATTGACTATGACAACAGAATAGCTGTTGAAAGTATGAGTTTTCAAAACGCCGATGAAATAGTACGTGAAATATACAACCACGTATCAGAGTTATTTGCTGAAGCAACTGCACCTGAAGATGATAACCAATTAAACCAAGACTAATATGAAGACATTATATAACAGCATAAAACCAGAATACAGAGACAGACTAGAAGCTCACGCAGAAGACTATCCTGCTACTGTTCTATCTATTAAAAAGTCATTACACTACAACGAACTATGGTCACGCCTAACAGTGTCTCAAGTAAGAGACTTTATATCTTTTACAGACACATCTTTGCATACTCTCACGTTTCAAGACTGGGCGTTTGGCACTAAGTTCTTAATAGAAGAAAAATGAATTTGTTAACTCAAAATAACAAGCTCAAAAAAACTAGCAAGTCGCTAGGGTTACGAGTATTTAATTTTGGTATTCCAGCGTACAAATCAGCATCGGGTAAGTTGACATGCCCGTTCGCTGATGCGTGCGTGAAGTTTTGTTATGCCAAAAAAGGTGCGTATATATGGTCAAACGTACAACCAGCGTTTGAAAAGCGTTATCAACTCAGTAAAACAGACGACTTTGTTAATATTATGAATCAGGAAATAGCTAAAAAACGTCCTGATTACGTAAGGGTGCATGACAGCGGCGACTATTATTCAAAAGCTTATCTTGACAAATGGCTCGCCGTTGCTATACACAACCCACACGTACGCTTCTACAGTTATACAAACTGTGTAGAAATGCTTAAAAATGCTAATCTGCCTGACAACTACGACATTATATTCAGTGATTCAGGCAAACAAAAACATTTAATAGATGAAACCAAAGATAGACACACGCGTATTTTTCATAGTCATAGTAAACTTATATCTGCTGGCTATGTTGACGCTTCTAGTATTGATTTAATGGCCACAAAGTGGTTCAGCAATACACACAAAATAGGATTAATATTTCACTAAAATTAAAATTATGACAAAAGTAGAATTACCAAAGTGGTTTAATGGCCACGTATATGATGAAGGTGACACAGTCACAAACCCATTTAGCGGGCAAAGTTATGAACTTACAGCTGAAGAGCTAAGTATGTATGATTTTGTAATAGGCGCTAGCAACCTAATGGAAATGGGCTTAATTAACAAGAAAGTATTAACAGATATGCATAAAGGGCTTAACTGGTTCAGGAAAAACAACCCAGAAGCGTATTACGTATTATTAGATTAATTATGAAACCAGAGGAGATAAAAAAATACATAGAAGATCTTGGTCATGAGCCTAGGCATGATGTAAATGCTCTTGCTGCAGCAGCAGAAGAAGTTGCATACTTATACCAAAGTAGCACCAATGCTAAACAAATTATTGAGTTTATGTTAGCAGATAAACCAATACCAACTTTAGCAACTCATAGCTATGGCTTTCACAGTCGTAGCGGCAGAGGTTTGAGAGAATTATTTAAAGAAAATTATAACAGTTATATAAGAAACAATGGCAACTAGAGCACTAATACGATTTGCTGAGCGTCAATCAGGCGTATCATTCAGCGACTTTAAACTATACGACGACTGCAGTAGACAGATAGTCACACACCAAATATATCATCATTACGATGGCGCACCTGATTTTTTAGGTATTGCATTAGCAGAATTTATTAACAATGTAGGTCAAGCTCACAATGGTGTAGACTGTTTTGCAGCACAAATGTTAACACATCTAAAACTAGGTGTACATTATGGCAAAGTTAGTAATGATTCACACAATGTATATTTAGAGCCACCAGGTCGTGAACATGGCGATCTTGACTACACATATTACTTATGGTGGGGTAAGGGTGAAATATGGATAAGTATATTTAGATACGATCATACTACAGCTGATCACTGTATATTTGTAGGTCAAGCACGTGATCTTATAAGAAGATACAAACTTAACACGAATACTAATGGATAATACAAACATGACTGAAGAGCAATTAAACAGACTAGTAGATAAGTTAGCCGATGCAATGGTTAAACGTATATATGGCGTTGAACAACGAGAAGCTAGAAAAGACATGACATATTATGCTGAAAGAGCTGATGATAATGCTGTCGGCGAGTTAGCTAGGCTAATGACACTATTAAATTTATATGAAGAACGTGAAGAGTATGAGAAATGTCACGCTGTTAAAAAACATCTTGACAAAGTTAACAAAATTGTAGAAAACCTATGAACATATTTTATTTACACCAAGACCCAGAACAAGCCGCTAGATACCAATACAACAAGCATGTAGTCAAGATGATACTTGAGTCTGCTCAAATGTTGTGTACCGCACACCACTGTATTATGGGTTCTGATGCTGATGTACCTTACAAGCCAGCTCATAGAAACCATCCTTCAACTATATGGGCTAGGCAATCAGGCCAAAATTACGCGTGGTTATATTATCACATGATGGAGTTAGGCAGAGAGTATGAGAAACGTTATGGTAAAAAGCATTTGACTATAGTTAAGTGTGAAGATAAGCTAGCTAAGCTACCAGGCGGTATATTAGAAACAGGTTTAACAGAAATGCCACAGTGTATGCCTGACGAATACAAAGATGATTGTAGTATACAAGCTTATTGGAACTATTACATCAACGATAAAAAGAATATTGCAAACCTAAAAACCGAAAAGTTGTATGAACAACGACCTAAAGAAACGTATTAAAGAGTTTAATAAAATTAAATACCCTAATGATAATTCTAAAAGAATTATTGTTGCATCGTTAAAAGGGACTGTGACAACAGCCCCTAAGAATATAGAATAACAGGCTAATGTCACACGAAAGAAATTTAACATACTTAAATAATAGACGGTTGATATATAGACGTTTACCTACTACAGATAAACCAGATATTGATACTAAAGAGTTTATGTACTATAAAGATGGTACTCATCAGTGCTATGAACTATTTAGATCATCAGCAAAGATTACTACGTATCGATCGCTTAAATGGCATTTACTTGTACTGTGGTATTTAAACCCTAGTCTTAATACAGATGAGTTTGCTAAGCTAGCAGAATATATAGCCGAAAGGCGTCATGGTTTTGTGAGCTTTAATGTATCAACTCAATTACTAGATAAAGTTATATACGAAGTTAACATGTCTGATCTTGAAAGACCACCAAATAATAAATTACGTAAAGTAATATTTAAACCGTTTAGTGGCTTAACAAAAGAAATGAAATTATCTATTGTAGGTCAGTTAGTTGGGCAAAGCCCTAGAATACAATCAGACGACATATATGCTGTTATGGTTGATATGCATGACAACAAACAAAAGATTACAATACGTAAGCTCTCTGAGCTTCTGAAAGTCTCTAGTCGAACTGTTCACAGACATATGTGTCAAGATCTTAAAAAAGAAAAAGAATTATTAAATCAACAGTTATGAACAAAGAAAGGTTAGTAACTATATGGCCGTCGTAACAAAAAAAAGTTTATATTTGCTGTATGAAAAAGTATGATCAAGAAAATTTTAATAGATATAGAGCTGACTTAAAAGCTTCTCAACCCGACGGTAAGTTTTGGGACGAGTATACTAGAGATGAGCTTATAACTAAGTTCATGCCTTTAGTTGAAAATCTAGCACGTAAGTTTTCTACGTCTGAGCAAGCTTCTGGCGTTATGACTATTGTAGATATGATACAAGAAGGTAGCGTAGGCTTAATAAAAGCTGTTGACAAGATAATATGGAAACAAATATTTGAAGCTGAAGATCCTGAAAAACGTTTAAAGAGTTTTTTAGCTAAACGCGTTAAAGGCGCAATACGTAGAGCTATTGATAATAATCGTGGTAGCATGCGTATACCAGAACACAAGTTAAATGAAATACGTCAAAACTTTGATAAAGATAAACAGGCAGCGGATATGTTTTTCAACTCAGTGTTTACATCAATAGAAGCTCTTGAAGATAAGAAGCTTATATACGATATACCTGAAAACGAACACGAGTTAAACAATGGAGATTTAGCAAATATAATAACTAAATTAATAAATAAAAACCTAACGCAGAAAGAATCTGATGTTATAAGAATGAGCTATGGTATTGACGCCGAAAAAAGATCAGCTACAGAGATAGCTAATCATTTAGGTATTAAAGGCAACAGCTCTTATGTACGCGTGTCACAGTTAAAAAGACAAGCGTTAGACAAACTTAAAAAGGCTATAGCTCACTCGCAAGTGACTGATTACCTGTAAGTTATATGTTAAAAGTAAAACACTAATGTGTAATTATTAATTAAACCAATATACCAATTATGAAAGAGTTAACTAAAAAATTAGCTGATGTACAAACAAAGCTAAAAGCAAAAAAGTCTTCATACAATAGTTTCGGTAAGTACTACTTCCGTAAAGCTGAAGACATCTTAGAAGGTGTAAAACCTTTTTTATTACAACACAATATTTATGTTACAGTATCAGAAGAGCTGATCGCTACAGATCCAGTTCCAATGATTAAAACAACCGCTACAATCAGCGACGGCACCGATGCTATACACGCTACAGCCGTAGTCGGCGTTGATATGCAGCAAAAAGGTATGCAGACTGCTCAACAGTTTGGTGCAGCATCTACATACGCAAAGAAATATGCGCTTGGTAATTTATTCTTAATTGATGACACTGAAGACGCTGACGCTACTAACACACATGGCAAAGCAACACAAGTTGCACAAAAGCCTAAAACTAAAATAACAAAAGAGCAAATGGCTAAGGCTATTAAGTTTGTGAAAGACGGCGGATCAGTTGACGCTATTAAAAAGAAATATGAACTAAGTGCAGCTCAATTAAAGCAATTAGCATAATGAAAGAAATCCTAGAAAAACTAAGAGAAGACGAGCATTACTATGGTAAGTTTGGTCAACAGTTCTTAAGCAACTCTGACATATCTACTCTGTTAAAAAATCCTAAAGATCTGCATAAGCCTAAGCCTAGTAATCCGGCTTTCTTAGTTGGAGGATATTTTCATACAGCTATACTTGAGCCTGACAAGCTAAAGAGTTTTAAAATAGTAGAAGCTTCAACCCGTAACACAAAAGCCTACAAAGAAATATCTGATGGCGAACTTTGCTTATTAAAGCATGAGGTTGATCAAATAGAACTAATGACTCAAGCTGTTATGGATAACGACGTATGCAGAGACTTAATAAAGCCTGTGCTAGGTCAAGTTGAATATGAAGAGCCACGAGTTGGCAAAATCCACGATCAAATGTGGAAAGGCAAGGCTGATATAATTAACCATGAAGACAAGTTGATCATTGATCTTAAAACTACTAATGATATAGATAAGTTTCAATGGTCAGCATCTAAGTATAATTATGACAGTCAAGCTTATATCTACAGCACTTTGTTTGGATATGAGATGTTATTTATGGTAATAGATAAAAACACTCATCAAATAGGTCTGTTTGATTGCTCGCCTGATTTTTACAAGCGAGGAGAAGATAAAGTACGTAAAGCATGTGATGCGTACGAGTTGTTTTACAACACAGAAAATTTTGATCACAAGCAACATTTATTAACCAAAACTTTATAAAATATGGCTAGTATTATTAAAACCAGTATCAACTTAAATGACATACCAAAAGATAAAATTTATGTTGGTAAAAAAGGTAAGTATTTACCTATTACAATAACTCTTAACAACGAGGTTGACCAGTTTGGTAACCAAGGTCCTGTAGTTGTTGAGCAGACTAAAGAAGAACGTGACGCTAAAGTAGCTAAAACTTACTTAGGCAACGTTAAAGTTGTATGGACAGACGGAAACAATGTTGATACAGCTCCACGTGACAATCAGCCTGCTGCTCCAGCACCTGCTCAAGTTGAAGATAACGACCTACCATTTTAGTAAATGAACGTAGAAAGTAAAGAGATCAATGGATTCGCGATTGACCAGTTCAATCAGCACGACCTAGAAGTTGGGAAAACGCAGGGGACTTGTCCTCTGTGCTCTCACACTAGGAAACCCGAAAATAAGAAAGCTAAATGTGCTTCTTATGATTGGGAACGTGGTCTCGGCACCTGTCACAACTGTGATACTAGCTTTCAACTACACACGTATCAGCGTAAGGGCGCTAGTGATAAGGTCTATGTTAGACCTCAGCACGAAGTTGCAATTACAATACCTGATTCTAAAGTTGTTGACTGGTTTGCAGACAGAGGTATTTCAAAACAAACTCTACAGGATCTTCGGGTGACTGAAGGTCCTGAGTTTATGCCTCAGACAGGTAAGTCAGAGAATACAATTCAGTTTAACTATTTCATTAGCGATCAACTCATAAACGTTAAATACCGTGATGGCCGTAAGAATTTTAAACTGTACAAAGGTGCAGAGAAAATATTTTACAACATCAACAGTATTATCGGTTATGACGCTTGTGTCATAGTTGAAGGTGAAATGGACGTGCTTGCAATGCACGAAGCGGGAGTAACAAACGTTATATCAGTGCCTAATGGTGCTACGTTAAACTCAAACAATCTCGATTATTTAGATAATTGCATAGACTATTTTGATGACAAAGAAAAGATTATATTAGCAGTTGATGCTGATGAACCTGGCCAAGCACTAAGACAAGAGTTTATACGACGTCTTGGCGCTGAGGTTTGTTATCTAGTCGATTTCGATGATTGTAAAGACGCAAACGATTATTTAGTTAAGTACGGAAAGTCCGCGCTTAGAAATGTTATTAGTAACGTTAGACCTGTACCTCTTGAGGGTGTGTCTACATTAAAAGATATAGAAGATGAACTTAAAGATTTTGTCAAAAATGGCTTTAAGCCCGGCTTTCAAATCGGACTTAAAAACTTTGATAGTATTTTCTCTACTTACACCGGTCAGTTTATTACTGTTACTGGCGTACCCAGTAGCGGCAAGTCTGACTTTGTTGACCAAATGGTTGTGGGCTATAATCAATTATACGGTTGGAAGACTGCGTATGCTAGTCCAGAAAACCAACCAGTCTATCTCCATGCGCACAAACTAATGCGTAAGCATTGGCAAGATATGCCATCTGTAGGAGATATTGGAGGTGATAAATGGGAACAAGTAACTGAGCACGTTAACGACAACTACTTCTTTATTGATATGGATAAATACAATTTAGAAGCTGTACTACGTAAAGGCGCTGAGCTTGTTAAACGCAAAGGTATTAAATGTTTAGTTCTTGATCCATTTAATAAGATCAGAGACGTTAATGCACACTCAGATGACGTTAACCGTTATACAATGGATTATCTAGCTAAGATCGAAGCTTTTTGCAAAAAGTATGATGTGCTCACATTTATTGTAGCACACCCTACTAAGATGTACAAAGGCCAAGACGGTAAGATGGAAGAGCCAACAATGTATAACATTAAAGGCGGTGGTGAGTGGTACGATGCTAGTTATCACGGCTTACTAGTTCACAGAGACTACGATGCTAAAACAACTAAGGTTAAAGTACTTAAAGTTAAGTTTCAAAACCTCGGTGAAAACGGTGCTGAATCATTTTTTACTTGGGAACCAAGATCTGGTAGCTTTGTACCTCACGATGTTGTAGATGCTACAGCTGAGCCAATGCCCTGGGAATAATGGCTAAACGTAGACCATTTAAAACAGGATTTAGGCCTCTTACTAAGCAAGACTCTAAAGTTATTACATGGTGTATTAAAAATGGTATATCTGTATGTGTTGTGCCTTGCGGTAAATATTCTGGACCAAAAAATGATTTTGGTATAGAAATAGTTATTAAAGATAAAACTAACATAGGCCCTTGTTTTCCGAAACAAGAGGTATTAGAAAAACAAATTGAATATTATTATTACTATTATGACAAATACAATAAAACGTCTTGATCACAAGACAATAGCAATGAACAAAAATGGTGTAACTAAAATACTAAACAAAAAGCTAAGTAGTCTTGGCTTAAAGTCTTGGTATGTAATTGGTGGAGAAATATATGCATAGTTTTGATACAGCATCAAATGCTTTTCACAGCTTATACTGGCGTATAGTTCGCGATGGCGTAGACTTCGCAGGCACCAAAGCTTTATTCAACGTAGGCTTTGAGATGAAGTTTCCAGCGCACAATGCTATACACGACGGCAAAACAAAGCGTAACTGGTCGCAAGAATATGCTGAAGCTGAATGGCAATGGTACTTGTCTGGTGATCGCAACATAGCTAAGCTTGGCGAGTTGTACGGTAAGGTTCCAGCTATATGGAAGCGTATGGCTGATGATGAAGGCAATGTAAACTCTAACTATGGTTGGCAGTGGAAACGCAACAATCAGCTAGAGCTTGTTGTACAAATGCTAAAAGATAACCCTGAAACTAGACAAGCAGCTATATCTATATACGACGCTAAAGAGTGGGACAAATATACTTTTGACACGCCGTGTACATACGCTGTGCAGTTTACAATATTGAACGGCAAGCTCAATATGTCTGTTGTGATGCGTTCTAATGATCTCTGGTACGGTTTCTGCAACGATCAGTATCAGTTTTCAAACTTACAAATGTATGTTGCTTATCAGCTTGGTTTACCAGTTGGTACATACTACCACTTTGCACACAACTTGCATTTGTATAATGATAAATTACCAGAAGATAAAAATAGAATTTTTCACAGATGAAATATGCACTATACCACATCCCAGGTAAAAAAATAGGGGTAACAAATAATTTGAAATATAGAGTTGAAGAACAACAAGGTTATGAACCTGGCGAGTATGAAATACTAGCTTGGTCTGACGATATATCTTACATTTCTACGTTAGAGCGTGAGATGCAAGTTCAATATGGTTATTCTGTTGATGAAAAACTTTATGAAAAACTTTTTGATAACGATTTTAAAGAATTTAATAAAATGAAAATTAATGTAACAGAGGCAACGACTACCTTTCCGTGCCCAGTAGATAAATTGAAAGGTCAATTAATGGACGAGCTTGGCATGCAATGGGAGACAGAGCATGGTGAGTTTACAGTAACACAGCCAACTATAAACTGGATTATGGCTAACGTAAAAACATCTATGTATAACAAAGAACGTTGTTATATATACAATAAAGCTTTAGCTAAGTTTTACGATCACGATCCACATAGAAATATTACTGTAGGTACAACACATAAAGCTAACGTTACACGTGAAACGTCTAAACGTGAGCTAGATAAAATAAACAAAAAGCTGTTTAAAGATTTAGCTTGCAATGATTGTGACTATCCTTTGTTTGACTGCATTAGATCTTGGGCCAAAGAAAGAGGCTTATATGCTAAAGGCGATCCAAAGACTCAATACATTAAGTTAATGGAAGAGACTGGCGAGATCGGTAGAGCTTTATTAAAAGAAGATACAAACGAAATAGTTGATGGTATTGGCGACGCTGTAGTTGTATTAACAAACTTAGCTGAGTTAATTGGCGTGCCAATTGAAGAGTGTATACAGTCGGCTTACGATGTTATATCAAAGCGTACAGGCAAGATGGTTAACGGTACATTTGTGAAAGATCAACCAGTAACTAGCTACGGTAGAGCTAACGCTACAAATAAAAAATAACATGACAGAGCAAAAAATTAAATTTAGAGACCCTGTAGTTAGAAACGTTGTAAACAAATTTGTTGAGCGTTCTAATGTAGGGTATCAAAAGTACGGTAGAACATTACACAACGAAAGAACTGAAGGTCACAAAAATCTTTTAGGTTATTTAAACGACATACAAGAAGAGTTGATGGATGCAATACTGTATATTCAAGCCGCACGCGAAGAGCTTAGAGACTTATCTGAAGAAGCTTTAATACAAAAGTTTAACGATGAGGAAAAGATCTAAAAAGCGTGGACCTGTAAGAGCTAAAAAAGTTAGACAGGACGGTATTAACTTTGCTTCAGGGCTAGAACGATATATGTATCTAGCTCTGAAGAAAGCTAAAATAAAAGCTGCATACGAAGGTGAAACCTACGTTGTGCAAGAAGGCTTTGAGTTTACTCAAGCTGCTTTTGAAAAACAGTCTAATGGTAAAGGTGAATATAAAAACAGAGGTAATAAAAAAATACTACCAGTTAAATATACTCCAGACTTTGTTGGCAAGGACTTTATTATTGAATGTAAAGGTCGCGCGAACGAAAGTTTTCCAATGCGATGGAAAATGTTTAAAAAGTACGTAAAAGAAAACATGCCTCATGTAACTTTATATAAACCTCAAAATCAGAAGGACTGTGACGAAACAATTAAATTAATCCAAAACAAACACAAATGAAAGATTGGGAATTAAGTTTCGGAACATTTCCGGGCATACTATTTGGTATTAGAACATACCGAGAACAATACAAAACGAACCACGTATTATACGTAGGGTTCTTAGACGCATGTTTAACTATATATAACAATTAATTAATGAATAATATCCTCTCAGATATTACGGTTCATATGAAGTACGCCAAGTACATCCCTGAGTTAAATCGTAGGGAAACTTGGGAAGAGCTTGTAGACCGTAATGTAGCAATGCACAAAAAGAAATATCCACAATTAACAGAACAAATAGACGAAGTATATAAATATGTATATAATAAAAAGATTTTACCAAGCATGCGTTCGCTTCAGTTCGCGGGCAAGCCAATTGAAATATCACCGAACCGTTTATATAATTGCTCATATCTTCCTGCTGATAGTGTTGATACTTTTAACGAAATAATGTTCTTGCTTTTGTCTGGCTGTGGCGTAGGCTACTCAGTACAAAAACATCATATTAAAAAATTACCAGAAATAATTAAGCCATTTGATAAACGTAGTAGACGTTTTGTTATTGGCGATAGTATTGAAGGTTGGTCTGATGCTGTTAAAGTATTAATGAAGTCTTATTTAGGTAACAAACGTACTTCTAAAATAATATTTGACTATACAGACATAAGACCTAAAGGTGCAAGGCTTGTAACATCTGGCGGTAAAGCGCCTGGACCACAGCCTTTAAAAGAGTGTTTAATTAAAATTGAAGGTATACTAAATGCAAAAGAAGACGGATCGACTCTCAGTAGTCTTGAGACTCACGATATTATTTGCCACATTGCTGATGCTGTACTTGCTGGCGGTATAAGGCGTGCAGCTCTTATCAGTTTATTTAGCGCAACTGACAGTGATATGATAAGCTGCAAATCAGGTGATTGGTGGGAAACTAATCCACAGCGAGGCAGAGCTAATAATTCAGCCGTGTTAATGAGGCATAAAATTACTAAAGAGTTTTTTATGGATCTATGGACACGCGTACAGCTTTCTGGCGCTGGTGAACCTGGTATATACTTTAATAACGACAAGGATTGGGGAACTAATCCATGTTGTGAAATTGCTCTACGCCCTTTTCAGTTTTGTAACTTATGCGAAGTTAATGTCTCTGATATTAAAGATCAAGATGACTTTAACGCGAGGGTGAAAGCCGCTGCGTTTATAGGAACGTTGCAAGCAGGTTACACCGACTTTCATTACTTGAGAGAGATATGGAAAGAAACAACTGAAAAAGATGCATTGATCGGAGTGTCAATGACTGGTATTGGCTCTGGCGCCGTATTAAATTACGACATGACCAAAGCTGCTGATATTGTTAAGCGTGAAAACGCCCGTGTTGCTAAGGTAATCGGAATAAATAAGTCAGCAAGATGTACAACTGTAAAACCTGCAGGGACGACATCTCTGGTGCTAGGAACATCTTCAGGTATTCATGCTTGGCATAATGACCATTATGTCCGTAGAATGCGTGTAGGAAAGAACGAGGCTATATATACATATTTATCTGTACACCACCCTGAGTTAATTGAAGACGAGTACTTCAGACCTCATGACACTGCAGTTATTTCTGTACCTCAAAAAGCTCCTGAAGGATCAATACTAAGAACTGAATCACCGTTCGATACACTTGAGAGGGTGAAGCGCGTTGCTACTGAATGGGTGAAGCCAGGTCATCGTGTTGGTTCCAACTCTCACAACGTGTCAGCCACCATATCTTTGAAAGAAGATGAATGGAAAATGGCTGGTGTGTGGATGTGGGAAAATAGAGATCATTACAATGGTCTATCAGTACTACCATACAATGGCGGTACATACACTCAGGCTCCGTTTGAAGACATTGACGAAGCCAAATTTAATGAAATGTCTAAAGTGTTATCTAATGTTGACTTAACAAAGGTTGTTGAGCTAGATGACAACACAGATCTATCAGGCGAGCTTGCTTGCGCTGGTGGCAACTGTGAAGTAGTTTAATTTAATTTTATTTATTATGACTGAATTAGAAAGATTGTATCAAAACATGGCTAATACCTTAGAACAAGGTATGACTGACTTAGAAAAGTTTGAAGAAGGCAATATGTCGGCTGGAACTAGAGTCCGCAAGAATATGCAAACAATTAAAGATCTAGCTCAAAAGGTTAGAGTTGCTGTTCAAGAGCAAAAGAACGCTGTAGCTAATTAAATAGCTATAACGTAAACGATAATCATTATCGCTACGTAAAGCGCTTTGCTTATGTCAATCTTACGGTCCATAGGGTTATAATTACCTTATGGGCCGTTTTTTATATTAAGTAATTGTTATTAAATTACTAAGGTGTTGTTGTATACTCTTGACCTGGATTACTACCTGCTAAGAAAGTAGACCAGTCATACTCTACTGTCGCTGTCACCCAAAAAAATCTATTAGCGTTTTGCATATCTGCAGACTGTTGTATTGATATTGCCATTTTATCTGTAGAATCAAAATGCTTAGCGTTGTCAAAAGCAAAATGAAACACGTGATGATCATCAGCTACAGTAGCTGCTAATACAGCGGTTTCTTCCACATTCCAAGCGTTAGTGTACGATTGACCACAGGGTGATGTTTCAATGCCAACAGTTATATTACCATCTGATCCGTGCATTTGCGCATAATGAACCGTTACAGATAAAACTTTACCGTCAGCCGGCATTACCATAGCCGCTTCTTCTTGATAAACAACGGTTTGTTCCGTATTAGTTATAAAAGGCATATAGTGCTTATCTGTACCTAAATCATCTACAAAGTTCATTGGAAACACTTGTATAACTTTTTGAGTAGAAGAACCTGTACCACCATTAGCGACAGGTAAAACACCGCTTATATCAGCTGTAAGATCTATAGCGTTTCTAGTTATTTCTTGGCCAGATATTGTTATATAATCTAAACTTCCAGCTAACGTAACGTTGGTAGAATTATCTGTTCCTGATGCGTCAACACCTAGAGAAGCTCTAGCTCCAGCAGCATTATTAGCTCCAGTACCACCATTTGCAACAGGTAAAAATCCAGTAACATCGTTCGCTAAGTCAATAGCATTTCTTGTTATTTCTTGTCCTGATATAGTTATGTAATCGGGTGTTCCTGCAAGAGTAACATTTGTTGAGTTGTCAGTTCCTGCAGCATCTACGCCTAAAGCAGATCTAGCAGATGAAGCTGTACTAGCCCCTGTGCCTCCATTAGAGATAGGTAGTCTGCCTGTAACTTCAGCCGTTAAGTCAACACCTCCACTTTTTATAGTAACATCACCAGAAGAAACGTCAAAATTATCAGAGCTAAAACTAGCTACACCTTTGTTAGAATCGCTAGCAACTTCAGCAGATATTGTAAGATCACCATTTGTAGCGCCTGTGCTTGAGCCTGTTAAACCAAGATCAATACCTTCGCCTGCTGTAAATGCTAAAGCAAAAGCTCCTGATGTTTTCTCATGTAGATTACTTCCGTCTGATACAGAAACACTAGTTATGTCACCACCACCTAAATCAGCTAGTAACTGTGCAAAAGTTCTATAACCTACTTTATTACTAGTATCAATAGTAAGTACTTTTCCGCCAGAAGGTAGATCTGAAGTTAAATTAGCAAGGTCATTAAGAAAAAGATCTGCGTCAAGAGCGTCTGTACCAATATTTACATTATTACGAAAACTAGACACAAAGTCAAAGACGTGTTGACCAATGTACTTTATTCCATTACCACCATCGCCAGATCCTTCCATTTAAATAGTATTTATTAGTATATCACATTCAGTGTTAGAGCCAACAAAAGCAAACAAACCAAAACCTTTTCTTGAGTTGTCAAAGTTTAACAAAGCTTGATCGTCAATAATCATAGTAACTCCTACAGGTATTGTAACTTTAGCTTGTATTTGATATGTTTCTTGAGTAGTATCGTTGTATAGTCTTAAACCTACTGTTGATATAACACTTGAAGAAGTATTAGTTACACATATAGAACCTATACGCCCAACGTTAGAACCCGCAGGCAATAGTTCTACATCTACACCGGTAGATCCTGTTACGTTGTGATATAAGTTTGCCATTAACTAAATACTTGATACTCAACTACCATCTCTGTAGAGACGCTAGGAGTAATACAAATATCGTCGTCTACATCCCAAGGAAACCACATCCAGTCACCGCCGTACAGTCTACCTATTTCTTCAGTATCTGTAGGCGATCCAGCGCCAGCGTTTCCAATAGTGATATTGAAATACTCAGTTGAGTCAGTTGAAGGATTATTTATATATACGTAAGCATGAGTTGTAGAAACACTGCCAGTAGTGATTAAATCTACTTGATTAGTACTAGTTAATCTTTTCGTGACAGACGTCATAGTATCTAGCCCTGTAGTTCCTCCTGCTTTATATAATGCGCTAGTATTTGATATAGATATAGTATTATCTGTTATATCGCTAGCTAATGAAATTGATGCGTTTACTGTTGCCATATCTTTATTTATTAAGCGTTAGTTAAAAAGTCTGTATCTTCATGGAACAAAGCGTATTCAACAGGTATATCACCAGTTGACGATGTCCAGTTAGTAGCAGCTACTTCAATGTTAGCTGATGTATCTGTTTGGCTCCATGGAAAAAACATCCAATCACCACCATATAATTTACCTACTGTTTGAGCGTTTATAGTTATAGTTAAATAAAGCGAAGGATCAGTAGACTTGTTTATAATATAAACTTTAGCCGCTAGATCGTTACCTTCAGCATTAGCTGCCAACAATGTTTTGTTTGTTGCATTTCTTAAATGAACTCTGTTAAGTCCAGTTGTCTGATCTAAATCAGTTGTAGCGCCTGCTTTTGTGCAAGTAGCTGTTTTAGAGACATTAACTGGATCACCAGCAATGTCTGCACTTGTTAATGTAATAGTTGCTGTTGTTGCCATTTTTATTTATTGTTTATAATTTATTAATCTACAAAAAGCATATACTCTAGCGTCATATCATTAGCGCTAGGATCTATCTTAATGTCATTGTCTGCGTCGTGTGCTGACCAAGGTATTAAAGCCCAGTCACCAGCATATAATCTGCCTACATCTTCAGAGTTTACTGTTATTAAAAAATATTCAGTAGCTGTAGTTGACAAGTTTTTTAAATATAACTTGTGTGCTTTGTCTGCGTCGTAATCATTGCCGTCAAATAAAGTATATTGAGCATGACCACCTGCTACTGTTTTTCTTGCTAAACCAGCTGTACCTGTAATACCAGTGGCATTACCAGCGCCCGTTAGTGTAGCTGATGTAGTTAAAGATAATTCGTCAGATAATAAATCTGTACTAGCTAATGTTATTGTTGCCGTTGTTGTTGCCATAATTAGTCAAAGTCTATATATTCTATTGTTACTTCCTCGCCTTGCTCTATTGCTTTTGCAATACTAGGATAAATTCTTTTATACGCGTTAACGCTTTTGCCAATGAAACCATCAGGTAGCAATTGGTTATTTTCTTGGCTATCGCCCACAAGCAGACAACCAGCAGTATGTTCGTCAGTGTTTCCAGTGTGTATAAGAATATACTCAAAGTTAGGAACATCAACGACATGAAGCATACCACGATGTACACCAGGGTATTTTTTAGTATATCTTTCATGAAACCCACCTTCTTTTCTAAGTTCAACATTATATATACCAGCCGGAACTCTTGTCTCACCTCTTACTTTTAAAACTCTAGCTTCATCTTCTAGCGTGTAGCAAAGAAATTTATTGCCTAATTCGTTTTCTTCAAAAAGAAGACCATGCGTTGAGTCTTTTTCAGAACTAAATCTTAATACTTTTAGCTTCATATGTATAATTAATATCCACCTCCGTAACCGCCTCCACTTCCGCTTCCGCCTGTAAAGCTAGAACCGCTAGTAGGCGTATTATCTTCAAATGGATCTTGTTCTTGAATTGTGTTTTGTTGTGGTATTACAGGTTGAACTTGTTGTTGCGGTTGAGGCGCAGTCGCTGCGTTTTCTGCTTGGTTTTGATAATAAGCTTGAACAGCTTGAAATGTTACTACAAACTGCCCAGCCGCTAACTGTTGAGGTGTTAAAAAGGTTTGTATGCCTTCACTTACTTTAGCAATTATCTCTTCATGAGTTTCTCCTGGCATGTAACCTAAGATACTATTGTAAGTGTGAGTGTGATAACCTTCTATATTGTATTGAGTTCCCCATATAAGAGCTTCTTCTACAGTAGAATACAAAGGAATATTATTTATTAAGGTTAATAAACTCATTTTAAAAGATTACATAGTTAATACCACACTTAAAATCATACCACTCTTTGGTCCAGTACTTATTATACTTGCCTTCAACAAAACATCCTAAGTTTTTATTTAGCTTATATCCAAAGATTAAACCGCCAGAATAATCATACCACTGCTCGCCGTCATTAAAGTTGTGGTATGAAAACTCATTACCGTTGTCGTAGTGATAAGGCATTAAGTTACCCCAGCTGTGTAGCCAAAAGTTTTTCTTATAATGATAAAAATCAAAACCTACAACAACAGAATGTTGCCATTGATTCTGTAGTTCTTTACGTTTATCTTCAACAAATTCTTTTAGTATACCAGGCATAACCACTTCGTTCCAAACTTCCGCGCTGGTAGCTACGATTTCTCCATCAGGATTACGGTACTCAGACTCGTATACATCAACGCTATAACCTTCTTCAATAGCTAAACACGTGTAATGTATTCTATTGTTGTCAAACGACCACTCTTCAAGTGGGTCGTAACCATAAGGCTCAGCAAGTCTTTGTACAGCGCCAAGATTAAACGATAACTTACCTTTACCAACTCTAAGTCTTTGTGAAGACTCAAAGTATTCAATGTCTGCAAAACCATTTTTAATGTATTCGGCTTTAGCTAGCCAATTATCTTTTACGTAACGCAGAAAATGTGTTTGATCAAAGTATTCTATACCTTCTTGTCTTTTGTAATCTATTTCAAACAAATACTCAAAAGGCGATCTACCAACACTAGCGGCGTCTGAAAACGATGTTTCTGTACCATCTTTAAATGGTGTTGATCCTTCATAGCCAAACCTTTTTATTCTACGTATACCCATTGTTAATGAGTAATCGTATGGTGTAAATATAGTATCGTACACAAGTGTGCTGCCATCTACAGAATATATATCTTCATCAGACAAAGACGTACCACCATTAGCCGCTACATAAAACGTTGAAAACTTAAACGCTTTTTTTAGCTGTGCGTTAGCTGTAGTAGAAAATATAAGTAAAAGTAATACTAATAACCTCATTGTATAATAAGCTTTGTTGTTATGTTTAAGTTGTCCTTAGATATTTTAACTAAATAAAAACCTCTGTCTAATTCTAATTGTGTAATGTTTTCAGCTTCATAAGCAAGCTTACCTTCTATGCTATACACTCGCACGTCAACCTCAGCGTTAAAGTTTACCACGCTTGTAGAAGGATTAGGATAAGGTAAAACTCCTAGCCTATTAAAAGACTCTATGCTTGTAGGTCCAGTCCAACCGTCTTGGCAGTAAGCGTATAAATCATCGCAAGCATAATCCCATTGATCATCGCAGCAGTATGGATCTACTTCTATTACCCACTCAAAACAAGCATTAGGAATATAGTATATATCACCAACGTAGCAATCAGCAGAATAGTAGCAACTACTGTCTGGCACGTTAGCCTCCGCGTTATAATTAACAGCGGTCGGATCAGTACAACCAGGCAGTGGATAAATACAAGAGCCATTATCAGTGTTTGCAACTTCGTTATAGTTTAATGCTGTACTATCAGTACAACCGTTAATAGTTGGTATACAACCTCCGTTGTCAGTGTTGCACGTGTCGCAATAGTTAAAAGCTGTAGGGTCAATACATCCAAACACTACCGGTGTACAGCTACCATCTTCTACGTTTGCGTTAGGGTTATAATTGAAAGCGTCGTCGTCCATACACCCTAGCACAACCTCTATACAAGATCCTTCAAGCTCTACATTAGCCTCAGGATTATAATTAAAAGCTGTAGAATCCATACAGCCTAAAACGATTAGTGTTAAGCAAGAACCGTCTTCAAAGTCAGCGTCCGCGTTATACTCGATGTAATTTGGATTCGTACATCCAGCAACGTAGTAGCAACTTCCGTCGTCTGTGTTAACACTATCATTGTAGTTTAAAGCTGTTTCATCTATACAGCCGTAAGTTTTTTCTATACAGTTATCGCCACAGTAAGGCATTCCGTTAACTATTACAAAAGGAATTAAAGGACTAGCAAAACCGCCTGGCGCGTCAATAGCTACATGCTCATCAGAGTAAAGACTGTAGCCGCACTGCACAGATGTAAATTGTGATTGCTGTGTTATATTGAACTTAACACTAATAGGCTCTAGTATGCTTAACTCAAAAGTAAATGTAGTATCAAAACCATCATCTAAAGTAAATATACCTAAAAAGTTGTCGCCTTGAAATACCTGTAAGTATGCTCCTGCCCAACCGTTACCAGCTAGATCTGTTAATTTTAGCGTGTGGGTACAACTATCTGTTAATATATCTGTGTTAGCTATACTGTCGTAATTAAAAGCTTCTTCATCAGTACAGCCAAATAATTTTTCTGTAAAGCACATACCAGTATCTACAGTAGCTTGTGGCAAAAACTCTACGTACATATCGTTCATACAGCCATATATTGGTGGTGGTGGCGCGCAGTCTTCTAATGTAAATCCATGAAAAGCAGCGTATCCAAAATCTGCAGAATCTGGCTGTACTATAGTGTCTCCACAGTGTACTACATAGTATGATCCATCTTGCCCGCCCCATAAGCTACCTGCTAAGCCATCTCCATATTGATCAGCTATGTTAAATATGTATTCACCGTTAGGTATACACAGCTGCGTTACTTGAGGAGAGTAATCTATTATGTCGTCATACGGGCCACCACTAACAATAGTGTCTTCCATCATTGTTATAATAGCCCAAGAAGTTTCTTGTGGGTATTGATCAGGATTAATGATTACATCTACATACGTGCCGTTAGGACACTGAGCAAAAGCTATGTTAACGCATAGTATTAGTGAAAGCAAATATCTCATTAGTAATCTTTGTATTTTCTAATTTCTTTTTTTATGTCTTTGTATCTTTTTCTAGTTATGTCGCCGCTTTTAAATCTAGCTTTTTGTTCTAGCTTGGCAGCTTTTTTAGCTTTTTTCAACTCTTTTTTTTGTTGTTTACCAGCTTTTACAATACCTTTAACTATACCTAACAAAGGTAAAGGACTTTTCATTTTAAATGCCATAATTAAAATTTACTTATTATAAGTTCTTCAATATATTCTTTAACTTCTTCTTTAGTTGCGACCATTTTGAAACTTAAGTCTGCTTGAAAACGTTTAACCTCCTCACCATCGTCGAATACTACTATCGTTGGCACTATGGCAATTTTGTACTTACTTTGATTGTCATCGTTTTCTATTAGCAAGCTTTTAGTATCACAGTCTTTTATCTTAGAAAACCATTCAACGTCATTAGCGTCGTTCCAGCCAGCGTTAAAATGAACTGCTTCAATTTGACAATAAGCTGTAGCGCAAATTAAAAGTAATATTGTAGTTAATAACGCTTTCATTATTTTAGCGCGTCAATTTTATCTTCCATACGAATCATACGCTCTTCTAATTTCTTAACGTCATCTCTAGTTTCTATAATAGTGTTGCGGATGTTTTCGTCTTTCATGTTAAATTCCATACGCGTAATGTCTGGTTTAGGCAGCTCTTTAGCCTCAGCAATGTCAGCTTGCAAAACAAACCACATGCTTATAATGGTTGCCATGCCAAATCCTATACCTATTAGAGTCTGTATACTAACTTTAAAGCTAGTGTTTTCATTTAATTCTTTAGCCATTATTTCTCGCCACATTTTTTGCTTGGGTTGCCGACTTGTCTCCAGTCTTGCTTTACCCACGTTCTTAAACTTCCGCCGCTACTTGTACCTGTAACATTGCTTTTACTAGATCTTTTGTATTTACCAGCCTTACCCGCAGTTCGCTTTGCTCGTATAACTGCTTGTCTTTCAGACTGGCTCATACTAGCAATTTTAGCTTTAGGCAGACATACTTTAGTAGTACCTCCGCCTTTAGCTTTAGTTCGCTTTTTAAAAGGATTATTTGACTGTACAAAAGACATACTACTTCTTTTTCATCATTTTCATAGCAGCCTTTTTCATTTTAGCCGGAGCTTTTTTCATCATTTTTAAAGCAGCTGGCTTAAGCATCTTAGCTGGAGAAGCTAGTATTTTATCTCTAAGCTCTTTTGGTAAATTTTTCTGTTTGCCAATTAGTTCTTTTTTAGCTGGAGATTTTTTCATCATTTTAGCTGGTGCTTTTTTCATTTTAGCTGCGCTTTTTTTAGCCAGCTTCATAGGACCTTTTTTCATTTTAAATTTTGTTTTTAACGTGTTTATACATTGAGTTACCTAACTTTTCGCCCATTTTACTATCTGACTTATAGTGAGCGTGGGCAACTCTTCTACTATAAGATATATTTTCTCCGGTCTTATTAAAAGCTGATTTAGCTTTAGGGTATTTATCGCCTAGCACTTTAGCTATTAATACGCCCTGCACTGAGTGACCTGATGGATATGACGGTGTTTTCATAGACTGCATCTCAATATCTTTCATATTGATATTCATTTTTTTAGCCATTACTTTTGGTCTAGGTCTGTTAAAGTGTTTCTTAAGCTCTAATATCACAGGTGCTGATTCTTTTATAAGTTTAGCAGCTGTCTTGCCATCATAATCTTCAACTCCGTTATCTTTAGCTGTTTTTTTAAACGCAGCTTCTATATCGTCGTTGTCTTTTACAAACTTTTTGTTTAATGGTATACTTTCAAGTTCTTTAACCTCTTGCATCGTATCAAAAGTATTATCGCCTGGTGGCTTCATCTTTTTAAACGAAGATATGTCAAAGTCTTTAAACATTAGCACTTGTGTCTAGATGCCCACATATTAGCGTAAGCACTTGGATATACTTTAAATTTTCTTTTAGCAGCTGCTTTTTGACAAGGCTTCAGCTTACCTTTCATAGGCGACTTACCTACTACTTTTTGTATTTCTTTGTTTTTTAATTTAAAAGCCATATCTACTTGTTTTTTTTATTATTTCTATACTCACTCATAGCTTCACGTTTAGCCTTGCCTTTTTTCCAAGAACCTGCTGCAAACTTTTCCGCTCGCTTTTTACGCTTAAATCCATAAACTTCACCGGCTTTTTTAGCTTCTTGAAACGATTGATCTTTCTTTTTACCTTTATCATCAAACGTTATGGTTGGATGCGCCATATAAACTGTTTTGCCATCAACTTCGCCTGAGCCATAACTCATTTTATGAGTTTCAGTTTTACCCTCTTTATCAACGTTGCCAACACCTTCACGTATAGATCTAGCGTGTTTTTTTCTACCACGCGTGATTAGTTTAAAAGGATTATTTTTTTGTACGTACGCCATAATATTAACAATTCCATCTACGTCTAGCAGCTCTACCTCTTTCGCCAGTCCAACTTTTTGATCTTGCACAAAATGATTTTCTACGTTTAGCCGCTTTGCTACCTGGTTTTAACTTTGAAGGCTTAGTAGTTACAGCTGTTTGAAGCTTACTTCCAGGATTATTTCTTTTATATTCTCTAACGCCTTTTTCAGTCATGCCGCCACCAGCAGCAGCTCCTGTAGCGCTTTTATTCTTAGCTACTTTGTTAAAGTTTTTTCCTTTACCTATAGTTCTACGTGGATCAGCTTTACGCATAGGCGAATCATCAAACACTTTTATAGGATTTTTAGTTGTTTGAAACGTTCTTCTTCTACCGCAACCCGTTACAGGAAAAGGATTATTTTTTTGCGTATAAGCCATAGTTAAAGTATTACTTAATTTACCACCTATTTAATCGTGATGATAGCACAGCTCACTTTTGTTAGTTGTACGTATGCTACATCTTTTGCCGTTACTTAAAATTCGACGACATTGTTTCTTTTTAGCTTTCTTCTTTTCTTTAATTTTTTCTTTAGCCTCTCTAACATCTTTGTATGTGTCAATGCCCATTTGCCATTGATTCCAGCCTAATGCTACAAATAGCCTTTGCATTGCTGTATTGTCTTCGTTGAAAGCTTCTTTTAGGTTGTCAAGCTTAGTGTAAATTCTATGTACAGGCGCGTTAGTTAAACCTTCAGTTAAAGAAGTTATCATAGGATATGCTGGGTTGTCAATGTCAAAAGCACCTATTTCAGCTATAACATCTTTGTTATATTTGTATGTGTCACTAGCTCTTTTTATTTTTCTAGCTTTACTACCTATTTGAGGTGATAAATTTAACATCTCTATAAACGTGTTAAAATAATCAGCTTTAAATCCTTTTTCGCTTTCTTTCATAAAGCTTCTAACTACGTTCTTAAATGTAGAAACCATAGCGCCTTTTATTCCAGAACCTCTTAGCCAGCCATCAGCCATACTATTCACTAAGCTTTCTTTCTTTTGTTTACTTTTTACGTCTGCATAATAAAATGTTACGTCAGGGTATCTATACTTATTTATAGTACCGTCTTTTATTCCTTTAGCATATTCTTTTTTAACGCCGCTTGGTATTTGTTCTTCTTCTGGTTCGTCTTCTGCAAACAACGCTTGTTGTAAACTGTAAAATATTAAGCTTTGTATAGCGCCATAATAAGCTATTCTTGATAAATGATCTCTAACATTACCTCTTTTATTTGCAATATCACTTACAGCTTTTTTAATTATTCTATTATATTGTAACGGTGTATTTTGAAAGGCTAGTAGTAATCTACCTAAAGGTGAAGCTTGTTGCTTAGATATACGATCAGGTCTACTAGACTGCTGAGACTCTTCTGTAATATCTTGAAAATCTATCATAGCTTGACTTTCTGCTTGATCTTGAGTCATGCCTTGCTTCATCAAAGAATTAACTCTATTTCTATAGAACGTAGCGCCACCAAAAGCAATAGCAAAGCTATCTGCTACTTGTGTTGGTGTAAAACCTATTTTAAGTAAATATGCTAGTACATTAGATGCTCCACCGCCACGACTTAAGCTATCAGCTAAATCAGCTGTTTGTATATCTTGTTGTAATCCTGAACGTCTAACTTTAAGCTGAGGTGAATTAAATAGCATTTTAAAGTCTTTAGCAAACTGTGGAACGTTAGCTATAGCTTTAGAAAAAGCAAATATATTATTGTCTGTATGATTTATAAAGTTTACAGTAGATATTGTTTGTAGTACAGCAGATCGCATGTTAAAAAACATGATAGCACCAACTGATCCTTGTAGCCAATTTAAAGCCTTGTTTGTTGAAGCATTTTGTCCGCTAGGTCTGTTTTTACCAGTCTTCATACGATACAGCATGTCTTTTAAAGCTTCAACGTAGTCAGTACCCATAGCAGCTTCTAGCTTAGCTAATTGAGCTTCATTATTTAAAAGTTCATCTACGTTTTCTTGCCACTCTTCAAGCGCACCGTCTCTATGTACTTTATTTAAAGAGTTATACATATCACCTTTGATACTACTCGCTGTCCAAGTATCAGTAGGCGCTAAGTATTGATCACCTTCTATTTGTAACGATTTTCTAACTTTAAACGCGTATTCAACCATATCAGCGTCTTGAGCTACTTTAGCCGCTATAGCTTTACGCTCTTTAGTAGTTAAGCCAGGTACATCTAAGTCTTGTAAATCCCATAGATATATTCTTATAGCATCTTCATTAGTAAATTCGTTATCAAACTTTTTCTTTAATTTTTTAATAACACCTTTGTGCTCTTTTCTTGTTTGAGCATACGACTCCATCATGTTATACTGTATAGAGTTTAATTTTCTATACGCTCTATTAAATGGATCAAAGAAAACTTGTTTAAAAAACTTTATATCAGACTCTCCTTGCTCACCTTTACCTGCTAGTCTCATCATTAAACCTTGGAAGTCGTCAGCGCCTGGCGCAATAAAAAATTCACGCTTACCTTTTTTAGCGCCTATTATTTTAGCTCTAGCAGGATCTATATCTTGATCAATACCTAAGTTACGCTTAAGTATACTATCAAAGCTTTGTTTTTTAGTTCTACTAAATTTAACGCCTATATCTTGCTTAACACCGTTTATAGTAAGCGATATATTTTCACTAGTTTGCGCATTAGTAACGTGCTTAATTTCAACCGCTTTATTTTCAAACTCTTTAAATTGCTTTGATGTTAATACTACTTTTCCTTCATAAACATTAGTTATTACGTTGTTTTTTATAGTTTGAACATCTTTAGTTAAATTGTTAAGTTGAATATCAGGGTTAACACCATCGTAAATGCCAATACCTTGACTTAATCTTTTATCTTTGTATGTTGTTTTTAATCTAGTAGACTCTGCTCTACCATCAACATAGTTTACGTCGCTTTCGTAAATGTAATTATTATCTTCGTTTCTAGTGTATACTTCAGCTGTAGGCATTTTGCCCTTAGTTCTTCTAGTTAATACTTTAGCGCCATCCTCTGGCGTTACATCATAAACGCTTTCTACATTACCTTTTTTCTCTGTTGTTGTAAAATGTATTTTATCTGAAGGCTTGTCATTTCTATCCCACCAGCGTTTTTCATTACCATCTCTAAAACAAAGTAGTTTGCCGTTTTTAAATGCTATTTTAAAACCGTTACCTTTTTTATTGTAGCTTTTCCAGTGATCATAGGCGCTATCAAGCGAGTCAACACTATCTTTTGGGTTATAAATTGTTAGCTCATATACAGTTTGCCCGTCTTCTTTATATTCGGTAACCTCTACATATCTACCAACAGCTTCTTGGTCAGCAATCATTTGATCACGCTCTTGTTTAGAATAAGCCTGGTCGCTAGCGTAGTACCCACCCATTCTAGCAACCAAACACCAAGGATCAGCTTTTTTGCCAAAATGAGTGTCAATTACTTTTCTAACAGCTAACTGGCCTTCTTTTGAATATTCAACATCATACACAGTAACACCTTGCCCAACATTTGTTTTATTAGTAAACTCTTTAACAGTGTCTGGATTAGTTCTAACGCCTTTAACCTCGCCAGCAAACTTTTCTATTAGCAAGTTAGGGTTTTTGTAAGAAAACGGATCTATCTTCTTTATAGTAGCTATTCTTTCAGCTTCTATTACTTTATAACCGTCTTCAGGTAGTATTAGATAGCCGTTAGCCATATAGTGGAAAGCTAATTTTTCAAATTTAGATTTTTTGTTTTTAGGTATGTTTTCGCCTTCAACAAACTTAAACACAGATTCAACAGCACCTTTAATTTGCTTTTCGTCTAAGTCAGTTCTTTTTTTAGTAAGTCTAGCTTCGTAAGCGTCACGATGTGTTTTTGAGAATTTAATCTGTGAATACGTATCTAGATTTACGTTAGCGTCTATAGTATTATTAATACTTGATATAGTCGCAGACTGAACCTCTATGCTGCGGCGTTTAAGTACGTCATCAAAACTTTGCTTTTTAGTATTACTAAACTTCATTTTAGCCTGCACCGACTTACCTTTAATATCTAGTTGATCAAATATATTTTGTACAGCTTGCACGTTTGTAATAGCGTCATCAACAAAGTACATGTCGTTATATCCTTCGTTAGCATATTTATTAAGCACCCACATAGCTTTTGCTTCACCAGTACTATTACCTAAGCCTGTGATATTTTTTAAAGGTATATTAACGCCTTCAGATTTTAACCAAGCATGTATTGCTTCTGCACTTTCTGGTGCTCTAGCTGTAAGTATAAACACATTATCAGGGCCATACTTTTTGATTTGATTTTTCATCTTAGGTAATAGCGGGCCCGGCTTACCTTTAGTAACTTTATTAAAATCAGTAAAATCAAACTCATAACCTTGATTAGCTAAGTCTTCACCTACAAATGGCCATTGATCAGATGGTATTTTTTTTGTTACACCTTCTTTAGTAGCTATAATAACATTTTCACTAATACCTACAGTTTCGTCAAAGTCAAATATACTAGCACCTTTTGTTTTAGAAAAATAAGCTTGTGTTCTAGCTTGATCAGAAGCTTTAGTTATGTTTTGAGCAACGCTTAATTTTTTTGATTTTGAAAATTTTATATTAGATTTTACGTTTTTATTATCTTTTTTATTTAAAAGACTAAAATTTTGAGCTGGCATATCAAGCGCGCTTAGCTGAGGCTCTATTCTTGCGCTAACAGTAACCATGCCATTGTTTTTTATTTTTCCAAAATCTATTCTTACTTGTAAAGGTATTTCTGTCTTTATATCTTCAGCTTTAGTTAAACCTTCTATTTTAAGGTCAGCATTTTGCATGCTCATGTCAATTAAGCCTCTACCTTTTATATCTATAGCGTGACTTGGTTTTAAACCTTCTTTACCTTGTTTTTGTTGATATGCTTCAGCGAACTGTTTAAAGGTTATTGTTTGCTCTATGTCGTAAGCAAGATAATGTATATTGTTATTACCTCTTACAATCTGTTGAATTGCTTCGTAACTTATTTCTAAGTTTCCTTGATCAGTGTAAGAAACAGCATTATTATCAAACTCTTTAGCTACAGTAATTATGTCTTCAAAAACTTTTTTTATGTCGTTTTCTATAGCTTTTTGTTTGTCACCATAAACTTCTTTAGATGCAACAACTTTTTTACCTTTTTTATAGTTTACACTAACAGAAACTCCTCTAGCAGTATCACCTTTTATTTCTAAAGCTAAAACAACTTTTCCTGTAGTACGATCTATAACTCTAACATCTTGGTTGTTGTCTGTTTCGCTTGGCTTTTCTACTGTATAGTTGTCAAGTTTTAATTCTTTAAGCATAGATCTTAATCTATTACCTGCAATTATTTCGTATTTTTTATGAAGCTTTATATCATTGCCAAGAGCGTCTAACTCTGCTTGAGAAATTACATCATCACTTTGTAAAAACTTTTCAAACTTTCTTTGTCTAAACTTATTTCTTACTCTATTTAAAGTTTCTTTATCTGTGTTTTTAGCAAACTCTAAAAACTTAGCACTAGTTTCTGAATTACCTGCATTTAAAACTCTAAGACCTTTTCTATAATCGCTTTTTTGTTTAGCTGTATAACTAAACTTAAGTCCAGGCGCTCTATTAACTTTAACAGCAATATCGTTAACCATGACTTCTGTAGCTATATCTGGATTAGCAGCGACAAGTTCTTCCATTATTTTAGGCTCTTGCATAGTTTCCATCATAGCGTCTTGGGATAGTTCAGTAACTATCATACGAGATAAACCGTCTTTTCTAGTACCAAGCGTAGAAGCACCAAGCTCATAACCTAAAACCTCTTGCATGTTAACACCAAAGAAAAATGCTTGTAGCTCTTCTTGAGTAGGCATACGTTTTTCAGATAAAAACACACCTTCGGCAGATTTATTAATAGCGTCTGGTGGCAACTTGCCTTGATCAATAGCTTTTTGTATATCTTCTTGTGTTGTAAGTCTTCTAATAGGTACAGTAAATATTTTTTTACCATCTTTCAATTTACCTTTACCAACAAGACGCTCCATAGCTACTAAATCTTGTACTGTAGAAAAATCTACAATAGCTTCAAAGTTGTTTAAAACAAACTGTCTATATGAAACCCCGCTACCAATTGATTTTTGAACGATGTTTTTCATGGTCTTTTTCACCATGTTTTCAAAG
>Ga0208643_1000317_pt1 | contig 32868 bp, 37 predicted proteins | sample VirMetDEL_Nov_12_FD_184516 | JGI IMG/M metagenome (GOLD analysis project Ga0208643, IMG submission 184516) | Aqueous microbial communities from the Delaware River and Bay under freshwater to marine salinity gradient to study organic matter... | ecosystem: Environmental > Aquatic > Marine >...
ACAGAATTAGGGACTGCGGTTAATAAGATGACAAGCAAAGAACTTAAACGAGATTTGATGTTGCTTGCTAAAAATAATCCAGCTTTATTTATAAGTCTAGCAAATGACGAAAATGTAGAGCTCAGAAGCTTTGGTATTAGAGCTGTTGAAGCAGGAATACTATCTATATCAGGTGATCAAAAAACCTTTATGTGGGCAGCAAATGGAAAGAAACTTATGACAGTTCCTTTTGAAGAGCATCCATACTCTGCGCTAGCTCGTTGGTTTAAAACTGATGAAGGCATGCAGGTATATTCAAGCATAGAGAAAAAGTTTGAATAACACGTAACTATATTTATAAGGGTAGGCTAGCGTAACTGTTGGTCTACCCATATAATAAAACAAAATAAAAATATGGCAATAAATGTAAATACCGTATATAAGACTGTGCTGCTAATCCTTAACAAGGAAGAAAGAGGCTATGTAACTCCAGATGAGTTTAATAAGATCTCAGCGCAAGTCCAATTAGAAATATTCGGCAATTATCACAATGATTTAAATCAACAATTAAGAGTGCCACAAAGCGATACAGACTATGCTGACCGTGTAGCTTTGGTTGATGAACATTTGTCTATATTTAAAACAGAAGGGCCAGCAACGTATGTTCCTACAGCTGGAGCAATACCGGCTCACTTTTCTTTGCCAACTACAGATATTTATGGCAACACAGTAGAGCTATTCACATTGGGGACTGTGTCTTATAAAGAACAAGTTGAATTGCAAAGGCTTCAAAGAATGGAGTTCTATAATATTCAAAAATCTCCATTAACAAAATCCACAGAATCATTTCCAACGTACTTACTTGAGAGCGACAAGCTTTATATAAAACCTGATACGGTCACCAGCCAAATAAATGTAAACTTTTTAAGAAAGCCACTAGACCCTAGATGGGGATATTACATTGGCAGTGTTGGGCAATTTATTTATGATACAACCGCTTATGGGGCAGACTTAATAAATACTGGTACTGGCACTTTAACAAGTAGCATTACTGGGGGTTTAACACTGGGAGTTGCAGGTACTTATAACAGCATTACGCCAACTGGTGGCTCTGGGACAGGACTTATAGTAAACGCAACAGTTAGCTCTCCAGAAGCCGTTTCAATAGATGTTGCTATAGCAGGAACAGGGTATATTTCAGGAGATGTGGTTAGTATTGCGGCAGGGTTATTAGGGGGCACTAGTACACAAGTAGACATCACATTAACCGATGCTGATTTTAATGCTAACAGTACTTATGGTTCTACTCAGATAGAATTAGATGTATCAGAGCAAACAGATGTAATACTTAAAACTTTGTTTTATTTTGGTGTTGTTGTTAAAGACCCTCAAATTATACAGGTCGCAGCAAGCCAAGTGCAACGAGAAGAAATGAACGAAAAAAGCTAATAAGATATGCCAAATCCAAATGGTGGCTTAATCACCGAAACTAATTCACAATACTACGCTGGGCAGCAGACTTTTACAGGCACTGGAGCTCAGTCAGACTTTGTTTGCACATTTAATACTGATTTAATTGCAACTATTCCAGGGGTTTCTAATACAAATTTTTCTGTAACACTTAACGGAATTGTTGTAACTAATTATCAATTAGTAGGAAATGATACTATAAGATTTTCAGCCGAGACACCTCCAAATGAATTACCTCCTAATGGGTCTTCTATAGTTGTAAGCCTCATTGAGACTGCAAAAGAAAGTAACTATGGAGGGTATCAATACACATCGTTAAATGATGTTATCAATAACTTTATGGTTGCCTACATTGGTGCAGGTAAACTTATACCGAGTGCTAAAAGAACAGACATAATATTCCACGCAAAACGTGGGATGCAAGAGTTTAGTTACGATACACTAAAGACTATAAAGTCTCAAGAGCTAACTATATCGCCAAGCCTAACAGCAGTTATACCGCAAGACTATGTAAACTACGTCAGGTTATCTTGGATTGACCAGCTAGGTGTAAAAAGAATCATATACCCAAACACAAACCTTACAATAAATCCAGCACAAGCCCCAGAGCAAGACTCAACAGGGCAGATAGTCCAAGATGACCTTGAGGAGAACATAGACACTAACCCTCCACAAACAACAGAAAGATGGAGATCTGCTGACGATAAAAAAATAACAGGGCTATTCAATGCAGACTCTGTCAATGCGGGGTATGACATTGATGGAATTAATATGAGCAGTATATATTGGGGAGGAGTCTATGGACAAAGATATGGGTTGGACCCATCGCTAACTCAAACAAATGGGTGGTTTGGTATTGATGAAGTAAGGGGGGTATTTACATTCTCAAGTAACTTAAAAGATCATTTGATCGTCATAGAGTACATCTCAGACGGTTTAGCGTACGATTTGGATACTAGGGTCCCTAAGATGATAGAAGACGCCATGTACGCCCATATAAGCCATGCGATCATTTCTACACGTATTAATCAGCCAGAATATATTGTTCAAAGATTAAAGAGAGAAAGAAGCGCTAAATTAAGGAATGCAAAAATAAGATTATCTAATATTAAAATAGAAGAGCTTACTCAGCTCATGAGAGGCAAATCTAAATGGATAAAATAATATAATATGCCAGAAATTAAAAATATATTTGTTGGGGCTAAGATGAACAAAGATCTTAACCCAAGGATGATTTCAAACAAAGAATATATAGATGCAAGGAATGCGGCAGTAATAAATTCTGAAGGTAGTGATTCTGGGTTATTACAAAATGTCAGTGGTAATGCTTTGCTAACCGACTTTGGACTTACAGGAATAAACCTTGAAGTAGTAGGGTTCTATATAGATACTACAAACAATAGATTATTTGCGTTTATAACTGATTGGAATGATGTATCAAATAGCCAACTTTCTAATTTTGCTTCGCAAAACTCTCATCATTATATATGTGTATTTGATACAAGTTCTAATGCCGGCACGGTTTTAGTTAGTGGTAGCTTTTTAAATTTTTCTAAAACACATCCTATCTTAGGAATAAATCTTCTTGAGGATTTATTATTTTTTACAGACAATAGAAATCAGCCAAGGAAAATAAATATAAAAACAGCTCTTTTTAATCCAAATTATTATTCTAAAGAAGAACACATATCTGTTGCAAAATATTACCCATATAATGCGCCAAGGCTAGTTAAAGATAAAGGGGATGGGAGCCTGCTAGTAAATAGTACATTTAAAATAACATCAAACGTTATCAGTATAACTGATTCTGCCCCGTCTTTTACAACAGGGACTTTTACAGTATCCCCAGTAGGTGGAACTGCTGCTGGATTTAGAATAGTATCTTCTGGAGGTAGAGTGCTTGGAGTTGCTGCGGTAGTTATTACAGGCAACCCGGAGTATTATGTAGGGGAAAATTTTAATGTTGGTGACAAAATAACTATACCAAGTGGCACATTAGCGGGGCAAGTAGGAGATTTAGTATTTGTTGTTAGGGACGAGAACATGGCGAAGGAAGGTACAATGAAAGATGTTGTTTCTAAAAATCTTCCTGCTACAGAAACATTGACAGTGGATGGTGCACCAGCATCACTAACTGAATTTGATTATTCTGGAGCTGCAATAGATTCTAATTGGATAGGGTCTACCATTACAGCAACTAAATCTGATGAGGCAGCAACCCCCGTAATAAGTGTTTCAGATAATATAAAAATAACAAATATTGTAGGTACTACAATTACCCATGATAGTTTTAGTGCTCTATCTAATACAGACATTGTAACAGTAGGCGCAAATCCATATTATAATAGTGTATTTACTAGGGACTCCAATTTTCTTACAGATAAATTTGCAAGATTTAGTTATAGGTTTAAGTATGACGATGGAGAGTACTCATTAATTGCACCGTTTTCTCAAATAGCATTTATACCAAAGCAAGACGGATATTTTTTAGAAGATTCAATTCCAACTAATGTAAACAGCGTCACCGCAAATTCAGATGAAAACAATGCAATAAAAAGTACAATAATAAGCTTTTTTGAAAACAAAGTTAATTCACTCGAGCTTGTTATAAATATGCCAGAGGGAGTTAACACTGTAAGTGGCTTAATAAATGATTTAAAAGTTTCTGAAATAGATATAGTATACAAGCAGTCTGATCAAAATACAATAAAGATTATTGATACTATAAATAGAGACTCTATTATAACTAACTTGAATAGCAATTTAGTATACACTTATAACTCTCAATTGCCTATAAGAACTCTTCCGTCAAATGAGACAACAAGGGCTTCGGACAAAGTGCCTATTAGAGCAAAATCCCAAGAAGTTGCAAGCAATAGAGTAATGTACGGCAATTACTTAGTTAGAACAGCTAGGCCAAATTCTTTGGACTATTCAATATCTTGTAGCGAAAAATCTGAGCTAGGCCAATTAAATTCAGTTAATGAAATAGAATACCCCAATCATACATTAAAACAAAATAGGTCATATAAAGTAGGTATAGTTCTAGCTGATAAATTTGGAAGGCAATCAGATGTTATTACATCTTTGAACTCTACAGTATACAATCCATATATTGGGATAAATCCTGATTATATAATTAACCCTGATGGTATTTCTACTATTAAAACGCTGGGCCAAATATATAGGGGGGATTCGCTAAAAACTACCTTTTTATTAGGTATACCAGAACAAATATCAGCAAGCGGCTATGCTGGGTTATATAGTGAAACAAATCCTACCGGATGGTATAGCTATAAAATTGTAGTACAGCAAAGAGAGCAAGAGTATTACAATGTATATCTTCCTACAATTTTAAATAATAACCCACAAGACGACGCGAATGTAATCTCTACTAGCACCGCTTTTATAACATTATTTTCCGATAATATAAATAAAGTGCCAAGAGATTTAAAAGAGGCTGGCCCATTAGACATGCAGTTTTCAAGCTCTGTTGAATTATACCCAAGAATATCAAACTCAACATTTGAAACAGATCAAGCAACAACACAGCAAATAAGTACCAGTAGAACGCCTGACAAAGTTATATCTATTGGAACTAGAGATGAGTTAGGATTAGATGTTACTTTAGCTGGAGCTGACTATGATATATCACCATTTTACAGTATACCGTTAGCCCCAGAAGCTGGCACTGATACTAACAATAGGGTTGCTAACTTGGGAGCTAACCCATACATTGGTAGTATTGCAACAGAAAAAAAAATTGGGGCTGTAGGAGGAAATGATGCAACAGTAACATTTGAAAATGTAAGGCTTAATGTTTATGAAACGGAACCATTTGAGTCTGTATTAGATATATATTATGAAACGGGAGACTCAGGCTTAATAGCAGACCTGAATGAGGATGTTAAGAATAATGACTTAGGGCTAGTGCCGGCTGAAATATCTGATTGGACATTTGTTTTAAATGAAAGCTATGTTTCTGATCAGCTAATTAGTACAACCCCATTTGATGTTTTAAATTTTCAAGGAGTATCACTAACCTCGTTGTATGGTGCCGATGTGTCCGTAGAAATACTGCAGGTAGTAAACGAAAACGACGTTATATTAGACTCCCGCATATTTAAAGTAGTACAGCAAACAAGTGCCCCATTTAAGTTTGAATTAAAAACAGGGGACATACCCGCCGAATTTGTATACAGAAGCCCAAATAATTCTTATTCTATATTCTTTAAATTAATTAATACTAACTCTGGATTTGATTATACAGGTTCATATAATATACCTATTGGTTTGAATAGGTTGGCTAACTCCCCTATAATTGAAACTACCGGGGCTAGCATTGAAGGACCAAACCTTGCATTTTACTATTATAATGGATTGGTAATTCGAGGGATTAATGCAGGAGCTTGGGATAGGAAACAAATAAAGTGGAACAGCGTTGGGGTTACTCCAATATACTCTGCACTGGATATATCTATCCCAAATCAATGGGTAACCCTACAGGATTTTGAATTTGAAAATGGTGCTTCCTTCGATTCGCTGCAGGATACAGACCTTTATGTACAGTATTTTAGTTTCTCACAAGGACCTCTATATTTTATGAAGCCTGGCTCACTTGTAGGGGATGGGGGTTTATTTTTCGATGAAACTAGAGACTATACTGATAAATTGAGAATTAGAAAAATTTTTGATGGATCAACTATTAAATACAGATTAGAGTATTCTGAAAAATTAAGGCCTTACAATGACAGGGCTACGACACTGTCACTGCTTTATCAAGAGCCCCCACCAAACACTGAGTCCGATTTTCTTGTACAGCTTACCTTAGCAGATGCAACCACTGGAACAGGCAATAATACAGTGCGATTAGCGGGCTCCCTAGGAATGTCAACAGCAAACATTGACGATAGTAGGAACTCTTTATTTGTGTATCAATTTAAATTACAAAATTAATTATACTTTACTATGCCATTAACAAAAGAAATAACATATTTTAATTCCTTCTTGGCTAAGAAAGTAGTTGAGGACATTGCAGGCAATCCTGGCAAAGCCACTTGGCCTTCATTGCCATGGAACCCTACCGGATACCCAACGTTCCCCCTTTTGGCGTCAGCTTCCCATAACGATAAGGCCTGGTATGTAGAAGAGGCAAGAATACGTGGAGGCTATAATAATACAACTGTAGATTTTGGGGTAAAAGCATTTATAACAGAATCGGAAGATACAGAGCTAATACTTGGCAATGGGATTATATATTCTGGTTTATATAATTCAAGAACCGGCATTAATGAAACAAACGTTTTTTCTACAGGAGAAAACATAACAAAAGAGGTTGATCCTAGATATGGCAACATACAAAAATTATATACAACAGATACGAACTTAATAATCTTTCAAGAAGATAAAGTGAGTAACATGCTGGTAGACAAAGATGCAATTTATACAGCTGATGGTAACGCGGCCCTTACAGCATCTCAACTTGTTTTAGGGCAGGTAAATCAATACTCCGGAGAGTATGGCATAAGTGATAATCCAGAATCATTCGCATTTAAAGGTTACAGAATGTATTTTTCTGATAAAAACAGAGGAGCGATAATAAGGCTATCAAGAGATGGCCTTACTGAGATAAGTGCATATGGTATGAGAGATTTTTTCCGTGATACTCTTGCTGACATTTCTGAGCGGTTCCAAACAAAAGAGATTGTGCTTTCGCTTCCTGGCCCGCTAGAGCCTCAGCCCGTAATTCCTGGAACCCAAATAAATTTTAATGACTCTGAGTTTAATACCTTTAGTGAATTAGAATACGGCATGGAAGTTGTTGCTGGGGCTTTTGAGCCAAATGGTTTGTATGTTATTGATATAAATACAAATAGCAGATTTGTTACATTTAATGGAACTATTACATCAATAACCCCGTTTGGGAATGTAACATTTTATAAGCCGGTTAAGGACAAAATTGTTGGAGCATACGACAATTACTATGATACTTATGTTGTGTCAATGCAGCAATCCGATTTATCTACATATAATACCTTATCATTTAATGAAAGCAATAACGGGTGGACCAGCTTTTGGGATTACGACCCGGCTTTCGGGGGCACATTAGATAATATTTATTATACAACAAAAGGTGGTTCTATATGGAAACATTACAATGAAAGTGTGATTAATAATAGAGGAGCTTTCTATGGAGTGTTATATCCCACTTCTGTTACATTATCTTTTAACCCAATGGTGTCCATCTCTAAAAACTTTAACACTGTAAACTACGAAGGCACAAATGGGTGGCAAGCAGATTTCTTTTTGTCAGATCCAACGGGTAAGCTTTTATTAGATTTGCAAAGGGATGATTATAAAGATGAGGCATCGTCAGTAAAAAGCTACGAGGAAGGCGCATATGTAGAGGCGGGGGTTACTTACCGAGTTGGATTTAATATAAAAGAAAACAAATATATGGCTAACTTAGTAAATAATGGCGTACAAGTAAATGGAAATGACAACATCCAATTTGGTATGCCTGGACAAGTAGCATCAAATATAAGCATGAGTGGCATAAAAGGATTCTATGCCACAGTTAAATTAAGTACAGATAACACAACAGATCTTGGTGGATTTAAAAACCTATTTGCAGTGTCATCAAATTTTGTAAAATCATAAAAAAATAAATAATATGCCAATAGGACTAGGAATAGCAATAGCATCTATAGCAGGGCCTACAATAATGAACGGTATTGTAGGAGCGGTTAATGGACGTAAAGACGAAGAAAGAGCTAGGACAGCAAGAATAGACTTAGACAAGACTTTGCAAGGCTTAGAAGAAAAAAGGCAAGAAATTATAAATCCATACAAGAATGTAACGGATTTATCTGGCAACTTAAGTAATGTTTACGCAAACTTAGGTGTTGCGACTCAAGCCGCCGAGATACAGATAGAGCAGACGGACATTGCTTTAGCGAACACATTGGATACGATTAGAGCCACAGGTGGTGGAGCAGGAGGTGCTACAGCATTAGCTCAAGCGGCATTAGCAAGTAAGAAAGGCGTTGCTGCAAATATTGAAGCACAAGAGGCAGCTAATGAAAAGCTAAGGGCTCAAGGTGAACAGCAGTTGCAACAACAAAGAATGCAAGAAGCAATACGAGTGCAATCTGCAGAAACAGCCGGCGATATGTTTGTATTTGAAAAAACAGAAGAACGACAATTGCAAGAGTTAGATCGGGTACAGGCTATGATAGATGAGCAAAGAGCAAGAGAGATGCAAGGCAAAATAGATAAGAGAGCAGCTTTTTCTACCACAATGTCTGGATTAAGTAGTAGCATGGGATCCTTAGTGGGAGCAGGAATTGCAAGTGGAGATATAGGTAAAAAATAAAAATAAACATGGGTACATATAGACAACCAGCATCTTTGGTGGATACACAATCGGGTAAAATATCTAGGCAGGCAACAAAAGAGGGGTTTGCAGCTATTGACAAAGTAGCAGCAATATCAATAGCTCAAGCAGAAAAAAGAGAGAAGCAAGCAAAGGAGATGGAAAACGCTGAAAAGCGAATTTGGGAAGCAGCTGCAATAGCACAAGGCAAGGGTAATGCCTTGTTAGAGAAATTTCCAATTGATGCAGCAAGTTTAGGGACAGGTATAAGTAGTGTTATAAACGAACAGGCAAATGCAAGGATTGAAAATCTTAGATTATCTACTAGCGATCCTAGATACCAAGAAAACCTTAAAATAATAGGTAGCACACAGCAGTTTATTGAGGGCTTGCCATCTATGCTCGAAGGAGGAGTTTATATGGAAAGCATGATGCAGGACGCTATTACTAATGGTGTTGGCAATAAGCCTGGGCAAATTGCTTTTGGATCAATGACAGCAGCGGAGCTTGAGGCAAATAGCCAAACAAGCCGCGTTGATCTAGGCTGGGCAACTTCATTCGAAACCGTTAAAGACGAAAATGGTAATTGGGGACTTTACACTATTGCAAAAAAGGGTGATGATATTGTAAGAAACGCTATTAATTATATTCCAAAAGATGAGGATGGCTCAACACAATACAATTTTGGAACTTACAGGATAGTACCCGATGCTAGCCGTGAAACTAAAAATGTATTGATTAAGGATAAAACTTTTAAAGCTGATGGCACACCTTCAGATCAGTATCTTGTTAAAACTCAAGAAACGATAGGTAACGAAGTATATGACATTACACGTATTAATACCGATCAGCTTTTGGATCAATCAAATATTCCGGCTAATGTAATAGGTGAAAAGATAATACGCAATGGCGCCGAGTCAATGGTAGACTATATGCAATCTAAAGGTATTTTAGATCCTAATAATCCTGACCCTAAAGGTAGGATTCGCGGGTTCCTACCTTATAAAGTAGATGCAAACGGCAATGTTGTGAAAGAAAATGGCAAAGTAGTATTCGACGAATGGGTGCAGGTTACAGATGACAATGGCCAATTTGTACAAGACCCAACGCAGTACAAAGCAAACACTGCTCACCTAAGCGACGAACAGTATGATAAATTTATGCAGTTTGTTCAAGTAGCCACAGCGGCTGACAATGGCGTGTTTGCACCGGAAAAAAGAATACTTGATGGCGCGGCAACTAAAAGCCTTAGAAAATCTATAAAAGATGAGATTGGAAAGGGAGACAAAGGAGGCACCTTGACCGACTCAGATAAAAAGAAAAAATACAATAAACAGCAAATAAATAATTTTTATGGTGGTTTGAATACCAAGCTAAGTGATATTAAATCAAACGACTATTTAGCTTTGGAAAATCTACAAGAACAATTAGATTCTGAAATATCTAGATTAACTGGCGCCGACAATGGCACTTTCTCTTTTAGGGTAGTTGAGAATTTTGGACAACCTGCAAAACTTAATATTGTAAAGCTTGAAGGCGGCAATGAAACTCAAGAAGCAAGCTTTGAATTAGGCAGCAAAAATATAGACAAAAACTTTGCAGAGATGTTAGATAGAATTTTTGTAAAAGAATTTGATGCTACAAAGCCAACGGGTGTACCATATATTAATCCAGGGGGTCCTTACTCCGGAACCCCTACACAATCAACTGGTTCAGGGCCAAGAAAGTTTGATAAAAATGGAAACGTTATTTTATAATAATTGAATAAAAAATGAGCGATAAAGAATTAACACCTGAAATGCTAGATAGGCTTAACGCCAATTCTAAGTTAATGTACGAACAAGGATATTCCGAAGAAGATATAAAGGCAATGGCTAAAAGTTTTTTTGAGCAATTTGCAGTTGAAAAGCCGGGAAAGGAAGATGTTGTTGTGGAGGAAGATGTGGTCACGGCAACAGAAGAAGTTTCAGCATCTGGGGTTGGACCTTTAGCGCCTCAAGAAAAAGACGAGTTTAGTTTTAAGGAGCAAATAAAAAAGGAACCTAAGGCTAAAGAAATTAAGGAGGTCCCAAGTGTGTTTTATGATGGCATTGACCTAAAGGAAGAAGAGAAAGTAGTTGAAGAAAAGCCTAATAGAATAACTGAGATAAATACTGAGGTAGAAGACGCTAGCAAAAGGCTCACTGACTATAACCAAAAACTAGTGGGGTTAGCTTCTGACATAGGTGTTATTAATCAGCAGCTTGAGTACAACCCGCAGTATAAAAATGATACTTCGTATGTGGCTAATGCAAGAGCAAAGTATGATGAATACCAAACTTTATCAAAGGAAGCGCGGGACCTTAGTGAGTATTATGGCAATGATTTAGCAGGATGGAGACAAACTGCAATGCAAAGCTTACCAGAATACAATGAAGTGATAGGGGAAGGAGTTACAAAATTTGATCAAGATTACTTCAACAAAATAGAAAATGATATTAATGACCTACGCCCAAAATTAGAAGATGCCAAATACAGATATGGAGCGGCTCCAGCAAGCATAGCTGCAATGAATGAAGTAAATGAGTTAAACGCTCAAGTAAAAACTTTAGAAAAACTAAAAATCGATGCAATCAAAAGGAATACAGATATTAATCAATTTGAGTTTGGTAGTAAATATTTTTTAAAAGGCAAAGAAGTATCTAGATCAAAGTTATTTGAATATTTAGGGTCTAACGAAGTGATAGATCTACAAAATAATGATCCTAGTGTTAGATTACCGGTTAAGATAGTTAATGATTCCTACGCACAATTTGTTTTAGACGGAAACAAAAAAGCTTTAGAAACCGCTGAGTGGGTTAGACCTCTTAAAGGATTTTTAGCTGGGGCATATGACATTGCGGTAAAACCTATAAAAGGTGAGATTGCTGGGGCCATGAGTGCGTTCTTAGATATTGATAATGTTGCTGGAGTTCTAGGATTATTAGGTGGTTTTGCCGGAGATGGGTTTGCTGAAGTACAACAAATTTTATTGGATACTGAAAGAGAGGCGGCGGAAACTAAAGAAGATGTTGAAGACTTATTCCTAAGAAACTACGATACTTATCTAAAAGAAAATAGTGAAAAAATAAGGGGTCCCCAACTATATAGAGAGCAAGACGTTATTGATAGAGCTTTAGCAGGGGACTACACAGGCTTTGTAAAGGGTGCAACAAAACTGTCTATTGAATCTGGGGCTTACTTAGCGGCAGGTATGATACCAACGGTTGGTCCATATATTGTTGCTAATGCAATGGCATATAACAGCTACTACGACTTAAGAAGAGAGGGCGTTAGCAAGGGTAGATCCGCAGTTGCTTCTGGTTTTATAGGATTGATAGGTCTTGCCGATCAATTGAACTTTAATAAACTTATTAGAGGGACATTGGCAGCAAATACAAGAATAGCAGCCACCGCAGCAAGTAGAGGTTCACAATTTACTATTTCCGGGGCTACAAAGATGGCGCTTGTTAAAAATAGTCTTAAGGCTATAGTTGTAGAACCAAGTACAGAATTTGCTCAAGGTTTTTCGGAGTCTATTGCTAATCAGTGGGCGAAAGATAAAGGGATCAATATATCGGAGGCAATGAGGGATGGGGCTATAGAAGCATCGGCATCTGTACCTACTAGTGCTATTATTGCAGGAGTGCCTGGGGTACAGTATATAATGCTGAAGAATGACCAGCTCAAAGAGGTAGAAGCCCTTACTAAGAGAATGGAAGGTATTATAACTCCTGATGTAGGGGCTGATGCCCTTACTATAGACGAAATTAAAGCTAATAAAGCCGAGGCAGCTATGCTTACTAAAATGTACATTCAAACGTTTGAGGAAGCCGAAATAGCCGCTACTAAGGCGACAAGGGAAGAGTTCGATGCTATTGCCACAGTAACTGCAGAAGAGGCAGTATTACAAAGGGCATTGAGTGGTCGCGACGTTAGTCCTGAACAAAAAGCTGTTATGAAAGGCAAGCTAGAGAAACTTACAAAAAAGAAAGAAGAAGCGCTAGCCAAAATAGAAAAAAGAGACATATTTGGTTATGAATATGATGAAGCCGGTAACCAAAAAAAGGATGCCGACGGCAATCCTATTAAGAGCAAAGATCGCCCACGAGTATTTAGAAATCAAGCAATAATTATTGATGGTAAAATTCCTAGTGAATTAGAGAATATAACACCTTCTTCAACATCTAAAAATGCCAATGGCGAAACTCGCAATGTATATTTAGGGGCTGACCTAATTGATGCAGGTATAGCAAAAGGGCTAGACAAAGCTAGGGTTGTTGAACAATTAACTTCGCAAAGGGAAGCTAACGAAGAAGAAATTGCTGAGTTAGAAAAAAATACTACAACACCAATTGGCGAAGTTGAAGCAGAAATTAATGCTTTAAAAGAAGAAAATGATGACCTAACCAAGCGAATAAACGAAATTGGCGGTGTTGAAAATCAAATACAGACTATAAAAGATATTATAGCTAACCAGGACTTAAGTAAGGTAGAGCTGCTAGATTTTCAGAGCGAAAATGACATTTTAAAGTGGGCTGAAAAAGCATTTAAAGATGGATTAATTAACAAGATTGACTACATAAATATTACAAAAGGCAAAAATAGAAGTGCTGGAGGCAACGGTTTCATGGTGCGGTTAGCAAAGCAAGAGGGGGAAACGGATAGCGATCGTAAGAAGGTTATTATTATAAATAAAGATGCGGCGGCCCTATACCAGGAATCTAATGTTGCGTCGCATGAGTTTCTACATACATTACTAGCTAAGGCTATATCAGACAATCCAAGCCTAATATTCTCTTTAAAAGAATCTTTTGAAAAGTATCTTAAAGAGATTAACCCGGAATCTTTAGAAAAAGGAGAGTTTAGAGATAGACTACAAGATTACAAAAATGATCCTGAAAAGAATAAGGCGGAAGAATTTTTAACATTGTTTTTAGATGCAATGGCCGGGGGCCATATTAAACTTAAAGAAAATCTTCTTGTTAAGCTAGGTGACATCTTTAGAAGAATTATACAAAGCTTAGGAGGCAAAAGTGTAAATGTTAAATTTAATACTGGCAAAGACGTATTAAACTTTATAAAAGACTACAATACAAGCATTGACAAAGGCAAACTTACAACAGCACAGAGGAATTTATTTAACGAGGGTAAAGCCGATGTTGGAGGTGAAATACAGTCATTTAGTAGTCAAATAGCCACTGCTGATACTGAAACCCAAGCCAATGTTGAGGCAGAGCGTAAGGCGGAGATTGATAAAAAGGTGGCAGCCAGGGCAAAGGCAAAAAGACTTGCCGCTAAAGCTGAGGTCAAACGAAAGGCAGAGGAAGCAAGGGCTAGAAAAGAAGCAGAAGAAGCAGAAAAGCCAAAGACTAAAGAAGAAATTGCTAAAGCAAATAAAAAGAAAGAGGACAAAGCTACTAGGAAACAAGAAGCTGACGATAAAAAAGCTGCTAGGAAAAAAGCAAAGGAAGAGAAGGAAGAAGCTAACAAAAGTCCTAAAGATATTGCAAAAGAAATATCAGATCGAGTTACTCAGGAACTAGCCGAAGAAGAGGGTGGTAGTTTAAGAGCCAGCAAGGCATCTAAATTGGAAAGTTTAAATTTAGAATTTGAAAAATTAGATTCTGAATGGAATAGTGGCAATATTACTATAGATCAATTTGAAGCGAAAGAAGCTGCAATTGAAAAGAAAATAGCAGATTTAGAGTCACAACCTGATGACTTAGAAGAAGAAGAAGAAGAAGTTGTTACTGTAAAAAAGGAAAAGCCAGAAAAAAAGGAAACAAAAAAAGAAAAGAAGCCTGAAGGCAAAAAGTTATCACCAGACGAAGCAAAAGAGGTAGAAGATAATATTACAGAATACCAAAAAGAATCAGCAGAGAATGATGAATTAGCTGCAGCCGCAAATGTATCGCCACAAGAAACTTCAAAGATGAGGAAACTTGGAGATGCTATCGATACAAGTCTTAAGGATACAATTAGTTCTTTTGCGGAGTCTCAAACCAAATTGCTTTTTGATCCTATTCCAAATGAAGCTAGAAATGGTGTTACTAGATCAGAGTTCAAAGAAACTATGATTAGTGATATAAGAGCAATGGTGTTTAGGGAATTTAAACAGGGTAAGCAAAACATAGAGACATTTATTGTAAATAGAGGTTTCTTAAGAAATAAAAACTTAGCTAAGCGTTTGGGTATTGCAAGTGTAGAAGAAGGTATAACAAAGGATATATCGGATATGAAAGGCATTACATCCGATGGGGGTTCTAACTTTGATGAGCAATCTGATTCCGAAATAGAGCTAGTAATGGATGCCATAGAGGAGTCTAAGAAAATAAAGCTAGCAGATAAAATATTCAAAGGCAACGAAGATATATTTGAGGAAGCTTTACTAGCTGTCGAAGCCGGTTTAGATGAGCTACCTAGTTCTCAAAGAACTTTCAAGGGTGTGCCTAACATGATTGCTGAGCAGCTAGCTGAATTAGTAGGCGTACTACCGGAGCAGATTACGAATCCTAACAAGGCTATACAAAAAAGCGATGTTAAGGGCATAGTAGAATTTATAAATACTATAAAAGGGGATCTATTAAAAACTTTACCAGAAGGCTTTGTAAGAAGCGTAGGTGCAACGGCTAACAAAGATTTGGTTGGTACAGCCACTGGGATTAATGAGTTTAGAAAAATTAGAGACGCTTTTTATGAGCAGCGGGAGGATCCAATTGAAGCTCCTACTAAAACTGGTAGGGTAAGAACCCAAGCTGGCTTAAAACCATTCTCCTTAAGAAAAAACATTACTATGGAGGAGTTCCTAGAATTTTTCCAAATGGACAAGAGTGGTAATATATCTCCAGATGTAGAAACTATTGGTTCGAAAGGAGTTTCTGGGGCAATGAAGAATACCTTGAATTTGGTTGGTAAGCTAATAACAAACCAGATTATTAGAGAGTTTGGGGATATTACCCCTATTGAACGAGAGAATATTCTTGCGGGTAAAGCATCAATCATGTATAGCAAAGCGGATGCGGAGCTACGAAGTGAGCTTGAAAAGCCTTTCCCAAGTACACCATCAGAATCAGCTATAAAAAATGAAAGGTTAGCCCCTAATGGAAATCAATCCAATTTGACCGATGCCCAGTATGACGCAGTTCGTACTCCTGCATTTAAAAAATGGTTTGGTGATTGGGAAAAAAGCCCTAAGAAAGCAAGTCAAGTAGTTGACGAAAATGGGGAACCACAGGTTGTATGGAGAGGGAGAGATAAAACAAAAGGAGATTCTGGAGATATACTAGATATTAGTAAAACTAGGGAGGGAGCGTTCTTTGCTGACAACGAAAGATCCTCAAAATTATTTATGACAGAATTTCGTGGGCTAGAAGAAGGCGAATATGAAGTGATACCCGCTTATTTAAATATAAGAAATCCTGAAATATTTGATAGCTTTGACGATTTTTGGGATAGAGGCAGGGGAAAGGCTAAGGACATGCGGTATGTTCCCTCAAAAGGATCTGATGGGGCTATAATAGAATCTGAGCAATGGATGACTGGTCAAAAAATGAATGTTATAGGGGATGGAGAACAGTTTATTATTTTTGACTCTAAACAAGCAAAACTTGCTGATGGATCAAACACCGAATTTAACCCGAAAGACTCTTCTATACGTAAATCTAAAATCAGCAAAGGCGATCTTAACTTAGAGTTTAATGAAATACTAGAAAATAAATCTGGTATTTCAGCAGATAAAATTATGAGTAAGGCCCAAGCCACTAACGTCGGCAGAGGTAAAGGTAGGTTTAAATTTTTTATTCCACCTGCAGCGGAAGACTTTATGGGGCTAATGTATGCTACACTTGGTAAAGGCAAGCTAGGCAATAAGCAGATGGAATGGTATAAAGAAAATCTATCTGATCCGTATGCAAGGGCTATGCGGAATATATCAGCGGCTAGGGTAGCAATGATTAAAAGATATAATACCATAAATAAAGCTTTAGACATTTCTTCTGAGGATCTAAGCAACACAATACCAGGGTCTATTTTTACTAGGGATCAAGCAATAAGAGCACACATATGGGCTACTTTGCAAATGGATATACCTGGAATTGATAAAGCCGATCTTAAAGAAATGGCAGACTTTATGGATAGGAACCCTAGATTAAAGAAGTATGCGAAGTACCTTATAGCTTTAACAGCAAAAGAGGGCTATCCTAAAGCGAGTGAGGCATGGACCGCAGGCAATATTAAAACAGATATAATACATTCTCTTAACACAGATGTAAGAAAAACCTTACTAAAAGATTGGAAAAAGAATGTTGACATAATATTTTCTGAAGAAAATAAAAATAAATTACTAGCTATCTATGGTAAAAACTATGTTGATGCACTGACTAATAGCATTAACAGAATGACTACCGGTAGGAATAAGCCTTACAAGGGAGGGAGTGTAGAAGACGAGCAAACTAATAGATTTGTAGATTGGATAAATGGACAGACCGGTGTTATTATGTTTGTTAACGTTAAATCCGCTATTCTGCAAACCATATCAGCTGCCAACTTTGTTAACATGACAGACAACAACGTTATTGCTGCTGGGAAAGCATTTGCTAATCAAAAACAATTTTGGAGTGATTTTACATACCTTTTCAACTCTGATTATCTATTAGAAAGAAGGAATGGTTTAAAAATGGAAATTAGTGAGTCTGAGTTAGCTGAAGCAGCTAGGCTAAACGGTTTCAAGGGCGTCAGAGCAAAATTGCTAAGAGCGGGGTTTAAACCTACTCAAATAGCAGATAGTTTTGCAATTGCTTTTGGTGGGGCTAGTTTTTACAGGAATAGGATAGCAACTTATAAAGCAGAAATGGAGATGGACTCTAATAAAAAGCTTGTAAAGAAAAACACCGATGCGGATGCAGAACAATTTGCGTTTGATGATTTTAGAGAGATAGCGGAAGAAAGCCAGCAATCCAGTAGACCTGATAAAATTAGTCAACAGCAAGCGGGCACATTAGGACGTGTTGTGCTAGCCTTTGCGAATACCCCATCTCAATATGCTAGAATAATGAAAAAGTCTTTCTTAGACCTTAAAAATGGACGTGGGGACGCTAAGACACACATAGCTAAAATAATGTATTATGGGTTTCTACAAAACATAATATTTAACACATTGCAGCAAGCTATTTTTGCACTTGCGTTTGACGATGAGGACGATGAAAAAGAAAAGACCAAAGCAATCGCAGTCGCAAATGGAATGTTAGATTCAATACTTAGAGGGATAGGTGTTTATGGAGCTTTAATTGCGGCAGCAAAGAACACTGTAATGAGAATATATGCCGAAGGACAGGAAGCACAACCTGACTTTGGTAAAGAAATACTTAGGGGAGTAGCCTCTTTCTCCCCTCCGATTGGTTCTTTGGCAAGTAAGATATATAGAGCTGGTGATATAGTCGTTTACGAAAAAGATAAAATTAGAGAAGAAGGATTTAATATTACGAACCCCCTATACGAAGCGGGCGCAGTGCTTGGCTCCGCATTTTTTAATATCCCGCTTGATAGGCTATATACTAAAGCAGAGAATGTTAGTTATGCACTCTCCGACTCCGCAACAGATATAGAGTCTATTGCATTGATGGCTGGCTGGAGTAAATGGTCACTTGGCATTACTGAAAAAGAAAGAGAGGCAGAAAAAAAACAAAAAGAAGAAGAAAAGAAAGCTGAGAAAAAAGCGAAAGCGGAAAGAGAAAAGAAACAGAGTAAAGGCGGATACAAACGAACACCTCGTATTAGGTTAAACAAAACACAAAAAGATAAACTAAAAGCACAAAAGGAAAAGCAAAAAGCAATAGAACGCGAAAAGAAAAAGGAAGCAACCAAATGGTGGTAAATTATAAATAATAGTAATAAAAAATAAAAGTATGAAAATATCTCCAGCATGCAAAGCTGCCGCAAAAAGAAAATATAAAGTATGGCCAAGTGCATACGCATCAGGCTATGGTGTGAAATGTACAAAGGCAGGTGGACCTACAATGAAAAGCAAGACAAAAGGCGGTGGTACAACGAAAGCTTGTTTACCATCGGCTAAGGTGGCATCTATGAGTAAGAAAGAAAAGGATGCTGTAATAAGAGCAAAGCGAACAGCCGGTAAAAGTGGCAAAAGAGAAAGGTCTGACAGAAGTAATGTTAAAGGAGCAAGAAAGAAAGGTGCAACGTTAAAAGACTGGTTTGAGAAAGAGAACTGGGTAAACGTAGCAACCGGCGAAGAATGCGGTAAGTAAAGAAGCATATACAATAGGCGTCCCATACCTAAGGCTTCTAACTAAAAACGCCAGTAATTAATTTTACTGGCGTTTTATTATACATATGTGTATAGCATTATTGAATATATACTGCTAATAAGTTTGCTATTTTGTACCCCGCAAAAGCTCCAAGAGCTGTTGGTATTGGAAACAATATAAATTTGCCTATTGATGTAACGTACTTAGGCCTATTAATAACACGCCCAACATAAAAGTAATATACTAGATAAGCTATAATAACCGCAATATCAATCTTAAGAGAGATAAAAACCACAATAGTAGAACCTAATATTCCATATATAAAGTTCTCTATTACAGCATTGCGCATATCTTTTTTAGGCAAAGACTTATATTCTGAGGGTATTTTTTTTATACTCATAATAATTTATTTTATTTCACAACCATCTGCACCACAAGCAATCTCTCCTGCTAAGTCTGTTTCATCTTCAGTTTCCATTATTTTGGTAAGATCAACATCAACAAGGTGCTTAAGCCTATCATTGTATTCCTGTTCTGTTATATCCTCAAATGGAGCTTGTGTATAAGTCCCACCATCATAAGGTAATACAGACAATCCATTATAATGGTTTCTATTCTCCCACATCCACTTTCCAGCTTTGTCCCACTCATCAGGCTTTAAAGAAACAGTTGCAGATACATTATGTGTATTAGATCCTTTTCTATGGCCAGGTAATACCCACTCTTGTGCAACTCTCTTTATTCTTTCTAATAAATCAAATGGAGATTCATCTCTAAGTATAGAACCTTTAGGTGCTTTTTGTGGGATACTAATTACAGCAGTATCGTGAGGTCTGAAATATTCATCTTCAATTAATTCAGGGTGACTCTTTGATAAGTACTTGTACATTGATTCATTCTTTCCTACGCGGATCCTACGGATGTAATAATCGTTATGCCAAGCATGAATACCAGATGAAGTTCCAAGCGCAAGAGAAGTCGTCCCAGCAGGCTTCACAGTCGTTGTACGTGCCGCAGGATTAATACCAATTAGTTTTGCAACTCTTGAATTTTCTTTCTTAACAACTTCTGAAGCCTCAGTCATATTATATCCAAGTACAACGCCTGATCCAATACCTGTCATAGATACACCAATCAAAGCATCTTTTTCAGTAGTCTCTCTCCATATGCTTCTTAAGTAGTGGAACTCAGTATATCCTGCTTGTAGCGTACCAATAAGTGCTGCGTGTTTAACTCTGTTGTTTAAGTCTTCTTGAGACTCAATGTTCGATGCGTTAACTTCACATAGGTTGCAGAACTGAAATGGTCTTAAAGCAATTTCACAACAAGGGTTAGTTCCCCAATCTTTATCATTGTTAAAGTATATTCCTGGTTCACCTGCATTACTAAGCTCAACACGTTTCCATAGGTCCATAAAGAAAGACTCCGTTACCTTATGTCTCATAAGGACAGCAGAGTTGTTTGCTCTACCTCTTTGAGGATTTGATTCCCACCAGTGACCAGACTTACAACTAATCATTTGGTCATCCTCAGCGGAGAACAAGCTAATAAGTGCGGCACGTCTAATACCACCAGCTAATACTGAGTCAGCAATATGACAAATTATATCATGTGTTTCTAATGTAGTTAAACTTTCACCATCAGCTTTAGAATCTAATATACCCGTAATCTTAAATATACATTCTTTAAGCGGTTGAGGTCCAGGAGCTTTACCGCCTGATGTAACTAGCTGAGCACCTTTTGCCCTGATGTCTGAGTAATCAAACTGTATATTAGAACTTCTGCTGTCGCCCATATAAGACTTCATTAACGCCTTAATAGCATCAGCCCAGCCTTCAATAGAATCACCAATTAAGAATCTTTTAGTTCTTTTTACATGAGGCTTACTAATGGATGGAAGCTTATTAACGTGATGATTTTGTACAGAGTATCCCACGCCTGTGCCACCAAGTAATAGAAACATAGTTTCACTAAACGCATAAACACTATCAATAGGTAAATAAGCACAGTTATAAATTCTATTCGGTGATATTTCAATTGACTTGCCACCAAATTGTAATGATCTCATTGAAGGTAAAACCTTTTTATCATAGACTAATTTATATGCCTCGTCTATATCATCTTTTAAATGAGGATACTTTTTAGTGTGCATCATTTTATTCCGAGTAACAAGCTCATACCAATCTTCTCTTCTGTTTAATAATGGCTTGTACTTTGCGTACTTCATGTACACTGTAATGTCTGATAGTATTTTGTTTGATATTTCCATTATTATAATCTGTTTAGTATTTCTTTTAGTTGTTCTGAAATTAGTTCCTCTTTGTTTTCTTTGATGTCTTTCATAAGCATATGAAACGTAAATAATAATCCTGCTGTTGCAATAATTGAAACAACAGATAAAGCTATAAGTATTTTAATCGCTAGTATCATCTTCTTCTTTTTTTAGGTTTTGTTTTAACTTGTTAAGTGCCTTATCGTAATCTGGCATTAACTTAATTGTTTCTAAAGTACCTATTGATAGGTCTTTCATCTGAGCCATATCATTCATTATGCCCTGCATAACATTTGTTAGGGCTTTAATCTTTTTCTCCACTAGGTCTACCCTACTTTGTTTTTGTCCGTTCATTTTTTTTATTTATAAATTGATAATGCTATTTCAAAAAATGGAAAGTACAAAACGTGTGTATTGTATTCCACTTGATCGTATGTTCTAAATCCTAATAATATTCCAGGATATAATCCTAGCTCTAAAAACCAGGCTGATTCATTTTCGTTTTCTTTCATTGTTTTGTGTTTTTAAGTTAATGTAGTTTATGGCACTACTCAATCAAATCGTCGACATCTATATTGTGTTCAGAGATAATATCTCTTATCTTATCCCATGCCTTTTGGTAATCATAATCAGTATGCTTAAATTCTCGCCAACCATTATGGACTATCTCCCACAAGCAAATAGCCATATCTGTTGATTTTGCTAATCTTTTTATTTCAGTCGGGTCATTACTTTTAAATGCAACCTTCATAATGTTATTATTTTATATTCTATTTGCTTTTCAATAACTTCTTTAAAAAGAACACATCCTTTTTGTGCTATGCTCCACTTAGCCCACTTGTCAAACTGCCTTTCAGCATATTTCTTTCGGGCTAGTTCTTTATTGAATCGAGTATCAACTGTACCGTTATGTCGCATTCTTTTTGATTTTGTGGTTTATATAATACAATATTAGGTTCTGTGTTTGCTAATAATGATTTGAATAATTTGTATCTAAGTGGGAATGAATCGTTTGCTCTACCTTTTGTTTCTATTATAAAGTTTTTGCCTTCAAAGTCTGGTGTATACTTTATACCGATAATCTTTTTGTTACCTCTATCTCTGTATTCCCCTTTACCATTAGATTGTCTTTCATAACAATATTGATCAAAAGTAAATCCAGGTAGTAATTGAAATGATCTGTACTCATACTCAAACTTTATCTTAGCTTTCTTAAGAGCTATATACATATATTTCTCAAGTCCTGAAGCGAACTGGATTCCGTCGTAAACAACTTTCTTTGCTACGACAGGCCCACGTTTCTTACCCTTTTTTTTATACATTTTTTTCATGAGACTCTTTAGCTTTTTGTAAATACAATACAGCATCCATAAGTTCTTCTTGTAAATGATTAAGCCATTCAATAATTTCAGATGGATCATCATTAAGAGTTACACCGTACTTTTTATAGCCTACATCGGATCTAGATATAAACTTATCTACTACTCGCTCAACAACTGGATCACGAAATTCTAATTCTTTCTTGTTCATATTATTTATCGTCTTTAACAAACGTTCCGTTTACCATAGAACCGGTTCTATTCATAATTACATTGTATGCCGATTTTGTACAGCTTTCAATGGTTAAATTTCTTAAATGCGCAAGATTAGTTAATACAACAACCATATCTCCTATCGCATCAACGACTTCTACTTGATCATCTTTTAATAAAGCCCTAGCTAACTCGCCAGCTTCTTCTTGAAGTTTTAAGTATTGTGTCTTAGCATCTCCTTTATCATATAAGCCTCGCTCACTTGCCCACGATCTAATGTTATCAAACATCTCTAAAGTTTCTGCTTGCTTAAATGGCTCAGGGTTATTAAGAAACTCTTCATAGAATGCTTTATTATATATATAGCATCTATTAGTATTAAACATTGACACAGTAATATTCTTAAGAATCCAAGGGATCTTATCGACCGTAAGTTCAAACTCGCCTAAGTGAGTATCCCACTTTAAGCCTATCATATCCATTAGATTACCCTTTAGCTTATTAGCCGGCACAGGGAAAGTAGTTGTTGCCTCTGTTACATTTATTTTCATGTTATTATTATTGATTACATTTTTATATAATTGTCTATCAACTGTGTAATCATATTTAGCTTGGAGTTCAACCTCCATTGTAGATATAAAGTCAATATTATCTGAGGCCATTAGTACTTCGTACTCGCCTTCTTTATAGCCTTGTTGTTCTGTAACTCTACTTTTAAGGTTAGTAGTTACACCTATTTTTTTACCGGGAATGTGATATAAATAATATTTCATAGTTGTTTATTTGCCAACGCTAAGCTCTGCTTTTATAGCAGGATAAGGATTGTAGTTATTTAATTTTATTTCAGTCATATTAGGAACATACAACTCATTAAAGTTAGTCATATTTATTCCATTATTTAATTGTAATGTAGGTAACTTTCTATTTTTTCTTGTTAGAAACTCTTGGGCTTGTTCTATATGGTTGTTATATAAGTGGCAATCACCAAGTTGCCCTATTAATTGTCCGGGCTTTAAGCCAGCACCTTTTGCTAATAGCTCCAATAATAAACCGTACATCATAATATCGTAAGGTAAACCTAGAAACACGTCAGCAGATCGCTGCATCCATAATAAACTTAAAGTTCCATCATTAATAAAAACTTGAAAAGCATAATGACAAGGGGGTAGAACCATATCATTCATTTCGTGTGGAGCCCATGAGCTAACCATAAGACGTCTTGAGCTTGGATCTTTAATAATATTAGCTACAAGATTTTTAAGCTGATCTACGCCATTAAAATCACGCCATTGTTTTCCGTATACTGGGCCTAATGTTTCATCTATTCTTCCAGAGCGATTGTAATCTGGTCTCCAATATTTAACTCCATTGTCTTCTAAATATTTTAAATCCGTTCGGCCATTTAATATCCAAAGCAATTCTGTTCTTGCTAAGTTAAAGAATACTTTCTTGCTAGTTAAAGCGGGGAAGCCTAAAGCCATATCGTGCTTAATTGTTTTACCAAACAAAGCTTTTGTTCCAGTGCCTGTTCTATCAGGCTTTTCGTTGCCGCTAGAAAGTATATCGACTAATAATTTTTTATATTCATTTTGCATATTTATCATAGTAGTATGTATAGTATTCATGTAACTTTTCCCATATAATGTTCTTTTTATATATATATGGAGACTTATTTATTTTTCCAGCGATGCTAATCTCTATGCCCCACTCTCCAGGTCTTATTGGAACAACATAAACAAATATATTGTTTTTAATGCACCAAGCACTCGCTTTATATTCTTTTACAGTAATAAAGTGTTTACCCATATCCCACGCTCCTTTAGCTTTAATATTTGGCATTACTCCCAGGGCATAGGTTGATTAACAACCTCATCAGATATATGCGGTACATAACAACCTGAATTTGGTTCCCAAGTAAAGTTTGCTGATGCTCCGTTCTCGCCAAGATTTTGAAACTTTATTTTTAAAACTTTTACTTTGACAGTCTTAGCTTCATAATCTCTGTGTACTAACAACCCGTGGTAACTAGCATCATACCATTCGCCACCCCCCTTAATGTTATACATTGTAGGTTCTTCAATCTTACCGTCTTTATCTTTATACATCTTAGTAGGGTGAGCAACAATAAAAACAAGTACGTCGTATTTCTTAGCAAAGGTTTCAATCTTCATTAGATATTCCATAGTATATCTATTAACATCCTCTGTCTTGCAGTCAACATCTCTTACCTTATTGAATGGATCAATAACCAAACATTTAATTCCTTTGCGCTTTACTAGCTCTGCACCCTTGCGTAATACAGATTCTAAAGTATACTTCTCCATATCTATATGGAAATAATTACTATTACAGTGATCCGCCACTTGTTCCCACTTGTCTCCCCCAATATCTTCAGCAGAAGGCATACCTTCCCAAGTTTTTCTCATTAACTTATGTGCATGCAAATAAGTAGGCTGATTCTCTGGCGAAGCAAAAGCCGTCTTCCATCCATAGTTTTTGTTATATCCCACAACCATTTGGTCGACAAAATCAGACTTCCCGGAAGAAGGTATACCAGTGACAGTAATAAACTGACCAGTATAAGTTGAGAATATACTATCAAAATTTGATAAGCCGACTTGAAATCCAGGTTTAAAACCGTTACGTACAAAATCCGTAATGTCATCTTCAATATCTTTAAATGTAGTAACATTTTCAAGCGGAACCGGTGAAGCTTTTTTAATTCTATTAGCGAGCTTATCTTTATCATATTTTAATAAGTATTCATTAGCATCTTTGCAGTCATCAAATGAAGCTAAGTAACAAATCTCAGCGCCAAGTCTTCTAACTAATTCTTTTTGTAAGGCTTGCCCAGCCTCATCAGAATCTACTGCTAATATTATTTTTTCTTTATCCTCAAAGTAATCAATACAAGAGTCTAAGTAATCTAAGTTATTGTTGTTGAGCGTTGCTCCGTTAGGTACTGATATTGCGTTAGTTATACCAGCTTCGTATAGTGCTAAGACGTCCATCTCGCCCTCTACTATAACACATTCAGGGTGGCCTACTATACTATCAATATTATAAAATATCTTTTCAGCTCCTTTGTGTAATTTAAAATTCTTTCTACCATCTCTAGATTTAATGTTGGTTAGTTCACCACCCATAAAGTAATTGAACTTAATAACGTTTTCTGTTTTACCAGTCTGCGGCATAAATTCAGGGCCTTCATTAATTCTAAGGTCGTCTAGTGTTTTCTTAGATATACCTCTGTTTTTAAACCATTCCTCCACCTTAGTGCCAGGCGTTTGTAGTATGTAAGGCTCAGGCTTTAAGTATACTTTTTCAGCTTTGCCTTTACGCTTATAGGTATGTAATTGAAAACTACTATTACAATTATGACAAGTACCTAACCCTCGGTCCCAATCGTAGCTAGCACATTTAGCTTTTTGATTCTTAGGCTTTCTATCAGAAGAGCACAAGGGACAATCCCCTTGGCTTTTACCTTCTGCTAGATCATACTGATTAAACTTATCAATCTGGAAACCATTGATCTCCGTATGTTCTATATTCATTTAATTTAATTTAATTGTTAATAGTCTTAATCTTCAAACCGTCATTAAAATGGTAGGTCATCTGAAGGGGCAGGCGCTGACTGTCTTGCAGGGGCAGGTGCTTGTTGTCCTTCTCTAGGGGCTGCCGCTACGTTGTCACCATTAGTCCATACAACTTTTACATTACCTAAATATGTCTTAGCTGATTTAGCTTCGCGCTCTTCTTTAGACTGAGCAATTGTTATTGGTCCTTGATTACCAAACTGATCTACTTCATCGTTTATAACGATACTGATTGGCAAATACTTACCTTTCTTACCTTCGATGATCTTACTTTTATCAATGTGATTTAAATTGATACTTGCATTAATAATTGATGCCATAATTTTAATTGTTTTTGATTTATATTAAGGGTTAAAGTTACAAAGTTTTTGAGATAAAGAACTGTTTTGGTTCAAAATCTTCTGTTTTATAAAATAGATCGTAAATATTGCTAGCTGCAACAACTTTCTCATAGCCTCTATTGTAGAATGCGTCTGAGCAGTCAAATAAGCCTATCTGATGAGTTGTTTTATCTACAACTAAGAAAACCATATCATATCCAAATAACATCTTATAGATGTACGCTTGGCTGTCATAATTATATTTCTTAGCAGAGTATGCAAAAGCATTTATATCTCCTGTGGTTTTTAAATCTACTATTAGTTTTTCATCGTGATTAAGTATATCTGCTTTACCTTTCCAAAAGTTACCTTCTATTTCTGTTATGCCAGGTACTTCATAATCAACATTACCACGAATTAAGCTAGTACACACGTCGTTTTCTAAAACTTTTTCAATCATAAGATCAATCTTATCTACTTCGTGCTGTAGTAAACATATCTCGCCTCCAGATAATTCTTTATATACTTTAGTATTTCTGGTGGTAGCATCGATAATTTTAAACTTTTTAAGCTTATCTGGCTCAAGTATTGCCACGTGAAAGTAACTACCTATTACTAAGGCATTTGATCTGACTATATCATTACCTAAAGCAAGAGGATTATTCATTAAAGTACTTATGTTTGAGTTACTTAAGAATTGTTTGCCAAAATCTCCATAATAATCTTCATCATTCTCAAGTCTTTTTAAGATCTCGTCTTTATTCATATCTTTCATGTTACAGAGTTGTTAGTTGTGTTTCTACTTCTTTAGACAAAGAATACTTTGCTTTAATAGCTTCAATTTTGCCACCTGATTTAATATAGTCTTTTGCTTTAGCAAATGCAGGATCTTTTGTTGTAGTTAAAGGTACTTTTGCTGCAGTGCTTTTATCGTGATTGTTACTAGCATCACTATCAGCTGTGTCGTCTATTAAGAATAAGTTTCCTAAAGCATACTTTTTAGCATATGAAGAAGCACTACCAAATTTCTGAGGCATTTGCATACCTTTTTGATCTAAGTCAATTCCAACTATAGCGCTAGCGTGTATAGCATCCGTACCATCCGAGATGGATGCAGTAGCTTCTAATATTGGAAATGGATCTGAAGTTATTAGTTTCTCTGTTACTATCACAGAGACTCCTAACTCTAATAAAAATGGTTTTGTAGCCTCTAGAATATCTTCGGCTGATCTAAAATAATACTTGCCAAAAGCATTGAACCTGCTTTTTTTGGCTTTGAACTTAGTCTGGACTGTCGCCAGTTTCTCATTTAATTTCATGGTATATATAATTTAATTGTTTACAAATTTAGTTAATTAGTCTGAATTATTGTGTCTTTCAACGTCTTTTAATTTATTTAGTAATTCACATAATGCTACATAATCTCTGAATGATAGTTTATTCTTAGCCTCTTGTATCAGCCTAGCAATAAAGAACTCTTTATGTCTATTGGCTTTGTTGTCTATATTTTCCATCTTATAAATAATCTAATACCTGTTCGTGATCAACTTTGTCAACTAAGGAATCTACTGCTTGTTTTTTTAGCTCTGATACTCTTACGTGATTGCTAATACCTTTAAGCCCTAGTATGTGTGCAATCTCTTTAGCTGAGTGCTTTTCACAGTCTAATCCATAAGATAATCGCAGCACCTCATATTCGTTTATTGTTAAATGTTTCTGCATTAATCCTTTCAAGTAAGCGTTTAATATATTAATGTTATATGGTTCTGACTTGTCTACTATATTGTGGTACAGTGTGTTACCATCTTCATCCATATTCACAGCATCGATACTTAAGAAGATAGAATTAAAAAACATTTGTACCATACTTTTATCATCTGGGTTTTTACGCATTTGACTTCTTTTGTGTTCCGGTATTTTAATACTACCACTATTCATATCTATTCTACGTCTTATAGCTCCCTTAATTCTTTTGCTAAGGAATGACTTTAAAGTCTTTTCAATATCCTCAGAATCATTAAGCTTACCATAATCTAATTTATCTGTTGCTCTTATCAAGGCTTCAGCCCCGATCTGTATAAGATCATTTATAGTTAATATACCAATAGCTTGATGTGATGTAGCAAACTTTCTTGCTAAATTTTCTACTAAAGGTAAGAACTTTATTATCATTTCATCTCTACTATATTCATTCCATAGTTTATTGTCTGGCATAGATTTTTTTAAATCTTCTTTATACCGAATGTAACTTGTTACACTGTATTTTTTCATAAGGCTGTTAGTTATAACATAGCCAGACTCAACCTATAATTCTTTATTTAATAGTTCTTTTTCTTTTTTTAGTTCGTTATTAATAGTCCTATAGATTGTTCTTGTACTGCAAGATAGCATCTTTGCAAGGCCAGTTATTGTTATTTTATTTTTGTTATCGTTAATCTCCAGCATACATTCATATATATCATCTTGACTTATCTGTTTGCTTCTACCTATCATTTTTCCGACTATGCTTAACTTTTCTTTTTTAGTTAATCCGCAGAATGGTTTAAAGATTATTTTTCTAATCTTATTTTTAGGTTGAATATCTAAATCACACATACTTACTTCGTATATAATATTTTTTAGAATATATTCTGATACTTCAAAGGTAACAAAACCATTTGATTTAATACAAATAAATTTTGATAAATTATTTAGATCATCTTGGTCCATATCAGAATTAAGATACCATAACACTAATAGATGCCATTTAAGAGACTTAAACGTATTAATCTTTGCATCTGTCCTAAACAATTCAAAACACTCGTGTGTGCCATTCTCATAGTACATGCCCCAGCTATAAGTTGTTGTTGGTTCATCTGTTATTGGATGTCTTCTATAAATTATACGTCTTCGATTCAAATAATCGAGGTTCCTTTCATGCGACATTAGCCTGTTACTCTTTATATATAATACCTATTGTCACACTTTTCATTGTAACAATATTTATATTGTTTATTACTTATAATCTTACTAAGGATAATCTTCGATTATATTTTTTAAATAGTGTAATCTCAATATACATTATTTCATGATTAATTGCTCCATTTAAAATAGTATATTTTAATTCTTTTATCCTGTTTTCTAAAAACCAAATATGGTTTCTTATTCTGCAGTACTTTTTATTTTTCATAACCATATTTTTCATTAAAATCCTATGTATTTAATATCACTTACTTCTCGAACTATAATCTCATGAGAATGATCACAATACATTATTGCCCATTGCTTAGCTTCATCTAACGAATCTTTAAGTATAAATGTTACTTCATCGTTATTGTATATCATAAATTTACTCATAACTTATAGTTTTCTTTAATTGTTGCTATTGTTTGTTTAATCTCTTCTGCTAGCTCAAACTTTTCTTCTGAGATTAACTTTAGTTGCATACCGTAAAGATCGTGTAACTTATTTAATACTCGTTCGTTTTCAGATTGGACTTGGTCTACAGGGTGTGGACTATAGGCAATATCTAGACGGTTATCTACACTAGCAAAAAATTCTTTATCTAACTCGCGTTGTTTATCGTCTATTGCTTCAATAATTATTCCAGCTAGTTGTTTCATTTGTTTTTCAGTCATTATTTAATTTTTTTTGTTTTTAATAAGTGTTTGAAGTGTATAGCATACCTATATAGTAGGCTACTGTCATACTATTAGTGCTGGACTAAATTAAGATTTAATTCTTTAGCAACATAATTAATGTGCTTTTGGGTTGTTTGACTCCACCATCCGAGCTGTCTTAATGTATTACCATCAATAGTAGCAACTATAGTTGTATATGACCATATGTTATTACCTTCTTGTCTAAGATTTTGTTTATACTTTTTAAATGTTTTCATTTTATGTTTATTAAATTATCAATCATGGTGCGTGATCTGCCCGCGTTGGGTTAATACCATCTAACACAAAAGTTACTAAGCTCAGGATTTAAATCAACCACTGTTTTAGTATCGTAAGCTGTTTTCTTATCAACATCTACTAACTCGCTGATCTTGTTGTAGCTATGGATTATAGTTGAGTGATCTCTATTTACAATAGATCCTATAGTTTTCCAAGTTGAGTAGGTATATAATCTAGCTAGGTGAGAGTATAATTGTCGGGCATCTACTAAAGACCTAGACCTACATTTACTTTTTACTTTTTCTGTGTCAATGCCATAGTATGTGCACACCATATTTAAAATGGTATTTAATGTTAGTTCTTCTTTGCTCATAATTTTCTTATGTTAGATATATTTTGACGATTAAATAAGTTCCAATTAGAGGATGTCTCGTAACCTATAGTCCAGTATACATCGTCGTTTAGCAATTTTAGCATAGTTGCTTGTTCTTTTGTTTTGTGTGGGATCTTACAGTCTTTTATAAAGTGGATAGTTCTATCACCATTATTATTTGCACCATAAAATACCCACGTTTGCTTCTCTTTACTCATTGTATTTTTTTTTATCATGAATTACCTGATCATATAATTCCTCAGCTATATCCTCATACGTTTCAATTCCTTCTGGGTAACAGTTTTGTTCTACAAATAACTGTATTTCATCTCTTAAAGAATATTCAAGGTACTCAGCTTTAGTAGTGAAGTAATCAATTGTGTCTTGATTAAACGCTATCTTCATCTTCTTCTTCGTTTACTTTAAATAAAGTTTTAAGTTCATTATATAGGGATTCAGAAAAATAATCTTGACTCTTTAGTACTTGCATTGATTCAACATATACTCTACCGTCGTGATCTAATTCAAAATTAAACTCGCATTCGCTAGGGTCTATTTCGTTTATATCTTCCACGTGGTTCTGAATAATTTCATATATCTGATCTAGTATGCTATCATCAATCACTGGTTTGTTAATATCTTCTAGCTCTCTTCTTAACATTAATGCCTCTGCCTTGTAGCTCGTTGCTGTGTTATTAGCGTCAGTTACGTAGGTTTCTAATAAGGTTATTCTGTCTTGTATTTGTTCTTTAGTCTTGTTCATGGTATTATTTTTAATGGTAATTATTATTTGTTTTCGTTATATTTTGGTCTATCTACAGCAAAGCTTTCGTCTTTAATCGTAAGCTCCTGTAATTTAATTGCAACGTAGGTAGCAATGTCTTCATAGGAATAACCTACTTCAAGTAGTGGTTCAAACTTTCTCATTGCCCACTCTGCACTGTGCTCTCCCCCAATAGCTTTATCCATTTCGTGAGTGATTTTTAGCTGAGCTAATATTACATTCATTTCTGTTTGTTTCATAGTATTTAATTATTTAATGTTCATATAAATTATCGTGTCACTTACGTATTCTGATCGCTTTCGGTAAATTCCCTGTCTTCGTTTATTGTTTCGGCTAACTCATAGTAGTTTACGTTGGATAAGAAGGATCTTGCATAGTCAGCAGCGAGGCAATCTTTTTCTACTGAATTACTGAAGACAACGTCGCTTACAATTTCTTCAAGTATATTTGCTGTTACTTCTTCGTCGTCATCCCATCCGATGTCACCTAGTATTTCTTCCATTACTCTCCACGTTTCATAGTTGTGGTAACCGTTGTGTTTTTTATTTCCCATAGTTATTTAGTTTTAGTGGTAAGTAATTCTTGTATATTAAGTAATGCAAGTTTATACCCGTAATTTTTACTCATTTGCATTAGTAGAAAATCATTGCATCCGTGATTTGCTTTAACAAACCGCTCTAATGCTTCGTCAGTTTCCGGGGTTGCTACAATTGATCTGTCTAGCATAGCAAATTCTTCTTCTAAATACTTCTCTAATTCTTTCATAGTTATATGTTATTATTCATTAATTATACTGCAACAATATAGCTAATATACTATCTATACTGTCTATTATCCTTATATTTGGATAATATATTGTCTATTATGGGAGAATATTTATTTCCCATAGTTATATGTTATCACTCATTAATATTACTGATTCAAGGAGACTGACGTGATCGTTCTCTACTAATTCATTCAGTAGCTTTATGTAGTCACCTTTTTTATTTAATATATTGTCCGCTTT
>Ga0208643_1000318_pt1 | contig 32763 bp, 35 predicted proteins | sample VirMetDEL_Nov_12_FD_184516 | JGI IMG/M metagenome (GOLD analysis project Ga0208643, IMG submission 184516) | Aqueous microbial communities from the Delaware River and Bay under freshwater to marine salinity gradient to study organic matter... | ecosystem: Environmental > Aquatic > Marine >...
GGTCTGAGCGAATGCGTCTCACTATGGAGGGTAATTTAAACCTTGTCAGTGGCTCTTTTACTATGGGTGGCAACACAGTAATAGACTCTAGCCGCAACCTTACCGTAGCTACGGGTGCGTCGTCTGGCAAGTTTGCTGTAATGGCGTCATCGCCTCACGGGACTTACGACTTCTATAACAACGGGACTACATACCTTAATGGCTCAACTATCGTTGATGATGCTTTAAATCTAACCGGAGGGAACGCCAAATTACAAATCAGTGGCACCACAGTAATAGACTCAAGCCGTAACCTAACGAATATTGGAACTATATCTAGTGGGGCTATTACCAGCACAGTAATAAACACTGGAGATGCTACGTTATTAACGCTTCACCATGATACTGGTGCTGACCTTGCACAACAGAAGTCTTTTATTGATTTTAGTTTTGCGGATACCAATACAAACGAAACGCCTCAAGTAAGGATCGGTGCCGAGGTTGGTCAGAATAACAATGCGGACACGCAGGAAAAGGAAGGCTCTGGTGCATTTGTAGTTTATACCAACAATGCGGATACCATTTCGGGAGCTGCTGGCGCAAGTTTGGCAGAAAGGTTTCGGGTTGATTATGTAGGAAACACAACGAGTACTGGCACAGTAACCGCAACCGGCGGCAACTCTACCAACTGGAACACTGCTTACGGTTGGGGTAACCACGCTTCACAAAGCTACGCCACTCAGTCCTACGTTGGCACTCAGATTAGCAACCTTGTTGACTCTTCTCCTCTTGCGCTAAACACGCTTAATGAACTGGCTGCTGCGCTGGGTGATGATGAAAACTTCTCGACCACCGTAACTGACAGCATTGCAACTAAGTTGCCGTTAGCTGGCGGTACGATGACTGGTGATCTTAAAGTTAGCAAGTCAAATGCTGCTATCTATTTAAATGACAGCAGTGGGTCGCCTACCCAACAAGGTATGCGTATTAGAGCAGAGTCTATTGACACCAACTTGCCTAACAATGAAGGCATCGGGATTGTTTTTGAGGAAGATCCAGCCAACGGGTCTCCTGACACAACCCCTGCTGTCATTACTACAGGTGAGTTTTATTCTCAGTCCAACAAAAAGGTATGGCATGAAGGCACCTTAACTACCACTAACAAGTCTAATTACGACACAGCTTACGGTTGGGGTGATCACTCGACTGAGGGGTATTTAACAAGCTACACCGATACCAACACGACTTACTCTGCTGGCACTGGCATTACTCTTACCGGCACTGAGTTTAGCCTTACTGATACCAACGCTAAGCTGAACCTGTCTGGCGGTACGCTGTCCGGTACTTTAAACATCGTGACTGGAGATAGCTCTGAAAGTGTTATTAATCTCTATGGGGGTTCTCAAGGTACAGGCAAACTTTATGTAGGTCAAAGCACTACGCATGGCGGCGGTATCGAGTACAACGGTGACGGAACGCCTACAAGCTCAGGGTCAGGCGCAGACTATGTAACTCTGTTCAGAAGAACCGGAGGCGTAGACTCTTGGACTGCTAGAAACTTCCACAGCAGTGATGACTGGAAGTTCCGTGGCAGCATATACGCGAACGATACGCAGCGTGTCTTCGCTGATAACTACCACCCGAACGCTGATACATGGACTACTGCTAGAAGTCATACAGTTACTTTAACTGGCGAAGTCACAGGTACTGCAACTCAGTCTGTAAATGGTTCAGGAAACAAGACTTGGTCAATTGCCACGACTCTTGGTAATACGGCTCTTAATGACCAATATATCAAGAGAGGAACTCCTAGTCTAACCAGCAATATCACAACGATAGCAACTAGTAGCGATATTGTAAGATGGAATGGTACTACTACAGGAAGGCCAGCTTCAGGCCAGTCTAATGAGTATGGTTCTATGCTACAGATGGCATATGATGGTACTAGAGTGTCTCAGCTTGCTCATGATTTTGATCAAGATAACTTGTATTTTAGACAGCTTAATACTAGTACAGATACAGGTACAACCTGGGAACAAATATTCCATGACACTTATCATCCCAACGCCGACGTATGGACTACTGCTAGAAACCATACAGTCACCTTAACGGGAGACGTTACTGGTACTGCAACTCAATCTGTAAATGGTTCAGGAAATAAAACCTGGACCGTAGCAACAACAGCCTCAGCACCTTCAGCACCTTCAGCGCCTTCTATAACGGCTACAAGTGTGGTAGGAGAAACAATTGAAGTAACTTTTTCACAGTCTTCTACTTCAGGTGTAGATCATTATGAAGTTTGGAGTGATGGCGGAAGTGGTACAGACTACTCTCTAGTTGCAAGAATTCCCGAAGTAGATATAGCATCCTCAATGAGTATTGTAGATTCTTCTTTTGATGATGGGGGCACCATAGCATACAGAGCGTATGCAGTAAAAAATGGTGTATACTCTACAGCCGCAACTGCTACAAGAGCTTATACTGTATCTACCTCTCTAGACGTCGCGTCTCTTTCTGTAGTTCCGGATATTAATGTATATCATATTAGTTATAATAAACCAGACTCAAGGTTCATAGACCATATAGAAATCTACAAAGATGCAGAGGCCGTTCAAGGAAACCTTAGCCGAACAGGAGCAACACTAGTTTATAGTGGTGCCAATTCTGCCTTTACTTATAGTATAGGAGCTTCAGATCTTGATAAGTATCACCAGTTCTGGGTTGAAGTGGTGGCAGTATGATGGAAACTTTAGAGTATTATCAAGAAAAACTACAAGAATTTACAGAGGCTTTGGAAGCAGAGAAAGGCTTTGACGAAGAGAATGAAACTATGATTAAACTTTTGAAAACCGAAATAAGTCTTTGTAATAAGTATATTGGAGATCTATCGTGAGTACTATAAAAACACAAAGACTTGCGAGAGATCAAGTTACGAGTATTACAGGAGCTGCTTTTGGAGACTACTTAAACCAGCATGCCCTTGTTCCTGTATTTAAAAGAGGTCTGAGTAATACTACTACTAATAGCGGCTCAGGCGACTACGACGGCGGTGATCGAGTTATTGCGTTTGGTCAGTATGGAGTTGATGGCGATCTACTTATAACAGGTGGTTGGGGTGATGGAGTTGCGATTCGCAGATTGAATAACGATGGTTCAATGACAAAACTATGGCACGATAGCAACGCCTTGTTTCAGGATACTACCTCTACTTATAATCATATAAACTCCCTCGCAATTCATAAAGGAAGTAGTCAAATACATGTAAGTACTCACAATGTGAACGGCTATTCTATGATTGACTATAGCGATATTACGAATACAGCAACTTCTACAAACAATGTAGTCAACACGCGCCCTTCCAGTCGGTATATGTTTAGTAATGGAGTTAATATTGATAGATCGGGTATTGCTTATGGTTCTGGAGTCGTAACAGCGGGAGATTGGCTATACGTCAATGACTATAGTGCGACTCATTACAAAAAATATCCGCGTCGCCACTGGACAAACGATACAGAAGAATTAATTGATGGAACTTCTTCTTCCTACTTATACACTGATAGCAACGGCTCTTCAGGAGCAGTAGATAGAAATGGTTATCGCGGACACATATTTTACGATGAAGTAAACGATAGAGTTTACTACCAGATGTTCTATAACTCAAACTTTACTGTAATAACGTCTGCATCTACAGCAAGTCCGAAAGTTGTTTGGTGTGATATGGGAGATGCAGGTGTTGGAGATGACGGCTATGAAGCAGGACTCTTCATAGTAGACCCTGTAAATTATCCAAATAAAGTAAGAATCGGAGGCTCCAGTAGATTTTGCGAAGTAGATTATACTCCTTGTTTTTCTGGGGGAGATCCTACAATAATAAAAACTGTTTTTGTTGAAAGTACAGACTATGGAATTCAAATTGGTGCTCAATTAAAAATGGGTGCACTTCGACAAGGAATAACAGACGAGTACTGCGATAAGTTTCCTGGATACTCCGATTTTACTCCCATCTATGCCGATAGAGGCAGAGCAACAATGGGAGGCTGGATAGATTGGGACAATGAAAGGGCAGTAGCTTTGGTAAGACATGATGGATATATCGAAGACACTACTAGTAATGGAAGAGGTCGTAGCTATAGAAATGACTACGGCGGTATGATGTTTAGAATGTCCTCTGCAAACGGAACTAAGTGGTGGGTCCAAACTGGTTATGGGCATGACGGGCACAGTTTTAAGATCTGGAATGATAACATCGGGCCAGGCCTTGTTGGAAACTGGCAGTGCGAATTTGGAACCTTTACATCTGAAAATAGTGAAGACATCACTTTCTGCTATTTAGAGGTAGTGGATCACTACACTCCCGGTTCTTGTTCTTTAAACTACTTTGCAAGTAATAATAATGGATCTACATGGGAGTCGATAACACCTGGACAAACCCATATGTTTTCCGGAACAGGAACACAGTTAAAAATTAAATACGTTGCCACAGGACACCCAAACAAAGCGCCTTATAAGCTGTCATACAGCAAGGACGCGGTATCTTATGGAAAACTATACACAAGTATGTTAGACACTAACATACCCACAAAAATTGTAAGAAGAAAAATTAGAGGGAGAAAATTTTAATGGCAACAGTCACAGGATCACAAAGAAATAAAGTTTTAGTCGTTGATACAGTAAACACAGGTCAAGGAGCTAATGAACTCTATGCTATGAACCAGAACGTTCGTACTTCTGACAATGTTACGTTTAATAACGTGACAATTGCAGGCAGTATATCTGGTTATGCCACAGAGTCCTACGTCGGCAACCAGATCACAGCGCTTGTTGACTCTTCACCCGCCACAATGGATACGCTTAACGAGTTAGCCGCTGCATTGGGTGATGATCCTAATTTTGCTACCACGGTATCAACTAGCATTGGTACAAAGTGGACGCAAGATAACACTAAGATTTCGCAGTGGAACACAGCTTACACCTATTCCCAAGTAGGTCATGTTGAGCTAGATGGTACAAGTACTATTTCAGGCAGCAGTGCTTCAAACGGAACCAGAACTGCAATGGTTTGGATGCGAGGAAAAGTAGGCGACTCTGTAAACCAAATAAATGTTCAAGGAGCAAGTATTGAGTTTGGTCAGGGTGGTACTTTGGATACTACTCCAGCATTTAAATTCTCACACCAAGGGGTTCTTACAGCAACAGGCAGGCTTAACGCTTTGGGCGGTAATTCCGATCAATGGAACACAGCTTACGGCTGGGGTAACCATGCTTCTGCTGGCTACGTTACCACTAACACTACTTACTCTGCTGGTACTGGTATTACTCTTACCGGCACTACCTTCAGCCTTACCGATACTAACTCCAAGCTGAACCTGTCTGGCGGTACGATGACGGGTAAAATTTCGATGTTCCAGAATAATGAAATTTTTGGCTTATCTGGCACTATCGCAAACTACCCTAGATTAAGTTTTAACTCTTCTGAAGGTACTCATGCAGCTAAAACACAGACACTTGATGGAGATTTAATTGGGCAGATAGACTTTAACCCTTACACTGGAACTTCATACACCGGCGGCGGCAAGGTTTCTTTTATTGCTACGGAGGCTATTACTAGCACCCAACGAGGTACTGAAGCTAGAATTTACTCTACTAAAACAGGAGAAAGTTCTCTTAGCTACCATCAGTTTAAGGACGATGAACTTTTCATTAAGAATGTAGGCGGCACTACTCATAAGTATTGGCATTCTGGCAACTTAACCACCACTAACAAGTCTAATTACGATACAGCTTACGGCTGGGGTAACCATGCTTCTGCTGGCTACTTAACGTCCGTACTTACTCCTGTAAATGGTAGCTGGTGGAATAGTGGCTTTGTTAAAGTTGGGGGCGATGGAGTAATGGAGGTCGGCAAGTACCTAGACTTCCATACAAGTAACACTGGCGGCAATGTTGACTATGATCTTAGAGTTACAGCATCTCCCGGTGCTTTATCTGTAGGTGGAACAATCGCTGCCACTGGTGGTAACTCAGGAAACTGGAACACTGCTTACGGCTGGGGTGATCATGCGAGTGCTGGGTACTACGCTGCGAGTAATCCTAATGGCTACACTAATAACACTGGCACGATGGTAGAAACAGGAACGACATTCAATGGAACATACAATTTAAGTTTTAGGATTGGAGCTAACAGCTATTACTCTCATGCAGGTATGCAATTTACAGGATCTACATCAACGCTAAATGTTAATGGCAATATCACACTGGGGGGTACTGTAGATGGGAGAAACGTAGCGACTGATGGTACCAAGCTTGACGGTATTGCTGCCGGAGCAACTGCCAACGTAGGAGATATCACTGCAGTAACTGCTGGTACAGGTTTAACTGGTGGGGGTGCTTCGGGTTCTGTAACTCTCAATGTTATAGGTGGAACTGGCATCACAGCAAATGCCAATGATATCGCAGTTGATTCTACTGTATTAACAACATCATCAAGTACTCAAGTAAAAGATGGCGTTCTAAATACTAGAAACAATGCAGTTGATGATGAGACACTTTTTGCAATCACTGATTCAGATGATACTACAAGTGTTAGAGCCAAGTTTTATACTACTAGTACAGCCATTACAAAGGTAGATGATGCTACTGCTCCTGCTTCTGGTGTTTTTAAAATAACAGGTAGTTTTAACGCAACGTGGGGTGAACACATCCCGATTGATGATGAATCAGAAATCATGTTCGAGTGCTGGATTAAGCATGTTTCTGGGTCTGATACGTCAGGCAACTTCTATGCTGGCGGTGAGTTCTATAATGGCGCTAAAACAAGTTATGGAAACACTCAGCGGTATTGGGGTGCCGATGGTGACGCTCACGATAGCGATACGCCAAACCCTCCGGGATGGAGACATATTAAAGGTGTGATGCACGGTGGTGCCATCCGAGCACAATCTAGTACGCCTGATGCTCAATATGTCAGATTGCTTATACTTGCAAACTATAACGCAGCTGCAAACTCTTCTCATTTTTGCGGTTTTAGGTTCTACCGTAGTAAGAAAACAATCTCAAGCCTTTGGTTAAAAACACATAACACCACTAGCTACAATCAAGATAGCGCGTGGCAGAACTTAGAAGCTTCGACTGCACTTAATATTATTGATAACGCTGGCAACATTACATCACCAGCAACAATAACTGCTTCGGGAGGCAACTCTACTAACTGGAACACAGCCTACGGCTGGGGTAATCATGCTTCTGCGGGTTACACCTCCAACGTAGGTGACATCACCGGCGTAACTGCTGGTACAGGTTTAACCGGAGGTGGTACTTCAGGAACTCCTACCTTAAATGTCATAGGCGGCTCAGGCATCACAGCGAATGCTAATGATATCGCTGTTGACTCTACTGTAATTCGAACTACAGGCGATCAGTCAATGTCTGGGACTAAGACGTTCACAGGTGCAGTGTCTATAGATAATGGTGGTAACACAACACCTTCATTCGTTATGAAAGGAACTAGCCCTACCATGAGCTTCCTTGACGATGACGTAAACGCAGACGACTTTTATATACATATAAACTCAAATAAATTTTACATTTTATCAAATAGAACAAACGATACTAATTTAATTGGAACAGGCTGGGAAAGCCCGCATCCAATGTACTTGGACAGCTCTAATAACACAGGGTATCTTTTCGAGCAGAGGATGTTTGCTGATAACTATCACCCTAATGCTGACAAATGGACTACAGCTCGTACCCTTACTCTGAATGGAGACGTTACTGGTAGTGTATCGTGGGACGGTTCAGCTGACGTTACACTTACTACTGCTGTAGCTAATGATAGCCACACCCATTCACAAGTATACATACCAGATACTCGTGGAGCGCAAAGAGCGCCGAGCTACTACCCTGATAATAATGTCTCTTTCGATTTTCAGAATACCGCCGATACTTTAGCTGGTGGAGATGCTTGGAATGTCCTTCAGACCGTTGCTCCGTGGTCAGTTTATAACAACGACCATCGTCAACAGCAGCTTGCTTGGACTGGAAGTGGCGGATTAAAGTTTCGATACGCGACTAGCGAAAGCGCGTGGGCAGGATGGCAAACACTTTGGACATCTGGCAATGACGGTCCAGATTCTGGCTTAGATGCTGATCTTCTCGACGGGCAACATGGTTCTTCGTTTTTACGTTCTGATGCGGACGATACTGCCTCTGGAGCTATTACTTTTAGTGCTGGCACAATCTACATGGCAGGTAATCTTGCTCATAGTGGAGACACCAACACTTACATGGGTTTCCATGCTGCTGATCAGTGGCGCGTAGTTACTGGCGGAGCGGAAAGGCTAGAAGTTAATAATTCTGCTGTGACTATTAGTGGCTTACTAAACGTCAGGACAGGCATCGATTTAGCTGATAACGACTATATTCGTATGGGCAGCAGCGATGACATGGAAATGAGATTCAGTGGAACCCAGTTTGAGATAGACATGAATGGCGGCTATGATTTTGTTATTCGTGATGGAGCTGCCTCTAACGTTAATAGGTTTGTGTTCGACGTGTCTGAAGGTAGGTCAACTTGCGCAGGTATACAAGTTCAATCTAAGGGAGTAGAGTACTATAACAGTACTTCTGGCGTGATTAAAAACTTCGTGTCTGGCTCAGGCAACTCAGGCTCTAATCTGTATTGGCAAACTGGAACGACTGATCTAATGAAGTTAGATTATAGTGGTAACTTAACTGCTGGCGGTCGTGTTTACATCGGAAACACCACCACTACCTTTTTAGATGCAGGGCCTTACAGTTCTACAAATATGTCTCTTAACTGTACAAGCGGGATATTCTTGTACTCTGGTTCTACGCAAATGGCGTTTTTCACCCTTCTCAACGCTTGGTTTAATAAGAAAATAGTAGTTCAAGGTGGTACTACTCAAACCGCAGCTACACCTAACATACAGTCAATAGCGCAAGGTAGTGGTAACGGTGTTACGCAGTACCATATTAACTTTTGCAACTCTGGGCAAACAGTTCACGGAAGAATTACATCAAATAACTTTTCAACAACTTACGCAACCACTTCGGATTATCGAGTTAAAGAAGATGTGCAGGAAATGGAGGGAGCAACAGAAAGACTTCTCCAGCTAAACCCTGTTAACTTTAAATGGAAAGGCAGCGAGATACGCACAGACGGTTTCTTAGCACATGAAGTTGATGCAATTGTGCCAGATGCAGTAGTCGGAATAAAAGATGCAACAGAAGAAGTTACAGACGAAGAAGGTGTTACCACTACAGTTGATAGCTTGCAGGCTTTAGACCAAGCCAAGCTAATCCCTTTATTAATAAAAACAATCCAAGAGCTAGAAGCTCGAATTAACGCGTTAGAAAACGCATAGAAACTTAGGAGAAATAAAAATGTCAATAACATATGAATTACTTGAAGAATACACCGGCACTCGCAGCACCGAGATGCCAGACCCCGACAACGAGGGTGAAACAATTACATCAGAGTCTGCTTGTCGAGACATTAAAGTTAGATTTACTTGTTCAGATAGCAGTTGCACTCATGAGAGGTCTGTGAATGTATGCTATGATGTAGATGGAGTATATGATGCCGAAGCTACCGCTGAGCGTATCAGTGAAGTTGGTTTAGGTGTTTCACACAAGATCGCCGCTGGCGTAATATCTTAAAGGAGAAATAAAAATGGCAGCAACATGGAACATTACAGAGTTAGAAAGAGAAACCACAAATCAAGGTGTAGTAGTTGTACATTGGAGAGTAAGTGACGAAGAAGTTGTTGGAGAAGGGGAAGAGGCCGTAACACATAGGGGTGCTAATTATAGTTCCACCAGTTTTACTCCTGATTCTTCGGCTGAGGGTTTTACAGAGTTCGATGCTCTAACTGAGGCTGATGTAGTTGCCTGGGTAAAAGCATCCTTAGGAGAACAAGGAGTAGTAGAGGTTGAAAGCCATATTACAGCTCAAATTACAGAGTCAAAGATCCCTGCAACAGCAACGGGACTTCCTTGGTAAGATTTTTCAAGGCAATAAAAAAGGGACTTTACAGTCCCTTTTTTATTTTACTACTTAGCTTTAAACTACTTCGCCTTCAACAGGAGCTGGATCTTCCAACTCCTCCTGTAATAGGGCTGTAAAACCTGTAATACCTACTTGAATCTGATCGAGACGAGCACGAGTTTGGTTTGCTTGAGCTTGCATATCTTGTACTTGTGATACTAAGTACTTTGCTTTCTCAGAAAGATCGCTTACTTTATACTCTTTATCGTTCAAAGAGATGGTTTGTACTTCGTTTTCAGTTACTTCAGTCATTATAATATCCTTTATTATAGTATGTCACAGCCGCCGCCAACACAGGCAAGCTCTTGTGATCCGGTTGTGTTATCTTCTTTTTCAAATTGAGCTAAATCTTCCCAATTCACGTTTTGAGGCATTGCTGCCAACAATTCTTTGTACTTCTCTTCAGTAATATCTTCATATGGAGCTTGTTGATAAACATGATCGCTTGTTGGAAGTAAGCTAATTCCAGAACATAGATCAAAATTATCCCAAATCCACTGAGCTACTTGCAAGTACTCACTATCTGTATAGTATACAGTTACACTTGGTTTATGCTCACACCAGTGATTCTGATACGCTTTCCAAAGAGCCAACTGCTCCATAGCTCCTACTTCTTTCACACATGTACTAGACTCTGGCGCTTTAACCGGGAAGCTGAAGACTACAGAAGAGGGCGACATAACATCGTTCTCTACTGGGAATCCTGCTTGTTCCATATAGAGTGCAAGTGGGTCCTTTTTGTCTGAACGGACACGCCTAATGTAATGCTTGCTGAAACGAGGATGAATACCGGAAGCACTATCAACAAGCTGAGAAACGGTACCACTAGGCTTAACGCATGTAATAGCCACAGACTGGTTAACACCAATTCTTTCAGCCCACTCTTTATTTGTTGCAATACTAACATCTCTCATCTCCTCTAGCCATGCCGCGAGTTCAGGGTTGTTAGCATCTCCTAAAATTGCGTGATCCATAATACCTGTTAAACTTACGCCAAGCAATGCTTCTTCTTCAGTGTTACGCTTCCAGCGCACCCGTAGATACCTAAAATCTGTCAGACTAGATTGCAAAGTACCAATAATGGTAGCTTTACGAACTTTTTCTTTCAGTGTTTCGAGTGTATCGTCTGCTCTTACTACTACCTCTGATAGATTACAAAACTCATTACTACGAAGAATAATCTCAGAGCAAGGGTTAGTGCCAAAATCATGTGTAGCGTCTCTACGACCATTACGAGCTGCAACCTTTTGCGCGGCTACACGACTAAACAAGCCACGCTCTCCCGCTTTAGACTCGTACAAGTTTTTCATTTCATTAAGGTATGCTTCAAAGTCTGGCTTCTCAGTATATGCTACTGAATTGTTAGCTAGACGACGCTGTCCTTGATCAACCCACCACTGTCCTGATTTAGCTTTAGACATTCGTTGATCAGAAAGATTTGACAGACTGATAAGAGCAGAACGACGTACACCGCCTACTACTACAATATCTGCAATCTTACAGCACACATCATGGCACTCAATACTCGTTAGTTTACGACCTGCAGCCTTCTGAAAGATACTTGCACAAAATTGAAAGAGATCTCGCAAAGGCTCAGGGCCGGAAGCACGACCACCAAAAGTTTTAAGTCTAGCACCTGCAGGACGTACTCGGCTCATGTCCCACTCAGGTAATTTACCTGCATAAAGCATAGCAATCAACTCACGGAAAGCACTCGCCCATCCTAGCTTACTATCACTTACTACAATAGTAGAGCTTGTTTTGTGGAAAGTTTCGGCTACTTCTGGTAGTTTGTTAATAAAATTACGTTCTACACTAAAACCTACTCCTGTTCCACACATCAACACATACATAAGCTCATCAAAAGCTCGTGGATGGTCAATATGTAAATAACTACAGTTAAAACCTGCTACGTTGTCACGCTTGAGGGCTTCGCCTGCTGTCATCATACATCTCATAGAGGGCATAACTTCCAGAGCATGAATAGCATTATAAATCTCTTCACCGCTCTCGTCGTCTAGTTGCTCTCTTTCTTTAAAAAAGTTTACATACCTGTGGCAAGTCTCTTCCCAAGTCTCTCTACGACCTTCATCTTCTAGCCAACGTGCATATCTACTTTTGTGTATAAAACTTTGATACTGATCCATTAAATCATTTTCCTTTGTATTTCGAATATATTATCCGCGCCTATTGCGTCATCGCAATATGTAATTAAGTCCATTAACTCATAATTTTTTAGTAATACTTCAGCATTTGCGTTTAGCTCTTGTATGTACTTATACTTACCGTCTAATGGTATGTTGTCATATATAGTCATTGCATCGCCGTATTCTTTTATGAGCTGCTCTGCTCTCTTCGGGCCAATACCGTTAATACCTGGAACATTGTCACCTTTATCTCCTGTGAGACACTTGAAGGAGATATACTCTTCAGGTGTAACACCGTAGTGTTCGCTCCAGTTATTTATAGTAACTTCTTTTCGAGTAACGTAAGAAAATCTACTTACACCGTCTTGAATCAATAAGTCCCAATCTCGGTCACTTGACAGTAGCCAAATGTCTTCTAAACCATACTCTTCTTTTTGCTTTACAAGGTGGGCAGCAAGATCATCTGCCTCTACACCTTTGTATCGAAGTACTGTATAGCTTTCTGCTAGTAGTTCTAAAGTTTCTTCATACTCATCAAAGAAATCTATAAATGCTTGCTTCTCTGCTTCTGTTTGTGTAGCGTACTTATCTTTTCGATTCTGTTTGTACTCTGGCAATAAATCTTTGCGGTAGCTTGAAGAGCCCCAGTCTGCGGTGATAATAATCCTACCACATTTGTAAGAATTTGCTAGAGACTTAACTGTTTCTACGTACTGCTCACGAAAATCAGATCTGCCCTGATGCTTCCATCGAAAAGCTAAGTTTAGTGCATCCACAATCAAAACAGTAGTATCTTTACCACCAATTGCTTCATTAAAATTAAAAGCCACCTATCCACTCCGTCTTTTCAGATGCCAACCAAGTATCCATTAGTAATACGTAACAATTCAAAAATCTAATATACAGATATTCTTCTGTATTTTCTGGTTTATTCTCTGTTACTACAAATACCTTTGATCGGTCATATTTAAAAAATAGCATTGGCTTTTGATCGCCACCTGCTGCTTGTACTACAACTTTTTTCCACCATCTGATAAGATTATTTGTCTTTGGTTGTGTAAATATTTTATCAGTGAGGGCAGAGTCTTTGTAGTTCTTTACCTCTATACAGTAATGATTTCTTTGATTAGGGACATATAAGTCCCCTTTCAGGTATTCAAGAGCGCCCGAGGCAGGTACTCTCTCAAACTTCAGGCCTGTAGCTTCTCTCAACATGTCCCTTACTAGGTACTCGCCCCTTGCTCCCTTCGCTCTTGAGTCTACCATCTTCTTCCTCTGCTTCCTCTACGGATTCTGCTTTTATTTCTTTTTCTACTCTGATATGTCTCCACCACATTCTTCTGCGACCTGCACTCATTACTACTCCAATACGCTGATGTTGCCATCCTTAACTACCTCGATTTTTTCTAGGAGAGGATGTGACCAGCCATGTGATACTATATAAGTATTTAAGTCTTCCCTCAGTAAAACCTCTACTAGCTTCTCTCTGCCTTGATCATCGAGTACGTTAGTAACTTCATCTAAAAACAGTATATTGATTTTAGACTTTGAAATACTACTCATTAGCTTTCTAATTGCTATCAAAGTAGCTGTGTTTACTCTTGCAAGCTCACCAGAAGAAAGAGCTAGAATGTCTACTACGTTACCGTTATCAGTAATCTCTACGTTAAGTTTATCATTTGAAACAACAAACTCCAGAGTGAAGCGGCCATCTGAGAGTTCTGCTAAGTACTCATTTGCCATTTCTTCTAGTTCACCGACTAAGTTTTCAATCTTATATGCTAATAATCCGTTCGTACTAAAGGACTTCTTTAACACAGTAAGATTAGACTCTAGCTTACTATTTTCTTCCAATTTGGAGCTGTATTCCTCAAATTGAGCAATAAACTCGTCTGTCTGTTCTTGAATTACTTGTATACGAGTATTTAATCGTGTACGTCTTTCATTCTCTTCCGCATTTTCTTTCAGTTGTTTCTTTGCTGCTCGTAGTCTGTCCTGTACCGCAAATAGTTCGCTTTCCAACTGTGCCTGATCAAGTATAGTAGAAGGAAGTTCCTGTGAGTACGCCCGCAGTAAATCTTCCCAATCCTTACGAGCTTTATTATTACGCTCAAATTCAAGATTGTTTGCTTTAATTTGCTTAATCTTTGGGCCAATCGCCATAGCTTTAGCGTGAGCAGTATCTTTCTTAGCGCGCTCTACTTCAATCATTGCTTTCTCTTCCGAAACATCAATAGATTGTTTACAAGTAGGACACTCATCAGAAATTCGTTCTAATTTATCCAAAGTTCGTTGAGCACCCGTAGCGACTGCTTGCAAAGAGCCTAATTCTGACTGTAATTCGTCATAGGATTCATACTGTGTAATAGTAGAACCCTGGATAGATGCAATATCTATCTGCTCTAGCATCTTTTTGTATTGATTATTGGTAGAGATTTTTTTATTTTTTTCGGAAATATTTTCAATTTCTATCGTCAAAGAGCTTAAAGACTTCTGATCTTCCGATGTATCAATTTGTAAATCCAACATGGGTAGTATATTGGTATTACTCAATTTATTATCTTCTAACCACTTTTCAACTGTTGCAAGTTTCCCTGCTATCGTAGAAGATACTGATGTTACTTCCCTAGAGGCGCTTTTAAATATTTCAAACAACTCAACGTACTTCTCCAAGTGCAATAGATCAATAAGAAACTTCTTACGATTTGCATCGGTAGCAGTCAAGAACTGTAAGCTCGCATTAGTATTTTGATATACTAACTGCGAGAAGGTTTTAAAGTCTACTCCAAGAACTTCCTGTAAAGTTTTATAGGTATTAGTAGCCGTATGGCTAGATATATCAGTACCATTCTTTTCCAGTTTTACTTTAATGTTTGTTTTTCTATTGATTGTAATTGCATACTTATCCTCATCTTTAGTAAAAGAAAGATAAATATTGTATCCGTCATTGATATAACGATTAGGAATGTCTGCTTTCTTAATACCTTTAGAGTTCTTGTTATACAGAGCTTCCTCAATAATTAACGGTATGGAGGACTTCCCCATACCGTTAGTGCCAAGGATTTGTGTAACAGTATTATCATCTAATTGTAATTCATTACCAGAACCATAACTAAAGCAGTTATCCCATTTCAACGTTTGTAGTGTAATCATTGTATGTTCCTATGATGTCTGGTATTTTATCAGTATTAATTTCAAGTATGTAGGTTAAGTACTCTGCTAGCTCGTCTTGTACGGACATATCTTTATCCATTATCAAGGAGGCTTCTGACTTTCGTACTACTACTTTCTTATCTAGCAGCTCTGAGTTCTTTACGTTTGCTAAATCTTGTATGTCGCCTTCTACTTCGTATATCGTGTGATCAAAATCAGTAGGTAACATATCGGCTTCGTCTGTTACTGTCTTTCTTATAAGTTGTGGTAGATTAAATTCTTCCCACATCCAGCTCCAGTCTCTTTCGTTAATTAGCAAATATCCAGTTTTTACCTTGCTTCTATGAAAGGATGTGGTCATAGGACTGCCTGGATATACTATATTTTTTTGTGTGTTACTGTGAGAGTGCAAGTCTCCTGCAAACACAACAGGGAAGTCTTCAAACAAGTCTAAGTCAACTTCCGGTTTTACGTGCGGTGGTATCTCTCCTCGAACGTGAGTAAATAAAGGCTGCGTCGTATCAAAGTGATCAATGCTACCCTTCTTGTGTAGATCTGCATAAGGCAGTATGCCATAGCCTAAATCTGCGTCAATGTAGGATATATCTACTACATTGATAAGAGGGTTAATATCTCTGGAAACTTGCTTTAGCTGAGTAAAGAATGTTTTGTTCTTCTTAGTAGCTTCATGGTTTCCATCATAGATAATTGTTGGAATCGTTACTCCACGAATAAATCTGAAGTAAAGTTCCAACTCTTCCATATTCGGAAGACGATCAAAGAGATCGCCTCCGATTATGTGCATATTACATTCTTTTTCTAGTGCATACACTTGGTCAAAGAACATTTGATAACGGTTTGTAGCCCACTTAACTGGGACATTTTTCTGTCCCAGTTTGATGTGCCAATCAGCCGTAAATAATATCATCCTACGTTGAACTCAGCATCAAGTGCTTCGTCATCAGTCTCGTTACCATGGTTACGAACACGATCTAACAGCTCTTTCTGAGCGTCAGCAGTTGGACGAGGCATAACGTCATCCATAGACTTCAGATCAGCAATAGAAGCAAGTTCGTCTTCGGTAAGAGCACGAGGCTTGCACTTCAATGCTTGGAGTTGGTACTCTACGTTGTAAGGTAGTGGGCCAGTCTTAACACGCTTGAAAGAAATATCCCAACCAGTGTTAACATCAGTAGGGTCACCTAAGTCTTCTGCTGCAGTGATGATTTGCTCCCACAACTTCTTTTTAAGGTTTGCTACTTTGACTTTGCCGTCGCTTGGGTCAATTACTTGACAAGCGTAGCTCCAGCCGCATTTCAGATCAGGATAGTACTCTCGTACCCAGTCTTGTTCTTTGTTATTGAATCGCTCAGAGTTTCTATCAAAAGATAGACACTCCATAGGAATGTTTTTGTCGTTCTCACCGTTAATCCAGTATACATAACGTGCAAGAATGTCGCCAACTACGCGCATTTTGTTGTCACCGTCTTTGTACTGAAAAGTTGAGATTGAGGATTTTTGGGCTCCGCCCGTCTGCTTGTTAAATGATAATGCCATTAGTGTATAGTCTCCAGTGTGACTTCTTCATAGATTAACGTTATTTCGTCTTGTAGTACTATGAGTAGCCTGTTGTCTTTGATTTCGTCAAGAGGCACAGGACAATGCAGTGCGTCTAACGTAGTTTTTTGTGTAGCTATATAGTCTGCCGTACTTCGTAAAGAAGCTAAGGCATAGTAAATAGCCAGTTCTTTTTGTGTATACTTATATGCGTGGTGTAAAAGAAATTCTCCATGTAAAAGAAAACTATCTCCCGTAAAGTCTTTACCGGAGTATTTATAAATAGGGTCAAACTTGTTGCGAGGTACTTGTTGCTTTATTAGCATTTCCATTATCGTGGTGCAAGTCGCAATATTCCCGTTTGCCGTATCAAAAACCTTTTTCCAATCAAATAAGAGCATAATTATACTATCTTTTAACCAAGTTGTCAAGAATTATTTTTTTAAAGGTATTTCATGTTCCAACCTTGTTTCATATAGAACCCAACACGATTGGAGGCTTGTTTTCGAGCCGTATTACCTCTCAAGTGTATGTCTATTATAACAGGATCTATTTTACCTTCCTTTTTGCGAATCACTCGTCCCACAAGTTGCGTGAGTAGTGGTTCATTATTCACAGGCGTAGCAAGTATTAAGCAGCTTAGTGTGTCAACTGATATACCTTCTGAGAAAATTGCCTGCGTTCCGTAGAGAACATTTGCATCCCCGTAGAGTATTTCATCTACGAGTGTCTCTCTATCTTCATGAGAAACATCGCCTGTTACACATACTGCTTTATCTCCAGTAAGTTCTGCACAGGCTTTAAGAAAACTCACTCTGTCACTTACTACTAGAACTTTATGCCCCTTTGCGGCGTAGGCCGCAGCAAGCATTGCTATTGTATGTCTGTATTCTTCATCATTAGATAGAGCTGATACTCTGTTTGCCCAAGGTATTCTAGCACCATCCATAAACCTTATTTCAGAATGCACTAGATGTATCTCGGGGGTCATATAGTTTTCTTTGGGCGGCTTGAAGAGAGTGTTACCAAAGTAATCTCTGAATACAACGTGTTTTCCGTCCTTTCTTTCTATAGTTCCTGATAGTCCGATCTTATATCGGCAATAGTTTGTATCGAGAATTTTACTAAAGGTCGGACTACTAACATGGTGCATTTCATCTAATATGATAGTGCCAAACTCTTTACGAATCTTGTCTATGTTTCGGTACAAACTCTGTGTATTCCCAATAACGATAGGAGCATCAAGTTCAAATCTTCCACTTCCAATGATTCCAGCTGTGATTCCAAATACTTTTTCTACTTCCTTAGCCCACTGATTACGCAAAGCGACAGTATGGGTAACAACAAGTGTTTTTTGACCTAATTTACCTGCGATTGCAAGACCTGTAAAAGTCTTTCCCCAACTGACCCATGCGTTGATTATAGCGTTGTCTTCGATTGCGTCATATACGTCTTGCTGACTCTTTCGTAGCTCAAACTTAAACTCAGGAAAGTCCACAGGCTTATTAATCCGCCGATCAACAATTTCATAGTGCTCAGGGATCAAATCCGTGCGCCCTATAGGTAAGGATACGAGGCCATTACGAATAATGCCCATATTCTTGATCATCTCAGGCGGATCTAAAGGATTGTGCGTAGGGATAGCATAGGTAAGCTCTTTATCGATCTTATCCTGCAATTCAGCGGTGCAATCCATGTAAATTCTGTGGCTTATAACTGCTTTCATAGGTTTAATTCATTTTTTGCTATAATATAGTTTTTAACAAAGTCACTTCGTACAATATCTTCTACTTCAAACTCAATAAAGTCGAAATCACCCATACGCTTTAGGACTTGCATAAAATCCTGCAGTCCATTCTGTTTTAGATCAGCCTGTCGAAAGTCTCCGCAGAAAATAACTCTACAATTACGTCCCATACGGGTTATAATTGAATCTAATTCGTGGAATGACATATTCTGACACTCGTCAATAAGAACTACTGCATCTTTGAGCGTAATACCTCGAATAAACGAAGTTGTCATAAAATGTACTAGACTTTTCTGCTTTAGTATCTCATAAGCATCCCCTCTGCCGAACAGTTCGATAGCAATTTCTCTATAGGGCTCTTCGTATACTGAGGACTTCTCTTTCTCCGTGCCAGGAAGAAAACCAATATCTCTTGTAGGCACAGCACTACGAATAATTACTAGCTGTTCGTAGTTCTGCTTAGACATATCGTCAAATGCTAAGTAACTCGATATGAACGTCTTACCTGTTCCTGCTAAACCATGCAAAATCAGGTGTTTATTAGAATCAAAAGCTCTAAGTTGGTTTCTGGTTAAGGGTTCAATCTCTAGTAGTTCGAGACTAGCGCCGGCCAGCGTTCTTCGTTTTTTAGCCATAATTTATACTTTTTTTCTGGTATCTTTGAGTTTCGTTTCTGAATACTCGTAAAGCACCCATGGCAGCCCATGCAAGTGCAGAACCCCAGCCCAAGTATATCCATCCTCGGGAGGGCGTGGTACGGTAAAAGGACTGTTATGACCCCTTATCCATATTAGTGAGGCAGTATCTTTCTGCTGCACTTTCTTAATTTTCAAGTACTTTAACTGCGCAAAGCGTCGTTTTTCGTACATAAAAGGTTTACCGGCATTATCTATAAAATGTCTAGTACGTTGCTTTAGTATCCCATTGTACGAAGAAATCATTTTCTTTAAAGGGAAAAGGTCTTTATGAGGTGTCTGCATACGCCTAGCACCTAAAGTTTTTCCTTCTTGGTTTTTATCGTCTAGTACCTGATCTTCAATCAGAAGTAAACCATCCTGTATTTCCCAAAGTCCCGAAGGCAATAAGAATACAGGATACTCTACAATTTTTCTGATATTATGATATGTGATCACCATACATTTTCTCGAATTTGCCGCCTGAGTAGTCCTGGTGGACGATTTCAAAGTCACAACCAACTGGAGTACCGGGAATAGATAAACCTCTGTCCATCTGAACAAAATGTGCGAGTTTAACCATGTACTCATCTACTTCTTCATCTGGTACTTCTGCTAGAATAGAATCGTGTACAAGTGCAAAGATACGTGCTTTCTTACCATTTGCTTTAATCCACGAGTTCATGTCAATAGCGCCTAATAAGTTAATATCAGAAGCAACAGACTGCACCAGAAAATTAAGACCAGACCTAACGCTATGGCTCTGGATGCCTTTGTCTGTCGATGCGACATTGGGTAATCTCCTTTTTCTACCGAAGTAGCTGTAAATAAATCCATTTTGCATAATGAACTTTTGGTTTTCTTCAATCCACGACTTCAGTCTATGGAACTCTTTAAAATAGTCCTCAATTACTTCTTGTGCATCCTGTCGAGAGAAAGGCTTACCACTATCCTTAGTAACTTGTTCACTAATCTTATTTGCACCAGCACCGTACATAATACCAAAGGTTACTGCTTTAGCAGCCTGTCTTTGCATACTATATAGCTCTGCCACTTCACTAACATCACAGGGCAGTTTAAATACTTTATGTGCAATTGCTGAGTGAAAGTTTCCGCCGGAACGGAATACATCCATCAGTGCTGTATCCTTTGCTAGGATTGCCGCAACGTATACTTCTGCAGTTGTTAAATCCATTGCGACAATTTTGTGCCCTGGTGCTGCTTTGATGCAGCCTTTTACAATAGGGTTATCCCGAGGAAGCTGCTGCATATTAAGTTTACCACTAGAACTAAGACGCCCAGAAGTTGTAGTATGTAAATTGAAGCCTGTACGTAGTCTACTATCTCTATCCAACTGCGGAAAGATTTTGTCCAGATAAGTATTTTTAATTTTGGACTTTTGTCGAATAGCAAGAATGAGGGCGGGTACTTCTGATTGGCCTGCCAGTTCTCCAAGAACTTCTGCATCTGTGCTGTTTGCACCTGTACCAGTCTTTTTTCCAGTAGGAGTAAGACCAATGAAATCAAACAATAGGCTACGAAGCTGAACAGTACTATTAGGATTAAAGTCTTTTCCATTAATTGTCTCAAATTTACTAATAGCAGGGTGCTTGTATAGCTCCGCTACTGCTTCGTCAATCTGCTCCTGCATAAGAGATTGGCCCTTCAACAGACGCGTCTTATCAAAAGGTACGCCGTTGTCTTGAATGTCTGTTAAAAAACGACAACCAGGAATAAGGATATTATCGTATACTTTTTTAAGACGTTTATTTTGCTTAATCTTTATAAATTTCTCGTAGAGCAGGAAAGTACAAGCAGCATCCATACCCGCATAGAGTTTCATAATGTCAAAAGGAATATCGCCCCAATTGAACTCACTTTTAAGAATACCATGCTCCTTTCGGTACTGAGCCATCCAGTCGTACATACCTTTCTCATAATCACCGTAAGGAGTATATTTCATAGACAAGGCTTTCAATCCATGAGTACCTGGATTCTCGTCAATAAGATAATGCAGAAGCATAGTATCTTCAAAGCGTGGGAAGTTAAAGTTGAAATGGTACTCAAAGAATGCCATATCAAACTTAGCATTATGAAATACTACTATCTTTTTATCGAATAGTTCTTGTAAGAGTGCTTCTGTTGTTTCGTCAAAGCACTCTGTATCTATATATGCTCCGCGATCAGCTTCATAAGACAAACTGAGGCCAAGCATATGCCCATCACGTGGGTAAAGTCCTGTTGTTTCCGAGTCAAGAGCAATGTAATCAAGAGGAGCGGCGATAGCAGCGCGTATGAAATCATTGCACTCCTCCGTATCTTGGATGCCCCAAGCATTGTATTCTGTGATAATTGTGTCTTGCTTGTTTCCAGTAATGTACTCGGTAATGCTCTGCTTAGAGTCATCCCAGGTACGCTGCGCTTCTGGTTTAAATGCAAGCATGGCAGGGTTAATGACAGGTAGGAATTTTTCCTCTACTTTCTTACCAGAATATTCGGTGACTGAGTTGAGAGGTGTGAAGTATTTAAGTGCATCACTACCTACGAGAATAATCCAGTCATATGCGTCAATATCAATCTCGATATCGCAGTCTCGTTTTAGTACTTTTTTCAGGTTCGGGTCAGAGCAGAGCTGATATTGATCAAACTCGAACTCCTCATCAAACTCTTTCTTAAAATTTGTTCTACTTGGTTTAGTTTCTACTAATGCAACTTTAGGCATATAATTTTCTCTTTAATGTTTGTACTGATTTTAAGGGTAGTGCACCAGGGTCTGTGTCCTTTAGCCCTACATTTCGTGATGTCAAGCCTACTCGCTCTACCATCTCTTTTACTTCTTTAGCGGCATCCTGCCCTGCGGTATCTCCATCGAAGAAAATTATTACCTCCTCTACACCTTGTATCGAAAGCATTCGCAATTTATCTTCATTTATGTTCTTTGTTCCAAAGGTACAAACTGCGTTAGTTAGTCCTTTATCATGTAAATTTACCATATCATATATACCTTCTACTAAGATAATGGAACCTTGTATCGGCTCTACTATAGGGTATAGAGGTAGCTTTGCACCCGCAGGCGAGATCATGTACTTAGGTGTACCGCCTGTAGTGTGACGGCCATTAAAGGACACAATACGCCCTGATATATCTCGTACAGGAAACACAATGCGACCAATATGGTCAGTGTCGTGGTGTTGGAACGCTTCAAATCTTTTATAGGTCTCTGGTTTAATATCTCTCCAGTTGCCTACATATGGTACACTACCTTTAGGAAATGACAAACCAACCGACTCAGACCTTTTTTCTCTAATACGTTTTTTGAGTAGCTCTCGTCTTAGTTGTAATTGGTTTGCCTTTTCGCCAAAGTGTGTAAAAATGTTGCCTTTGTATCCGCATGAGAAACAGTTAAATATACCTGTGATTTTGTCAATGCGCATACTAGGACTGCTGTCTGCGTGTTCAGGATTTAGACAGGTAACAATAGCATCTGCACCTTTCGGTACAAAGTATACTTGTCTTGATACTAATAGTTCTTCTACTGTCAACGTCCAATATCCTTAATATTTTCTTTACTGATTACTTGGTACGCGCCCTTGTTATATGCAGGGGCTACGGTGAAGTCTGCACCGGCAGTGTAACTACGGTCTACAGCTTCGCAAGATCCGCCCATATGTAAGGCAGAGCTATAATGTTTGGTGTCTCTACGATAGGTATCGGAGACTTCCATAGGTTCAAACTTGGGGGTGTATCGTTTAGACTTAGGCAAAGGCTTTCGCTTCCTGCCTGAGTAAGAGTGTCGTAAACTACCGAATGTAAGTGCCATTTGCTTTCTCCCTTCAAAGTATCCGTATATTATACGCAAGAAGAGATAAAAAGTCAAGAAATATTTTTATATATCATCAATGGATTCGCCAGTCTTGTGCGAGGAATCGTCTTTCTCTTGCGGAGTCATAGCAGTATCAGGGCCAATCTTTAGGCTATCCCAATCTACTGTAGAAGTAAACGATTTCATAGAAGCAGAGCGCATCTTTACACAATTGAATGTAATACATTCGTCTTCGTGATCCCACGTTTCTAAGGTATATGCAGCATCTGCAGCATCAAGAATACCTTTAGCGAATCGTGCTTCACCAGTTGCGTCTGTTTGATATGGAGATACGACAGTGCAGTCATACTCCTGTGCCATTGACTTCAATGCTTTACTTACTTCGATCTGTTCTGTCCAATCATATTGACCACCACGAGATGGAAGACTCGACCGCTTTACCTGATTAATATAGTCTACGATAATGACACCAACATTCAGAGCTTTGACTTTTTTGTCTAGCTCGGCACGAATTTTGGAGAGAGTAAGAGACGCATCATACACGATGTCCAGCTGTTGAGTCGGGAGGAGCTCACAGGTGTTCTTCAGTGATGTATGCAACTTATTAAAGTCACGATGTATTCTATATTCCTTCAAGCGGTCTTGTCCATCAACATAACGATTTGCCCACCATGTAGCTACTTTTTCCCACTCGGCAAGACTCAGGTTTTGAGTACGTAGACGAGAGAAAGGAACTTCGGTAGCAATGGAACAACATCGTTGAAGGATAGAACGGCTATCCATTTCAATAGTGAAATACATAGCCGATTTACCTGAAGCATATACTGCATTAGCAATATTAGCACATATTACAGATTTACCAGCACCTCGTTTACCACCGAACATAACAAGGTCTCTGGGTGAGAACTGTATTTCGTAGTCGTACTCTTGATTGAGTCCCAAGGGTATATATCTGGCTAAATCTTCTTCTGGCTCGAACAGTTCAATACGTTGCATACTTTCCTGCGGATCTTCCAAATCAACCTTGTCTTCGACATCGAGTACGATTTGGTGAAGATGATTAACAGACTCCTGAGCATTTTCAAATGCAACAGAATTCTCAATATAATCTTCTAGCGAGTCCAGAATTTCTTTTTGAGTGTATTCGTTCTTCAGATACTCAAGAAGCATATGAGGATCGGCATCGACCTCAATAGCTTCTACTGCGTACAGTTTTTCACGAGTAGCTGAATCACGAATCTCAAACTTTAGATCCTCAATCGTTGGCATTTTATGGAATGCTTCGCAATGCTTATCAATAATCTTATACAGACTATGATACTCGGATGCGAAATAATGCTTATGCGCTACACTCCAGGTCTGAAAGTCCTGTAGCGTAAGCACTTGCTTAATAAGCGCACTAGCAATATTCAATGAAAGTCTCCCGATTTCAAATCTAAAATATAGGGCAGACCCCGTAGAGCCTGCCCTTTAAACTAATAAAGATTAAGCTGAGGCTTTTTCTTTCTTAGATGCGCCATCGTAGTCTGCGGCTGAAAGGCCACGACGAGTGAGCATAGTCTTAACGCCACGGGCGGTCTTACCAATTTGCTCTGCGATAGCTTCGACAGTCTGGCTACCAATGTCAGTGATTCCGGCCAATGGATCTTCTTTAGAAGCGCCTTTGGTAGTCTCTTGACGTGGGATAGCGTCGATGTCGCCTGAACGAAGAAGGCTCAGAGCCTTGCCACGAACAGAGTTTACTGAACGATCAAGTGCAGTAGCAATTGCTTCTACAAAAGCGCCATCTTGTACCATAGATACAAAAGTTACTTCTTCAGCTTCAGAGTACGTGCGTACTGCTTCAACTTTAGGAGCTGGCTTAACGTGACCAGTCAGTTCCATAGACAAAATCTTGCCTTGGATTGACTTAGCAGAAAAGTGACCATCTTCGAAATGACCAGCGATTTCAGCATAAGTATACTCGCCGCTATTGTCTGAGACAAAAGCTGCAAGGGTTGCTTCTTGTGCATCGGTAAACGCACGAGTAGCTCCGGCAGAAGCCAGCTCTACGTCATGACCCATCTTGCGCAATTTGCTAGAGATAGAACGAGTAGAGGTTTCAAGCTGAACAGCTGCTTCCGCAACAGTAGCTTGGGATACGGGGCTTTCGCCACCGACAAATTCAGTTAGTTGAGCTGTACGCTCATCAGTCCACTTAGGTAGTGCCATTATATTATTCTCCGGTAAGAATTTTAAGGTTAGTTACAATTTGAACGCCAGCATCTCTGGCCTTCTTAGTTTTTGCGGATTCAATCCCGCTTTCGTTTACTAGGATGGTTACATCCTTAGTGAAACTAGATTTTACATTAAGTCCTGCTGCTTCCAAGGCTGCATGAGCCTCTGCTTTGGTTTTGTAGCTTATCAACTTGCCTGTGATACAGACAGTGTTGACTGACGTATTAACAGGTTTGTTCTCAGCTCTTACAAATTTAAAGCTAAATGGGAGCATACTCACTCGATAAAATTCCATCTCTAGCCAATGTAAAAGGTTGGCTGTAGATTTCTCACCAAGACCTGCTTCGCGGCATATATCGTAGTCTATTTCATCTATATCAATGCAAACTTTTGATAGTTTATCCGCTGCTGTCTTCCCGATAAGAGGAATGCTAAACGCTGGTAATAATACGTTTAGAGGAGCACCCGTGGAGCGTTGCAACTCATCTACTAACTTTGTTGCTAGTTTCTCAGAATCCAAGGCTTCTTCTATGTCGAGTGCGTCTAGTTCATAAATCTCTTCTAGAGAGCGTATGTCTAGCTTAGCTATTGACTTAGGGCCGAGGCCTTTGATCTTGAGAGTCTTTGCAAAGTGTTCGATAAGTTTTGCAACTTTCTCACCACAATAGGTGTTTCTACAATATAGAAGATGATTTACATTTTCTAAGACTGAGCTACAAGATGGACAAGTAGTTGGGGCTTCGATTATGCTCATCGTGATTCCTCTGAAATTGAATACGTATTATACGGAGTTTTAAGGTTATTGTCAAGAACTATTTTTTTCAAGGTAGCAATCAATCTAACCGCCTCACGACGCGAGGTATGATTTCACCAGAACGTATAACCTCTACTTTACAACCTAACTCCAAATTAAGATCGCGGATATACTCAATATTATGTAGAGTAGCTCTCGATACTGTAGCTTCACCTATAATACAAGGCTCTAATATAGCTACGGGACTGACAACACCGCTTTTACCCAACTGCCATACTACCTCCAACAGCGTGGTCTCCACTCCAGCTATTTGCTCTTTCAAAGCAAAAGCGCCTCGTGGGTGTTTAGCAGTGTAACCTAGGCTCTTAAAAGTTTTGTACGAATCTACACGATAGACAATGCCATCTGTAGGGTAGGCACTAGCATCAAACTTATTAACTGTATTGAAGCCTTGAGTGTTTAGAGCACCCATTGCCTCTCTCCAGGTACTATTGTTTTCGCCTTGAACATCATAAGCTACAAAAGTTAAGGGTCGAGAACGAAACTCTTCCATAGACTTTAAGTTTAGTGACCCCGAAGCGAAGTTACGAGAGTTAGGAACACTGCTTGGAGCAATTACCTCACCAGTGATTTGAACAACACCCAAGTACTTAATTGTATTAGGTACTAGATGTTGCATCTTATCTGTGATGTCTCTACCATGGATGCCGTCACCTCTGGTTAAACCCAGTTGTAATTCGCCACCTATGTATAGAATAGATACTGCTGCTCCATCTAATTTAGGAGTTCTCACGTAGCCGTCTAGTGCTGGAGCTTTGGTAATATCAAAAAACTTCTGCAACGAATACATTTGATATGTATGTGGCACTGCATCAGTAACCTCATACCCAACTGTATTGTAGTTATGCTTTTCTGCTAGAAGGTCGAACTCCGCATCTGAAAGAAGTGGAGTACCTTCGTAATATAACTTACTTGCTCTGTCTAAAAATGCTCGCATATTGTTTTCCTAAATAAGAAAAGATATTATACGTACTTTAACCAAGATTGTCAAGAACTATTTATACAGATCCTGGATAAGGTCTGAGAAATGTTCTTCTATCAAGCTCTTAGATTCCGCTAGAGATAATATCTCTATTAGACCTGCAAACATCTCTCTTGAGTTAGAAAGATCTAAGGGCATAGCTACTCCTTCAGGGGTAGGCTTCCACTCTTCGTCAAAGTCCATATAATACTTTCGTAGGTGCATATATTCTATGCCCCGGAAAGTGTTGATGGTAAGTCTTATCTGTATTTCTTTAACTTCATCATAATGTATAACACGAGAGTACGCTTCAGGAGCCTGGTGTAAGTCCATTATGTTCTGCCTTCATTCTTTAAAATGGAGGCAAGAGGAACCACACTAGACACGTTCGAAGGTCTCAGTAAACGGTATGAATCAGTATCCCAGCAGAAGAAAAGGAGGGTATCCTCAGTTTCAGTTGCTCTATTCTTCTTTTTCTGAATATAGGGAGTTGAAAAATCTAAGGTACAAACATTGTACTTTAGCTTTTTGGAGTGCTCGCTACGATAAGTAATAACGGCATCCCCATAAGAGCGCACTAACTGCGCTAGTTCTTGCTTTTTCACTATAAGTTTCCTTCTGGTAGTAGTTTAGCAATCATTATTACTATGTACTTACTCAGAGGTTATTTATAAGAGATGCAAAAAAGCCCCGCTAGACGAATCTAGCAGGGCGATAGTTACTACTAACCTTCGTCAGAAAGTAGGGTAGTAAAGTACTGAGCGGCTTTACCAGTCAACTTAGAGATAATCTCTTCATCAACAGCTTTACCTGCATCAGTAATAGCAGCGGTGAGGGCTTCTTGAGCTGCTGCTTTGGAGACACGAGTGCCGCCTGTAGCTGCACCGGTAGAAGCGGTTTTTGCTGCTGGGGTTTTCTTAACGTAGACGCCAGCCTTTGTTAAAATCATGCGAACACCGTTTGGTGATTCGTCGAGTTCTTCTGCAATATCTTTTACGATCTCCATAGATGTTTCTGGAGTTGGTTCTGCTGCTTCATAAAGGCGTACTGCCTCTGCTTTCTTATCGTCATCCCAAGCCACTTTTCGGCTCCTTCTGTTAGGGTTTTTGTTTCCTGGGCAATCGCCCAGAGTTTTGAGTTGTTGTTCGTAGAATCTTTGTCCCATACATTCCTCGATTTCAGAATGGATATTATACGGGAATTTAAGGAGGCCGTCAAGAACTATTTTTTACAACCTCTCCAAATTTACGCCGTACTTTTTCAAGTGTTCCAGTTTCGCAAGCTCACAAGCAGGTGCATATGCGTGAAAGCCTCCAGAAGTTACGCTACTAAAGAAAGTATCTTCACTGTCTACTTTCTGAACTACGTAAATCTGATAGCAAGGAGAGGCATACTTACTTTCATAGTCTGTATTCCCAAGACCTTTCTTACCGGCTTGATACTCCGTAGTCATTCGGTTACCTACTCTTACAGCACTATGATAAGTTGCTGACCAAGCGATCTCTCCTGGAACAAAGTCTTCAGACACGCACTCATCTGGGAAGTAGTCTACTTGTCGTTTTTCTTCTTTAGAGCTAGGGCGTTGTGGGACTCCAACTGTTTCAAGTATTTGTCGCACGAATCCTGTGCTTCGAAAAAGGCGTTTCGATATGTCCGTAACAGTCTCGCCTTGCAAGTAATCAGTAACTGCCTCGCAAATTTCTGAATCCTTTGCAGGACGGCCTCGATTTTGTGCTTTCCTTGTTTTAACATACGCTTTCTGCTCTAAATAGCCATCTATAATTGCATTCAATCTTGTAGTATTGTATGCAATGTTTAGTATTTCACAGGCTTCCTTTTTAGTTATCGCTTTTTTGGTATTGGAGCCACTTTGGGTTGAACTGTCCGGGTTTAAAAGTGCTATCACCTTCTCGATGTTCTTGTTCGTTAGGTTCTCGTAATCCTTCTTCTTCACTCTTGCCATTTTCTAACTCCAATTCTAATTTAAACATTAAACAGCAGATAGCGTGTGCTAAATGCGAGTAATTTGTTTCTTCGTCTTTTAGTTCACCATCAAGGTGTGCGAATATGTGCCGAAGTGCACCACCGCTGTATCTATTCTGAAGATTGTCTAACTTACGCCAGTTATCTTCATCATATTTTTGTGCGCCAAAAGTCAGTACCTTACTAATCTCTACCATGGATTTGGGAGGTAGTAAATACATCTTCGGCTTCTCACTATCAAACTTTCTACCCTCATCACTCATGCACAAACTCCTTAATCATAGGAAACACATCGTTAATGGCATAAGCGCATTGACGAGCAATATCCATATGCTCCTGTTGAGTACCTGGTGTAGTTCGTACATCAATGTAGTGCATCCAAGATCGTACTGTACCATTCATATACATACGAGTTTTAGTAAGACCCTCTGGCAATACTGCACGAGCTTGCTCTTTCGCAATGCCATTCGCTAAAGCCCAGCGATATGCTGCGTCTGCTGCTTCTAATACGCGCTTCTGTTGGTTTACCCAGTGTCCCTGAAGTAGTTTGTGTCCATCCATTTCTGGATCAAGTGTCAAACTATTCTGACGATTATTCTCATCCTGAATTCGTGCTTCTCTTAGCTCGAACGGATAGCCCATCGCCGCAGGGTCGGCGTAGCGTTGGCTGAACTCCTGAAAAGAGAAACTACGGTGACGTAGAATCTGCTTTGCGATATCACGAGTTGTATTAATCTCTAAGCATATAGAAGCCATTTCGAATGGTGACCAGTGTTTATGCTTTACGAGATAACCTACCAGCTTTTCAGAAGTTTCTTTGTTGTGCTGGTTGCTTGGATTCGACACTCTTGCCATCATTGCAATATCTTCTAAGAGATTAGAGTCAGACGAAGATGTCGATATAAGTTTTACTTTTGTCATTCGAATTTGTTCCCTTTCTTTAAATTTTCTTCGGCAGTTAGATACTGCAAATTTGTTTCTACGTGGAGACCAGACACCCTTTCTCCTTGTAGAGGAATAATATGGTCTACGTGGTACCCCTCTGGGCAGTTCGCATAGACTTCTTTAATTTTTTCAAGGTCTGCCCAAGAAGGAGTTCTTTGTAGCTTAGCTCCTCTATATTTTGCACAGTAGTAGGCTCCTTTTCCACCTCGTAGTCTTTCTCTTTGTTGCGAGTTTATTTTGTCTTGGTTAGCTTTTTGGTATCGCGCTCTGGCAGTTTTGTCTTTTTCTGGATTATTTTCTTGCCAGTCCTTCCCCTTCCGATCCATACACGGCTTACAACCCCAAGTTTTACCTGTAGAAGTAGAGTTATCAGTATAAAAATCCTCTAAAGGTTTTGCTTTTTGACAGTTAGTACACCATTTTAAGCCCTCTACTATAAGTATTTCTGTTCTTAGGCTTGTGTTAGGTACTTTATTGGGGTATAGTTTTTTAAATGCCGCCGCCACTTTTTTTCTACAGCACTTTAACTCTTTTGCCACAGCACTGGCACTTGTATGTATCAGACATAAGTTTAGAAAATCCTCTTTTGAAAGAGCTATTTCTTTGGTTATAATTACAATTTCCATAATTTCTCTCCTTGGCTAATATTGTACCAAAAAGAGAAATTTTTGTCAAGAATTATTTTTTCTCTGCTTGAACTAGATTTGTACATCACATCCAAACTCCGTTAGTAACACCATAGTGTAGCATTGTGCCTACTGCACCAATCACCACAGCATACCAAACTACCAATCGTTTCTTCACTGTCCACTTCTCCCAACAAGATCTCGTTTATACACTGCTGTGGTGTTTGTGCCCATTTGCGGGCACACTAAAATAAACTCCGGTAATCCATGCTCATCACTGTTACCCGCTTCACCACAGATAAAGAATGAACCACTCTTGTCAGGTTGTGTGTGAAACCAAATCTTTTTCAGCTTGGTGAACAGTTCATGTTCTTCGTCAGTGATTTCTTTCATCACTCACCCTCCTTTTGATTTTCTCTGCTATCATTTCCGATACTAAGTCATTATTCCACCAGCCTGGCTTGTCACGATATTTCCATTCTGCGAAGTTATTTTTATCGTACATATAAAAGTTGCGGTAGGACTCAATAGCTGTGCCTTGCTTATATTTGTCTGGCATTATTTTCATTGCTAAAGCAAAAGTGGTAAACCCATGGTCTTCCATGTGTTTTGGTTCTGGCAAAGCATAGAGCATTGCAAGACTTTTGTGATCACTACCATAACGATAGTGTGCTTCGCTACCGAGAGCAAAGGCGTAGCAATTTGTCCAGAAGTAATTTTCAAGAGAGGAACGCACCCAAACACATGAAGGATGATTCTGCATGGTAGGAAGGTATGGAAAGAGTCTATCTTCCATTGGAACTTCTTTCCACTCTTTGCGAGTCTTTTGCAGAATAGCATTTTCTTCTTTAGTGATAGCACGAGGTACAAAACCGAATAGGTGATCTATCCAGAGATTTGTGCAGATAAGCTGTGCGGCTTCGAGTATCATCTTATTGACGTGTCGGTCAACATGATACTCTGCACACTTATCGAGGTCTTCGTCTAGGTAAAAAAGATTGATGATAATTCTCCTAAAATTGAATATGTATTATACGCAATTTTAGAAAGACTGTCAAGAGTTATTCTTCAGTTGCTGTAGGTTTGGTGGGGGTGGTTACATCTTTGTAGTATAATATAACTTCTCCGAGTTGACTAATGTATCTTTTCAACTCTTGCGTGTTATAAGACATTAGTTCATAGTCTCCGACACTCATTGCTACAAATACTAAGTCTCCTCCATGCTTCTTTTTAATATCTTCTATGAATTTATCGAAATAAGTATAGCCTTCAGGATATTGTCCATCTTTGTTAGCTATTTTAGTATCTGATACTACATACCAGTGTGGTTCTTTGAGACTGAGAGCGCGTGGCATGATAGGCTGTGTAATGACAATCTCTACAGGCTTAGAGACTATTTTTACTTCACGTGGAGGTGCTTGGAAAAAGCTACAACCACTAATCGTTGAGAGAATTAATGCGCTTGCTAATATCTTCAATCTCATCGAATACCTCCTTTGTTGCTTTGTTTGCTTTACTCTGAATTAATCCAGGTTTTGCGCTGGCTAACTGAGCTATATTGTGACGGCGGAATATATCAAGATACTCCGACATCTGAGTTTCGTACTGCTGATTTTGTTTCTGAAGAACGGCAGATGCTGCTGCTGTCTTCTCTGCGTTTTCTTGGATTGCGACAATTGTAGCTTTCTGCTCCTGATCTCGCAAATCCTGGGCAAGAATAACACTTACTTGCTCTTCTATTTTATTTTTCATAGGTATAACAGCGAATTGGTAGTACAGGAAACCCGCACTACCCATCGCTGCTATAATTCCTAACAGTAGCTTAGACATTTTCTAACTTTGCCATCAATCGTTCGGCTCGATTAGTAACTTGTTTATACCATAGGGAATCCCGCCCTTCTACTGCTGCGGTTTTCCAGTCGCCGTCTAGTACAGCTATGTTCATTTTTTTGAACTTTGATAGGCGTGTACGACCCATATTGAACATCATATTAACAAGTATACCTTGTACTTCGTCTGGTAAGTTGTCAAAAGACCCTTGTCCGTATAAAGCGTGACACTCTGATATTGC
>Ga0208643_1000324_pt1 | contig 32516 bp, 38 predicted proteins | sample VirMetDEL_Nov_12_FD_184516 | JGI IMG/M metagenome (GOLD analysis project Ga0208643, IMG submission 184516) | Aqueous microbial communities from the Delaware River and Bay under freshwater to marine salinity gradient to study organic matter... | ecosystem: Environmental > Aquatic > Marine >...
CGACATCGACACTCGTACTATCTTAGAGTATGAAGCAGAACAACTTAGTCTTGACACAAACGATAAGCTAGAGTATATTAGTAATAGGTATACATACTTATCAAACATATTAATAAAGGAGAAGAGTAGTGAGATGTCACATATGTAACAGATTACTAGAGCCAACTCAAGTGCGGCAAGACAAGCATGGTGAATGGATGCCGTGTCACGCTTGTGTCACAGCGAGTTGGATTGATCCAAGTGAGAACAATGTCACAGGGTTAGATGATGAGGACGTAGAGTTCTTTATCAGTGACGCAGATGCAGTGGGGTTACACAACAATGAATCGTGATGACTTTCCTACCTCAACTGAAGTAAGTAGGGGTGGATGTAATAAGTGTGACAGTACTGATGGCAACATCTTGTATGATGATGGACATCAGTGGTGTTACGTTTGTGAAACGTATACACATGGTAACAAGAAAGGAAGTACACATATGAATGTAGTATCAATACAAGACAAGACTTTACCTGACTTAACTGACACTAAGGTAGGGCCACTGAAGGACAGGAACATTGTAGCAGATACTATCAAACACTTTAAGGTACGCCTTAAACTTAAGGATGGTATTGTCGTAGAACATTACTACCCCTATACAAACACTGATGGTGACATCATTGCGTATAAGAAACGTACTGTAGCTAACAAGGGCTTCAGTGCAGTAGGTGACATACGTAAGGGTATCTTATTCGGTCAGTCATTGTTCACTAAGGGTGGTAAGTACATCACTGTATGTGAGGGTGAGATAGATACGATGTCAGCCTTCCAGATGCAAGGTAGTAAGTATGCATGTGTTGGTGTCAAGTCTAGTAGTGATGCATACAAGCAATGTAAGAGAGAGTACGAGTACCTTGATAGCTACGACAACATCATTGTGTGTATGGATAACGATGAGGCAGGAAAGAAAGCGGCTAACATGGTAGCCTCTCTGTTTCCTAAGAAAGCTAAGATCGTTAAGCTTAAGCTCAATGATATAGGTGAGTACCTTGAACGTAGTAAGGAGTCAGAGTTTACTCATGCATGGTGGCAAGCAGAGAAGTATCGTGCTACTGACATCATCAGTGGTCATGAAGCTGCTTACGCTATCAGTAAACAACCACGGGCAGAGGCAGCTTTCCACTACCCTTGGGAAGGACTCAACAACAAGACGTATGGTATGCGGTGTGGTGAGATGACTACCCTGATAGCTGGTAGTGGTAGTGGTAAGACATCAGTGTCACGTGAGATAGCTTACCAAGTACTCAAGCATAATGTTGAGGCACCTATCGGTCTACTCTATCTAGAAGAGACAGCATGGGAGACAACACGTGGGCTTATTAGTCTTGATTTGTCTAAGCCTATCCATCTACCTGACTGCCATTACACAGAGGAAGAACATGAAAATGGTAGTAAAAATACATGGGGTACTGAGCGTGTTCACTCACTCAACGATAGCTGGGAGAACAATAGCATTGACTTCATAGCTGATAAGATCAGTTACTTTGCTAAGGGTTTAGATTGTAAGCTAGTTATCCTTGATCACATATCGTTTATGGTAAGTGACAATGACAGTAACGATGAAAGGCGGTCACTAGATGCTATCGCACATAAGCTTAAGGCTCTCACGGTGGAGCTTGACATCCACTTACTCATCATCGCTCACACCAAGCGAGTGTCGGGCAAGCCTCTTGAAGAGGGTGGCACCATTAGTCTGTCAGACATACGAGGAACAGCTGGTATCGGACAGCTATCCAACATTGTCATGGGTATCGAACGGAACGGACAGTCTGATGATCCCATCGAAGCCAACACTACGACTATCCGTGTAGTAAAGAACAGGTTCTGTGGTAGGACAGGTGTAGCAACACGCTTGTTTTACGATGAGCATACAGGACGTATGACTGAGGTAGAGGAGACAGAAGATGAGTAAAACAACTAAGTGGCGTAAGAAAGGTAAAAAACGTACTATCAAAGTGCTTGCTCAGTTAAACAGCAACAACATAACTATAATAGGTAAACAACCTAAGGATACAAAGGGGGTAGTTAAGTGGTTAAACGAACAGTTGTCTGCGACATAGAAGCAGATGGTTTACTGTTCAATGCGACACGTATCTGGTGCATAGCTGCTAAGGATTACAATACAGGTGAGACATTCTTCTGGTCACCTGATGAGTTGGATGACTTCGCAGTCTTTGCAGATACAGTTGACCGTTGGATAGGTCACAACTTTATAGCTTACGATCTACGTATGCTTAAGAAGTTCTTAGGTATTAAGATCGGAGCACTACGTGTGACTGACACACTGTTAGTCTCTCGTTTACAGAAGCAAGGTAGGAAAGGCGGTCATAGCCTTGCTAACTGGGGTAAGATACTAGGGCATGGCAAGCCTGAGCATGATGACTGGTCACAGTACAGTGATGCTATGCGTCACCGTTGTCAGCAGGATGTTGAGCTTAACTATAAGGTTGCCTGTTATTTAAAGTCAGAGGGCGCACAGTTCGGAAGCGTAGAGGCAAGCAAGATAGAACATCTTAGCCAACACATTCTAGAAAATCAGAGGGAGTACGGCTTTGCTCTTGATGTACAGAAAGCTCATGAGTTGTTCGCCCTATTCAATAACAAGTCTAACAAGCTAGAGTTAGAGATACTTAGTAAGTTCCCAGCTATCCCTATCAGTAAGGGTGTAGTCACACCACGGTACAAGAGAGATGGTACGCTATCTGTCGTAGGTCTTAAGTTCTTAGGTGAGGATGTATGGTCTAATGTTGGTGGTGAGTTCACACGTATTGATTGGCAAGAGTTCAACCTTAGTTCTACTAAGCAGAAAGTTGGTAGGCTCAGTAAGTGGTGGTCACCTACTGTACGTACAACAGGATACCGCCGCCTTAACGACAAGCTCAGAGGTTGGGGTGACAGTAAGAAGATTACTCAAGAAGAGTTCGATGACAAGCAACAGTACATGTGGAAGTTATGTGAAGAGAACTTTGACACGCTCCCTGCACATGCTCCACAAGAGCTGAGGTTGCTCGGTGAGTACGCAATGTTAACTGCTAGGTATAAGGAGATAGAAGGATGGTTCAATGCTCTCGGTGATGACGATAGGGTTCATGGTAGTGTGGCCTCTGTTGGTTCTATTACTCATCGTATGTCTCACAACTCTCCTAATACTGCTAACATACCGGGGAGTGACTCACCTTACGGTAATGAATGCCGCGCTTGTTATACTGTTGACAACCCTGACACTCATGTTCTTCTTGGATGTGATGCTTCAGGTATTCAGTTACGTATACTAGCACACTACATGAATGATGCAGACTACACTCATGAGGTTGTCAATGGTGACATACATGAGAAGAACTTAGATGCAATGGGTATTGACAAAGGAGAATACGATGCAGAACACAGACAACACAGCAGACGATCAGTTGCAAAGACTTTTATCTATGCGTGGCTACTCGGTGCTGGTGATGAAAAGGTTGGGCTTATTACAGGCGGAACTGCAACAGATGGACGTAGAGTTAAACAGACTTTCCTTGATAGCCTCCCAGCTCTTGCTAACCTTAAAGAGCAAGCAGCAGAGTCAGCTAGAACTGGAAGACTGGTTGGACTTGACAAAAGATACATAGAGATTAAGTCAGCACACTTCGCCCTGTCTTGTTACTTACAGGGAGCTGAGTCATGTATCATGAAGTACGCTATGATACTATGGCACCACTGGGTACAACAACGTAAGCTAGATGCTCGACAGGTAGCAGTAGTTCACGATGAGTTCCAAGTGGAGGTACTAAAGGAACACGCCATAGAAGTTGGCGAGTTGATTAAGCAGTCTATTATTCAGGCAGGGATACACTTCAAACTGAACTGTCCCTTGGATGCTGAGTACACGACTGGAAATAATTGGGCAGAGACACATTAGTTGTTGACAGTCTAATACTACTGAGTTATACTAATACTATAAACACTTTAAATAAAGGAAGAAACACTATGGCTATTACATTTAATGCAACTCTTTACTGGAACTGCTTATCTAACGTAAACGATCTGTCTGGTAAGTACCAAGCAGACTTAGGTAACCTATCAGAGAAAGCTTCCAAGGCTCTAACACAGCTAGGTGTTACAGTTAAGACTGATGCACATGCAAACAAAGACTACGCTAACAAGGAAAAGTTTATCGTTGGTAAGTCTAAGTTCCCTATCAAAGTATCTTTTGACAGTGGTGTAGACCCTGTAGAGATACCAGCAATAGGTAACGGTAGTAGAGTACAAGCTACCATCCAACCTTACAACCATCAGAACGTGGCTAAGTACGGTATGGGTGTAGGACTTAATAAGATTGTTGTTACTGAGGTAACCACCTACTCTAAAGACGATGATGATGGTGGTGGAAACATCGACGGTGACGATGAGGATACCTCAGCAAGCAATGCACCCTTTGATATGGATGAGTTTGTAGACGAGTAAGTAATTGTTAACTGGGCCAAGGTAGTAACGGACCACGTAATTGTCCTTGGGTGTAGCGAAGAGGTGGTAGTGCTACATACTTTATTGAAAGGTAACATAAGATGAGTAAGTCTATAGACACTGTAGTTAAGGACATCTATGAAGTTATGGATAAGGGTGTAGTTCCTAACCCTGATACTCTTGACTCTTTCTTATGGGACATGCGGGACGCTATACTTAAACAGTTGAGTCCTTCTAATCGTAATCGTGATAACTATTTACGTATGTCTAACATAGGTAAAGGTGACAGACAAGTATGGTATGATGTTAATGGTAACGATACACAAGAGAAGTTAACACCTGACACACGACTCAAGTTTCTATTTGGTGACATCATAGAAGCTTTATTAATCTACCTTGTTAAGGAGGCAGGGCATGAGGTTACACTTGAACAAGCTGAAGTACAGATTGGAGGTATTAAAGGTCACATTGATTGTAAGATCGACGGTGCTATGGTTGACATTAAGAGTGCGTCTGCATTTAGCTTTAAGAAATTTAAAGAAGGAACTCTTAAAGACAATGATGCCTTCGGGTACATGGCCCAGATTAGTGCGTATGCACATGCGGAGAACAGTGAAGAAGCTGGCTTCCTTGTCATGGATAAAGTCTTAGGTAAGCTGTGCTATATGCCAGTACTTAAGGAAGATCGTATTGATCCTGTTGAACGTATCAATCACATGAAGAAAGCAGTAGCTAAAGATACACCACCTCCACGTTGCCACAAGGCTGTGCCTGAGGGCAAGTCAGGTAACATGAAGCTTGGTGTTAACTGTTCCTATTGCCCACACAAGGTTACGTGTTGGGATGACGCTAACAATGGTGACGGTTTGCGTTTGTTCTTGTACAGTAATGGACCAATGTGGTTAACTGAGGTACAGAAAGAACCTAAGGTACAGGAGATAATAGAGTAACATGGCTAAATGGACAGGACGTAGAAGGGCTATAGGTACGTATCGTAGTGGCTTAGAAAAGAAAGTAGCTGAGTACCTAACTCAACTTAAAGTAGCTTTTAAGTATGAGAGTGTAAAGATTAAGTATACCAAACCTGAGTCGTACCATACGTACACACCTGACTTCGTGCTGCCCAATGGTATTATCATTGAGACTAAAGGTATCTTTGATAGTGAAGATCGTAAGAAGCATATACTAGTAAGAGAGCAACAGCCTCACTACGATATACGTTTCGTCTTCACTAACTCTAAGACTAAATTGTATAAGGGAAGTAAGACTAGGTACGCTGACTGGTGTACTAATCATGGCTTCCAGTATGCAGATAAACTGATCCCGAAAGGATGGATAGATGAGTAAGACACACCTGATTATCCCTGACTCACACGCACACCCTGACCACAACAATGACAGATTTGAGTGGCTAGGTAAGTTGATCATGGACGTTAAGCCTGACGTTGTAGTGAACATAGGTGACATGGCTGACATGCCTAGCCTTAGTACCTACGACAGAGGCACTAAAGGCTTTGAAGGTAGACGGTACAAGAAAGATGTTGACTCTGTACTGGATGCACAAGAGCGTATGTTTGAACCTATCAAGAAGGCTAAAAAGAAAAAGCCTCGCTTTGTAATGTGTGAGGGTAACCATGAGAATAGAATTAATAGAGCTGTTAGTAGCGACCCTATCCTTGATGGTACTATTAGTGTGGCTGACTTGGGATACACTAAATATGGATGGGAGGTACATGAGTTCCTTAAAGCTGTGGTGGTTGACCGGATTGCTTATAGTCATTTCTTTACAAGCGGTGTTATGGGCCGTCCTGTAGGTGGAGAAAATCCTGCTAAGTCTTTGTTAAGTAAACAACATATGTCTACCACAGCAGGACATACACACACCTTAGACTTTGCTACTGATACCAATGCAGCTAATGAACGCATCATGGGCTTAGTATGTGGAGTCTACCAAGACTATGAGTCAGGCTGGAACAACGCTCAGAGTGAAGGGTTGTGGTGGTCTGGTGTTGTTATCAAGAGACACGTTGAAGATGGGTGCTACGATCCACAGTTTGTATCTATCAAAGCTATCAAGAAAGAGTACGGAGGTAAGAAGAAATAATGTGATAGATATAGAAGAGTTACGTATGTTAATGATAGACAAGTACACAGCAGCTGAGATTGTTGAACGAATTGACATGAGTACAGAAGAGTTGCTTGACATCGTTATAGATACAGTGTATAATAATATTATATTGTTTGATGAGTTGAGTTACCTTTTTAATGAAGACATAGAAGAGGACAACTGATGGACAACTTTGAAGATGATCCAATGGCAACATTTTATCCACCTGATATACTAGTAGGACGTATGGAACAGCTACGCTTACTAGTTTTAGAGATGGATGAGGAGAATACTTCTGAACAACATTACTTTCTTACTGAAGCAGCTAAGCTACTATTAGATAGTTGTTATTTAACTGAGGTTAAAACTAAACATCCTTTTGATAACATTACAAAGATACATTAGAATGGTATACACAATGAAGACGATCACAAGAGAAGATAAAGTTGCAGAGTTTCACAAGGCTACAAAGACTGACGTAGGTGTCCAACCACGTGCTAGTCTTGTACAGCTACGTGAGAAACTATTAATAGAAGAATGTAAAGAAGTATGTGACGAGCTTAACAAGATTGAAATGACTTTAACACACGGTAAACCGATTGAAAGGGGGCAGTGGGCTGACCTACTGAAGGAACTTTGTGACTTACAATATGTTTTATCAGGGACTATTATTAGTTTCAGCGCCATTGCTGGGAGTTTTACTCCTGCTTTCAACAGGGTGCATAGTAGTAATATGTCTAAGCTTGACGATGAAGGTAATCCGGTACTCAATAGCTACGGGAAGGTCACTAAAGGACCGAACTATAAAGCTCCTGATCTTGAAGACTTGATCACATGACTTTATGGATGCCGGGAGATACCCCACCTCAAAATGCACGTACTGTACTGGCTTATGTAGGTGCAGGGAATGTAGCCACAGTGTACTACGAATACAATAAGTGGGTATGGGGAGGAGGACATGAGATGTCTATTCCTCCTTTGTACTGGATGGATGTAATTCATTTAATGAAAGAGATACCAACATGAGTACAAGTAACTTAAAAGCTTTAGAATATAAGTTAATTACTACAAGTGTTAAGTTACAAGAGTTAATAAATAAGTACCCTTACAATAGTTTAGTACACCAAGTGTTAGTACAGTTTAAAAAAGATATGGATGGAATTGGAAATAACAATGAGTAATATAGGACACAACAGCTACGGACCACAGATACAAGCATGTGATGACTTACATGCACAGAAGTATCGACTACCTAATGAGTCATTCAATGAGGCATGTGCAAGACAGGCAGGAGCTATGTCTGACGATGATGAACATCGTAGTGCCTTCAAGAAAATCTTACTTAACCAACGGTACATGCCAGCTGGTAGAGTACAAGCAGCAATGGGGTCACCAAAGAATGTCACAGCGTACAACTGCTTCGTTAGTGGCACAATTAGGGACAGCATGGACAGCATCATGGACAAGGCTAAGGAAGCCGCTGAGACAATGCGTCGAGGAGGTGGGATTGGCTTTGACTTTAGTCGGATACGTCCTCGTAATGACCGCATCGTTAGTCTGGATAGTTCCGCTAGTGGCCCTGTTTCATTTATGGCTATCTTTGATAGCGTATGTAACACGATAGTAAGTGCAGGACACAGGCGTGGTGCTATGATGGCAGTGTTACGTGTTGATCATCCTGACATTGAAGAGTTCATACGTGCTAAGAAAGACTCAACTACCCTCACTAACTTCAATGTCTCTGTTGGTGTGACTGATGAGTTCATGGACTGTGTAGCTAAGAAGAAGATGTTTAACCTAGAGTTTGAGGGGCGTGTGTACCAATCTGTAGATGCAGCTGCACTATGGGATGAGATCATGCGTAACAACTGGGACTGGGCTGAGCCGGGGGTGTTGTTCCTTGATCGTATCAATGATGACAACAACCTACAATACGCTGAGACTATTGAAGCAACTAACCCATGTGGTGAGCAGCCTCTGCCTCCATACGGTGCATGTTTGTTAGGTAGCTTTAACTTAGTTAAGTATATGTATCGTGGTAATCAACATAAAGACTACTACTCTTTTGACTACCAACAGTTTAAGATGGACATACCTAATGTTGTACGAGCTATGGATAATGTTATTGATAGGACTCAGTATCCTTTAGTAGCACAAGAGAAAGAAGCTAAAGCTAAGCGGCGTATGGGACTAGGTATTACAGGATTAGCTAATGTACTTACTCTTCTAGGTATTAAGTATGGTTCTCCTGAGGCTGTTAGAGTTACTCGTAAGATAACTAAGACACTGATGTGTGGTACTTACGAAACCTCTGCTATCCTTGCTAAAGAGAAGGGACCGTTCCCTTTGTATACAGAAGAGTATCACGATAGTAAGTTTATCCAACGACTACCACTAGACATACAGGATTTAATTAAAAGATATGGTATCAGAAATAGTCACCTCACCTCTATCGCCCCTACTGGTACTATTAGTTTCACTGCTGATAACATTAGTAGCGGGGTGGAGCCTGTATTCAGCAACCAACTGGACCGAACTGTCCAAACAGAACAAGGCCCTATCATCGTTCCGCTCAAGGATTATGTATACAATACGTATGGCCTTAGGAATGTAGAGGCAGACGATCTGTCTACTGATGATCACTTAGATATGCAGATAGCTGTGCAACCATTCGTTGACAGTGCTGTGTCTAAGACGATCAATGTATCAGACAAGGTAACCTTTGATGAGTTTAAAGATATCTATATGAAGGCATGGAAGGGTAAGCTTAAAGGCTGTACAACCTTTAGGCTTGCTGGTAAAAGATATGGGATACTGAATAAGGTAGAGCCACTAGAGGAACCAATAGAGGGAGCAGCTTGTTTCATTGATCCAGCAACAGGTAACAAGGAGTGCGGTTAAGATGCGATTAGTATTAGTTATGGTTATGGGTGTGGTGTTAGCTGGTTGCGGCATCACACCTAAGTACGAGACAGGAACTTTAGTGTGGGCAGGGTGTCACAGGGTAGAGCAGAACCCTTCACCTGAGGGTAGCAGAGCTATGTTACTACTGTACAATCTAAACAAGGGTGACAAGATGTATCTACAACAGATAGATGATGCTGGAAATGCTAACGTAACTGTAGGGGAACCATGTAAATGAAACGAGTGTTTGCATTAATAGTACTTGTGTGGGCCTTTATATCACTAGCAACACTAGGGGCTTGGGCGGCACCTGTACAGACTGAACAAGATTGTTTAGCTGAGGCGGTATACTTTGAAGGGAGAGGTGAGCCTTTTATAGGACAGATAGCAATAGCTAATGTAGTTCTTAATCGTACAACAAAAGATATATGCTTGACTGTACATGACAAACGGTGTATATTTTCTTATTGGTGTGACGGTAAGCATGAGCTTATGAAGGATGTTAAAGCTAAAGAGACAGCGTACACAGTAGCTAGGTTAGCATTAGATGGTGCAGTAGTAGCTCGCTTAGACGAGGCTACTCACTACCATGCTAACTACGTCAACCCTTACTGGTCTGGTACTCTTGAGTACATGGGCCAGATAGGTAAGCACTTATTCTACAAGTAAGGAACAACAGAATGAAATGGAATGATATGACAATGAATGAACCAGACCCAATCGTAGCTATCGTAATGAAACGTATGGCAGATCGGAGTGCAGAAGGTATTAAGAAGTACGGTAAGACTATGATGCGTACTGATGTCAGTACAACTCAGTGGATTGATCACGCCATTGAAGAGTTACTTGATGGTGCTATCTACCTAGAGCGTGTGAAGAATGACTTAAAGAACTCAAAGTTATGTGAGTGTTAAGTCTACTTACCACCACGTATACCTTTAACAACATCGACAACCTTCTTCATACCAAAGGAAGCAGCAACAACAACACTGAGTAGCATCCAGTACTCGTCTGGTACGTCATTCTTTAGTATTATAAAGGCATCACTGATCCTCATCACCATCTCTGGTTTATCCAACACGGCAGCTAGAAACATAGCTACGAATGGACTAGTCAGGATGACGGTGAGGTACTCATCTTTCCAAGACTCTCCTGAGTTCTTTGCTTGTATCTCATCCCAAGCTTGGTCACCTTTAATGATGGTGACTTCTCGTTCATGCTTAGCTTGAGCCTTCTCAGCCTTGTTAGATAGGTACTGTTTACCTACACCAAAGATGCCTGAGATGATTGGACCTATGAATGGTATCATGGTACTCTCCTTACTTTTTCCAACTAATCCTTGCAGAACCTTTCTTCTTTTTAGAAGCAGAGGTACACTGTGCTTTGGTAGGTCTGCAAGCAGGGTAAGGACGTTTAGATTTAGTAGCAGACTTACGACCACAAGGCTTGCCTGTTTTACAATCTATCCAGCCCTTACCTTTATTACGAGAGAACCATTTGTTTAAGCTATCACTTTTTCTTTTTGCTGCCACTTTTGTTTCCCCAGTTTTTAGCACCAACTTTACGGCACTTCACTAATGCACCTGATGCGTAAGCAGAAGGCCACTTAGTATACCGTGACTTTACTTTAGTATAACAAGCATCTTTCTTGCCAGTAGTTTTCTTAGCTGCCATTACTTTTTCTTTTTCTTAGGTTTAGTGTGAGAAAGCATCTTACTATTCTTTGTATGCTTTTCTCCTGTCATTAGATTACCATTTGTCTTATGAGTAGGGCCTGTGTACACTGCCCCACTTTTTAAGTAATGTGTTTTATCTTTTGCCATGTTACTTCTTCTCTTTTATTTCTACCATTTCTTACAACTCCAGTACCTAGCAGTAAGTTTACTAGGTGGATTGGTGTCACACTTATGACGCGCTCTAAAGCTCTTCTTGCGTTTAGGCTGGTCCTTCTTGATAGTCATGTTGGCATCGCCAAACCTTATGAGTTTGACTTTACCTTTATCTTTAGCTAAGACAGCAAACTTCTTCCCTCCTTTTCTAGAGTTCTTAGGTTTGTTGTACCCAGAGAATTTCTCCCCTGCTCTTTCGATAGCCATTAGTAACTTGACTTTTTCTTCATCATAGGTTTCTTCTTAGCCTTAGCTTTAACTTTAGCTTTAGCTTTGTCTTCTGGTTTCTTCTTCATTCCGTTCTTTTTCATTAACATAGTCTTCTCTCCTTGGTTGGTTGGTTAGGGTTGACAGGTCTTAAGTTCTAGTGTATACTGTGTATAAGGTTTACATTTAATTAGGAGTTGTTATGATTAATACTGTTTTTGATTTATGTGTTACTTTTCTTATTTGGTTAGCACCATTCTTTGACATGACATACAAAGAAATTAACGTGTGGGTATTCTGTATCATCTGGCCTATTGAGAACCTTATAGTTTTAGTAGCTCTGATACTGGTCCTAAGTCGAAAGAAAAGTTTGAACCTTGACCGGGGCGTGACCCAAAAGCTCTAGCTACTCCGTTACGAAGGAAACCGTACAAAGCTGTATCCCCTGTAGCAGTCTTACCCGCCCACTTAGAGACATGGAGGAGTCTCTCAGCTAGGGTAGCACTTTCAGGTAATGCATCATTGAAGTCATACGTATCTGTTACAATAACACGACCCTCATCATTAATGACCCACTTCATATCCCCTAAGGTTTTTTGAATAGAGTCCTCATCGTTACCAAATATCTGCCATGAACCACTTGACACACCACTCTGTCCTTTTTGGTAGTCAGTGTCATAATCTACTCGGCCTTGTTTAGTATCGTCGCCTTGAGCCAACATAGTCCTCTTGATCGCTCTACCTATAATATTCTTATGTGCAGCTTGCTCACCTTTAGAGAAATACGACTTACCTAGGTTTTCATCACTGATCCCTAAGATGTCTGATGCAAACATACGATATTCAGCTGGTATAAAGTGAGTAACTACCTCATCTACTTCTTCTTTACTGGTAGGAGCTGCACTACTTTTAATGATAGGAGGCTTACGTGGTGGTGTAGGAAAGCCACTATCTTGTTCAGGCTTACGTGGTGGTGTACCAAACTTAGAGGATGGCTCGGCAGCAGCCGTAGCTGCATCTGCTTCATCCTGTGTAGGTAGGGGGAGGCCCTTCGTAGCATCAGCAGCTTGCGCTGTACTGATAGGATTGATAGTGTTGAGTACTTCACTAATCATCTTACTGAAAGGACTCCCCTCGTTTATATTTGCTTGGGCAAACAACCCAGCCTCTTCTTTGCGTCTACGGGCAAGGCCCCTAGAGTACTCACCGTTGATGTTAACGAAGCCAGCTTCTTCAGAGAACGCTTCGTGCATAAAGTCTTCAATGTTACCAGCTTCAAGGAACTTCTTAGCTTTACTACTACCCCATGAGCCTGAGCCTACGTTGTAGATTAAGGATGTAATAGCTTGTAGCTTGCCTTCATCATCCTCCATGCCAATCTTCTTCAGTGAAGCAGAAGCATGTGTCTGCGCCCACTGTGTATCTGCTTTCAGGACTGCTTCAGCATGGTCTTGTGACAGACCTTGACGGTGATCTACAAGCTCTCCATTAATACTAATGAAGCCTGACTTAGCTTCTTCAGGTGTAAGCTTGTGACCATACGCAATAGTATGTGTACCTCCTTCTAAGGACTCATGACCATACCATTTATTATCTCTACGTCCTGCTCCAGCAGAGTTTTCAAACTCCTTGAGCTTTTCCACTTGTGTCTCTCCTACTTCTGTTTCATTTGATTGCTCCAGACCTAACATTAGGTCTATATCTACCTTGTCAAACTCTTCAAAAACTTCTTCATCAGACATACCTATAGGTACATCAAACTCTAACATACCGTGAACAGGGTGGTTAATCCCTACTTTTTCGTACTTTTCAAAGTCTACTGTTGGTTCTTGAAGTTGTTTCATACTAGTTAGAGTCCTTTTCTACATTTCTTAAAGTGTAATCAAGTACACGTGATAGACTTTTAGCAGCTTTTGAATACCGTTCAGTATTGTTTTTGTTACCTACTTGTAATGACTTTTCAACTCTTTGTCTAAAACTCTTACTTATAGGTTTAGGATTGATACTAAAGTTTTCAGAAAACTCTTCACCTAACATATGGCGAGAAGCTCTAGTATCTAACCCATGTTCTTTGTATTGATAGTAGTGGACCATCTTATCAAAGAAATTGTTTAACTTTTCTGTCTCTTGATTTATTACAATACCAGCATAATTATTACTAGACTTACCAAACTTAGGGATTAGTTTATCGTCTTGGTATACGACTCCTTCAAAGTTAGGATGGTTTTCAAACTGACTAAGGTGTTGGGTAGCTGATCCGTTAAACACATCAAAAGCTGTTGCACCTACAGCAGCTCTTTCTTTTTCTGGTAACTTAGCTAAGTACGAATCAAATACAGGACTAGAAATTCGTTTCCGTAAGATATCATAATCTTTAGCTTCTAACCTACCACGTGCGTGTGCTACAGCTATTGGAACTATAGAAGCTTTAAAAGTTTTATGATTGGTTTCGTCAGGTTGTTGGTTCTTAAGGAGTTCGTCTAATGTAGTTAAAGAAGCTTTTACTGCAAGGTCTACAGTTTCATCTGTTGAACTAGAAGGCTCTTCATTAACACCAATCCAAGCACTCAAAGCTTGAGCTATTGTATCAAACTCACCAGTACTCATAGACTTTAGTAAGCCGGGGTTCATAAAATCAGCTAAACCTCTTGGCCCTACTAAATCTCTTATACGGGCTAACGAAGGTAACTTGTCTCTAAAACTAAGAAGGTTATTACTCTCTACCATTTTATTAACAGTCTCAAGGTTTTTACTTAATCCTTGGGGCGTTTTACTTCCACTAACTATTTCACGATAAATTTCTACATGACTTAACATATAAGCTGTAGCTTCCTCTCTATCTGCTTTAGAAGGGAACTTAGCTGCAAGTGAAGCTACCTGTCCTGCTTGCCACTCATCCATAAGTCGATGAACTTCAGTATAACCTTCTGTAGTAATAATACCTTGCCGCATACTATCAATAGCAGGAGCTATAGCGGTACGTAAAGCTAAAGCATCGTCAGAAATACCTCTAAAAAGTGTATCTCTATTAGAAAGGTAAGCTGTTGAGTGTCCGGTAACAACACCTCCTTCACTAATTACTTCAGCCTCTATTATAGCTCGTTCAGCTTTACGAACACTTACTTTAGACGTTAATAATCCAGTTTTTTCCCAATCTATTGAACCACTCGCATCCATTATAAGGGTATTATGTTCATTTGCCTGAGAATAAAGACGTTCTTGTAGTTTTACAGTCGCATTAGCTTCATTCTTAATAAGATCAGAAGTAGGGGTAATCCCCATAACTCTCTTAGCATCCTCTACCTCAGAAGAAAAACCGGGGTACTTGTTTTCAATCTCTATAACTTTCCTACGTAGAATTGTAGAGTAAGATGACGTACTTAATTTACCTTGAGCCTTAGCAGAGTCAACACGTTTTTTAGTAGTTTGAAACTCATCATAAGCTTCATTACGAGCAACTTGTAGCTCACGTACAATATCATCTTCAAACCCTTCAGCTGTAGCTTCAAAAACCTTACCACCTATTTTACCTAATTCACTTATTGCTTGACCCACAAAAGCCCGATTAGCTGTGGTCCCTGACCCACTCATTACAACTTGTTCTTTAGACTGTATATCGCTTGATACAAAGTCAGTAAATCCACTTCCTGTACGAGTAGCCATATTAGTTTCCTCTCACTTTTGTATTAACATACTCAGTACTAAAGAAGTTATAAAGTCTTTTTAAGTTTTCTTTTGTTGCTTGTTTGTTAATAGATTTAAGCATAGATGCCATTTGTCTAGTGTACTCTCTGTATACATGAGGTTTCTGGTTCTGATATGTAGCTGTCATAGCTGATATACGAGTGTATAAAGCTTTTGCTGTATCTTTGTCATTCGTAAGAATGGCTTTTAGTAAAATATCTTTGTTAAAAGTTACATGAGTTTTAATCCCACGTTTTATATCTTTCATATCTAAGGTAGCTTTATATACTTCGTCACTATGTATAGGAGGAAACCCAGCAGCTGTTAAAGTTTTCTCTAAAGTGGTATACTCTTTCATTTCTAAAAGTTTTCCAGACTTATTAATATTAGCGTTATATAAATGCATTGACCAAGCCCTATCATACCTACTAGGAGCGGGTAAAGACAAAAAGATTTCTTTTAATAACTCACCACTTTCACTAACAATACCACTAGGAGATAAAGTACCTTCAGCAAGGCCCCGTAATAACAGGGAGCCTCCTACTGTTTCCATCCAATCACCTACAAGACTTCCTGAAGGGCCTCCAAAGTCAGTTAACTTAAGGTCTTCAAAGTTAGTTAAGATTTCACTAATAATATTATCCCGTAAAGGTTGCATACGTCCTATATCAGTACCTTCAAAAAGACCTCCGATTACACCATTAGCTATAATTTTCCTTGTTGGTCCATCTACTTTTACTTCATTAACTTCTTCATATTTCTCAACAACTCCTTCTATAAGAGAGTCGATACCTAACCCAGCTGTACCGTACAAGACAGCAATAGAAGTTCCAAATCTAAGTCTTTCTGCTCCAGTTAACCCATCTGCTTGTTTAAATAGTATTTGCTCAGCTACTCTAATAGGGTGAGCAGCAAACTGCATAGGAATAGAAGCAGGGCCGCTTTGGTATGCTGCTCTACTAGAAGATTTCATGTTTCCTGCAAAGATTTCTGCACGTGATAGGACAGCTTCTAAGGCATCCCCTACTGGACGCTTACCTGTTTTAGTGTAATGCTCTAACCAAGCCATAGTAAAACCAGCCATTTGATTAAGTTTCTCACCTTCTTTAAAGAAAACAAGACCAGCATCTAAAGCTTTATCACTGTACTCCCCTAACCTTCCTAAAGCAGAAGGACCGAATACTCTATTACCATCAAAAGGACTGTCAAGTTCAGCCTGTGTACCGTTTACTACATGTGCTCCACTATCTCGTATGTCTTCCATCAATTCACGCACTTGCCGTGGTTCAATAGAGTTTACTCCAAGTGGTGAACCTATCTTAGACGCTTTAGCAGCTAAGAACTCAAGAGCTTTAGGGTTTGACATCCACTCTGACATACGTAAAAGAGGTAACATTGCTAAAGCTTGTACTCCTTGCCTTCCTGCTACAGCAGCAGCAACAGGTATCATAGAAGTTTGGACAATTACCTGTGATATATCCCCTAAACCTAGAAATAACTTAAACGTAATACCACGAAGGCCATCAATCCAGTTGTTATCCAGTGCTTTTTCTAAAGTTTCTGATCCAAGTCCTTTTAATGAACCTTTATTAGATAGTGTATACTCATGTAGTTTATACTTATAATTCTCAATGTCTTTAGCCATGTCAGAACGTGCATGAAGTATACGTTTTAGACCAGTGCGTGTTCTTTCAGCTTGAGCAAGTGCTCCTGAAGGTACTCCATCCGTTTTAAACTTACCATGTGTAAAAAACCACCAATCAGGTCGTGCTAAATCACCATCTTGAAGATACTGTTTGTAAGTTTGAACCCACTCTTGAGTATTACGGGACTTAAACTCTCCAAAAGAACGGGTATTAATAATATGTTTAATGGAGTTTTCTAAGATTTCATTATGCCCAGCTACTTTTGCTAACTTACCGTAAGGGTCTTTAAGGTGATCCCCACGTGCTGAGTAGTACAAACGTCCTTGGTCTATATACTGCCTCGCACGTGCTGAAAAGTTTACCATATCCTCATCAATATCTAAAGCTTCAGGGTTAATAGAGTCTTTGTTAGTTGAGTTGTATTTTGTTACATCATTAAGGGGTGCATCACCTTTATCTCGCCACACTTCAAAGGGAGTACGACTAAGTTTACCCTTTGCAATAGCTTCTTTCATCTCATCATAACTGGCATACGGAGTATTCTTATTAATTATAATTGTAGCTTTAGATATAATATTAGCTGATGTAGCTCCACCAGCGTCTTCAGCTTTTTCAGCTACCTTAAACGCTTCAAGAGCTTTATTATATTCATCAGCTAACTTAATACCTTCATCTCTACTTCCTACATTAAAGTGTGTACGAACATCTGTTAACGTGCCTTCAGAGTCAGTTACAGCTTGTTTCATAAAGTGAGGGCTATCGTATTCTCTATGAGGGCCATTAAAATGATTTAACACTCTAGAGCGAATAGCTTTCTTAGACACACCTCGTTTGTCTACTAAAACGTACTGAGTTTTATCACCACCTTTAGTCTTAACCTCATCTAAAAACTTAACAAGAACAAGGTTATCATTTTCTTCCATCTTCTTTAAAATGACTCCAGCAGTTTCTCCTTTAGGGTAAAGTTTACCGTTAGTAGCGTCAAAGATAGCTACGTTCTTAGTATTTTTACGGTCAAATGAAGTAAGTTCCTTAGCTATTCTAGGTTCATCTATAACACCCATGATCCCGTACTCTTGAAACCCTCGTTGAATAAACTCTTGACGTAGCGCGTAGTTAGAGATGTACTCGTCAGCTTGATGAAGTTGTATAAGAGAACCGTATGCAGTAACTTCATCATCTGTTGCTGTTCTTTGTTTATTAGTTTGAAACCAATCTTCAAAAGAATCCATAGACAACCAACGTCCTTCATTGTTACGTTGAGTATGTGACATTACTTCATCAATAGCTTGCCTACTGTTAGCTCCTAGTTTAGTGTACATCTTTGTAGTATTTTTAAATACTTCATTCAGTTTAGCTGAAGCATTAACTCCAACAATACCACCACGTGAAACACGTTCATTCCAACGTAAGTTTACTCGGTTACCTAGTAAGTACTGAGGTACAAAGTTAATATGAAACTCACCGTCTATCTCAGAAAAACCCTTAAGAATAGACTTTCCTCCCTCTTTATAAGGAGTTACATCAAACTTAGAAGTGACGTAGTACACTCCGTCTTTAGTAATATCATAGAAACCTTCTTGTAAGCCTAAACGTAAAGCCCCTGCTTTAGCTGCTTCTTCTGATGCAAAACCTTTTAAGCCTTCGTCACCTGTGCCAAACTTAAAAGTTACACGGTTAATATCTGTATCAAAAGTACCTACGTCTACTAAACTATCTTTAGGGAGTCTAGAAATTAAGTCTTCTCTGATTTCTTTAATAGCTTCAATACGTTCTTCATCTGACAAGAAATTCTGTCCTTTGACAGTCTTAATAGCTTCTAACTCAGCTGCGTGTTTTTCTAAAGCTCTAGCTGATTTACCAGATGTACCATTAACAAAACTGTTACTTGAAGAGGGAATAACACTTTCAAGAAGTTCGTCTGTTTCTGTTTTATTAAGAGGTTTATCAGAATAAGAGGACTTTTCTACAATTTCAGTTGTTCTTTCAGCGGCTGCATCAGGGTCTTTAGTAACTGTACTTAGTCTGTTAATACGTTTTATTTTAGTTAACGCTCTAAGAGTTTGACCAGTTCCTGCTATATCTATTAATTCAAACAAAGAACGAACAGTAGCTTCATCATCCATTATAGTTTTATTTGCTAGTGTATCTAACTTAAGGAGGTTAGGCAAGTCTGACTCATCTAGTTTCTTAATAATTTCTTCAACTTTAGCTACAGGATCAATATTATAAAAGATATCATCAGACTCTCTACGTAGTGCGTTGCCTAATGTTTCAAATTTACGCTCACCGTTAAGCCATTGGTTAAGAGTATCTATATAAGGAAGAAAAAGTGTGAAAACTTCTGAAATTGTTTCACCTACTCCTGCTTCCCCAAACTCACGTGCGTATCTACCCTTCTCACTGTTAAGTAGAAGTAAAGCAGCAGTTAAACTTTCTTGTCTTCCTACTGGATCAGTTAGTTTAGCTAAATCCTCATCAGTTAGTTCTTCACTATCTATAACAGAACTCCGTACATCACTAAACATACTTTTATTAATTAAAGCTTTAGCTGTTTCTCTTTCTAAGATACTTCGACCTTCTTCAGAACTACTCCTAGAAGTAAGATCATTGAGTACTTGAACCTGTATCGCTGGCTCTGCTGTAGGCTCTGTTGTCTCTCCTTCAACAAAACTATCAATGTCTTTATTAATTTTAGTATCAGCTAAGTACTGCCTAATATCAGTTTCTTTACCCTCTAAAGCTCTTTGTAACCAGTGTTCAGGAGGTAGAGCGTTTTCTCCATTAAGGTTCCTATCTGTTATTGCTGACATCTCAGCAATCTGCATAGCTTCGTCTTCAGGAATAGGTGAAGGTTGCTCATCTAAATTAGAAAGAAGAGGGGGAGGTGGTGCTTCTATTTCTGTAAGCATATTAGCTAAATACCTGTTGTGTTACTTTAACGATATCACTTCTATTACTAAAGATAGTGCCTCCAAGAGAGCCAACTCCTCTGAAGATAGATGCTGTATTTGCGTCTTGTTGAGCTTGGTTAGAAAACAACGTAGATTGAGAAAGTTGCGCTCTAGCTTGAAGGTTTAAGTTTGTTGCTTTATTTAAAAAAGATAGGTTTCCTCCTGCCTGTGATTGAATAGACCCTATTCCTCCGTACACAGAAGACCCCCTATTTAAAGCCCCCGAAGTTTGCGCTCTAGAAATAGCTGCACCCTTTTTAATACGTGCTTGACGAATCTGTTGAATCTTTTGTCTTCGTGCAGTTAAGTCAGCTCTCTTAGCTGCTATAGTTTCAGCACGTTCACGTGCTTTACTTGCCTTTTCAAGGTTGTCAGCTGCATCAGATGATTTAAGAAAACCAGCTACTGTTCCAAGAACAGCTGCACCAATACCTAAAACACCTAAAAGACCACTAAAGAAATTCATATCGTACTTCCTCTATACCCTTACATTGTCAGCGAACTGAATAGCCCAGCCAAACATATCAAAATCAAACCCTGCCTGACTGTCAAAGTACAGGTGCAATGCTTTACCAGTACCTCTTACTTTGTTACGTGTCACTGTTACAGGATACCCTGAGTTAAAATCTAAAGCAGCAGGAGTAGGGTTGTATGTCTTTAGTATCCTATACACTTGCTGTCTCGTACTAAACTTACCAGAGTTGCTATTGTCTGAGAAGTCCCAACGAGCTTGCATAAAGCAACTACTAGGATTTAAAACATTGAAACCACTTCCTCCATCACTTTGGTAACCTGTCTCTGTACGCTTACAGTATACCATAACATGAGGGGCTTGTCTAGCATTAGTTACATTACCTTCCAATAAATATCCAGTCTCAAAGAAACTAGGTGCATCTACACCAGTTCCATCTACTGTAGCCCAGTCATAAAAGGTATCGTTGTTTAGCTGTCCAAAGGTGAACTCAGAGACTGTACCGTCTGGTTTAGCAATTACAAAAGCTGTAGTATTAGTAGCACTACGAAGCACTTCAACGTCAGCTACTACATTGTTACCTGTACTCGTTTGAATAACATTGTTACCTGTACTCGTTTGAATGATTTGGTTAGTCTGAGAAGTCTTAGATACAGTAGGGAGTACAAAGACACCAAAAGCATATGGAGTATTTGAAGCTAGGCTACCAAAGGAGAACGGATAAAAGCCTCCTATGTTTGTATCAAACACTAAAGCTTTGTCGTACTTGTATTGGTAACTGCCTGTGTTTCCTGCTGCATTCCACAGCCATGTAACCTTCTTAGATACTGGATCATAAGAACCTTGGCAGGATGTTTTAGATACGTTAGGAATAGTGTCATCGTAATACGTTTGAATAGTTTGTTCAGATACAGACTTAGCTTCAATACGGTCAGTTACTTCATTACGACCAATAGAGAAGATACCTCGTTCACTCCACCACAGGGGTGTGCCTTCTACGTCTACGATGCTACGTTTTCCTAGTAGGCCAGCATCACCAATGCTTGTCACTGTGTAGTCAGTAGGTGAGAAGCCAGCACCAGAGCCTGAGATAGCCCATACACCGTTAACAGCAAAGACTAGGAGTGACTCACCAGTGACTCTCATAGACAGGATGTTCCCTGCCTGTGGAATAACTATGACACCTCCGTCTGTGTCAATCAAGTCGCTGATCTCTTCTGATGTAGGATCAGCTTCTTGGTAGCACCTACCTATGTTAGTATCGTTCTCAATGATCTGACTAAAGTAAACTGTACCAGCTAGAGTACTTGAAGTAGGGCCACCATACCATGCTCTACCAGCAAAGAAAGCAACTGCTTCAGGCCGTGTAGTTACTGTCTCAGCTACAATGTTAGATACACCAGAGATTGTTGTACGGTCTTTGTTAAAGGGGTCTAAGATAAAGTGACCACGTGGTGCTCTCGTATTACCAAAGAAGATTTTAGTTAGCTCAGAAGGGTCGAAGTTATCACTAGCGTCTTTAGCTACCCACCACTGTTTGTTGTTACCGGGGTATTTACTTTGACTACTGAAGTAAGTAGTAATAGGATTAGCTACTCCACCTCCTGAACTGATCCACCCTTGGTTCTTTAAGTTGTAGTTATGTGCATCAGTTAAAGAAGTAGGTTCTTCATCAATGTCTAGACTGTCTTCTACACCATCAAAGTCTCTTACTAAGACACCTATCTCAGTGTTAACGATTGAACCAGAACCTGTTGGAGTGTACTCAATATAGAATGGTTTTAGTTTACTAGATACGACAAACAAATAACCTTTACCAAAGGCTACATCAATCAACTCAGAGCCTACATCAGTAGCAGCAGGAGCTGCAAAGCTTGCTAAGTTTACAGTAAAACCTTTCTTGTTATCTGAGATAGGTTGAGTACTTAAGTCATAGAAGTGTAGGGTAGCATCAATCTGTACAACAAGGAAGTGTAACGTACCGTCACCTCCTACTTCTTCCCAGACCCAAGAGCCTACTGCTTGAGTTTCCCATGTAGCTTCTACTACGTCAAGGTTAGTTAAAGCAGCAGAAGCTTCATAGTCTAGGCCCAGCCTTCTACGTATGTCCCCTTTCTTATCAAAGACACAGTTGTCTGCACCTAACACTGCGTTCTCAGGGAACGTCAGTGGGGTTGCTTCAGTAACTAAACCAGCTACAAACGTGTTATATACTTTTAGACTTTGATTTCTTGGCATTCTTTAAAATATCCATACCACGTGTTTGATCTTCTACTTTAAAAGCAATGTACTTATCGCCAGCTGCTCTCATATCCCTTTCATTAGTATAGTTACCGCTTAGTTGTTTAGGTAGAGGGCCTCCACCAGCCCATTGAAACTTTAGAAACCCATAAGGATTAGTTTTTATTACTTGTAACTTATGTCCTTTAGCTGTTTCCCATTGTAACTCACTTACATTAATAACATTACTATCGTTTGCGTCTACTGCTACGTCCATAGTCGGTCCTTCCATAAGAGTTATTCCTTGCTTCAGATACTTTGTGTTTGTCAGACTGCCATCGTATCTTTTGTCTTAAGGCTTGTTGCTCTGCCTTAGGATTTGCTTGTTGATTAAGTTCTACATGCGCTGTAGACTTAGACTCATTAAGTAATAGAGGAAATAAGTTTACATCTATATCAGGTACAAAGGTATTTGACATAGTAAAGGTTGGTTCTTCAAGACCCCATACTATAAACTTACTTGCTTGTAGTGTATCATCTACTGCACTATCATAAGAGTCAAAGATTAAGAACTCATCATCAAAGCTAGTATAGTAAGTAGGTGCTTTGTTATTGTAGATAAATACTTTACCATTATCAACAGTAACAGTAACAACAGTTGAGTCTGTAGACTGACGAGATAGAGTATCTGATAAGAACTGATAAGGCTCTACCCAAGATACTACTTCGTATGCCTTAATAGAGTCACCTGTAAGTATAGTATCGTACCTGACTTCATCTATACGTCTGATATTCTCAGGTACTTTCATAGTTGAAGGTTTAGTTGTATCAGCTAGAGCTGTCAGAGGCACTAACTTACGATGCTCTGGTATCTCAATGTTGTTTATTAGATCATAGTAAGTATCTCTAATAATGTAGGCAACTTGTTCAGACTCTACGGTATCTGAAAAGGAGTCAACAGCATCACTATCCATACTACTAAGGATACGCTGTGTCATATCTAAGAGTGTTAGCTTAGGCATTAGTGTGCTCCTTTTTCTTTAACGTGTAGGTAAGTGTTAACATCTAACCTAATCCTAACTTATTAGCTAATCCAGTTGTTAAGGCACCGACTATACCACCAGTACCACCAATAGCAGCAATGCCAATCAGCATACGTTGTTTAAACTTCTTTAAGTCCCCTATAGCTGACCCATGTGACTTAACATCCTTTTCTATCTCAGCTATCTTTATATCATCCTTAGTGATGTTAGTCTGGATGACAACAGTTAGATCAGCCACCATCTTTTTAATGTCACCGACTTGATCGAACAGGGCTGCACGTTGGTTCTTAGATGCCGTAGCTTCTGCTTTAAGTTCACCGATAGCTGCGCTTACTTGGTCTATACTCATATTACTTTGCCCTACCTTGGTTGATCGCACCGTCTGTTAATGGCTGGATGCCGAAGGCTCCGTAGATATAAGTGGCTCCAGAGTTGTTTAAATGAACCTCAGATCCATTATCCCTAGTTTTAAAACCTGTAGATAGGAAGTCCATCTGGGATACAGCATCAGCAGTTAAAGCCTGAGTACCTGACAAATCTAAAGCACTATTAACCTCATTACCGTTGAGTTGGGGTGATGTAGTAGACCAGAACGTAGCCGCACCAGAGTTCTTACGGAATAAGAATTGAGAGCCACCACCTACGTTCGATACAGGCCCATCAGTATTTCCATTGCCTGTATAACTTCCAAACGCATACGGGCCGCTGTTCGCCCAGTGGTACGAAATAATGTTGGCACTATCTTGGTTTGAATTTTGTTCATTGCCAACTTTAAACTGTGTCGTTGTCGGGGTAAAACTGCCAAATGCTCCAGCATTACTTGCCGCTGTTGCATGGTCTGTAACATCTAATCGTGAAGCGTTACCCGTAGAGATGTGGTAAGTCATTGTACGCTCTTGTGTGCTACCATCTCTGTTAAAGAAGACCATAAAACCGGGAGCAGAGTCTAATGCTGAATCATAACTTAATGTTTGAACAGTTGGGTGGTCACCAACAAATCCTTTAATCTGGAAGTAACTGCCCACATAAAAACACTCTAGTAAATAAGTTCCAGTTGCCAAATCTGATGGCATAGTAAATGTGGTTCCCGTTAAGTTCTGATCATCAAACGTGCTTGTACTTTCAGCTTCGGTTACGTCCCATCTTACTGATTTATTAGCTCCACGAACCGTATCAAATCCATACCAGCTACCTGTAGAATCTGTACGTTTAATACGCACCATCGCACCACCACTGACCGTCTTAGGCAACGTAACCGCTGTCGTTGATCCGTTGCTGTGGCTTATTCCAGCTTCGATGTAGTATTCATCTTCATAATTAATTGGGGCTGGGGTAGGTAGGTTTTGGGTTCCCATAGAAACAAAACCAGAAGGTGGGGTTCCTAACCAATCACCACTGTCTGCGTATATGTCTGTGTTACCATCGCCATATAAACTTGACCCAACCAACACCGCTTCATTAGCTGTGAAAGTCCAAGTTGCGTTAGTCCCTGCTGCTGGTTGATCTGTTGTTCTTGTAGTGCCAGAAGTGTCAACCCACCTAGACACTGAGCCACTGTTATCATAAAAACCTAACCAGCCTTTACCCGCTTCACTGTCGATGGCTATAATTGTTCGATCAGGGGATAACATCTTTGTATCAACTGTGGTTAATGAGCCACCGTCTATCTTTAGCTTAGTGTCAGAAGTTGACAAAGTATGAAGTCCCGCACCTTGGCCTGATGTATAACCTAGTTGAAACGTTGACCCCCAAACATTACTTGAGGCTAATGCAAAACCAATAATCTCTTCATCGTTCACAAATGTGTTAGGCTTTATTTCAACATAAAACTTACCTGAATTAATAGCTAAAGTAGAAGCCCCACAATAACCAGTTCCACTCGCGTTTGCAAAATGTCGATTACCATCCGTGTAAACAGGTGTTCCTGCATTAGTGTCAGGTATTAAGGGGTTAAACGTAGCATAATTACCATACCCATCATCTGCATCATTCGTCGGAGAATCGTTGGTGGCGGTTATTGTGCCTGTCTTTAGGAACGAGTTACCTGTGTCATAAGCAGTAGTAGGCACAGTGTAAGAGGACGCTGTAGTTAGTGCTGTTCCCATCAACACCATTATTTCATCCATATGCCCTGCAAAAAGATCAGTAGTTCCTAGGTTTCTTGACCCAAGTTCAATCGGTGTATCATTATCTACAACTGTTGTTGTGTTTGCAGTACCTGAACCTAATCGTGTTCCGTCAACATACAGCTGAATTTTGCCACCGCCTCTAGTAACTCTTAACGCATACCACGTATCAGCAGAAGGTGACCAAGACTCAGATATTGAAACCGTCCCGCCTGACCCAGTTACTTGAAAGATAAGTGAGCCATCATTACTAAAAGAAAGTGACCAAGTTCTTTTACTTGTAGCCGTGTTGTATTTACTGACAAACCGCTGATAGCTGTCTACCGCATCTAAACGTACTCGACATTCGATAGTAAAGTCTCTGGCTCCCATTTCTGTAGCAGCCGTGTCTGGTATTGACACGTAGTCTCCAGATGAGCCGGGGAATAAAATAGAAGATGTGCCGAACACTTTCTGAGCCGTAACGTGTTTTGTGTTGCCGTTCATAGTGACGGCAGAACCATCTGCTCCAGAGTTTACAGCAGTAGTTGAGTCGTTTGTTGTATTAGAATGAATTAATAGGTTTGGTGTAGCTCCGGGCTGGTTAGTTCCATTGCTATCCGTACCAGCAGCCACATTAACACCGCCCTCAATTAAGAAGCCGTTAGTGCCGAATGTCAGCCCCGAAGCATCGTTGATCTGCCAGAAGCCATCGTCTGTTACTTCGCCGAAATCTGTTGGGGCTAGTGCTTGACCGTCGATGCCACAACAACGCGCCATGTAAACATCACAGTCATCACTAGCAGCATCGTTTTGACTATATCCAATGGTGTGTACTGTAGAACTGTGACCCCAAGCAGTATCGAAGTTTAAAGGGGGATAAGTCCCTGTGTCTATATCCATTAACACACCATTCATATAGACCTTACAGCGATTAGCAGCAGTGGCTTGTGTGGTATCCACAGCGACAACTAAATGGTAATAAGAACTTGTATCGCGTAATAAAGCTGTAGGGCTTACGTGACCAGATACTGAGCCATTAAAGAAGATTCGTATATCGTTTGTATTGTGTATAGTTATCATAAATCCGTAAGTCAGATCGGATGAGTCCGACGAAAACAGCATGATATTGTTGCTGATTGAACTACGCTTAAATAAGCACTCTATGGTAAATATCCTACGACTACTACTAGCACTCCCAACCGCATATGTAAGATAATCATCGTCACCGCCAAACAGCCCACTGCCCTCAATGATATGCCCAGTGGACGCGAACCGTATAGGCCGCATTATAAAACTCATGTGGCATATCCAATCAAGTACACTTTTAATCCTGCACCAGCCGTACTCGACCCGACTCCGTCAACATCTATTGTCATCAAAGCATTGTCTGCAAGGGCTGGCCCTGCACCACCAATGACTGCTGCCGTAGCTGCCGATCCAGAGGTCAGTTCCCCCGCATCTATAGTGAGCTTCGTAGTCAAAACCGTACTTCCCGCCTCATTTATATCGACGGTCAAAACTGAACCAACGGGGGCTGTAGTCACGCCAGCCTTAACGCCCGTCAACGTAAACGCATAAGGCATATGGAATGTAACTACCGCTGTACCCGCTGCCGTGGCTGTAATCTCATCACCGCAAGCTATGGCTATAGTCTGCTTTAGGTGGGTCTGATCTATAGCGACAACTGAGCCTGTCTTGGTTAAGCCAGTGCCTACTGTAATCTGTGAAAGGTTTACGCCTACCCAGTTGTCAGGGCTATTGTCATCACTTACGAATTGAATTTGTGCATTAACATCTGTGATTGTGATGTTGCTTGCTGATCCGTTTAGAGTGTCTGTTCCAGATCGTGCAAATATTAAACTGTTAGACGCAGACGTTTTCTGAAACGCATACTTAACGCCTTCACTTGTCCCAATGGCAGGGAGTGTAACTGTAATGTTGTTGCTTGATGTATCACAAAGATAGTATGTGCCATCAGCAGATAACGCTGGAGAAATAGCTGCACCTGTCTGATTTACAACAGTACTATATATCTGCCCAGATGCCGCAACGGATGCACTAGCCGCCGCATTAGCTGCATACTTCTTTGCAGAGAACACACCGCCAGCTACCGCTGTTCCTTCCGTAAATGAACTGCCACCACCTAGCGCCCATTGCTTAGATGATCCTGTAGTGAGAGTAGTTCCTAGTGCATACTCTTTACTAGAAAATTCACTAGTATCAACAGCGGCTCCTGTCGTAGTAGCCCACTCTTTTGCAGCCCCGCGACTGCCAGTGCTAGTGACGTTTGTACCGCCAACCGCCCAAGCTTTAGATGAAAAGTCTGAGCCAGTTATAGCACCATTAACTTTAACAGCATAGTTGGTTGCGAGTGTTGCTTGTGTTGAAGCTGTTGATGCATGACCACTTGCTGTTGATGCTGAAGAAGAAGCTTCACTTGCTTTTGTACTTGCTGTTACAGCAGAGGCTGCTGCTTCACTAGCTTTAGTCGTAGCAGTAGTAGCCGCACTACCCCCGTAGTTTGCATCACCATACGTTTTGTTTACAGCGTTACCACCAGCAGTAGGATTAGGTACATTTAAAAACTTCTTAGAGTTAACATCTAAGTCAGCAGTTAATGTATTAGGTGTAGTTCCATCACGTGAAACTGTAAGTTCTAAAGCTGCTTCAATAGCAGCATTGTTATTATTGATTGCTGTTACTGCTGAAGTTTCATTAGAACTTAACTGAGTTAAATCTGTAAGAGTAAGTTTAGCCATATTACGCTACATCCATTAAAATAGTTACAGTTGCTATCGCTCCAGAAGTGTTTGTTCCACCATCTCCTGCAATCTCTATAGCTCCACCAGCTGTTACAGTGTTTGCACCACTAGGAGAAGATAAGTCTATAGTCCCTGCGCCTGAGCCAGCAGTAGCTATTGTTATAGCTCCGTTAGTTATGTTAGTTCCTCCAATCTGAGGAGTAAGAACTACGTCAGCAGTTGCAATAGCTTTATTAATTACAGTGTATATCTTAGTTATGTTACCAGCTATAGGTGCAATAATCCAGTAAGATTGTGCAGTAGCTAGATCGTCTAAAGTTAAGGTAAGTGCAACTAAGTTAGTATTTTTAATTGAAGAAGTATTAAGTTGAGCAGCAGCAACTTGTTGCCACGTTCCTGAACCTGAACCATTTGCTACATAGACTTTGTTTACAGCAGCAGCAGCCACACCTTTTGGTTCATGGAGATCACTACCAGTTAGGTTTTCATGACCTGTATTTGCCATATCAAATTCCTATGTTATTACATATATAAAAGAAATGGGGAGGCTGCTTAACCTCCCCTGTAGTTTCTTAAGCTACTCGGTATTTGATTACCAAATCAGCAACGCCAGCTGTGAAAGCTGCTGTTGCAAAGATAGCAGACACATACAAAGGTCGTCCAGCAGTACCAGCTAGAGCAGCTGCGGCAGAACCAACTAAGGCTCCGTCACAAGCTACATGGTCACCAATAGCATCAATAGCTGTCTTAGCGATTGTTGCATCAATACCATCAGAGTCAAGTACTGTGTAAGTACCGTCACCGTCATCATTCCAAAGACCGATGGTTAACGTACCAGAGCCTCCAGAAGTGAAAGCTTCCGTAACATACAGAGTAGCTGAAATGATGTGAGCACCACTAGGGATACCTACAGTAGGATGTGTTAAAGGTGCGTCAGCACTTAGTAGATCAACTCCGGTGATCTTATAAACAGCTTGAGCCTCATCACCCATTGTGCTTAGAGCACCTTGGATAGAAGGCTTAGTCCGTTCTGAGCCGAATTTGATTTCTAAACCATCAGCGTTTGTGTATAGTTCACTTGCAGACATATCTATTCCCTCCTATACTTGGTCGGTGTCAGATAAGACAACGACTAGATTTTCAGGACGGTATAACTTAACACCGTAACGAGCAGTAGTTACATACTCTTCACGTTGGAAGTCTTTGTTATACTCAGAGTCTACTTGTGGCATTTGCCGCCATGCACCAATAAAGGGCAGTACATCAGAAGCTGCACTAAAGAACAAGTTAGCTTTACCAGCAGCAGTAGTTGGTCCTGCACTGTCTATCTGTTCGTTAGCATCTGCTAAGTAGTTAGAAGTATATACATCGAAACCGTAGATGTTCTTTACGAACTTCATGCCAGTAGCGATACCGTCACTTACAATACCTTCCCAACGTGGGTTGTTAGAGATATTGGCAATGTTAGTTAGCGTGTTAATCGTGTACTCAACAGACGGATCAACAATAGCTACCAAGTTTGTATCAGGTACGTTAGCTTTCTTTAAAGAATAACGAGCCTTAGCAAAGTCTGCAACTGTGAATACTTCGTTAGTACCAGTAGCTACGAAACGGTGATCGGCTCCGTTAATAGCATTAGCACTAGAAGCAGTCTGTTGGCTTTGCAAACCGAGTACCTTAGTTTCAACTGTCTCTAAGATAGCACGTGATTGTTTAGGAACAAAGGAAGAAACAAGTTGGTTCATCCAGAAACCGTCTTGCTTAGCTTTGTTTGTGATGTAGTGACCAGAAGATTTGTATTGGTCTATTGAGAACTGGAACTCGCCAGTGTCAAGAGCACGATACTGTACTGGGCTATTCTCAGAATAGTCATCAGTTACTGCATCTCCAATAGAAGGAATGGTGAAAGTATCTCCATCAGGAAATTCATTCATCCAGTTTACGTATGTGGTCGCCTGAAGCTCATCTAGTAGAGTTTCTTTTAGTTGGCTAGACCACACTTCAGAACGGATCAAGTGACCCGAATTACCAGTGTCCATCATAATGATGTACCTCCAAAGTTAGTTTATGAATAAAAGGCTTGGCCTTTCTCTTGTCTCGCTTTGAATAGTTTGTTTTGTACAGCAGGAGAATAATACTTCTTAGGATCACTGCGTCTAATAGACTCAAATGAATTCCATGTATCTGCTTCTACTGCACCTAAACTATTCACTTTAGCAACAGCTTCTGTATTGGTCGTACTAGCTGTAATAGATGGGGTAATTGTCTTATCCCTACCTATACCTAGCACAGAGTAAAACGCATCAGGTGATTTAGCAGCAACATTAGCAAGGTCTTCCATTGAAAGGTTTAACTCTTTCGATTTAGTTTGGACTATCTCACTAGCTTTATCAGTACCGAATAACTCTTTCATTTTAGAGTCTACAGCCTGAATGTTATCTTGAGCTGCCTTCTGTGTGTTCTTCTGGTCTAGGGTTTGAGAGATAAGATCGGACAGCGCTTTCTCATCTAACTGAGGAGTGGTATTCTCCTGAGCTTTCATAGAAGCTTGTAGTTCCTCACGTTCTCTTTTTATCTGATCAACCATATCTTCTGCGTTAAGTCTTTTGTCAAGCTCACCACGTAGTTGATCATTCTCAGTTTTTAATTGATTAATGAATTGATCTGCATTGTTATACCCCTTTGCTAATTCTTCAGGGGTCTTGTACTTCTTATCATCACCTACGTAACTTCCTAGAATACTAGTAGTTTCATTAGCAGTATGAATAGTATCTCCATTGGGTTGGTCATCCTCTGGTGTCTTATTAAATATGTCAGCCACTTGTTTTTCCTTTTCTATCGGTCAATGTAAGGATATCTTTATAAGCTCTTAACTGACCATTACGGTCTGCTTGCTTATAAGCCCAAGAGTTACTTTCATAATCTGCTTTAGTAGGGCATTCTAAAGATTGTATTTGTTGTTGAACGATCTCAGTCAGACGGTCTAACAACATGCTGGAGTTCTTTACTGCACTGTCAAGGTTTTCTTTATCTTTACCTTTTAAGTTGCTACTCCATTTTGAGTTAATCATTATACTATTATTATACCATAGTTTCCTCTGGTTGTCCAGAACTTAATTCATCACCTACAGCTTGTTCTTCATCTAGTGTGCCTTGCCCTGCATTAACCATACGTTGTGTTTCCATCTGTTCAGCTACTCTGATGTTAGGTTGCACTAGATTAAACTTCTCTATGTTAAGTAGTTCTTCTATTACTTGTGCAGTCTTAATACCTGAGATGTGTACATTGATAGCAGGGTCTTGGCCTACTGCTGAGTTTAAAAGGTTCAGCATGTTCTGGAACTGGTTAGCTCTTTGAGCAAAGTGCCGCGCACCAATAGGTCTAATCTTACCACGTGCTGCTAGGTCTTCAGGTGTTATCGTTTCAAAGAGAGCTGCACCAAACTCATCATCTACAACACGGACTACATCAGAGATTTCCATGTTACGTCTAGCTAGTTCAAGCATGTCGTTAATCAAAGGCTCTAAGAAGTTACGCTCAAAGTAACTTACCTTATTCATAAACACACGGCTAGATGCATTGTCTAGTGTCTGCACTTCAAAGGCTGTCTTCTCTCCCGGTGTACGAATACCCATTGCTTGTCTAGGAGCACCAGCCATCTCTTCCATCTTGTTCTCTAAGATAGCAATCTGTGTGTCAGCATTTAAAGCTGTAGTGTCTGGTCGCATAAACTCTACGTTACCATCTTCTCCAACGTATATCTTCTCTCCCGGTCCGAATGAGAAGTCTTCTACAAAGCCTTGTACCTTAGCTATAGGGTGTGCAATCATATCAAAGACATCAGCTTTTAGATTCTCTAAGTGATCAATACGATACTGCATACCTACTAAGTTATCTAGTGGCCCCATTGCGTACAGGTTGTCAGGACGTAAACGCCAGCCAGCGTGTCTGATAGACTGCCCTCTCCAGCTAGGGTTAGCTACATTACGGATGACACGTTGTCTATCTGCAATCGTAATGATCCGATTCTTTAGAAGT